>Ga0209692_10000074_pt1 | contig 356809 bp, 254 predicted proteins | sample tdDd472_FD_187129 | JGI IMG/M metagenome (GOLD analysis project Ga0209692, IMG submission 187129) | Marine sediment microbial communities from the Atlantic coast under amendment with organic carbon and nitrate - tdDd47.2 (SPAdes)... | ecosystem: Environmental > Aquatic > Marine > Coastal >... | reverse complement strand
GGGGCGCGGGGCGGGGCGTGGGCGCGAGCGGAGCGGAGGCGGGCGCGGTCGCGGTCGCGGAGGAGGAGGCGGTCGCGGAGGAGGAGGCGGTCGCGGAGGAGGAGGCGGTCGCGGAGGAGGAGCGGTGCGGAGGAGGAGGAGGCGGTGCGGAGGAGGAGCGGCGCGGAGGAGGAGCGGCGCGGAGGGGGAGGGAGGGGTTGGCGGCGGCGGGCGCGCCGCCAACCCCCGTCGGCTCAGCCCGTCGGGCCGACGAGCTGATCGAGGGCGCGGGCCTGCTCGGAAGTGAAGGCGAGCTGCGCCTGGACGGTGTCGCGGGTCGGGGAGTCCCCGAGGCTCCCGCAGGTCCGCTCGAGCACCGCGAGGACCGCTCGCTCCTGGGCGGCGACGTGGGCGACGAGGTCGGCGTCGTCTCGAGCGAAGCCACCGACGGCGAGGTCCTGGATGAGGCTCAGGGTCCCGGGGCGCTCCTCGGCGGCGCCGGGGATGACGTTGAGGGCGAGGATGCTGCGCAGGACGCTGGCGTGGGCGCGCCGCTGCTCGGCGGCCGCCTCGAGCACCGCCTGGAGGGGCTCCGCGCGGGCCGAGCGCGCGGCCGAGAGCAGGAAGTTGGCGCTGACGATCTGGATCCGGACCAGCTCCTCGAGGTCCGCGATCGCGGCCGGGTCGAGCTCCGCCAGCTTGTCGACGGCGCTGGCGCTCTCCGGCTGGCCGCGGAGCGCCCACGGCGGGAGCTTGTCGACCCCCACGGCGCGGAGGTCCGGCGCGGTGCGCGGAGACCGACCGAGCGGGATCGCGCGCATGTCGGGCTGGGTGTCCTCGAGGGCCGGAGCGCTCGGGCGCCGGGTCGGCCGGGTCGGGTCTCGGTGGGCGGCGACGACGCCGACGTCGGCGACGCCGGTCGGGATCGGCCTGGGCAAGCTCATGCGTCCTCCTGGACAAAGGTCGCCATGCACGGCGACGCGGTGCTGGGAGCGCCGAGCACTGCAGGCCGCGTGCCACGATGGGGACTCGAGCACGGATCGTCGGGGGCCAGTCGTGAGGCGTCCGGCTCGGTCGCCCCTCGCCGTGAGCCCGATACTCCGTGGTGGCACGCGCCACCACGTCGCGCGCGGTCGCGCGCGCTTCAAGATCGGAGGAGATCCTTTGGCCAAGCGGTGTTGAGGCGTTTCGCCGCACCTGGGGACAAACGGGGCAGCGGCTCGTCGTCCGCGGCGCTCGTGGCGCTCCTCGTCTCCAGGGAGGCACAGCCGGAGAAGGACGCCCCGCGCGGCGCCCTGACGGGCCGTCCCCGCGGCGCTTCCGCCGCGCCGACAGCGGACTGGATCGCTTCTTGAAGCTGTGCCCGGCGTATCCCGCTCGTCCGCACCAGGACGGCCAACACACCGACAAGGGGGGAACCATGTCGATGCGAACCACGAACCTCTTGACCTTCGTCGCCATGGGGGTCGGCGGCGCTTCGCTGCTCGCCGCCTGCGCGACGACCGCGCCCGCCGAGCTGCGCGAGGCCCGCGACGAGTACCGCGCCATCTCCGACAGCGAGGTCGCGATCTACGCCCCGATCGAGGTCGACAACGCGAGGATCGCCCTCGACCGCGCGGAGCGGTCCTTCGACGACGACGGGGCCAGCGCGACGACCATCGCCAAGGCCGACTTCGCGGCCCAGGAGGCTCGCCGTGCGCGCACCGTCGCCGAGCGCCGGCAGCAGACCGAGCGCGAGATGGCTCGGATGCTCGACGCCGAACAGAAGAAGGACCGCGAGCTGGGGGCCGAGGTCGGAGCGACTACGACGCCACCCAGGCTCCAGGCCGAGCGGGGTGACGAGATGATGGCCGCGCTGCGCGAGCTCCACGGCGTCGTCGAGGTCACCGAGACCGAGGACGGCGTCGTGCTGACACTGCCGGCGGGGACGTTCGCCACCGGCAGCGCCGGCTTCGGGCCGACCGCTCACGACAAGCTCATCGCGGTGGCCCGCGTCCTGAAGCTCGCCCCCGACCGCGCGATCCGCGTCGAGGGCTACGCCGACTCCCTCGGCGAGGCCGACTACAACGAGGCGCTCTCCCAGCGCCGCGCCAACAACGTCATGGACTGGCTCGTCGCCCACAACATCGCCGACGTCAGGCTGACCGCGGTGGGCCGCGGCGAGCGCGACCCGGTGGCCACCAACGACACCGCCGAAGGGCGCGCGATGAACCGCCGCGTCCAGCTGGTCATCGGCGCGCCGGGCTCCGCCCCGCCGGCGATAGACCCTGGGCCGAAGGCGGAGGCCGATTCGCCGATGGCGCCGATGGCGCCTGCGTCTCCGAGCGGTGACGGTACTCGCCCGACCCCGTACCAGTGATGACGAGGCCGCGGCGGCCGCCGGGGTGAAAAGGGCACCCCCGCGCCCCGCAGCGCTTGGATCCCGCGTGGCCGTCGGTGCGGATGGGCCATCGCCGTGAACAACGCGCCCCAACCCCGTGTCACTGGCGTCGCGGATGCTCCCTCCAGCGTGCGCGACAGCCCTCGGCGCGGGCCCCGTGTGGACTCCTACGTCGGTGGACCGGAACAACCACCAGACGCCAAGCCACCCGCACGACGGCTCGCGCCGAGCTCTTTCCCATGTAGTCGAGGAGACCTGGCGCGCCAGCGGACCGACCCAGGCCGCAGCTCGACGTCGATTCCACACGACTCACGTCTCGGTGGATGACCGACCTCGGCGTCACCTGCGACACCGTCGCGGTTCGAGGCGGGCGCTGGCGCGCCGGGCCTCGGTCGCTCCGGTCGCGACGTCCTCGGGGCGTCGCGACCGCGACCGGGGCCGCGCGAACGACCTGACGCGCGGCTCAAGCGTCGTCGCGGATCTTGCGGAGGAGCGTCTTGCGGTCGATGCCCAGGATGCGCGCGGCGTGGCTCTTGTTGCCGCCGGTCGCGTCGAGGACGCGCAGGACGTAGCGGCGCTGGAGCTCCGCGAGCGAGACGAAGCCCTCGGGGTCGGCCTCGGCGAAGTCGAGGCGCCTCCGGTCGGCGGAGCGGATACGCTCCGGCAGGTCGACCGCCTGCAGCTCGTCGAAGCGCGCGAGCGCCACGCCACGCTCGATGGCGTTCATGAGCTCGCGGACGTTACCTGGCCAGTCGTAGCCGAGGAGCCTCGTCGCCGCTTCGGCCGAGAGCCCCTTGACCGGCACCCCCTGGCGCTCGGCGAAGCGCTCGAGGAACCGCTGGGCGAGGAGCAGGATGTCGTTGCCGCGCGCGCGGAGCGGCGGGAGGTCGATCTGCACCACGTTGAGCCGGTAGTAGAGGTCCTCCCGGAAGCCGCCGGCCTCGATCTCCCCGAGGAGATCCCGATTCGTCGCGGCGATGACCCGGGTGTCGATCGCGACCGACGCGTCGCCGCCCACCGGACGCACCTTTCGCTCCTGCAGCGCGCGCAGCAGCTTGGCCTGCATCAGCAGCGGGAGCTCCCCGATCTCGTCGAGCAGCAGGGTCCCGCCGTCGGCCTCGAGGAAGAGCCCGCGTCGGGCGCGCCGGGCGTCGGTGAAGGCGCCCTTGACGTGCCCGAAGAGCTCACTCTCCAGCAGCGACGCCGGGAGCGCGGCGCAGTTGATGGCGACGAAGGGCCCATCGGACCGCGACGACAGACCGTGGATGACCCGCGCGGCGACCTCCTTGCCGGTGCCGCTCTCGCCGGTCAGCAGCACGCTGACGGTGGTCGTGGCGACCCGGTGCACCAGGTCCCGGAGGTCGCGCATCGCGTCGCTCTCGCCGATGAGCTCGACGCCGTCGGCGTCGGCCCGGTGGGCTCGGCGGAGGCGGAGCACCTCGCGGGAGAGGTGCGCGTGGTCGATGGCGCGCCGGACATGGGCCTCGAGCTCGGCCAGATCGATCGGCTTCACCAGGTAGTCGTAGGCTCCGGACCGCAGCGCTCGGACCGCGGTGCGCATGGACGCGTGGCCGGTCATCACGATGACCGGGAGGTCCGACCGCGCGTTCGCCAGCTCGCGGCACAGCTCGAGCCCGCTCGTCCCCTGCATCTGAACGTCGGTCAGCACCAGATCGAAGTCGCGCTCGCGCACCGCGACCAGCGCGGCCTCCGCGGACCGACAGGTCTCGACCCCGAACCCTTCACTGCTCAGCCCGAGGTCCAGCGCCTCCAGCGTCGCCGCGTCATCATCGACCACCAGCAGCCGCGCACCCGCAGTGGCGCGCAGCGCGTTCCCCCCATTCATCACAGCCCCCCGGGACCGTCGACGGGCGCGGCCCCGGCCCCTGCGGCTTCAAGGAGCGTTCCAGCCGTCGGGTGGCGGCGAAGGCCGGCGAGATCGGCCGACGGGTAACTCCTACCGGGCGGAAGCGGCGCGTGAATCGGGCGCGCTTACCGATTCGGGGCGACGCACCCGGCAGCCGTCGACCCAGGTCGCGCCGATCTCGGCGAGCCCGAAGTCGATCTCGACGCGCTCGTGGACCGGGTCGATCGTTCGGACCCGGGCGTCGATCCACCGCCCGCTGAACCGGACCCCGACCGGAGCGCCGGGGACCAGCTCCGCGAGCTCGAGGGCCGTCTCGCACGGGAGCCCCGTCGCTCCCGGAGCGCGCGCGTAGTCGGCGAGCCCGCACTGGCCGCGGATGTAGCCGAGGTCCGGCCAGCTCGCCGCGGCGCAGCCGAAGAAGGTCGGCGCGGTGTTGTTGTAGGTCGCGAGCCCCACGGCGCCGGGGTCGTCCTGATGGGCGAAGCCCAGGGCGTGGGTGAGCTCGTGGGCGATGGTCCGAGTCAGGTCCCGGAGCCCGGCCTCGCCGTTCGGGGCGTGGACCCGGCGCTCGAGGTACCGGGCGTTCAGCAGGATGACCGGCGCCCCGAGCGGCGTCAGCGCGTGGACGCTGGGATCGGCCTCGTCCTCACAGCGGCCGTCGCCGGCGGGGCCGTAGGCGATGACGCTCACCGGCGCCGAGGGCGTCTCGGCGGACCAGGTGTCGACGAGCTGCGCACCCAGGGTCGCGTCCTCGCTCCAGCCATGCTCCCCTTCAGCGCGCCAGTCGTCCTTGTCGAGGAGGATCGAGGCCAGGTTGGGATCGGCCATCGCGCGATCGATCCGCTCGACGGCGCGCTCGACGGCGCGGCGCTCGAGCGGCGTCAGCCCGAGCGCGCGGCAGCCGCGGCCATGGAGGAAGCGCAGCTGGTCGACGACCGCCGGAGGCAGCGCGGCGCCGCCGTCGGGGAAGGCGAGGCGCGGCCCGGCGGCGTGCGCGGTCAGGGCGCCGCAGGCGACGAGGAGCGTCAGCGAGGTCGTGAAGAGTGCCTTGAGGTGCAATCGCGATCGGGGGGAGGGCGAGAGGACGTCGATGGGGTCGATGCTTCAGGCCGGAACGGCCCGTGGGCTCGTAACGTAACACCGGTCCGTCCGGCGCAAAGGATGGGGTCGACAATCGCGCAGGGATCCTGAAGCCCGAAGCCGTGACGGCGGTGGTCGGACAGCGGCTCACGCCCCGTCACTCGGCCCGGGAGTCGCCCTGATGCGAGCCGTCACCGGCGGGCACCGACGCCGACACCCACCGGGTCTGCGGCTCCCGTCGAGAGGATCCCGTGCACCCTCCGTCGGCGATGACGTCGCGGGGGAGGGGCCCGCGGCATCCCCGACGTCGGCGCGGCGCGAGCCAGGACCCTCGATCAGAACGCGCTTCGCTGCGCTCTGATGAGTGTCCTGGCTGAACTGATCCGGCGGTTTCGCCGCCTGCACCGGCCGCTGCGCGGCCTGGGCCAGCGGCCCAGGGCCTCGCTAGCTCGGCCCTGGATCGCTGTCCTGGTCAGCGGGCGTCACGGTCCCGAGGTTGCCGTCGAACTCGCGCGGCATGATGCGTCGGAACCAGACGTCGCTGCCCTCGAAGTGTGTCGGGCTCTCGGGGTCGAGGATCTCCAGCTCCTGCAGCCAGACGCCGTAGAAGCGGGAGCCGTCCGCCGTCATCCGGATCTGCACCTCGCCCTGCTCGGCGTCCCCCTTGGCGAGGTAGCCCCAGCGGGTGACCGTCTCGCCGGCGTGGTTGCCGTCGCTGTCGGGGTTCACCTCCCACTCGTCGAGGACGAAGGTCTCGCCCCGGTCCTGGGTGAACGTGTAGTAGAGATCGAGGGGCAGAGCGTCCACGTCACCGTCCTCTTCATCGGCGCCGTCGGGGTCCTTCCTCGGGTTGGTCGAGGTCCCGTACGCGAGGTAGACGACGGCGGCGTCGTAGATGTCCTCCGGGTGGTCGGTCTTGTTGGACATCGTGCCGTCGGAGTTCCGGACCGCGCCGGCCGGCGGGCCGACGATGCGCGGCTCGATGACGCTCGACTTGGCGTTGGGCAGCTGCGACATGTTGCGCGCCTGCTCGAACGCGCCGGGCGCGTACTCGGTGCAGACCTCCTCCTTCACGATGTGGCCGTCGGCGTCGTACTCGAAGGTGAGGTCGTCGCCGACGCCGATCGTCTTCTTGAAGACCTGGCAGTGGGTGACCCCCGCGCCCGCGGGGTCCGTGGTCCAGGTCTGCCCCCCGTCGAAGGACCGGCGGATGAAGAAGTCGTAGCGATCGTGGCCGTTGCGGGAGGCCGCCCAGTTGGGCGTGTAGGAGTAGCCCATCATGACGAAGTCCCCGCGGAGCACGCCGCGATGAGCCCGCGCGTCCTCGTAGGGGTTGGTGAAGGAGGCGTCGGTCAGGTTGGCCTCCAGCTGCTCCCAGCGGACCACCTTGATGGCCCCGTAGGCGTCTTCCTTGGTCGAGTCCCCCTGGCTGGAGGTCGTCACGACCGGCGTGACGCTGCTCATGTTCCGAGTGCCGGCCACGCAGACCTGACGACCATCCGGCGCGGTGATCCACGCGTCGCACAGGAGGTTCGAGAAGCGATAGGGGTTACCGGTCTGCCCCGCCGGGACGACCATGCGCCGCAGCAGGATGTCGGAGGGGCGCCCGGAGCCCTCCTTGCCCTCTTTGTAGACGATGATCATGATCGTCTTGGAGGCGCCCATCTTGCTCTTGCCCTGCAGGATGAAGCGCGCGCGGCGAGCGTTCTCGTAGGCCAGCTGCGGGCGACCGAGGTAGTCGAGCACCAGCGCGCCCTCCTCGTCGGTCAGGTAGAGCAGCTCGCCGTCGGCGTCGCGCTCCGGCAGGTTCACGATGTCTCCGGCGCTGACCTGGTCCGGATGCTGGAAGTCGAAGCTGTGGTAGATGACGTTCTTGCCCTGCTCGATGACGTAGGCATCGCCCCCGAGACCCGTGCCGTCTTCGGGTTTCTCCCCGGTGCCGGCCTCGTCCGGCGAGCCCGAGCCGGCGCCCTTCGTCTCCTCGTAGTTGATGATCGCCCAGGCGCTGACCCTGCCGTCGGGCAAGGTGTAGGGCTGCAGCATGATGTTGGGCCGGGAGGCCCCGGTGTCGCCGTCGAGCAGGCGGCCGTCGGCGGTGATGCAGACCCGCTTGACGGCGTCCTGTTCGTTGACGAACTCGTAGAAGTCCTCGCACAGCCCCGGGACGAGGTAGCCGTAGCGGTGGGTGCCGTCGCCGTTGTCGCTGCTCGAGCTCTCGTTGGTCGTCGGGATCCACGCCCCGTCCGATCCGACCACCGGCCACCCGTCTTCGCCGAGCTCGACCATCAGGTTGTCGGTGTTGACGACGTCGTTGTCCGAGATGCGCACCGGCAGCGACATCGGAACCAGCGCCTTGGGTCGACCGACGACGTCGTGCTGCGGGTCGCCCCCCGACACGAAGTCCGCGTCGACGGCGGCGAGGTCGTTCAGGTGGATGTAGCTGTACCAGATGTCGGTCTTGTGGTTGGTCGTCGCGCCGCTCCAGCCGTGGCCCGGGCCCGCGAACTTGCCGGGTCGCAGCCCGGCAGGATCCTCCTGCCAGACCAGGGCCATGCCGGCGTTGTCGCCACCACCGAGGAACAGCTGAAGCGCGTCTCGCCGCCCGGAGGTCAAGCGCTCGGGCTTGAACCAGACGATGTCGCCGACGTAGTCGCCGAGGCCGTTGGCCACGTTCTCGTCGTCGGCCACCACGCCTCGGGCCGCCCAGACGCAGCTGTAGGGCAGCTCCCCGACCTCGGGGAAGCCGTCTTCGGTGTAGTCGTGGGAGCGCTGGGGCCCGGCGACACCCCAGACGTCGTCGGCGTAGTAGGGGTCGTCGAACGGGTAATCGTCTTCCGGATCGATGGCGTAGCGCGGCTTGCCGCCCCGACAGAACTTGCTGGACCAGGCCACGAGGATGGCGTTGCCCTGGACCTGCATGACCGGCTTGCGCGTGTCCCCGTAGAAGGGCTCGCCGTTCGCCAGCGTGAACGAGCTGCGATCGGCGGACCGGGACAGGTTCATACGCTTCCAGGTGTGGCCGTCGTCCCGCGAGACGGCGGCCCAGACGTCGGACGCCCCGGTGGTCGGGTCCTGATCGGTGTAGGTGATGACGAGGGGCTTGGCGACCTCGGCGTCGCGGATCCAGGCGCCGTCCTCGTCGTAGTAGCTGATGACGGCTGGGTCCCCGTTGGCCTGGAAGGCCGGGAACCAGACCCGCATGTCGTTCATCTTGGCCTTGGCGTTGGCGAGCTCCGGGGTCTTCGAGACGTTCTTGCGGAACATGACCGACGACAGCTGCTCGTCGAGGTGGCCCTTCGCCTCCTCGGACGAGACGATGGCGAGGTCGAGGCCCGCGGAGGCGCCCAGGTCCACCGTGTCGACGATGATCTGGTCGATCTCCTCGCTGTTGGTGAAGTCGAGCTCGGTCAGCCCGAGCCCGGTCACGGCCTCGTCGAGGACCTCCACCACCTCGGGCGTGATGAGGATCCGGTCCTTCGCGTTCCCGTCGACGTCCAGGCTCTGCAGGAGCCTCGCGAGGTTGATGACCTCGACGGTGTCGGTGTCCGCCATCTCGAACAGGTCGAGCGGCGAGATCCGGTGAGCGGCGACCGTAGCGCCGAGCGCGTAGGGGCCGAGCCACAGGGTGACGACCTCCTCGGGGAAGTAGTCGAACGCGCCCGAGTCGTCGGTCTGACCCGCGTGCGTGGGCGTGCCGAACGTCAGCCCACCGACCGGCGAGTCGACGAAGTGCCCCCGCTTCGGGTGCGCCAGGAGGTAGGTGAACGACCACCCGGCCCCGACCCCCAGGAAGTCGGGGTAGACCCCGAAGTCGTCGTCACCCTCCTCGGCCGCGGCCCCGCGACCGGTGTAGGCCCACGCGGCGCTACACCCGCCGCCGCCCCTGCCCTTACGGGCGGCCGGCCCCGCGCTGGCGTGGATGGCGACGTTCTGGAGACGGAGCGGGGCGTAGGGCTGGCCCCACTTGAAGCCGAGGTCGTCCTCCAGGTCGAGGATCAGCACGGAGTCGCGGCCGCCGTGCGTCGGCTTGGCGTCGAAGTTGAACCAGCCGGGGATCAGCTTGCCCCGCTGGGTCGCGGGGACGGCGTCATGGCCGACGTAGATGCGGACCGAACGGAGCTGCCACGCGTCTTCGGGGGTGATGTGGATCTGGAGCTTGTCGGCCGTGTTCCAGATGCGCGCGTGCCCGACCTGCTGCCGAGCCTGGTTGATCAGCGGAGCCACGACCAGCCCCGGCCCCTCCGCGTGGGCGACCTGCGCGGTCGCCGCGGGCAGCAGCAACAGCACGAGACAGAGAGAACGCGATCGTATCATGACGCTTCTCCACACGTGCACATGAGAACCATGTGCATGTTGATTGCAGTTGGTGGGATGGGCGAAACGCAATCAAGTTTCGTGCCACGGCCTCCGTCCCCGACCCGGGCGAGAAAGACGTCGTGCTTGCGAGTGCTTACGCGTTGTTCCGGCGAAACCCCGGCGGACCCGACAGTGGCATCTCGCCCCATCGTGTCCCTTCGCACGCACACCTCGCGGTCGATGGTCGGGCGGCGCGGCGCGGGCTCCCGGCGACGGCGTTCGGCCACGCGAGTCTTCGGCTCGCGCTGTCAGTCCACGCCGATGGTGACGACGAAGGGCCCGCCGACGGCCGCCGCCCCACGGCCGTCGTGGGCGACGACCCAGATCTCCGCTGCGTCGTCACCCGGCGCGAGCTCCTCGGCGGTCCAGGTGTTCACCGCCTCGAGCCCGCTGGCGCGGTCGGCGTCGAAGCGCCCGGCGGTCGCGAAGCAGGTCGTGAACGGGGCCTCGGTGACGGTCTCGCCGAGGGCGTTGGGGTAGCGCTCGGCGCTGTCCTCGGTCAGGCGGACGCGGACCTCGAGCTCACCGCCGCGGGGGACGGCGGGCAGCTCCGCGATCGACGTCCAGGCCTCGTCGCCGACCGCGCGCGCCTCGACCCGGTCGATCACGGGTGGGGCGTTGCGCGCCGGGGGCTCACCCTCGAGCCACACCGCGACCCGGCGGTAGGCCGTCCGTGCGAAGCCGTCGCCGGTCACGACGTCGTACCGGTAGGCGACCTCGAGGGACTCCGGCGCGTCCTCGGTGACGTCCTCGCCCGCGCCCGACGCGGCGAGGGTCTCCAGGCAGGCGAGCAGCGTCTCGGACGGGGTCGTGACCAGGCGGCCGTCGGCCTCGGCGGGCAGCTCCGCCTCGCACTCGGGGACGGCGCAGGCGAAGCCGGCGTCGGGGCCCAGGGTCAGCGGGCAGACCGACCACGTCGCTGTGACGTCGGTGCCCGGAGGCGCCCAGACGACGGGCGTCAGGGTGATCTGCTCGCCGGGGACGACCTCCTGGGGCGTCGCGAGGATCGTCAGGACGCGCAGGTCGTCGAGGAGCGAGAGGCGGTCGAGCTCGTCGGCACAGCCCGCGGTCGCCGCGAATGAGAAGGCGCACAGGGCGCCGAGGCAGCGGATCATGGCGTGCTTCATCACCACTCCCCCTTCACGCCGAGGATGGGCAGGATCGGGAGCCCCGTCGCCGGCTCGGACCGGGCGAAGTCGTAGCTCCACGACGTCCCCTCCTGGTTGGCGTGGTAGTAGGCGTTCTGGACCTCGACATAGGCGGTCAGCTTCCAGGTCTCGAAGGTGAAGACCTTGTCGATCCGCAGATCGAGCTGGTGGAAGGGCGACAACCGCCGCGAGTTGTTGGCGCCGTAGAGCGGCACGTAGGTGTCGCTGTTGGCGTCGTAGACCGAGCCGACGATCGGGGTCTGGGGGTTGCCCGAGACGAGGCGGAAGCGGAACGAGGCCGACCAGCCGGCGCCGAGCTGGAAGCGGCCGAGGGCCGTCAGGATGTGCGGCTGGTCCCAGTCGAAGGGCCGCTCGTCGCCGCCCGCCTCGTCGGTCCGGAGCGAGCGCTGTAAGGTGTAGGCGATCCAGCCGTCGAAGACCTCCTCGAAGCGGGCCTTCACGAGGAGCTCGAGGCCGTAGATCTGGCCGGTCCCGGCGTTGTGGTAATAGGGCGCCGTCGGGTCGAAGGCGGCCTCGGGGTTCGTGTGGACCAGGTGATCGAGGTCCTTGTAGAAGCCGGTCGCCTCGATGGACAGCCGGTCGTCGAGGAGCTCCCGCGAGGCGCCGAGGCTCACGTGGAGCGCCCGCTCGGTGCCGAGGGTCGGGGTCCCGAAGCCGGGGAGGGACTCGTCGCCGGTCGGCTGCTGCTGGTAGAGCCCGACGCCCCCGAAGACGCGCGTGTCGGCGTCGAGCTCCCAGCGGGCGGACAGCCTCGGGTCGACGGCCCAGGCGTCGATGTCGGGGAAGTACTGGGCGCGGACGCTCGGGAGCAGCGTCACCTCGGGGATCGGGCGGAGGGCGAGCTCCAGATAGGTGGCCGGGGAGTGAGACGTCCCGGAGGTCTCGGTCCCGATCGTCTCGAGCGACGAGAAGGAGGCGGTCGTGCTCCCCTCCTTGGGCGGTCGCGGCACGAGGAGTGACACGTCCCAGACCGCGCTCACGTCCTCGACGCCGACCCGCAGGTCGAGCCAGTCGGCCGCCGACCACCTCCAGCTCGCGCGCAGGTGGACGCCGTGCCAGCTGTTCGCGACGTAAGCGCCGGGCCCGACGCCGACGTAGGTGTCGCCGTAGAGGTAGCCGAGGGTGATGTCCTGGCGTACCCGCGGGCCGAGCTTCAGGTGGTCGCTGAGCAGCACGCCGTGGAACATCATCTCGGTGGCGATCGCCCCGCGCAGGCCGGGGTCGTCGTCGAGGGGCTGGGCGAGGACCAGGCGGAGCTGGTCGCTCGAGCCGAACCAGACGAGCTTCATCCGGTGGTCGTCGCTCGGGCGGTAGCTCGCGACGAACTGGTAGTCGTAGTAGCGCGGCAGGGTGCTGAAGGTCAGCTGGGCGTCGTCCGGGATGAAGGCGGGCAGGAGCGTGTCGATCCACGAGCGGTGGAAGGCCCCGCCGATCGACACGTCGTCGGCCACGGGGCCCTCGAGGACGAGGCCGAGGTCGTAGACGTTGAGGTCGACCTGGCCGCGGAAGAGGTCGCTCGCCGGGTCGCGGGTCTTGATGTCGACGACCCCGCCCGTGGCGTCGCCGTACCTGGGGCCGAAGTTGCCCGGGAGGAACTCCAGCTCGTCGAGGAAGGCGCTGTTGATGGCCGAGCGCAGGCCGCCGAAGTGATAGGCGAGCGGGATGAGCATCCCGTCGAGGTAGACCTTGCTGTCCTCGGGGCTCGACCCGCGGAGGATCAGGTCACCGCTGCCGAAGGTCGTGCGGGCGACCCCGGGGAGGTTCTGGACGACCTTGATGGTGTCGCCGGCGGTCCCGACCGCGGTCTCGACCGCGTCCTTCGGGATGACGCGCCTGGTCACCTCGTGCTGGACGCGCCCGGCCCTGACGACGGTGACGTTCCGCCCGCTGGTCGCCTCGAGGTAGAAGCGGGCCTCCAGCTCCTCGCCGGGGGCCGCCTCGACCGGCTGAGCGAGGCGCTCGTGGCCAACGGGGACGGCGACCAGGCGGAAGCTCGCGGCGGGGCTGGTCAGCGCGAAGCGACCCCGGGCGTCGGTCGTCGCCTCGGCGACTATCTCGCCGTCGGCCTCGGCCGCGACGGGCACCCCGACGAGGGGCTTGCGGGTGCCGCGCTCGAGGAGCGTCCCGGCGTAGAGGACGGGCGGCGGTGGAGGCGGCGGCGGCGCCTCGATCTTCAGGGCGAAGGTCACGGTCACCGGGACCGCCTCGCCGTCGGCCAGGCGCGCCGGGGTGAAGACGAAGCGCCGGGCGGCGGCGAGCGCGGCCTCGTCGAAGGGCGTCCCGGCGCCGCGAGCGACCCGGGCCGCCTCGACCTGGCCGGCCGCGGTGACGTCGAGCTCGAGGACGACCTCGACGACCGGGCTCGGAAACGGCGTGTCCGGCGGCAGCTCCGCCGGGACCAGGCGCTGGAGCGTCGGCATCTGAGCCAGGGGTGGGGGCTCGGGGGGAGGGGGCTCGCCGGCGAGGGCGGGCGCAGCGCTGCAGAGCGCCGTGGCCGTGAGGAGCCAGGCGGTCAGACGGCGGGCGAGTGGGCGCATGATCAGCCTTCCAGGCGGAACTTGTAGGTCCAGGGGATCCAGACGGCGACGTCGTCGTCGCCGCGGCGACCGGGGGTGAAGCGGAAGCGCCTCACCAGCGCCCGGGCGGCGGCCGCGAAGGCGTCGTCGGGGCTGTCGACGACGCGGACCGCCGCGACTCGTCCCAAGCGGTCGACGAGGAGGCGGAGCTCGACGTTGGCCTCGACTCCGTCTCTTCGCGCGGCGTCGGGGTAGCGTTTCCGCATCTCGGTGTCCGACGGTTGGGAGAGGAGGCGCGGGGCGCTCGTGACCTGGGTCGCGTGGACGGGTTCGGCGGCCGGGTCGCCGGCGTCGTCTCCGGGCTCTCGCGCGCCGACCGGGGCGTCGGCGGGCGCGGTCGGGTCGCCGAGGCGGCCGTCACCGGCGGTCTCGGCGCCGTCGTCGACCGTGGGGACCGCCACGCCCCCGCTGCCGACCGTCGCGCTCATCGAGACGGCGAAGCGGCGGCTCTGGGCGGGGCGCGCCGCCTCCCGCGGCTGCTCGCGGGTCCGCGTCGCCGCGACCTTCTTCTTCTCGGTCTTCTTCTTGGTGACCTTCTTCTCGGTCTTCTTCTTGGCGACCTTCTTCTCGGTCTTCCGCTCGGCGACCTTCTTCTCGGCGACCTTCTTCTCGGTCTTCTCGGTCTTCTCGACGATCTGCTTCGGCTCGACGGGCTTCGCCTTCGGCGCTGCCGGCGGGGCTTCGGGCGCGAGCTTCGCCGGCGGCGCGGGAGCGGCGGGCCGCGTGGTGAGTCGGACCGTGGTCCGAGGGCGCTCCGTCGGTCGCTCCCGGGCCGGCGGATCGAGCGCCGCGAGCCCGCCGAGGGCCGCGCCGTGGATCGTGAGCGCGACGAGGAAGCCGACGAGCCCGGAGCTGCGCGCGAGGCTCATGGCGTCGCCCCCGGTGTGGTCGGCGTCGGCGGATCGAGCGGGACGGGCTGGGTGTCCATCGCGATCTCGTAGACCCCCTCGAGCCGGAGCCGGTCGACGACCGCGGCGAAGCGCCCGTAGTCGGCGGCCACGTCGGCGGACACGAAGGCGCTGAGCGGCTTGGTCTCGCCGGCCGCCCGGGCGCGGGCGCGGGTCTCCGCCACGGCGGCGGGGATGTCGGCGACGCTCGCCCGCTCGCCGTTCAAGTACACCCCGCCGTCCGCGGCGATGGCGACCGTCAGGAGGCTCGCCGCCGCCTCCTGGCCCGTCTGGGCCTGGGGGAGATCGAGGGGGATGGCGCTCTTGAGCAGAAACGACGCGGTGACGATGAAGATGATGAGGACGACGAGGGTGACGTCGACGAGCGGGGTCACGTTGATGCCGCTGATGAGGTCGTCGTCGCCGTCGTCGCCGAGGGTGCCTGCCATGGTGTGCTCCTTGGGCGGGCCGGGTCAGCGGGCGCGGGCGCGGTCGCGCGCCGCAGGGACCGGCGGAACGGGGGCGGGGGCGCGTCCGTCGTCGAGCCCGGCGAGGAGCGCGCGCATGAGCGACTCGGCGGCGCGGACGCGGCCGGTGACGTGGGCCTTGGCCCAGTTGAAGGCGGCGACCGCGGGGATGGCCACGAGGATGCCGACCCCGGTCGCCACCAGGGCCTCGCCGATGGCCTGCATGATCAGCTGGTTGCCCGCGGCCTGGGCGGCGGCGTCGGAGAAGCGCCCCATCTCGTGGAAGGCCTGGATGATGCCGAGCACGGTGCCGAAGAGGCCGATGAACGGCGCGTTGTTGCCGATGGTCCCCAGGATCGTCAGGCGCCGGCCGTAGCGCGCCCGTTCGCGGGCGAGGGCGCCCGTCATGGCCTGCTCGACGGCGCCCGGCGAGGTCACGCCGCGGCGCAGGGCGTCCACGCCGGCGCGCAGGACGTTTCGGACCAGGCCGTCGTCGCCGACGGCCTCGCGCGCGCGGTCGAGGTGGCCGACGGCGAGGGCGTCGAGGAGATCGGGCTCGATGACGGCGAGGTCGTCGCGGGTCCGGAGGAAGAGGATGACCCGGTCGACGATGACCCAGACGCTGAGGAGCGACAGGGCGAGCAGGACCCAGAGGACCCACTCGGCGCCGACGAGGCTGAGCTGGAGGAGCTTCTCGCTGAGCATGACGACCTCGATCGAGGGTGGTGGCACGAGCGCGCTCGCTCGGCGGTGCGCGCCTCGCTCGTGCCCCTCCAACACCGCCGGCCGTTGGCGGTGTCACCTCGGACTCGGGCTGGTCCGGGCGGCTGGATCCGAGGGGAGGCCCCTGGCATGCTGGGGACATGGCCACGTTCCCCCGGACGTCGCCGCTCGCCCTGGCGGCGGCGCTCTTGCTCGCGTGCACGTCGAACCCGACGCCGCACCCGGGCGTGGAAGACACGATCTCGCAGCCGGACGTGTACGTCCCCAGCGACGAGGCGCAGCGCGACGTCTGCAGCAACCTCGGCGGCCAGTGGAGCGACGACGACTCCCTCTGCGAGCAGGTCGACTCGGGCTTCGACTCCAACGCCGGCGCGATGGACCCGGCCGAGGGGCCGCCCGCCGCGGACATCGTCGCCGTCGAGGTCACCGGCAGCGCCGGCGCGTACGACTTCACGGTCGTCATCGCCAGCGACGACACCGGCTGCGACCTCTACGTCGACTGGTGGGAGATCGTCGAGGTCAGCGGCACCCTCGTCCAGCGCGAGGTCCAGGCCGGGCCGCACATCGACGACCAGCCGTTCACCGACACGGCGACCGGCGTGGACGTCGCCGACGACGCGCTCCTGCTCGTCCGGGCCCACCTCAGCAGCGAGGGCTACGTCGGGATCGCCTGGGTCGGTCGCGTGAAGGACGGCTTCACCGCCGCCCGCGTCTCCGAGAGCTTCGCCGAGGCCCTCGAGACCGCCGAGCCCCAGCCCCCGGCCTGCGTCGAGTAACCGGGGTGCCAGTCACCTGGCGCCCATCCCTCGATACGGCCAGGATTCTCACCACCTAGGAGAGCTCGGGGAAATGGTAGCGAAGCGCCATTTCCCTGAGCTCGACTTGGCCGCGCAGCGGCCGGTGGAGGCGGCGAAGCCGCCGGATCAGTCATTCTAGCAGCGAGGGAAAAAGCGCGCGTGCGCGCTTTTTCCCTCGCTGCTAGACACGGAGGCACAGAGGACCACGGAGAGGCGAACACGCTGCTATCTCCGTGGACTCTCGGTGCCCTCTGTGCCCTCAGCGGTGACGAGTCGCACGCGACCGTCTTGCGCCGAGTGATGAGCATCGCGACGAACGCTCAGCGCGGCAGCTGTAGGCTGACGACGAGCTCGCTGAAGGCGCCGTCGGCGGACGCGTAGAAGGCCGGCAGCTCCTCGGAGGTGTCGAGGACGGCGGTCGCGCCGTGGCGATACGTGGGCGCGTGGGGATAGGGGAAGGACAGCTCCAGCGCGTGGGTGACGCACGACTTGTGGCAGCCCGTCGTCGGGTGGGCGGGGGAGGCGCCGTCGAGGGCGATGGCCAGCGGGCAGGCGCGCGCGCTCGTGAGGTAGCTCCAGGGCGCCCACAGCGACGCGGCGAACGCGCCGGAGAGCGGCGACGAGAGCGGCGTGGGCAGGGTGTCCCACGCCAGCCGCCGGACCTGGAAGGCGCGGAAGAGCTCGGCGTAGGCGCCGCGGTCGAGGTACGGAGAGCCGTAGGCCGCGTCCTGGGCCCGTCGCAGCCCGGGAACCGCGGCCTCGGGGACGGCGTCCGAGGCCGCGGGCAGCGCCGCCTCGTCCCGGGAGAGCTGGTCGCGCTTCATGCGGTTGAGGAGGCGCCCGGCCTCGACCGGCAGGCCCGAGGCGGCGGCGATCGCGAGCCCGCCGAGGTCGTTGGCGAGGACGCTCGGCGCCAGGTCGAGGGCGGAGGTGACCGCCGCGAGCCCCTCGGCGATCTCGGCGGTGTGCGCCTCGAAGGCGACCGGGAGCGCGATGGCCGCCTCGAAGCCGGCGCTCCGGATGGTCCGGACGCGTGACACGAGCGCTGCCGGGCGGGGCCAGCGGAGCGCGCAGGCCGAGTAGTCGATGACCACCCGCGCCGGGGGGCGCTCCGGCTCGAGCCCGACCTCGTCGAGGAAGGCCAGCGTCCGCTCGGCGGCCGCGCGCTCCCACGGCGTGAGCGCCAGCGTCTCGGCGAGCGCGCTCAGCCCGCCCTCGGCGAGGGCGGCGACCGCCTCGGGGGTGCAGGACTCGGGGACCAGCGCGACCGCGAGGTCCGGAGCTCCGTTCGGGTACCGCACCGCCGGCCGCGTGCGCGTCGGGGCGTGGTGGCCCAGGTGCGCGCGCGCGGTGCCCTGGAGGCGACGGACCGGCGGGGGCGTCGGCCTGCGGTGACCGGGCGACGACGACGCCCGCCGCACGTCCGCGAGGTCGTAGTAGCAGTGCTCGCCGCCCTCGCAGAAGGCGGCCACGCCCACCGTGGCACGGCAGGCCGCCTCGGACAGGTCGCCGCGGTCGACGAGCGCCCGGGTGGCCCTCAGCGCCGTGAGGGCCGAGCCGCTGCGCCCCGGGATCTTCAGGTGGTTCACGCCGAAGCCGCGCAGCGCCGCGATGGCGCAGAGCCCGCAGCGGTGCCAGACCATCAGCGCCCCGAGCGTCTCGCGGGACCCGGTCCAGCCCGGCGGCAGGCGCGGCAGCTCACCGGTGATCTCGCCCGAGGTCACCTCGCGCAGGGTCTGCCGGTCGTGGGCGAAGCAGAAGTGGGCTGGCCGGCCGTAGCCGTGGGTGGTGTAGCAGAGCGAGGAGCTGTTGGGGCAGAACTCGCGGGCGACGAAGGCCTCGAGCTCGGGCGCCGGGCGCTCGCGCTCGGCCGCGTCGGCGCGCACGGCCGACGCGATCGACGCCATCTCGCAGACCCGCATCTCGCGCGGGAAGATGAGGCGCGTGGCGCCGGCGGCGAGGTAGGTGCGCGCTGCCTCGGCGCTGTAGGCGCCGGCCTCGTTCGAGAGCGCCAGGCGCGTGCCCTCGGGGACGCGGTCCTTGACGAAGGCGAGGCCGTCGAGGTCGGCGATGACGAAGCCGGCGGCGCCGACCTCGACGGCGTCGCGGACGATGACGTCGAGCAGATCGTCGGCCCCCGGCGGGGCGTGGTGCTCGTTGAGGGTGACCGTCAGCGACGTGCCGTGGGAGCGGGCGCGCTCGGCCAGCCGCGCGAGCGCGTCGCGAGAGGTGTACTGCCGGTCCACGGCGTGGCGCCGGTTGGGCGAGACCTCGGCGCCGTAGCGTAGGAGCCACGCCCGCGGCACGTATCCGACGAACACCTCGTCGGCCAGCGCGAGGAGCGTCTCGAGATCGCCCGCAGGCGTGTTCGGCGCGCACCCGACGACGAGCTTCAGCCCCTTCGTCACCGCCGTGGTCCTCCCGTCACGGGTCGAGCTGCTCGAGCTCGCCCTTCCAGGTCCCGTTCATGTACACGGTACCACCCTGGAGCCAGACGGTCCCCTTGCCGCCGTCGCCCCCGTCGCCGCCGCTGCCGCCGCCGCCGCCGCTCCCGCCGGAGGCGCCGCCATTGCGGCCGCTGCCGCCGTAGCCCCCGCTCGACAGGCAGAAGCCGCCGCTGCCGCCGAGCCCGCCGGCGGCGTCGAGGAAGCCGTCGACCGTGACCGTCGGCGCGATGAGCCAGAGGCCGCCGCCGCTGCCGCCGCCGCCGCCGCCGCCGCACCCGCTGCGCGACCCGCCGCCGCCGCCGCCCGTGGGCACGTCGACGTTGTAGGGCGGGGACTTGCCGTTGATGTCGTTGTTGATCGCGGTCCCGGCCGAGTAGCCCCCGACCCCGCCGAGCCCGCCGCTGACGTCGAGGGTCGCGCCGCTCGTCACCAGGAGCTGAGCGCCGGCGCACACCATCAAGGCGCCGCCGCCGCCGCCGCCGCCCGCGCTCCCGCCGGAGAAGTAGGGGAGGCCGCCGAAGCCGGTGCCGTCGCTCCCGGTGCCCCAGCCGCCGGACCCGCCGTAGCCGCCGTAGCCGCCCGCGCTGCCCCCGGTGCCCGCGTAGAGGGCGCCGTAGCTCGGGCTCCCGTAGGGCGGTCCGCCTTGAGACGTCCCGGCGGGCGAGGAGCAGCCGTAGCCCTTGCTCCCCGCCGATCCCGGGCCCGGGCTCCCGGCCGCCCCGTCGCTCCCGGTCAGGCCGCTGTCCCCGTTGGCGCCCGCGGTCCCGTGGCCAGCGCCGGCTCCCCCGGTCCCGCCGCAGCCTGCGCCGGCCCCGCCGCCGCCGCCGCCGCCGCTGCCGTCGCCGCCACGGCTGCCCTCGCCACCGCAGGCGCCCTCCTGGCCCGCGCCGGGGCCGGTCGCCCGGCCGTTGCCCGAGGCGCAGCCGATGTTCTGCCACTGGCCCCCCTTGGTGCCGCCCGGGCCGGCGGCGCCCGCGGAACCCGGGGTGTTCGTTCCGCCGGACGTACCGTTGCCGCCGGCGAGATCGAAGCTCCCGCCGAGGGTGATGTCCCCGGTCGCGATGAGCGCGAGGGCGTTGGTCCCGACGACGTCGACGGTGGTGCCGGCGGCGACCGTCAGCTCGGTGAAGTCGAACACCCGCACGGCGGGTGGCGTCCACGGGAGCCCCTGGACCTGCTGGGTGGAGAGCGACACGCCGGTCATCGCGCTCGTCACCACGTCGACGCCGTTGGCGGTGATCTTGCCGCTGGAGGTGTCGATGACGACGGTGCCGCTCAGGACCACGGCGCCGAGGCCGCCGGTGGGGGTCAGGCCGAGGCTGCCGCACGGGATGGCGTTGACGTCGCCGAGGCAGCTCCCGTCGGCGCGGCAGCGATCGTCGTCGGTGTCGGCGTCGAGGTCGTCGCAGGCCAGGTCGAGGCAGTCGTCGACGCAGCCGCAGAGCTCGGCGCCCTCGCAGGTCCCGTCGCCGCAGCAGGTCGCGGTCGGGGTGCCGCCGCCGCAGGTGCCGTCGCTCTGGCAGGTCTGCCCGACGACGCACGGGTCGCTCCCGCAGCTCTCACCCTGGCAGTCGTCGACGCACCCGCACGCCTCGCCGGCCTCGCAGACACCGTTGCCGCAGCAGCCCGCGATGTCGCTTCCCGCACACTGCCCGCCGGAGCAGGTGTCGCCCGACGTACACGCCGAGCCGTCGTCACAGCTCTCGCCGTCGCAGTCGGAGCAGTCGCAGCCCTCGCCGCTGTCGCAGGTCCCGTTGCCGCAGCAGCTCGGCAGCACATCGCCGACGCAGGTCCCCGAGACGCAGGTGTCCGGGCCGGTGCAGGCCTGGCCGTCGTCGCAGCTCTGGCCCTCGCAGTCGGCGCAGCCACAGCCCTCGCCGGCCTCGCAGATGCCGTTGCCGCAGCAGTTGGCGACCGACGCGCCGGTGCAGAGCCCGCCCGAGCACGAGTCGGGCCCGGTGCAGGCCTGGCCGTCGTCGCAGCTCTGGCCCTCGCAGTCGGCGCAGCCGCAGCCCTCGCCGGCCTCGCACAGGCCGTTGCCGCAGCAGCCGGCGACCGTGGTCCCGCCGACGCACTGTCCGCCGGAGCAGGCGTCGTTCGTGGTGCAGGCGTCCTCGTCGTCGCAGGGGGTCCCCCCGGCCGCCGCCGGGTGGAGGCAGCCGCCGGTCGACGGGTCACAGACGTCCTGGGTGCACGGGTCGTGGTCGTTGCAGTTGACGTTGATCTGGGGCTCGCACAGCCCGGCGTCGCACAGGCCCACCGAGGCGCAGAGGTTGCCCGTGACCGGGCAGACGATGCCGTCGATCGGGGTGTGGGAGATGGTCCCCTCGACGCACTTGTCGTCGGTGCAGGGGTTGAGGTCGTCGATCGGCAGGAGCGTCCCGATGCAGGTCTGCTGGCCCAGGGCGGACAGGCCGCAGCTGTCGTTTCCGGTGCAGGCGTTGTTGTCGTCGCAGGAGGCGCCCTCGAGGAAGAGGGTCCTGGTGCAGCCGGTCTTCTTCACGCACACGTAGGTCCAGCAAGGGTTGTTCTGGTTCTCGGTGGTGCAGGACTCGACCTCGCCGCTGACGGTGCAGGCGCCGGCCCCGTCGCAGGCGTCCTTGGTGCAGACGTCCTCGTCGAGGTCGCAGCTGGTGCCCGCGGGGCTGTAGATCGGGACCGAGCACTCGCCCGTGGAGGTGTCGCAGCCGAAGCGGTCGATGCAGGGGTCGCTCGAGCTCGGGCAGGTCTTGGCGGTGCTGGCGTCCGGGGTGCAGGCGCCGCCCTGACAGGTCGCGGTGCCGTAGCAGTGGACGGTGCAGCTCTCGCCGTCGTCGACGGGGTCGTAGACGCAGCCCTGGCCGGCGACGCAGCGGCCGGTGGTGCACGGGCCGGGGTCGTCGCAGGTCAGCGTCCCGCCGCCCACGCAGACGTCGCTCTGGCACTCGTCGTCGACGGTGCAGGGGTCGCCGTCGTCGCAGCTCGCGCCGTCGGGGCCGCACTGAACGGTGTCCGTGCCGTCGTCTACGTCGACCTGCGCGCTGGTGTCGGCGCCGGCGTCCTTGTCCTTCTTGTCGCTGCTCTTGTCTTCCGACGAGCACGCCAGGATCAGGGTCGCCGTCGCGGCGATGGCGAAGAGGGGCGTGGTGCGCATCCGGGAGGTCCCCCTCGGCGAGGCCCGGCGGGCGCGGTGTACGGCCTCGCGCGCGCCGGCCTGTTGCGGTGCAGTGCGCTCAGGTCCGAGCGCGCCTCAGACTGCCTCACCGGGCCGACGCGACGCAACAGGCGAGACGTCGCCGGCCGGACCGGGTAGGGTCTGGCCCGCGCTCGCCGAGGGCGGGCCAGCCAGCGAGACAGGAGCGACGCGATGAGCGACTTCGACTACGATCTCTTCGTCATCGGCGCCGGCTCGGGCGGGGTGCGGGCGAGCCGTATCGCGGCCGGGTTCGGGGCGCGCGTGGCGATCTGCGAGGAGCGCTACCTCGGCGGGACCTGCGTCAACGTGGGCTGTGTGCCGAAGAAGCTCTTCGTCTACGCCTCGCACGTCCGCGAGGACGTCGAGGACGCCGCGGGCTACGGCTGGGAGATCGCCGCCCCGCGCTTCGACTGGCCGGCGCTGCGGGGGGCCAAGGACAAGGAGATCTCGCGGCTCAACGGCGTCTACGGGCGGCTCCTCGACAACGCCGGGGTGACCCGTATCGGCGGGCGCGGGCGGGTCGTCGACCCGCACACGGTCGAGGTCGCGGGCGAGCGCTACACGGCGCGCCACATCCTGGTCGCGACCGGCAGCTGGCCCATCACGCCGCCCATCGCCGGCGCCGAGCACATGATCAGCTCCAACGAGCTCTTCCACCTCGAGGCCCTGCCGAAGCGCATCGTCATCGTGGGCGGCGGCTACATCGGCACCGAGTTCGCCGCCATCTTCCACGGCTTCGGCGTCGAGGTGTCCCTGGTCCACCGGGGCGAGCTGCTGCTCCCGCCGACCTTCGACGGGGACGTCCGGCGGATCCTGACCGAGACGCTGCGGAAGAAGGACGTCGACATCCACCTGGACCGCACGGTGGAGGCGGTCGTGAAGACGGGCGACGCCTTCGAGGCGGTCCTCGACGACGGCACGCGGATCGAGGCGGACCTCGTCCTGTGCGCGTGCGGCCGCCGGGCGCTGACCCAGGGGCTCGGGCTCGAGGAGGCCGGCGTGGTGCTCGACGAGCAGGGCAACGTCGTGGTCGACGCGTACTACCGGTCGAGCGTGCCGTCGATCCTGGCGGTCGGAGACGTCATCGGCTGGGTGCAGCTGACGCCGGTCGCGCTGGCCGAGGGGACGCGGGTGGCGCGGAACCTCTTCGGCGGCGGCGAGCCCGAGGCGCTGGACTACGATGCCATCCCGACGGCGATCTTCACCCAGCCGCCGGTCGGTACGGTCGGCCTGAGCGAGGAGGAGGCGCGGGAGCAGGTCGCGAACGTGACGGTCTTCCGCTCGGAGTTCCGCCCGATGAAGCACACGCTCTCGGGGCGGGACGAGAGGACGATGATGAAGCTCGTCGTCGACGCCGACACCGACCGGGTCCTCGGGGTCCACATGGTCGGCCCGGACGCCGGCGAGATCATCCAGGGCTTCGCCGTCGCCCTGCGCTGCGGCGCCACCAAGGCCCAGCTCGACAGCACCGTCGGCATCCACCCGACCGCGGCCGAGGAGCTCGTCACGATGCGCACGCCGGTCGCCTGACGCGGTAGGCCACCGCGATCCCGGCGACCTGGCGCGCGGACGTCCCGTCCTCCCCATCGGCGGTCGACACGACCGCAGGCCAGCGATGACCTGGCGCGCGGGCGTCCCGTCCGCCCCTGAGTCGAGCGTCGGCTGCGCGTGGGTGCCCAGGGCCTCTAGCGGCGGCGGCGGCGGGCCTCGAGCTCCCGGCGGGTGAGGCTCGGCATGGTGGCGTCGTCGTCCTCGTCGTTCGGCGGCGGCTCGGCCGAGCGCGCGGCGCCGGGGAGGGTCGCGTCGTCGTCGTCGTCGAGGCCGGCGAGGCGCTCCTTCAGCCGCATGATCCGCTGACGAATCGCCGTCTTGCTGTCATCGACGGTCCTCTCGCGAGGGGCCGGAGACCCAGCGCTCTCCTCGCTCGGGCGGGCGCGACGGGCGCGTCGCACGCCGGTGCCCTCGGTCGGCTCGTGCTTCACCGGGGCCGCCGCGCGGGGCGCTGCCGAGGCCCCCGAGACCGTCGACTCGACCCACTCGACCTCCTTGAGCTTGGCCCGCAGGGCGTCGATGTCGGTGTGCTGCTCGAGCTTCGCCCGCTTCTCTCGCTCGGCCTCCTGCCGGGCTGCCTCGCGCTTCGCCCGGGCTCGGGCCTTCGCCTCGGCCTCGCGCTGGCGGACGATCGCGGCCACGTCGACGTCGGGCACGTCGGCGGACTCCACCCGGCGCTCGCCGTGGGTCACCCGGCCACCCTCCTCGGGAGGACGCAGCATCGCCTGCACCGCCGGCAGGCACAGGTAGTCGGGGAGCTCGTTGAGGAGCCCGTCGAAGAGCTCGCGCGCGCCGAGCCCCTCTCCGGCCTCGAAGAAGCCGCAGTTGTCGACGTAGGTGTTGCCGAGCCGGTCGAGCTGCCTCAGGAAACGGAACTCCGAGCGGCTCCCCGGGCCGGAGAGCCCGATGAACTGCCAGAAGATCGGCAGGCGGCTCGACCGCCGGATGGCGTCCGCCGTCGCGTCGAGGTCCTCGCAGTCGCCCCCGGTGACGAACATCGCGAAGACCGGGTGGGCCCGCGGCGCGGACAGCATCGGGTAGACGACCCGCTCGCGCCGCCGGAGCCGGCCGACCGACTCGACCAGGGCCGGCTGATCCCAGTCCTCGGGGAAGTAGTAGCGGCAGACGTCGTGGATGACCGGCGCGTAGTTGCAGCCGCGCTGGTAATCGGCGCCGGTGCGGATCACCTCGCGGTCCACGTAGCCGGCGAAGTCGGCGACCCGCAGGTCCCCCAGGTGGCGGCAGCGGTCGCCGAAGGCGTAGGCCGGGATGACGCCGTCGTCGTCGAAGGTCAGGCTGAGCGCGAGGAGCTCGGTCACCAACGGCTGCACGAGGCGCGCGCGGTAGGCCGGGAACATCGAGCGCGAGACGTCGATGACCAGCACGACCTCGGCCTCGATCCGCGCGAGCCCCCGCGCCGCGGCGACCTCACGGGCCGCGCCGGCCAGGCGCTGGAAGTGCTCGGTGAATCGGTCCATCTCTCCCCCGGTTGGACCCGCCGATTACAGCACCGCGTACCCCACGCCGCCAAGGCGCGCGCGCACCTCTGGTGCGTCTACTGCACCGCAATCACGAGGCGATCCGCCTGGGTCGAGCTGGCGCCGGTTACTCCGTCGCGACGCAAAAAAGGTGCGCCCGCTCTCCGCAGCCGAGCCGGCCGGTCGCGGAGCCCCAGCGCGCCAGCCACCCGCTGGTCGCGTCGCTCGTCCCCGCCTCGGCCCCGGTGCGCTGATCGGGCTGGGTCACCGCCTCGTCCACCTCGAAGGCCCCGACCGCGTTACCGGCGTCGAAGGTCGCGTCGTAGCCGGTGGCGAAGACGACCTGCTGCAGCTCGTCGCCGGAGCCGTCGGTCACCGTGAGCTCGAGCTCGCAGCCGAAGCGCGTCGACAGCACGCCCGGATCGAGGTCGATCACGTCCTGCGGCAGCACCTGCCCGAGATAGAGGGTCTGACCGGTCCCGTTCCGCACGGTCACCGTCACCCAGGACACCGCGCCGGGCGCCTCGCCGTCGCAGGTGACGCCGACGTCGGGCCACGACGTGACGTTACAGCCCTTGCCCGTGTAGCGCAGGGTCAGCCGCCGGTAGCGGTCGGGGCAGGTCCAGTCGCCGCAGAAGTCGTTCGGCGCGCTCGAGTCCGGCTCGCCGTCGCGGCTGCCGTCGTTGTCGGTCCCGGTCCAGACGTCCCCGAGGACGACCGGGAGCCCGGTCTGGTCATAGGCGACCCCGCCCTCGATCGCGCCGTCGAAGAGATCGGCCTCGTCCTCGGCGACGACCTCTCCCACGGGGTTGAGGATCGGGCCGACGATCGTGAGGCGCTCGGCCGCGGACTGGCTCGAGTCCGACAGGATCGCCTGCCAGGTCCCGGTGAAGCCCAGGTCCCCGGCGGCCTGCGCGCACACCGCGTCCGCGCCGGCGAGGCCGCCGAAGCCCGACTCGTAGCGCGAGCGGGTGACGAAGATCCCGACCGGCTCGCAGGTGTCGCCGTCGCCGGTCCAGCCGACATCGCACTGGCAGCGCCCGTCGAGGCAGGTGGCGTGCTCGTCGCAGTCTCTCGGGTCGCAGCGGCTGGCCAGGGAGTCGGTCAGGGTGTCCCAGGCGTGGTGGAACGCGTAGGGGGCCGCGGGGTCGTCCATCTCGACGTGGATCCCGCTGCCCACGACGTCCGCCGCGTGCACGTCGCAGATGCGCCCGGCCACGCTGGACGTCACCTGGACCTCCCAGACGAAGACCGGCCACGCGGTGCCCTCCGGGGCGTTGACGCCGTCCCAGAAGGCCTCGGCCGAGGCGCTCGCCCGCCCGCGGAGGGTACAGTCGGACGCGATCGTCGTCGGGTCGAGCCCGACGGTGACCCACCACCGCGCGATGCCGAGCGACGCCAGGACCTCGCGCGACACCGACGCCGCCAGGAGGTGGTTCTCCGCGTCTCGGAGCCCGTCCCCGGGGCTGAGGAGCCCGCTCGCGCCCGTGTCCACGGTGGCGGGCGAGGGGTCGTCGGCGCCGCAGGTCAGGACCAGGTCGTCGAGATAGAGCCCGCCCGGCACCGCGCCGCCCGGCCCGGCGCAGGTCAGGTCGAGGACCGCCCCCGGGTCCCCGTCGGCAAGCGTCCCGCCCAGGGACTCGAGCGCCGGCGAGGGCATGTCCGCGCAGGTCAGGAGCGCGGCGCACGCGACCTGATCGAAGGCGATGGCCTGGTCGAAGAAGCCGGCCTGGGTCGGCCGCGCGAAGGGGACCGTGAGGGCGACGGGGAGATCGCCGTCGACCGGGCAGGCGGCCTTCAGGACGAAGGGGCCGTCGGGGGTGGGGTCGATGAAGCTCTCGTCGGAGAGCGCCTGTCCGTCGGCGCCGTAGAGGCCGTCGAGGGTGGCGCGGACGGTGACCTTGTTGACCTCGGGCAGGCAGCGGGCGCGCCAGCTGACCTCGGCGACCCCGTTGCTGCCGGCGCGGGCGTCGAGCACGGCCTCGTCGACGAGGTCGCCGAAGCTGTCGACGAGCTGGACCACCCAGCGCATCTCGCTGCCCGGCGCGAGCCCCGTCCCGTCGAGGGTGAACGCGATCCCGGCCTTCGTCCCCGCGGCGGTGTCCGCGGAGCACGCCGCTGCGGAGCCCAAGGCCGCGACGAGGCAGGCGAGCGCCGCGACGCTCCCCCTCCTGCCCCCGCGGGTCGCCGTCGTGTCGATGCGCTGGTCAGCCGTGGACGTGGTGTCGTCTCCTGCTCCCGGCAGCCCGGAAGTGCGCAGCCTGAGTAAGCTCGGCCGTCCGTGGATTCAAGCGGTCCAGGTCGTCGGGCTCGGCCGGCCTCGAACGTCTAATGGTGTCCAAGTTACTGGAACCACAAACGAACGGAGCCGACTCGACGCAGCCTGCATGGTGACGGCGGCCGTTGCAAGCGGTTCCGAGAGGGGCGGTCTCCCGGTCGGCCCCGCTCGTCGGCTCAGGCCTCGCCCTTCGACTCGGGCGGACCCTCGGGATCGGATCCCGGCTCCGTCTTTGGCGTCGCCGCGTCCTCCCCCGGAGGGCTCGCCGGCGCCCCCTTCGGCGGCTCCGGTCGCCGCGTCGCGAGCCCGTGGGGCGCCAGCTTGAAGAGCTGCCCGAGCAGCCCCGCGAAGTCGATCTTCACGCTCGGCTGAGGCTTGTCCGCAGCGGCCTCGGCCCCCGCGTCCGCCTTCGCTCCCGCGTCCGCCTCCGCCTTCGCTCCCGCGTCCGTCTCCGTCTCCGCCTCCACTCCGGCTTCCGCTTCCGCGTCCGCCTTCGCTTCCGCTTCCGCGTCCGCCTTCGCTTCCGCGTCCGCCTTCGCTTCCGCTTCCGCGTCCGCCTTCGCTTCCGCTTCCGTGTCCGCCTTCGCTTCCGCGCCCGCCTTCGCCTCCGCGTCTGCATTCGCCTTCGCCTTCGCGTCCGCGTCCGCGTCCGCATCCGCCCCCGCGTCCGCCTTCGCCTTCGCCCCCGCGTCCGCCTTCGCCTTCGCTTCCGTCTTCGCCCCCGCGTCCGCCTTCGCCCCCGCGCCCTGCGCGCCGGGCTTCCGCGTCGCCTGGTTCAGGATCATGCCCAGGTTCGCGACCACGCTCTGGAACATCTCCGGCAGGATCGGCGGCACCTGGTCGCCCTTGCTCGTGTCGAAGCTGACGGAGGTGTTGATGTCGGTGACGGTCGTCTCGGCCGTGGCGTCGCCGCCCGGAGTGACCTTGACCTCGACCGTCCCGCCGCCGGTCTCGCGCTTGGTGACCTTTGCTTTCGCCGCCGCCTCGGCTGTCGCCGCCTGCTTCTTCGCCTCGACGTCCTTCTTCGTGTTGTCGAGGGCCTGCACCAGCATCTGCCCGAGCCCGAGCATCAGCCCCTGGAGCGGGTTCGGCGGGGTGTCCCCCGGCGTCGGCTTCTTCGCGAGCTTCTCGGCGAGCATGTGCTTGAACCCGGTCAGCAGCGCCTCCATCAGCGGCCCGCCGTGGGTCTGTATCGAGTCGTTCCGGAGGTTGAACTCCATCCGCCCGTCCGGGGCCTCGTCGATCCCCTCCTCGAGGACCTTCGTGATCGCCTCGCCGAGCGCCTCGTCCATCTTCTTGCGCCACTCGGGGCGGTCGCCGCGCGCCTCCTGCTTGGCGAACCACTGATCGCGCAGCGACTTCACCAGCTCCGCCTTCTTCGGCGCCATCGACCGCGGCATCGCGTTGATCCGCTCGATCTCCGCCGTCAGCTCGGCGAACTCCGCCTCGATCTCGGCGAGCAGCTCCGGATCGTCGAGACCCGGCGGCACCTCACCCTCGCCCTGCTGGCTCATTCGCCCCTCCGCTCCGTCAGTAGGCAAAGACCCCGACCGCCTCCTCGCGCCCGCGCAGGGCGTGCTCGCCCTGGGTGGTCGCCCGCGCCTGCAGCTCGCCCGGCAGGCGCTCCCAGGTGGCCTGGCTGACGAGGATGGTGGTCTTGGTCTGCTTGTTCATCTGCTCGAGGCGCGCCGCGACGTTCACGACGTCACCGAGCACACCGTACTTCATCCGCGTCCGGCTCCCGATGTTGCCGGCGACGACCGTGCCGGTGTGGATCCCGACCCGCGTCGTCAGCGCCCCGTGGCCGCTCTCGCGCCAGATCTCGCCGATCCGCGTGTCGTTCCACTCGGCGTTCAGCTCGACGAGCCGCTCGCGCATCGCGATCGCGCACCGCACCGCCCGCTCGGCGTGCTCGTTGACGTCGTTGGGCGTGTTGAAGACGCACAGGATGGCGTCGCCGACGAACTCGATGACGACCCCCTCGTGGGCGTCGATGATCTCGTTCATCGCGCCCAGGTAGCGGTTCAGCACGTCGATCATCTCCTGGGGATCGACGCGCTCGTTCATCGTCGAGTAGCCCTGGATGTCGCTGAACAGGATGGTCGCCTCGCGCTCCTCGCCGCCGAGCGCGGTCTTCGTCCGGTCACCCAGGACCTTGCGCGCGACCTCCGCCGACACGTAGCGCCCGAACGTATCGCGGATGAAGTCCCGCTCCTGCAGGCTCTCGGCGATGACGTCGAAGTGCCGGCCGACCATGCCGAACTCGTCCTTGCGGGTGATGTGCACGCGGCCCACGAAGTCACCGGCGGCGATGCGCTCGGCCGCGCGGTTGATCTCCACCAGGGGGCCCCGGATCCGCCGCCCGGTCCAGAGCGCCAGCAGCACCATCAGGAGCCCCGCCACGCCGTAGAGCGCGAGCGTCGTCGTGAGCACCCTGCGGCTCATCTCCCGCACCCGCGCCGCGTCGACGTCGAGGCCGACGAGGCCCAGGGACTCGCCCGACGGCAGCTTCAGCGGCGCGTATCCGCTCATGCTCAGGCCGAACTCGTCGCTCCACAGGTGCGACTCGACCGCGACGTGGTCGAGCCCCTCGAGCATCCGCGGCAGATCGCTGGCGTCGTAGGGCTGCCCCGGCGCGCCGTTGTCCCCGTCGGACGCGTAGTCCACGATGAACCGGAGCTGGCCCGGCTCCGCGGTCTTGCGCAGGACATAGATGGTACCGATGTCCTTGTCGGCCGTGGCGACCGCCTCGAAGCGCCGATAGAGCTCGCGGACCTCGGGTGCGTCGGGCGCCCCGGCCGGGTCGAGCCGCGCCAGCGCCGGCGTGTCGATGTGTAGCGACAGCGTCGTCACCGTCGCCCGGAGCTTGTCCTGGAGCCCGCGCAGCTCGGCGTCGTAGCCCAGCTCGTAGAAGACCAGCGCCATCACCGTCAGCACCGCGAAGACGACCGCGCCGAGGGCCAGGGTCAGGCGCACGTGGAAGCGCTGGTACCAGCGCAGCCGAGGCCCCGCCTCGCCGCCCGGCTCGACCGGATCGTCGGGCCCGGCGAGGACGCGAGCGGGCTCGACGATCGGCGAGCGAGCCTGGGGGCGCTCCTCGGGCGTCTGGGGGGCCGGCGCGGTCACCGCGGCATCATCATCCGCGCCGCCCCAAGCCGCAAGCCGCTCGCGCGCCTCGGGGAACGTCGGCGCGCGTCCGAGCCCAGCGCCTAAGGCCGGAGCGTCCGCGAGCGGCGATGGGCGGGCCACGGGGTTGATATCCGGCAGGCGGCGGCCTAAGGTCGATGTGCACTGCGAGAGCCGGAGCTCACCCCCCAGGGAGAGATCATGCCGCGAGCGCTCCGAACAGTCGCCAAGCGTGCTCTGACAAGGGTCTCCGCCCTGGTCGCGGGCCTCGCGCTGGTCGCCTGCGACGGCGCCTCGTCGCGGCCGACGTCGGGGGCTTCTGTCGCGGTGCAACTAGCGCCGCTGAGCCTCCCGGGGCTCACCGACGTCGAGGCGACCCTGACCGTCACCAACGACGACGGCGCCACGGTCTGGACCCGCACGCTGAACGCCGCCCGGTACGGAGACGGCACCGGCTTCAGCTACGTCGGGCCGTGCGACGCCGCCTCCGACGTGCAGCCCAACCACGTCGCCCTGACGATCGACACCCTCCATGGCCCCGGCGGCGTCCCGCTGACCGCCGCCGAGTGGCGAGACCCGACCGCGGACGCGCCGCTCACCCGGGACGTCGTCTGCCTCCCCGACGCCGACGTCCCGGTCGTCTTCGACGTGACCGTCGCGCGGCCCGCTCAGCAAGGCTTCTTCGACGTCGCCGTGAGCTTCGGGGACGTCTTCTGCAGCGCCAAGGTGGACTGCGAGGACGACGCCGGCGACGCCCTCGAGCTCGTCCACGGCGCCGGCGGCGCGCGCCTGCCGTCCTACGTCGTCGCGATCGCCTGCACCACCGGCGACGACGGGGGCGCGATCAACCTCTACCTGACCGACGTCACGGTCCAGTGCGACGGGGCGACCGCGGCGATCCCCGTCGAGCTCGGCCCGGGCAACCTCTACTCGAGCGGCTCCCCCGCGCCCGACCCGCTCGAGCAGGCGGTGGTCTTCGCCGGGGAGAGCCAGCTCGACGGCGGCGCGGACCTGCCGTGGCTCTACCTCAACGTCGCCTTCGCGCTCGCGTCGGACGCCGCGGGTCCCTGCGCGCTCTCCCTGAGCGCCACCGCGACGTCGTCCCCGCTCGACGACTTCGTCCTCGTGGCCGACTACCCGTACATCGACGTCGTCGCCCCCCTCCTCGACGGCGACGAGGTCCGCGTCTGCTCACAGCACCCCCTCGACGACGGCGACGGCGTCGTCACGACCCGCTACGCCAGCGCCGCCGCGCCGGTCGACTTCGCGCTCAGCGCCGTCGCCACCGCGCCCGGCGTCACCTTCGCGCGGAGCGTGGCGCACGCCTCCTGCGCCGACATCGCGGACGCCGGCCTGTCCCACGGTGACGGCGTCTACTCCATCGACCCGGATGGCGCCGGGCCGGACCCGGCCTTCGACGTCTACTGCCTGATGAGCGCCGATCCGCCGCGCGAGTACCTCGAGCTCCCCGCCCAGGGCGCCGGCACGAACTACGCCCACTACGACGGGGCGGTCTCGCCCAACGGCTGCGGCACCATCTCCAACTCCGGTGGCGGCGCGACCACCGTGTACACGAAGGTGCGGCTCGACCCGGCGACCCTGGCGGTCAGCGCCGGTGACCAGACCTTCGCGACCTCGACCGGGCTGACGACGACGAAGCTCTGCGCCAGCGGGGCCCTCGTCCTGTACGACACGGTCAGCTTCGGCGCGGCGATGGCCTGCTACAACGACTACTCGGCGCGGGGTGACGCCAACATCGATCTGACCGGTACGCCCTTCGTCATCTCGACGAGCTCGACCGTCGGGACCAACGGCTGGCATGGCGCCGGCACCGTGAGTTACGCGAGCGGCCGCAAGATCGCGAACCTCACCGGCGGCGGCTTCTGCGGTGGATATCGGTTCACGTCGCTCGTCCTGGACTTCGAGTGACGCCCCCGGCGCGCGCGGCGCCGAGGGCGTCGGAGGGGGCTCAGCCGAGCACGGCCTCGACGATCTCCAGCGCGTCGTCGAGGAGCGCGAGGGCGACCACGGCGAGGGCGACGAGGATGGCGCCGCGCATCAGGCCGCGCCACGGGAACGCGCGCTCGAGGCGCGCCTCCCGGTCCCGGTAGCGGTCCGGGAGCTCGCTGGCCCAGCGCCGGACCCCACGCCAGGCGACGCCGAGGCTGTTCCGTCGAACCAGGATCGCGACCACCGCGAGGAGCAGGAAGGGCACGAGCGCCCCGACGCTGTCGATCCAGGCGACGCCGACCGCGCCGACGAGGACCAGGAGCCCGCCCGCGGCCCGGACGAGCCGGCCCCGCAGGTCCCGGCGCCGCCCGGCGGCCACGAACGCCCCGAGCACGAGCAGCAGCCCCAGCAGCAGGTGGGCGGCCGACGGGACCCAGTCCGCGACGTACCGGAAGCTCGTCGTCACCGGCTGCTCGGCCGGGACCCAGTAGCGGCTGTAGGTGACGTGGACGCCGGCGGTCGGCAGCGTGATCCGGACCGGCATCGCCCCGGTCTCCGCCGTCTCCACGCTCGGCGCGCCGTCGTCGAAGGCCGCGTCGAGGTCGTCCTCGGCGTAGCCCTCGTCGCCGTCGCCGTAGTCGTCGGTCGGGATCGCCTGGCTCCAGCGGCCCTCGGTGTAGTAGTCGCCCACGTCGCCGTCGAAGGCCCCGTAGCGGAGGTCGGAGGGCAGGTAGACGCGCCACGACACCGACGCCACCGGGAGCTCGAGCGCGGGGAGGGCCAGGGCGTGGCTCCCGAGGAGCCCGAACGCCGGCTGCTTCTCCTCGTAGACCAGCTGCACGTCGATGGGGGTCAGCGACGAGGCCGTGCCGGCCGAGCGCTTCAGCGGCAGCAGGAGCTTGCCCGCCTGGTCCCGGCTGGGCTTGGTCGGGGCGCCGTCGAGGAGCACCGAGCGGACCTCGGCCCCGGCCGGCAGCGTCAGCGCGAGCCCGGGGCGCAGGCGATTGCGCAGGCTGATGTGGAGCTCCGTCAGGGCGACGCCTTCGCTGGAGACGACGGTCGTCCCCTCGACCCGATCCACGCTCTCGGAGGCGATGTCCCGCTCGGGCAGGCGCTTGACGGCGAGCTCGAGGGGCGCGCCCGAGGTCGTGTAGCGGTAGGCGCGCAGGATCGGGCTGACCGAGCTCCGGACGAGGTCCGGCGGGAGCTGCCGGGTGTCGATGGCGGTCAGGCCGTCGCCGCGGGACGCCTCCTCGAGGCGCATCTTGCCGGGGACCTCGACGGCGACCCAGCCGGCGTCCCGCTCGACCCCGAGGCTCTTCGGCAGCGGGACCTCGAAGCGCTCGCCGCCCTTCTTGGTGTCGCGGCGGAGGCGGAGCGAGATGGCGTAGTCGTCGCGGATCGGGTAGGCGGTCTCGCCGCGCACCAGGGTCCCGTCGTCGCGCTCCTCGAGCTCGTAGCGGAAGGCGCCGCGCCCGTCGGCCGAGACGACGGTCAGGCCCGGCGGGACGAGGACGTCGAAGCGCTTCGTGCCGGCGTAGAGGATCGTGTACTTGATCTCGCTGAACAGCTCGAGGGCCCCGTCATCGACGCTGAGCAGGTTCAGGCTCTCGGCGTAGACGCGGGCCTTGGTGCCGGCGTCGTCACCGAGGTCGCGGAAGCCCACGAGGTGGATGCGCGTGGTCGGCCGGAGCGTCGCCGAGAGCTTCGTGCTGTCGTCGGCGCTCGTGACCTCGGCGCGGACGGCGTCGTCGACCCGCGGCTCGAGGCCGACCGCCGGGAAGCTGCACTCGAAGCTGGTCACCGGGGTTCGGGGCGTGACCAGATCGTACTCGATCGAGCCGCGCGGGCCGCGGGGGGCGACGAGGACCTTCATCCGGACGACCACCTCGCCCGTCCGCTGGGTGAGCCAGACGTGGTAGCCGCTCTGGGTGGTGACGCCGATGGCCTCGCCGTCGACGGAGGCCGAGGTCAGGACGGCGCCCTCGCCGATGAGCGGGACGGTCTTCCAGGTCCCGGGGCGGCCCAGGGTCAACGACAGCGCGACGTCGAGGTGGAGCGCGCCGTCGACGGCCGCGCCGGAGTAGCGGGCGGAGCCAAGGACGAGGGCCGGGCCGAGGCGGCCGCTGGAGCGGGCCTCGGCCGCGGCCTGGGCGTCGCGCCAGAGGGCCTCGAAGGTCGGCAGCGACACCTCGATGGCCCCGCCGGAGTCGCTCTGCGGGGTGTCCCACGGGCGGGCGGGGGTGACGGTGACGGGCTCTCGGAGCTCGCTCTGGGGCGCCATGATGGCGTCGAAGTCGGGCGGGCCGGAGGGCTGCGCCGCGGCCGCGGGGGCCAGCGCGGCGAGGGTGAGCGCGAGGAGCGCCGGGCTGAGGCTACGCATGGGTCGGGACCTCCGGCAGGGTGGGCGGGGTCGAGGGCGTCCGGGGCGGCGCCGGCGGCGCGAGGGGCGGCGGCGTCAGGGCGTCGCGGCGAGCCCAGAGGCGCCACCAGACCAGGAGCACGAGCAGCAGGACGAAGGGGCGCAGCGGCGGCCAGCCCAGCATCGCCCGGGCAGCGACGAGCAGGAGCACGGCGCGGACGAGGTTGCCGAGGGTCGCGAGCTCCAGGAGGCGCCAGGGCTCGCGGACAACGGCGGTGAAGGCGCCCCGCGGGCGCAGGTCCCGGACCCGGAAGATCGCCACGGCGGTGCCGGCGATGGCGGCCCAGACGAGGAGCCGGTGGACGCCGAGGACGTAGTGGGCGACGACCATCAGGCCGACGACGCCGGCGGCGGCCGCGAGCTTCTCCCACCAGTGGCCGTTACGGCGCAAGGCCAGGAGCGTCAGGGCGAGCATCACGGCGAAGGCGAGGACCCGGGCGAGGTCGCTGGCGGTCGCGTTCATGTAGGTGACCGTGATGCGCGGCGGGGCGCCGTCGCCGAGCACGCGCTTGAAGCGGTAGCGGGTGCCGACGAGGGGGAAGGTCGCCGGGGCGACCTCGGCGAGGTCCTTCTTCTGGACCTCTTCGCGGTAGATGACCTTGCGGCGCTGGAGGATGCTCTCGTAGTTGCCGCCGGCCTCGGCGTCGGAGGTCGCGAAGACGACGTCGAGGAAGTCGCCGATCCGGCGGAGGAGGCCGTAGCGGCGGGCGTCGTAGGAGGTCAGCGCGGTGTCGAAGGAGACCGGCTCGACGACGTCGGGGAGGTAGAGGTGCCAGACGACCTTCATGGCGTCGACGTCGAAGTCCGGCAGCGCCAGGTCCTGGCTGCCGATGAGGCCGAGCTCGCCGTCGCCGGGCTCGCGGTAGGCGAGCTCGAGGACGAAGGCGCTCTCCTCGACGGTGAGCGGGCCGTCGGTGGGGATGACGAGGGGCTGGCCGACCTGGATGACGGTGCTGCCGTGCAGGATGTGCTGGTTGGCGTCGAGGATGAGCGTCCACTTGCTCGGGTCGGCGTAGTAGTAGTGGGCGATCGAGCCGAGGCTCTCGTTTCGCTGGACGACGTGGACACGCCCGCTCTCGGGGTCGATCCGCTCGGACTGCCGGAGCGAGAAGAGGAGGGCGGGGCTGGCCTCCTCGGTCGGGGCGGCCGGGCGGACGGTCTGGCCGTCGAGCAGGGCGTGGGTCAGCTCGCCGCCGGGCGGGAGCGTCACGGCGAGGTACTGGCGGGTGTTGTTTCGGATGTCGAGGCGGAGCTTGGTCACCCGGGAGCCGTCGGCGAGCAGGACGGTGGACGCCTGGAGCTCGTCGATGAGGGTGCTCGTGAGCGGGACCTGCTCGTGGTGGGCGACCGAGAGCGCGATCTTCGGCGGCTCCGTGAAGGTGAAGCCGTAGAGGAGCGGCTTGTTGGTCAGCGCCGTGAGCTCCGACGGGAGCTCCCGGAGGGAGGCGGCCCTGGCCTGGGCGACGTCCTTGACGGTCACGTCGAGGCCGGCGGGGGCCTGGACGCCGAGGACGCCGCTCATCGGGACGCCGGGGGCGGCGAGGATGGTCGCGATCTCGACGTTGTCGGCCGCGACGACCGGGTGCTGAAAGCGCACGACCACCCGGGCGCGGTCGTCGACGAGGTAGCGGAGCAGGACCTCGAGGCGGGTCCGGTCGGCCAGGTCCGGGCGCCACTGCAGGACGGCCGGGCCGCTGACGTCGAGGACCTCGACGCCGGCCGGGAGCGCGAGGTCGATCCTGTCGGTCTCGCCGGCGGTCACCGTCACGTCGACGACGGAGACCCCGCGGACGAGGCCCTCGTCGACGGTGGCGATGGTGCGGACCGCCGCCTCGGTCTTCACGTCGGCGTCGCCGCGGTGGCCGACGGTGCGGGACCAGGCGAGGTCGAGCTGCCCGCTGGCGTCGAGGTAGCCGCTGACGCGGGTCCCGGCGCCCTCGGGGGTCGCTTCGGTGATGACGCCGCCGGCGAGGCGGGGAGAGATGTCCTGCTCGGGGACGAGGAGCCGGACCCTGGTGATGCCGCCGGCGGGGACGCGGAGCTGGAGGCGCCGGGCGAAGCGGTCCTGCTCCTGACCGCGGTAGAAGGGCACGCGGACGAGATAGGTCCCGGGCTTCTCGACGCCGACGGTGTACATGCCGTCCTGGGCGACGAGGCTCGTGGGCTGGCCGTTGAGGGTGACCTCGCCGGGGGAGGCGCTGTCGTCGAGCACGGGCACCTGGAGGTAGCCCTGGTCGTCGTAGACCTCGAAGCGGGCCTCGAGGGTGGCCTGGAGGAGGCCCTTGTCGAAGGCGCCGACGATGGTCCGCTCGGCGTGGACGACCGGCAGCGGGGGCCTCGCGGGGTCGCTCGGCGGGGCGGCGCTGTCGACGAGCGCCGACCACGCGGTCAGGGGTAGGGTCACGTGCTCGGCGGGGCCTGTCGGGTTGGGGCTCGGCCCGGGTTGGGCGCTGAGCCACGCGGCCACGAGCGTGAGCGGCACGGTAGGCGTCACGGCGGTCCTCCTGTCGGACGCGAGGGTCCGGATGCGTGGGTTGGAGCCCACGCCGAGGAGGCCTCCCCGAGCCGTACGACGCGAACCCGCCGCCCGCCACGGCAAGTCGCGTGCCACTCTGCGCCCGCCGTGATTTCAGCGCGTTGACTCGGCGCGGCAAGATCTGCCGTGTCCGATTTGCGTCACCGCCGTGTCACCAGGGACACACGACCCCCGCCGCGAAAAAATGAGAAAACGCAGGGTCAGACCCCACGATCTAACATTTTCCACCGCGCCGACCCGACGCCGCAGCCTCTCGAGCTCCGCTCACCCCACGCTCCGCTCACGCCCACGCGCCGCTCACGCCCACGCGCCGCTCACGCCCACGCGCCGCTCCGGCTCGCGCCCACGCTCCGCTCACGCCCACGCTCACGCTTACGCGCCGCTCCGGCTCGCGCTCACGCTCCGCTCACGCCAACGCCAAGGCCCACGCTCCGCTCACGCCCACGCTCACGCTTACGCGCCGCTCCGGCTCGCGCTCACGCTCCGCTCACGCCAACGCCAAGGCCCACGCTCCGCTCACGCCTACGCCTAGGCCCACGCTCCGCTCACGCCCACGCTCCGCTCACGCCTACGCCCAGGCCCACGCGCCGCTCACGCCCACGCTCCGCTCACGCCAGCGCTCACGCTCCAGCCTACGCCCACGCTCCAGCCTACGCCCACGCGCCGCTCGAGCTCGCGCTCACACGCCGCTGCCCGCACCGCTCCGGCCCACGCGCTGCCCTCCGCGCGCACCGCTCCGGCACACGCACACGCCCGCCCGCCCGCCGCTCTCGCGATCGCCCCCGCGCCCGCTCGTCGCGCCGTCCTCAGTCGTTGAGGACGTAGCCGAAGAGGAGCGGGGCGCAGATGGTCGCGTCGGACTGGATCATGAACTTCGGGGTCTCGACGTTCAGCTTGCCCCAGGTGATCTTCTCGTTCGGGACCGCGCCGGAGTAGCCGCCGTAGCTGGTGACGGCGTCCGAGATCTGGGCGAAGTAGCCCCAGTAGGGCACGTCGAGCTCGAGGTCCTGGATCAGGGCCGGGACCGTGCAGATGGCGAAGTCGCCGGCGATGCCGCCGCCGATCTGGAAGAAGCCGACGCTCGGGACGCTGCCGTCGCCGTGGTTGGCGAGGTACCAGCGCATCAGGTCTTCCATCTGCTTGGTGCCGGTGGCGACGCAGCCGTGGCCGCCGAGCCCCTCGCGGAAGACGAAGGCGGCGAACATGTTGCCGGTCGTGCTGTCCTCCCAGCCGGGGGTGTAGACCGGGATCCCCATCTCCTTGGCGGCGATGAGCCAGCTGTCGGTCGTCGGCGCCTGGAAGTGCTGGGCGATGTCGGGCTCGCCGAGGACCTCCATCATGAACTCCGAGGGCCGCTTCACCTCGCCCCGCTCCGTCGCCTCGACCCAGCGCCGCTGGAGGCGCTTCTCGATGTGGCGCATCACCGTCTCGGGGATGCAGGTGTCGGTCACGCGGTTCATCCCGCGGTCGAGCAGGGCCGCTTCGTCGGCGGCGCTCAGCGCGCGCCAGTCCTGGATCGTCTCGTACTCGTCGCACGCGAGCAGGGTGAAGACGTCCTCCTCCAGGTTCGCCCCGGTGCAGCTGATGGCGTGGACCTTCCCGGCGCGGATCATGCGCGACAGGATGCGGCCGAGGCGCGCGGTGCTCATCGCGCCCGCCAGGGTGACCATCATCTTACCGCCGGCGTCGATGTGCGCCTCGTAGGCGCGCGCCGCGGCGACGAGCTCGCGGCTGTTGAAGTGCAGGAAGTGGCTGTCCATGAACTCGCGAACTGCAGGCATCGTGCTGTGCTCCAGGGCGGCGCGTCAGGATGGGCGCGCGGGGTGAGCGTCGAGCCGGGCTGGCGGTCCAGCGCCTCTCGGACGACGGCGCGGGACGGGGCTCGCGCGGATGATACGGTTCGGTAGCACCTGGCGTCACCCCCAGGGCGGTCCGCCCGGGGGCCATCCGCTCTGCTCGGCCTCCACAGCGGCGCTGCGGGGGTCGAGGCGCGAGGCGGCGGCACGTGGCCCCCGTCTTGCAGGGCGCGCAGGCTCGGCTGATACCACGCACACGACGTGCGCGGAAGCCCTCTCGTCGGAGCCTGCATGACCCCCTTCGAGTCCCCCGTCGTCGTCGCCCCCTGCGCCTTCGGCCTCGGCCTCTTCGCGCGGCACCACTTCGCCCCGGGCGACGTCGTCCTGCGCTTCGAGGGCCCCGAGCGCGAGGACCCCCGGGACGGCACGGCGGGCGAGGCGAACCTCGTCCAGATCGGCCTGGGCCGCTATCTCTTCCCCGACGCGCCGTGGGTGTACGTCAACCACTCGTGCGAGCCGAACACCGCGTTCCTCGACGACGCGCAGACGCTGTACGCGATCACCACGATCGAGCGCGGCGACGAGCTGTTCTTCGACTACTCGACGAGCATGCTCGACGACCCGTGGACCATGCGGTGCGGCTGCGGCCACGCGAGCTGCCGCGGGATCATCGGCGAGTTCGCGACCCTGCCGCCCTCGGTGCAGCGCCGCTACCTCGATCTCGGCCTCGTGCCGGCCTTCGTCCGCGACCGCTACGCCGCGCGTCCGTTGGCCGCGCACGATTTGCGCTGCGCGAGCTGATCGCTTCTTGCCGAGCCGATCGATGAACTCTACCTTCGAGCCGGGTCGCCGCGCGCGACCGGAGCGCCCGTCGAAGAGCGGCCGGAGCCGCCCGGAGGGTCCCTTGGGAGAGCGTCTCTTCACTCCGCCGCGCACCGCGCGCCGCCTGGCGTCCGCCGCCGCTGTCGCCCTCGCCGTCGCCGCCCTCACGCTGGCGTCGAACGAGGCCTCGGCCGGGCCAGGGCAGAAGACGGTCCTGCTGATCGGCGACTCGAACATCTTCGGGCACTTCGGCAAGGCGCTCGAGGCGGATCTGGTGGCCGAGGGCTACCGCGTCGTCCGCCGCGGCAAGCCCACGAGCGGCCTGGCGCGCCCGGACTTCTTCGACTGGTTCGTCGAGGCCCGGCGCCTGGTCGACCGCGTCCGCCCGGACACCGTCGTGATGCTCTTCGGGGGTAACGACGGCCAGCGCCTGCGCTTTCGGGACCGCGGCCTCGGGACCATCTTCTGGGAGGACGAGGCCCGTTGGAACGTGGTCTACGAGACCCGCGTCCGGCGCCTCATGGAGTATCTGCAGGCCGACGGCCGCCGCGTCGTGCTGCTGTCGCCGACCAACCGCGCGCCCCGCCAGGCGCGCCAGCGGATGGGGCGCGTCCGCGAGGCCATGAAGCGCGCGACGAGCGGCCTCGATCGCGTCACCTACGTCGACATGTTCCCGTTCACCTCGGACGAGCGCGGCCGCTGGCTCCGCCGCGGGCGCGACGAGCGCGGCCGGTCCGTCAGCTTCCGCAAGGGCGACGGGATCCACCTGACGACGGCCGGCGGCGTCGAGGTCGCCCGTCGCGTCCTGCCGACGCTCCACCAGGTGCTGTAGTAGCGAGCGGGCGCCGGTGATCCCGGCGCCCGCGTTCACGCTCAGCCGAGGTAGGTGTAGGCCCGCAGCAGCGAGATGAAGGTCTCGGTGAGGCGGTTTCCGACCTCGAAGGTCAGCGTCCCGTCCCCGTAGGCCCGCTCGACGGAGCGCCGCAGCGGCTCGAGGAGCGACTTCCGGCTGTACTGCAGGTAGCCGAGGACCTCCTCGACGGTGTCCCCCTCGATGAAGTTGTCGATGCGGTAGCCGGCCGCGTCGGCGGTCGCCGTCACGTGGATGGCGTGGGTGTCGCCGAAGAGGTTGTGGAGGTCGCCGAGGGTCTCCTGGTAGGCGCCGAGCAGGAAGATCCCCAGGTAGTAGGGCTCGTCCTTGCCGGGATCGTGGAGATCGAGGGTGTGGCGCACGTCGCGGCGGTCGATGAACTGGTCGATCTTGCCGTCGGAGTCGCAGGTGAGATCCGAGACGATCCCCCGCCGGCTCGGCTTCTCGTTGAGACGCGACAGCGGCATGATCGGGAAGAGCTGCCCGACCGCCCACGAGTCCGGGGCCGACTGGAACACGCTGAAGTTGCAGAAGTAGTTGTCGGCCAGGTCCCGGGGGAGGTGCTCGAGCTCCTCGTGCATCGGCTTCTTCGCCACCCGCACGATGCGCCGGCAGATCGTGTAGAAGGCCTCCTCGACGGCGGCGCGCTCCTCGAGGGTCGTGGTGCCGTGCACGAAGCGCGCGAAGGTCTCGTCGCGGATCGCCATCGCCTCGTGATAGGCGCGCTGCGGGGCCCGCGAGTTGATGTCGTCGTAGATGCGCCGGAGGTCCCGGAGGCTCTGCAGCTCCGTCTCGTCCTCGCCGGGGATCTCGACCGGGCGGTGGAGCGTCGCCGAGTCGAGGACCTGGGTCACGAGCAGCGTCGAGTGCGCCACCAGCGAGCGCCCCGACTCCGTCACGATGTCGGGGTGCGGGAGGTCGTGCTCGTCGCAGACGCCGCGGATGGTCCGCACGACGACCGACACGTACTCGCGCAGGTCGTAGTTCATCGACGACTCGAAGTCCGTGCGGCTGCCGTCGTAGTCGACCGCGAGCCCGCCCCCGACGTCGAAGTATCGCAGCGGCACGCCCATCCGAGCCAGCGCCGAGAACACGCGCGCGCCCTCGTTCACCGCGTCTCCGAGGCTCCGGATCGCGGTGACCTGGCTGCCCATGTGGAAGTGCAGCAGCTGCAGCATGTCGAGGTCGTCGTTCTCCTCGAGCGTCTGGACGAGGTCGATGATCTCGCGCAGCGTCAGCCCGAACTTGGCGCGGTCGCCGGAGCTCTCGGCCCAGCGGCCGGACCCCGAGCTGCCGAGCTTGACCCGGACGCCGATCGCCGGCCGGACGTCGAGCGCCTTGGCCGCCTCGAGCACCATCGGCAGCTCCCAGGGCTGCTCGACGACGACTATCGTGTTGCGCCCGAGCTGGCGGGCCGCGACCGCCATCTCGATGAGCTCCTTGTCCTTGTAGCCGTTGATGACGATGAGCGCGTCGGGATCGTCGACCCGGGCCAGGGCGATCAGCAGCTCAGGCTTGGAGCCGCACTCGAGCCCCATCCCCCAGCGCCGCTCGTTGGCGACGATGTCCTCGACGATGTGGCGCTCCTGGTTGACCTTGATCGGATAGACGCCGCGATAGCGCCCGCCGTACTCCTCCTCGGCGATGACGTCGCGGAAGGTCCCGGCGAGGGCGTTGACGCGCTCCTCGAGGACGTCCGGCAGGCGGATCAACAGCGGCAGCCGTATCCCGCGGCGCACGCAGTCGTCCACGATCCGTTTGAGATCCAACGTGCCGCGCGGCGTGGTCACGATCGCGTGACCTTGATCGCTCACATCGAACAGCCCGGCACCCCAGGCCTCCACGTTGTACAGATCGCGGCTGTTCGCCACCGTCCATCGCGCCATCGAGTCGCCTCCAATCCGCGCGCGCCTTACGTCCACGTCATGTTACCACTGCGTAACACGACCTACGCGCGGTGTTACCAGAACCCTACGTCGTCGCCCGCCCATCGTCACGGGTGACGCCCCTTCGCCTCCTACAACGTCGTCTCCGACGCGTCGATCACCCGCCGGGCGATCGCGAACGAGAAGCCGGCCCGCGCCAGCACGGCGAGGTGCTTCTCCCGCTGTGGCCCGCGCTTGTCCGGGGCCGCGAACGGGCCGAGCCGGCGGCGGCGGGCGAGCGCGCGCGCGGCGGTCAGCTCGACGTCCTCGTGCTGCTCGGCCAGGGCCTCGAGCCCGGCCTCGGTCAGCTCGGGGCCGAGGCCGTGGGCGAGGAGGTCCCGCCGGATGACCCGCAGGGCCCGACCCCGTCGGTGCAGGACCCGAGCGCGGCTCTCCGCCCACTGGCGGTCGTCGAGCAGCCGCGCGTTCACCATGCGGCGGACGACAGCGGACACCCAGACCTCGCCATCTGCCTGACTGCAGACGTCCTCTGCGACCGACTTGCCAATCTTGCGCCGCAGGAAGACCACCAGGCGCGCCGACGTCGTCGGGAAGCGCTCGAGGTAGCGGACCGCCACCTCGGCGAGCTCGTCCTCGCTCCCCGGGAGGCTCCCGCGGCGACGTCTGGGCGTGTCGTTCATCGCGTGCGCTATTACCACGCGGCTCGGTCGCCGCGGGGTCAAAAAAAGCGCGTCCAGCGACTCGCCCCGTTCGACCGCCACCCCCTCACCCGGTCACCGGCGACGACGCCCTCGCGTCGCGCCGCGGAGACATCGGTGGCCGGCCGCGCCCGCTCACGAACGCCCGGTCCCAGCGCGTTCGCCGCTCGGCGCACACGGTCCCCTCCCGGCCGCCGACCGCCGCGTCGGTTACAGGGCCGACACCCCGCGCAGCCCACGGTAGAGCCACGAACCGAGCCTCCTCGCCGTCGCGTCTCCGACCCGAAATCGCACAGGAGGGGTCTACAAGCGGCCCAGCTTGGACTATGCTCCGCCCCATCCTCCGCGCATTCCACGTCGTGCCGCCCCCCGGCGGCCGGGCGGCTGTGTCCGCCTCCCTGCTTCACGCAGCAGGCTCGGAGTGACCTCATGTTTCCAGCTGGTCTTCACATCGCTCGACGCACGAGGCGTCGCAGCTCAACCCTCGCCCTCGCCGCCGCGACCCTGCTCCTCGGGTCCACCGCCGGCGCCCAGACACCAGGTTTCTACAGCGAGCACTTCGAGCCCCTCCCCAGCCAGGGGCTGAACCTGCTCAACCTCGGGACGAGTCACGTCCTCGAGCACCTCTACCCCAGCGCCGGTCTCTTCGTGCAGTACCTCGACGACCCCCTGCAGCTCGTCACCGACAACGCGTCGGAAGACGTCGTGAGCCAGCTCATCGAGCACCAGCTCCGGGCGGATCTCTGGCTGTCGATGGGGTTCGCCGACTTCCTCGAGCTCGGGGTCGTCGTGCCGCTCGTCCTCAACCAGTCCGGCGGCGATCTCACCATCTTCGCCCGCCCCTCGGAGACCGTCGACGCCATCGCGATGGGTGACATCCGCGTCGTCCCGAAGCTCCGCCTCTTCGGAGGCGAGTCGACCGCCGGCTTCGGCATGGCGTTCCTGTTCGACCTGTCGATCCCGACCGGCAGCCGGGGCGACTTCACCTCCGACGGCGAGCTCCGCTTCTCGCCGCGGGTCGTCCTCGACTGGACCCACGCCGACACGGGCTTCAGCGTCGTCGCCAACGTCGGCTACCACCTGCGGCCGAAGACGACGATCAACAACCTCGTCATCGACGACGCCCTGACCTGGGGCGGCGGCGTCCGCGTCCCCACCCCGTGGGACGAGCTGAAGGTCGCCGCCACCGTCTTCGGCTCGATCCCCTTCGACGAGAACGTCGATCCCATCACCCAGGCCGAGCGGTCCGACTCGCGCACGACGCCCATCGAGATCGACGGCGCCTTCGAGCTGACCCTCGACGACTTCGTGCTGCAGGCCGGCGGCGGCGCCGGCCTGAGCGAGGGCATCGGCGCGCCGGACTTCCGGCTCTTCCTGTCCTTCGGCTACGTGCCGCGCTGCGACGACCGCGACGGCGACCTGATCTGCCGCGGCGACGACGCCTGCCCCGACCAGCCCGAGGACTTCGACGGCTTCGAGGACGACGACGGCTGCCCCGACCTCGACAACGACCGGGACGGCGTGGCCGACCTGAAGGACGGCGAGCTCGACCGCACCGGCTTCGGTCGCTGCCGCGACATCCCCGAGGACATGGACGGCTTCGAGGACGCCGACGGCTGCCCCGAGGCCGACAACGACAACGACGGCGTGCCCGACGTCAGCGACGGCGAGGACGACCCGGCGCTACCGGGCTTCGGCCGCTGCCGCGACCTCCCCGAGGACGTCGACGGCTTCCGCGACACCGACGGCTGCCCCGAGGAGGACAACGACGGTGACGGGGTGGCCGACGCAGAGGACGGCCCGCTCGACCCCAACTTCCCCGGCTTCGGCCGCTGCCGCGGCATCGACTCCGACGCGCCGGACTTCGCCGGGTCCAGGGAGGACGTCGACGGCTTCCGCGACGAGGACGGCTGCCTCGACGCGGACAACGACCAGGACGGCGTCCCCGACACCCAGGACGGGCCGCTCTACGACCCGGACTTCCCGGCCTACGGCGTCTGCCGGGACGGGGCGGGCCCGACCGAAAAAGAGCTCCGCGACAAGGGCTTCGCGCCGCCGTGGCGCTACAAGGATCCGGAGACCGTCTGGCCCGGCTGCCACGCCGTGCCGACCCCGCGCTGCCAGTGCGGCAAGCTCCAGATCCCCTACAAGATCAACTTCCGCTACAACCGGGCGAGCCTCACCCCGGCCAGCCAGGGGATCCTCGACGAGGTCGCCAAGATCCTGCTCGAGAAGCCCTGCATCGCGAAGCTGCGCGTCGAGGGCCACACCGACTGGAAGGGCTCCGAGCGCTACAACAACGGCCTCTCCGAGCGCCGCGCCCAGTCCGTCGTCGACTACCTCGTCAAGCGTGGGCTGCCGCGGGACCACTTCGAGATCGCCGGCTACGGCGAGCGCTGGCCCATCGACCCGGGCGACAAGTTCCACGAGAAGGTCTGCCGCCGCTGCAGCGACGGCTGCACCTGCGAGGTCGGGTCGGCGAAGTACCCCGATCCGAACGAGGGGACGGTTCGCGCCGAGAACCGCCGCTCCGTCTTCCGGGTGCTCGAGCTCCGGGACCCGGACGGGACGGTGAAGCAATGCAAGATGCCCTACGCGAGCCCGTGACCGGGCTGGCGCCGGATTGACCAAGCGGTCGGGGCCTCCCGGCCACCCGACTCGATTACCCGCGCGGCCCGGACCGCGTTGACATAGGCGTGAGAGCCGCTATGAGTGACTTTCTTGCCGAGCACGGATTTCCAACCCACCGTTTCGCTCACCGCGTGAATTCAAGGGGAACGTACATGCGCACGAGACTCGCGCTGCTTACGACCGCGCTACTCCTAAGCTTCGGCGGGACAGCGTTGGCTCAGAACAACCCCGGCTTCTATGCCGAACGGTTCGAGCCGATGCCCGACCAGGGCGTGAACCTGCTGAACCTCTCCTCCAGCCAGGTCATGGGGCACATGCTCCCCTCGGCGGGGCTCTTCTTCCAGTACGTCGACGACCCGCTCCAGCTGGTCACCGGCGACGACGAGTCCGTGCTGAGCCGCATCGTGTCGCGCCAGATCAAGGCCGACCTGTGGCTGTCCTTCGGGTTCGCGAACGTCGTCGAGCTGAGCGTGGTGATGCCCTTCGTGCTGAACCAGGCCGGCGAGCCGGACGCCCAGATCTACCCGAACGAGATCAGCTCGTTCTCGCTGGGCGACCTGCGCATCCTGCCCAAGGTCAAGATCATCGACGCCGACGACGCCGGCGGCTTCGGCCTCGCCGTGCTCCTCAACCTGTCGGTGCCGACCGGCTCGCAGGAGGACTTCACCTCCGACGGCGAGGTCCGCGTCGAGCCGAAGATCGCCCTCGACTGGACCGACCGCGACAGCGGCTTCAGCGTCGTGGGTAACATCGGCTACCACCTGCGCCCGACCATCGAGGTCAACAACCTCGTCATCGACGACGCCATCACCTGGGGCGTCGGCGTGCGCATCCCGACCCCGCTCGAGGAGCTCAAGGTCGTCGGCAGCGTCTTCGGCGCCATCCCGCTCGACAAGAACATCGACCCGGCGACCCAGCTCGAGACCACCGACCTCCGCTCGACCCCGATCGAGCTCGACGCCGCCGCCGAGATGACCTTCGGCGACTTCGTGGGCGTCGCGGGCGCGGGCTTCGGCCTGACCGAGGGCTTCGGCTCGCCGGACTTCCGCCTCTTCCTGAGCTTCGGCTACGTGCCGCAGTGCAAGGATCCCGACGGCGACGGCATCTGCAACCAGACCGACGACTGCCCCGAGGAGCCCGAGGACTTCGACGGCTTCCAGGACAGCGACGGCTGCCCCGACCTCGACAACGACAAGGACGGCGTGCCCGACGTGAAGGACGGCGCGCCCGACAGCGCCGGCTTCGGCAAGTGCCGTGACAACCCGGAGGACAAGGACGGGTTCGAGGACGCCGACGGCTGCCCCGACAAGGACAACGATCAGGACGGCATCCCGGACGTCTCCGACGGCAAGGCCGACCCGAACTTCCCCGGCTTCGGCATCTGCCGCGGGCAGGACGGCGACAAGCCGGACTTCGCCAACACCGCCGAGGACAAGGACGGCTACCAGGACGACGACGGCTGCCCCGACGGCGACAACGACGGCGACGGCATCCTCGACCCGGCCGACGGCCCGGCGGACGCGAGCGGCTTCGGTCAGTGCCGCGACCAGCCCGAGGACAAGGACGGCTTCCAGGACGACGACGGCTGCCCCGATCCCGACAACGACGGTGACGGCGAGCTCGACATCAACGACGGCCCGGCCATCGACGCCGCCTACCCGGGCTTCGGCATCTGCCGTGACGCCCCGGGCATGAGCGAGGCCGAGCTCAAGGAGAAGGGCTTCGAGCCGCCGTGGAAGTGGCAGGACGCCAAGAAGCCGTACCCGGGCTGCCCGATGGTCATCGCCAACTGCCAGTGCGGCCAGATCATCATCACCCAGATGGTCCAGTTCCGGTACAACAGCTCGCGCCTGTCGCCGGACAGCTACCCGCTGCTCGACGCCGTGGCCGCGGTGCTCAAGGACAAGACCTGCGCCTCGAAGATCCGGGTCGAGGGTCACACCGACTGGCACGGCTCGACGAAGTACAACGACAGCCTCTCGCAGAAGCGCGTGGAGTCGGTCGTCAAGTACCTCATCCGCAAGGGCATCGACCGTGATCGCCTGCAGGCCAAGGGCTACGGCGAGCGCAAGCCGCTCGACTCGAAGGACCACAAGAAGGTCTGCGACCGCTGCTCGCCGGGCTGCACCTGCGAGCCGGGCTCGGCCAAGGAGCCGAACCCCGACGAGGCCGAGATCCGGCGCCTGAACCGCCGCGTGCAGTTCAACATCCTCGAGCTGACCGACGACGCCCGCGGCACCGTCGAGCAGTGCCCGGTGGACTACTGACGAGATGAGCCGGCCGGCGTGATCGCCGGCCGGCCACCCGACTGACGAACGCCCGAGGGATCCAGGTCCCTCGGGCGTTCGCGTTTTCGGACCGGGGAGAGGGCGCTTCGCTACCCTCTCCCCGAGCTCGACTGGTCGCGCAGCGGCGGGTGGAGACGGCGGAGCCGCCGGACCAGTCACTTCGAGCTGCGAGGGGAGGAGCGCGCGTGCGCGCTGCTCCCCGAAGGCTGCTTCGATCTCGATCAAACGAGGCCCCGTGGGCTCCGATCGTCACGTCGTCTTCGTCGATTTGTCGCTTGCCATCAGCCGGTGCGATGGGGAATATCCCGGCGACTCGGAAGCCGAAAGGCGAAGGAGCGCGACATGACACAGGTCCTCCCCGATGCACCGCGGCGCGGTTGGCGGCGATGGGTCGTCGGCGCCGCTCTCGGCCTGGCGTTGATCGGAACCGGTGGCACGGCGCTCGCGGAGCCGGCCTCCAAGGTGTTCCTCAACGGCGTCCCGGCGCCGGTCTACTTCAACGACGGCGACTCCTTCCGCGTCCTCGGCGGCCCCCACGAGGGCACCAAGGCGCGCCTCGCGGGGTACAACACCCTGGAGAGCTACGGCCCGGTCCACCAGTGGGGTGACTGGACCTACAAGGAGCTCTACGCCATCGCCAAGATGGCGACCTACAACGCCCGCGACGGCGTCTGGCACTGCGAGTCCGACCTCGAGCAGGACACCTACGGGCGAATCCTGTGGTGGTGCGAGGACCTCGCGGTGGACCAGGTCAAGAAGGGCCTGGCCCACGCGATGAGCATCGACGCGAACCCGGCCAAGGAGGTCCTCCTCGAGGCCCAGCGCGAGGCCATCGCGAACAAGCGCGGCATCTGGGCCCACGGGGTGCCGGACTACGTGCTGACCTCGCTCCACTCCGTCGAGGAGGCGACCGAGGGTCGCAAGACCTACAACCGCCTGGTTTCGTCGACGGACGGCTCGTCGATCAAGTGGCGCCACGAGACCTCCTACCCCGAGTGTGCGGAGGTCTGTGACATCGGCTACGAGAGCCCCGAGCGCGTGGCGGCGGCGATCGCCGAGCTGCGGGCGAACCCGGCGCTCGCCGGCTTCATCGACAAGGTCGACGACGCGCAGCTCGAGCTCCTCGTCCGGAACTTCGCGCTGATGGAGGGGAGCCGCGAGGAGATCGCCGCCCCCGAGGGCGTCGACATGGGAGCGCTCACCGCGGCCCTCGACGTGATGCGCCTCGCCGGCAAGATCGGCCGGAAGAGCATCACGAGCTGCAACTACTACGTGGACTTCCGGCGCCGGTTCGGCGGCGGCAAGGCCAAGTGCCTCAAGTGGTGACCGGGATGCGACGCATAGCCTCCGCCGGAGCGCTCGTCGCCGTGGCCGGGCTCGCCCTCGGTGGGTGCGAGTTCACGCGCCCGGCGACCGCCGTGCTCGGCTACGAGACCAACGACCACGCCTGCAGCGACGGCCTCGACAACGACGGCGACGGGCTCATCGACTGCGAGGACAACGACTGCATCTACGACTCGCACCAGTGCGGCGAGATCGTGCCGCCGTACCCCGACGGGCGCCGCGAGACGACCCTGCTCCTCTGCCACGACCAGGTCGACAACGACGGCAACGGCCAGTTCGACTGCGGCGACCCGAGCTGCAACTCCGTGCCCGAGATGTGCTGCGTCCGCGAGCAGACCAACGAGGAGTGCAACGACGGGGTCGACAACGACGCCAACGGGTACACCGACTGCGGTGACTTCGGCTGCTCGTCGAACCCGCTCGTCTACGTCTGCGACGAGGACCGCGAGGAGACCTGCCTCGACGGTCGCGACAACGACGACGACGGCTTCACCGACTGCGACGACTCCGGGTGCTCGGGGCTGCCGGCCTGCACCGAGAGCGCGTGCGAGGATGACGAGGACAACGACCTCGACGGCAAGACCGACTGCGACGATCCCGACTGCCTCGCCGTCCAGGCGTGCCGGACCGCCGAGGTGACGCTCGAGACCTGCTCCGACGGGGTCGACAACGACGCCAACGGATACACCGACTGCAACGACTTCAGCTGCTCCAAGTCCACCGACCAGGCGATCCTCGACTACTGCGACGACATCCCGGCCGAGGACACCCTCGAGACGTGCTCGAACGGCATCGACGAGGACAACAACGGCTACACCGACTGCAACGACTTCAGCTGCTCGCAGTCGGGCGACGCCGAGATCGAGGCCTACTGCGCCGACCTGTCCGAGGACACCGTCGAGAAGTGCTCCGACAAGGTCGACAACGACAACGACGGCTACACGGACTGCAACGACAACAGCTGCTCGAGGTCCGAGGACCAGGCCGTTCTGGAGTACTGCGAGTCGGTCCTCGAGGTCGGGCTCGCGAAGTGCTCCGACGGCAAGGACAACGACCACAACGGCTTCATCGACTGCGCCGACTACTCGTGCCAGCGGTCGACGGACCCCGAGGTCCTCGCCCACTGCGACGAGGTCCTCGAGAACAGCTTCGAGAAGTGCACCGACGGGATCGACAACGACGGCAACAGCTACGCCGACTGCGCCGACCACTCGTGCTCGCAGGCGGTGAACATCAACGTCCGGCGCGCGTGCCAGGAGAGCCTGGCGCTGAGCCCGGCCGAGGTCTACGACCTGTGCCACAACGAGATCGACGACGACCTCGACGGCTTCATCGACTGCGCCGACTACGACTGCAGCTGGAACGACGACGCCGGGTGTCAGGAGGAGCTCACCGACAAGAGCGGTGGGACCTACCTGGCGCCGCGCCTCTGTAGCAGCGACTTCTGCGCCGACGCCCCGTGCAAGAACGGCGGGCAGTGCGTGAACGAGAAGACCGGGTTCCGATGCGACTGCGCGTCGGGCTTCACCGGCCCGAGGTGCGCGGACGCCGCGCAGTAGCGACCGGCCTCCGGCGGGGGGCCTCGAGCAATCAGTTCGTCAGATGGGGACGCCGATTCGGCGCGAGTCTTCGGGGCCCACCCCGAGCGGCCAAGAGGGAAAACACGATGCGTAGCGCGATCACGGCAGGATTCTCGGTACTCCTGACTCTCGGCCTCGGGGGGGCGCTGACCTCTGCGGCGCTGGCGGCCGAGCCGGTGGCCCACGAGACGAGCTGCACCGACGGTGTGGACGACGACCTCGACACCGTGACGGACTGCGCCGACGCGGACTGCTACGCCGATCCGGCCTGCCAGCCCGACGGCGCCGCCGAGAACAGTAACGAGCGCTGCCACGACTGGGTCGACAACGACCAGGACGGGCACATCGACTGCGACGACTCGGACTGCGAGGGCCCGGGGATCACGGCCTGCGAGGGCTCGTGGGACAAGCAGCAGAAGGCGACCGCCGGCAACGGTAACGGCAATGGCGGCGGCGAGCTGACGCTGCCGGATCTCCCCGAGGGGTCGTCCTACGAGGACCTGCTCGGCAAGGCCGGCGACATCGACGGCGAGCGCAACGACCAGGACTGCGCCGACGGCATCGACAACGACGGCGACGGGGCGGTCGACTGCGCCGACTTCGGCTGCCGCTTCGACCCCAGCGTGCTGGTCTGCCGCGAGGCGCCGAACATCCGCTTCTCCGTCGTGAGCTTCATCGAGGGCAGCTACAACTTCGAGAGCGAGCAGGAGGACGTCAACTTCAAGACCCTCCAGCTCCGCGCCTTCGGCCCGATCCCCTTCATCCAGGACAGCTTCTTCCTCCTGAGCTCGCGCTTCGAGAAGAGCCCGCGCCTCTCCTTCGCGATGTTCCAGGTGCCGATCGGCGGCGGCTACTACCTCAACATCAACAGCGGCGGCGGCGGCCTGACCTCGGCGCTGATCCGCTCGGCCACCAAGCAGCTCCTCGGCGAGGCGCCGTACTACCTCTACTCGGCCTTCGAGCAGGGCAACGGCGCGGCGGTCGAGATCGGCGGCCCCATCACCAACGACGGCACGCTCAACTACTACGTCTTCGGCGGCGGCGGCTCGGGTCGCTACGCCGGCAACGTCGGCGGGCGCTACTTCACGTACGACAACACCAACTTCACCTACGCCGTCGGCGCGCAGCTCGACTTCAACGCCATCGGCCACGTCAGCCGCTGGGACTCGCCGATGCTCTACGTCCCGACCCCCACCGCGCTGAACTTCCGCCTCGGCGCGAAGTACGACCAGCGCGCTCAGGAGCGCTACCCGGCCTTCAACCTCCAGGCGACCTACAAGTCCGGCCCGCTCATCCTGCTCGGCGAGGGCTACCTCAAGCGCGAGCTCGAGTTCGAGTCCTGGCAGGGCGCCTACAACTTCCAGATCGGCGTCCTCGCCATCAAGAAGACGCTGCTCATCGCGGCCGACTTCGGCCAGTACCTCGCCGGCGAGATGAAGAACCCGCCCGTGGTCGAGGAGACGGACATCCGTCGCCAGGATGACGAGACCCAGTGGCGCGTCGCGGTCCACTGGTACTTCTGGCGCAACATCGGCGTCCTCTCGCTCATCTACGACGATCACCTCGTCCAGGACCGGAGCACCGACGAGGAGACCCACGACCGGACCCTGAGCCTCATCGCCCAGTACCGCTTCTGATCGTCAGATAGACGCGACGCGCGAAGGGCCGGGCGGGTGAACGCTCGGCCCTTCGTCGTTCGAGCAGCGCCACCGCCGGGCCCGCCAGCTGAGCGAGTGGCGATTGGCTCGCGGTCGTCCCGACCGCCTCACGCCGAAGATCACGCCCCGTCTCGACCTCTGCGACAGCCGCGGTGGGACGTCGTCGCTACCAGTACTTCTCGCGGTCTTCGTCGCGCTTGGCTTCGAGGCGAGCCGCGCCGCGCTCGCGGCCGCGGCGGCCTTCGCGGTGATGGCGTATGCGCTCGAACCAGCCGTCGGGCTCGCCGACCTCGCGGACGCGGACGCTGACCCCGCCGAAGACCGCCTGGCCCGTGATCCGCACGATCTTGGCCGGCTTCGCGATGGGCGTCTGCTCGTGCTTGCCGCGGTCGGAGTCGAAGCCGCCGAAGATGCCCATCCCCGTGACCTCCAGATAGATCCCCGGGGGCACCACGATGTCGACCCCGCCGAAGACGGCCCGGCAGTGGATCTCGGTGACCTCGGCCGTGAGCTCCGCGTTCCTGAGGTCGAGCTCCACGCCGCCGAAGAGCGCGCGCGCCTTGAGCTTGCGCGGGACGATCCACGGCCCGGTGCGGTTCACACCCCCGAAGATGGCGCGGACCGTCGTCGAGGTCGGCGCGTGGGCCAGCGCCCCTGACGCCCGCTCGGCCGCGGGCGCAGGCAGGTTCGGTGTCTCCGCCTGCACCGGCGCGTCGACCGTCGCCGGCAGGTCCTTGGTCACCACGTTCAGCTCGATCTCGTTACGCGCCCGCTCCGCCAGCTCGAGCCGCTCGTCGTACTCCGACAGCGACAGGTCGCCCTCGCCGAAGGCGTCCTGAAGCCGCCCGACCACGCGGTCGCGCTCGGCCTCCATCGGCGCCTTGCGCGGCCTCGGGACCCGGGACTCGCCCAGGTCGACGGCGCTCTTCGGCGGCTCGGACGTCTTGGCGGCGAGCGGCGTCGCCGGGACCCGGCGCGGCGCCGGCACAGCCAGCGCCCCGGCCGGTGAGGCCTCCATCGTCGCGTCGGTCGCGCCGGGCATCACCGGCGGTCCCGAGGGCGCGGTGTCCCGGACCGCGTCGGCCCCGGCTGGGGGCATGTTCGCCTTCCACCACGCGCCGGCGCGGCCCTCGTCCCAGCGGTTCGGCAGCGGGATCTGCACCAGATCCCGCGCCAGCGCCTCGACCGAGGCCGGGCGCCGCGCGGGGTCCTTCGCCAGGCACGCCAGCACCATCGCGTCGAGCAGCTCGGGGACCGGCTCGGGCGAGTGCCGCGACGGCGGCTCCGGCGCGCGATCGACCTGGGCCATCAACGTCCGGATGGCGGTCTTCTCGTCGAAGAGGAGCCGGCCGGTCAGGAGCCAGAACGCCACCGCGCCCAGCGCGTAGACGTCGGTCCGGGCGTCGACCTCCTCGCCGAGCACGATCTCGGGGGGCATGAAGGCCGGCGAGCCCGCGGCCGCGCCGGCCGTCGTCAGCTGGGTCTCGTCGGCGATGGCGTCGAGGCTCTTCACCAGCCCGAAGTCGAGGACCTTCAGGAAGTCGGTCCGGATCCCGACCCGGCACAGGTGCAGGTTCGCCGGCTTCACGTCGCGGTGGACGAGCCCCGCGCGGTGGGCCTCTGCCAGGGACTCGCACGCCTGGAGCAGGAGGTAGACGACCCGCTCCGGGGGCAAAGGGCCGCTGCGCTCGACGAGCGTCCGCAGGTCGACCCCGTCGAGGAGCTCCATCGCGTAATAGAACGAGCCGTCGTCGGTCGTCCCGAAGTCGTGGACCTGCACGGTGTGCGGCGAGCTCAGCCGCGACATCGCCTGGGCCTCGCGCGCGAAGCGCTTGAGCAGGACGTCGACCATCGCCGGGTCGTCGCTGAGCGCGCTCGCCTTGATGACCTTGATGGCGATCGGCCGCCCCAGCAGCGCGTGGCGCGCCCGCCAGACCTCGCCCATCCCGCCTCGACCGAGGGGGCGCTCCAGCTCGTAGCTCCCCAGCGTCTCTCCCGCCGCGACCACCTCGACCTCCTGCCGTCCGATCCTGCGCCGTACGATCGGCGTCTCCCCAGAACCGACGCCGTCGTCCGTCGGACGCTCGCCCGGGTCTCGGAGCGAGCGCGAGCATACCAGCCCTGGCCGTAACCAATACGCGTTTCTTTCCGTGACGCTTGCCGCTTGTCCAGCGCGCGGCGGACCCTTAGTTTGCGGTGCGGTGACGGGAGGCTCCGGATGGCACTGGCGAGACGCCTGAAGACGGACGAATCTGGCGATGTGCCGGAGGGGGTCGTCGCGCTGCGTCGCGACGGGGAGGACGCTCCAGCTCAGAGTGACCCCGCCGCTCCGGCCGACCGACCCGGTCAGGCCACGGCCCTCGCGATGTGCCGCCGCCTCGAGGCCGAGCTGGAGCGTGGGCCGAGCGAGGACCGCGTCGTCCAGCTGCGGTTCGAGCGGGCGCGCCTCCTCGAGCACCCCCTCGGGCGTCACGGCGACGCCCTCGATGGCTATCGCGCCACCCTCGGCGCGCTGCCGGACCACGTCCCAGCGCTTCGCGGCGCCCGCCGCTGCGCGCTGCGCCTCGGGCAGCTCGACGACGCCCTCGAGCTGCTCCAGCGCGAGGCCGCCCTCGCCCCCAACGCCGGAGCGCGCGCCGCGCTCCTGAAGCTCCGCGCGCGCTTGATCGAAGACCGCGGTGACGACCTCGCCGCCGCGACCGACGCCTGGCGGGACGTCGCCGACCTCGCCCCCGAGGACCTGAGCGCGCTGCGCGCCCTCGAGCGCCTCGCGCGGACCTCCGGCGACGCCGACGCCCACGCCGCCGCGGTCGGCGCCCTCGGCGCGGCGACCCGCGCGGCTCCTCCGCTGCGGGCGGCGATGCTCGTGCGCCACGCGCGCCTCCGCGAGCACGCCGGCGACGCCGCGGGCGCCATCGCGCTCTACCAACGCGCGCTCCTGAGCGACCCCGAGGCCCCGGGCGCCTCGACGGCGCTGATTCGGCTCCTCACCACCGCCTCCCGCGCGATGGAGCTCCGCAGCGTCCTCGAGGCCGAGGTCTCCCGGGTCTCCGACCCCGCGGCGAAGGTCGCGCTGCTCCTGGAGGTGGCGCGGATCTGCGAGCGCGACCTCGAGGACACGGCCGCCGCCGTCGCGGCCCTCGAGCGCGCCGCCACGGTCGCGCCGCAGTCCGGCCCGGTGCTCGACGAGCTCGCCCGTCATCACCAACGGGAGGAGCGCTGGGCCGCGCTCCGCGAGGTCCTCGAGCGGCGCGCCCACGGCCTCGCCGCGGTGTCCGACCGGGTCTCCGCCTGGGCCGAGCTCGCCGAGCTGTGCGCGACCCGGCTCGGTGACGACGTCGGCGCCGAGCGCTGGTACCGCGCCGCCCTGTCCCTCGATCCGAAGCACGCGCCGTCCCTGCGGGGCCTCGCCGGGCTGCTCGCCCGACAGGAGCGGTGGCGCGACGCCGTCGAGATCCTGCTCGAGGAGGCCGACGCCGCGACCTCGGCCGATCTCCGAGCCGCCGCCTGCGCCAGGGCCGGCGTCATCGCCGAGCAACACCTCGGGGATCTGGCCTTCGCCATCGGCCAGCACGAGCGCGCGGTGACCCTCGTGCCCGGCTACGCGCCCTCCTACACCGCGCTCTTGCGCCTCTATGACGAGACCGGCCGCGCCGACGCCCGGGTCGCGCTCCACGAGCGGGCCGCCGGCTGGGCGACGACGCCCTCCGACGCGGTCCACGAGCTCTTCATGGCCGCGACCCTGTACGAGACGCGGCTGGGCTCGCCGCGCCACGCCGTGGGCGTCTACGAGCAGATCCTGGAGATCGCGCCCCAGCGCCTCGACGCCCTCCACGCGCTGCAGCGGGCGGCCGACGAGGCGGGGATGTTCACCGAGCTCCTCGCCGCGGTCGACCGCGAGCTCACCCTCCTCGAGGGCGGCGCCGAGGCCTCGGTCGCGCGCCGTGTCAGCCTGGAGCTCCGCGCCGCTGCGGTCTGCGCCGACGCCCTCGGCGCGCCGGAGCGCGCCATCGCCCACCACCGCCGCGCCCTGGCCCTCGATCCCGACTGCGTCGCCGCGTGGGACGCGCTCGAGCGCCTCTACCGGGAGCTCGGTCGCTGGGAAGACCTCGCCCGCGCCCTCGACGCGCTCCTCGAGCACGAGCCCGCCGGGCCCGGCGCGGTCGCGCGGCTCCTCGAGCTGGCCTGGATCCACGAGAGCGCCCTCGGTCGCCCGGGGGCCGCGCTCGCCTACCTCGAGCGCGCCCTGCATCAGCGGCCCAGGGACCGCCGGGTGCTGGGCGCCCTCGCGGAGACCCTCGAGCGCGCCGGGCTACACCCGCGACAGGCGGAGATCCTGTCGCTCCTCGTGGACGTGACCGAGGATCCCGCTGGCAAGGCGGCCCTGGCGTGCCGTCTCGGCGCTGTCGCGAGCGCGCGCCTCGGCGACTTCCACCTCGCCCGCGAGGCCTACGAGCGAGCGCTCGCCGCCCAGCCCGGGTGGAGGCCGGCCCGCGACGCGCTCGCGCGGCTCGCCAGCGCCCCGGAGGCGCCCGACGAGGTCCGCCGCGACCTGCACGAGGCCTTCGTGCGGGCCCTCGACGCCGAGGTCCAGCGCAGCGAGGACCCCGACGCCCGCCGACAGACCGCGCTCACGGCGGCCCAGTGCCTCATCGACGGGCTCGACGACCCGAAGCGGGGCCAGGGGCGCCTGGCCGTGGCCCTCGTCGCCTCGCCCGGGGACGTCGCCGCGCTCGCCGAGCAGGAGGTCCTCGCGCAGGACGCCGGGGATCGAGCGTCGACCCGCGCGGCCGGCCGGGCTCTTGCGCGCGCGGTGGAGGCGCCCACGGTGGCGGCGGCGGTCCTGGTCGACACGGCCTGGGGCGCCCTCACCGACGGGACGGACGACGCCGTGGCCGACCTGTGGCGGGCGCTCGAGCTGCGGCCGAGCGACCCCGAGGCGCTGCTCCTGCTCGAGCACGCGGCGCTCGAGCGAGGCGACGAGGCGCTCTCCCGGCGCGTGGACGCGCGCCTCGTGGCGGCGGCCGAGGGCGTCGGAGCGGCGGGTATGACCGATCGCTTCGCGCGCCTCGCCGAGACCCTCGAGGCGGCCGGCGACGGCGGCGCGCTGCTCGCCTGGATGGACGCCGTCCAGGCCGACCCCGCCAGCCTCACCGCCGCCTGGGGTCTCTACCGGGTGGCCGAGGCCGCCGGGGACGTCGAGACCGTCGCGGTCGCGCTCCAGCACCTGGCGGCGCTGGTCGGGGACGCGAGTGAGGGGGCGGACCTGCTCGTGCGCCTGGCTCGGGTTCGGGGCGCCTCGCTCCAGGACGCCGACGGCGAGCTCGAGACCCTCGACGCGGCGCTCACCCGCGACCCGAACCACGCCGGGGCGGCCGCGCGCCTCGTCGAGGTCGCGCGTACCCCCGAGGCCGTGCGCTTCGCCGTGCCGGCGCTCCGCCGCGCCGCGCGCTCGGCGAGCGAGCCCGAGCGGGCCCACGCCCTGTGGCGTCAGGTCGGTCGGTGGCACGAGGCGCCGCTCGGTGAGCGGGGCGCCGCCATCGCGGCCTACGAGGAGGCGCTGACCGCGATCGTGACGGACGGTCCGCTGTACGAGCGGCTGGCCGAGCTCTACCTTCGGGACGCCCAGAACGCGGAGGCGGTCCGCTGCCTCGAGGCCGCCGTCGAGCACACCGACGATCCCGCGCGCTGCCGTGCGGTCACGCGGCGCCTCGCCGAGGTCGTCGCGAACGCCCTCGGCGACCAGTCCTGGGCGTGCGAGCTCCTCGACGACGTCCTCACCGAGGACCCCGACGACCTCGCGGCGCGGCGGCTCCGGCTGCGGCTCCTCGAGTCCCTCGGTCGGAGCGAGGACGCCGTCGCCGAGCTCCGGGTCCTCATCGCCGCGGCGGAGGGCGACGCCGAGCGGGCGGAGCTGTATCTGGACGTGGCGGCGCTCCTGGCGAGCGCCGGGGACGAGGCGGGCGCCTTCGACGCGCTGCTCGAGGCGGTGGCGCTCGAGGGGCCGCGCGGGGAGGCCGCGACCGCCTGCCACGCGGCGAAGCCCGACGACCGGGACGCCGAGCGCTACCTCGCCGCCCTCGAGCGCTGGTCCGAGGCGCACCCGGGGGAGGTCGACGGGACGTATCATCGCGAGGTCGCGCGGGTGCGGGTGCAGGTCCTCGGTCGCTCCGAGGAGGGGGTCGACGCGCTGGTGGCGGCGGTGACCGCGGCCCCGGACGACCTGGCGTTGCGCGAGACGCTGGTCCGGACCCTGGTCATGAGCGGAGACTCGGACGAGGCGGTGGAGACAGCGCGGGATCTCGTGCTCACGGACCCCGGGCGCGTCACGGCGTGGCGGGCGCTGCGGGCGGCGTTCCTGGCCGCGGGGCGCGAGTCCCTGGCCCGGCGCGCGCTGGAGGGTCTGATCACGACGGGCGAGGCCAGCGACGCCGAGCAGTCGGAGTTTCGGGCGGGCGCGGACGCCTGGGTGTCGACCGGCATGACCCCCGAGGCGCTGCGGGCGCTCGGCGACGAGCGGCAGGAGTCCTGGGCGACCGAGCGGCTCCTCGCGGAGCTGTCCCACCACGTCGAGGCGATCGAGCCCGACGCCCTCGACGTGCTGCACCTCGAGCGGTGCGAGCAGATCGCGCCCGGCGAGCACGCGCTCTGGACCGACGCCGAGCGCTGCGCGAAGGCCTTCGGCGTCGAGCGCTTCACGCTCCTCGGGGCGCCGGAGCCCGGCGGGCGCGTCCGGGTCGCGCCCGGCGCCCGGGTCATCGCGCCGGCGGGTTTCCACACCGCGACGCCCGGGGTGCGCCGCTTCGAGCTGGCGCGGGCCTTCGCCCTGGTGGGGCGCGGCCTTGAGCCGGTCGAGGTGCTGGGCGCGAGCTTCCTGCGGGCGCTCGTGGCCGCCGGGGAGCGCCTGGTGAACCCCCGGGTCGCCGAGCCGGTGGGGCTCCGCCCCGGCATCGTCGACGAGCTGACCCGTCGCATCGTGCGGGTGGTGCCGCGACGCGCGCGTGGAGCCATCGAGGACTGTGCGGCCGACGCCCTGCGCGAGGGGCCGAACGATCTCCTGGCGTGGCGGACCTCGTGGTCGAGGACCGCGGTCCGGGCCGCGCTGCTCGTAAGCGGCGACCTGCCTTCGGCGCTGCCGCGGATCGCCTCGACCTGGGGCCGCGACGGGGTCCGGGACGCGCTCGCGTTCTGGGTATCGGACCTGGCGGATCGGACGCGTCGTGACCTGACGGGCCGGGACGGCGGGCGGTCGACCGGCTGGTGAGCGTGCTCAGGGAGGCCAGGGTGGGCGGCCGAGCGGTTGAGGAGCTCCTGGCCGACGGACGTCCCGTCCGCCCCGCTCCACGGGGCGAGCGGACGAGATGTCCACGGGCCGAGGGTGGGCCGGGCGGTCGGCGCGTGTTGCGGTGCACGCAAGACGGGCAGGTCGCCAAGCCGGGCCGGGTGCGGTAGATACGGCTCACGGGCCGCGCCCGCCGTACAACGCCCAAAGCCCAGGAGTCCCGCATGCGAAGCCCCAGGCACTTCTTCGAGCCGCTGGCCGTCGGCGCCCCGATGCCGGCGCGCGAGATCCCCTTCCGGCCCTCCCGGATGATCCACTTCTTCGACCCGTCGAACGCCAAGATGCGGTCGAAGCTGCCGAAGCTCTCGCAGACCTGCGACGTGCTGCTCGGCAACCTCGAGGACGCCGTCGCCTCGGACAAGAAGATCGAGGCGCGCGAGGGCTTCATCGCGGCGGCCAAGGAGACCGACTTCGGGCGGTGTCAGCTGTGGACCCGGGTCAACAGCCTCGACAGCCCGTGGTTCCTCGACGACGTCGAGCAGATCGTCGCCGAGGTCGGCGATCGCCTCGACGTCATCATGATCCCCAAGGTCGAGGGCGCGTGGGACATCCATTTCGTCGACCGCCTGCTGGCCCTGCTCGAGGCGCGCCACGGCCTGAAGAAGCCGATCCTGGTACACGCGATCCTCGAGACCGCCCTCGGCGTCGCCAACGTCGAGGAGATCGCCGGCGCCAGCCCCCGGATGCAGGGGCTGAGCCTCGGCCCGGCGGACCTGGCGGCCTCGCGCCGGATGAAGACCACCCGCGTCGGCGGCGGCCACCCGGGCTACGTCGTCCGCGCCGATCCCGACGCGAACGACGCCGAGGCCCCCCGCCCCGGCTACCAGCAGGACCTCTGGCACTATACCCTCGCGCGCATGGTCGACGCCTGCGTGGCGAACGGGATCCTGCCGTACTACGGGCCCTTCGGGGACATCCGCGACACCGTCGCCTGCGAGGACCAGTTCCGGAACGCCTTCCTCATGGGGTGCGTGGGCGCGTGGTCGCTGCACCCGGTGCAGATCACCATCGCCCGCAAGGTCTTCAGCCCGCCGGTCGACGAGGTGCTGTGGGCGCGCCGCGTCATCGAGGAGATGGGCGACGGCACCGGCGCCGTGATGATCGACGGCAAGATGCAGGACGACGCCACGGTGAAACAGTGTCGCGTCATGGTGGGGTTGGCGCGTATGCTGGCCGAAGGGGATCCCGAGCTCAGCGAGGCCTACGGCTTCGACGAGGGCGCGGGCTGAACGGTCCCGTTGGCGAGCCGGGGGAGGCGTCGGCGCTCCCCCATGATCGAGGTTGTCAGGTGCTACGGCTTTGCAAGGTGAGTGACGCGCGGTTTGGGGGGATCCTGCTGCTATTGGCGGTAGGCTTCGCCTTGCCGCAGTGCAGCAAGAGTGAGGACCGGACGTCGTGGGAGGACGACCTCGTCGTCCAGAAGGAGCGCTATCGCCGGCTCGGGCTGGACTTCGAGGAGGCCCTCGGGCGCGAGGACTCGGCCTGTATCGTCCGCTCGGAGCGTATGCAGGAGGTCATCATCGTCGGCGGGCGACGCAGGACCGCCGACGGCTCCCTCGCCACCGCGGGCCCGCCGTGCGACTACGACTCGGTCATCATGGGCGCCAAGACCTTCATCGCCGGGGTCGAGAAGGCCACGGACCGCGCGATGCTCTACGGCGGCTGGCGGCACGCGGAGCAGGAAGAGAAGGAGCGCCTCTTCCTGACGTGGTTCGAGGAGGCGCTCACCGCCGGCGGCGACGTCGTCGGGCCGGGCGAGGAGAAGCCCCTCGTCGCGATCGGCAAGGAGTGGCAGGCCCCCAACGTCGTCCACGAGGGCGACCGCTACGTCGCCAGCGGCTGGGTCAAGACCGTGGGCGCGGACGGGACCCAGCGCTTCGAGCTGCGCACGTGCGCGCTGACCGAGGAGCTCAGCTTCGAGGGGTGCTCGATCGTCGACGCCTTCGGCGGCGAGTGAGCGCGAGCAGGACGAGGGCGTAGAGCAAAAGGCTCGCGCCCTCCGGCGCGCTCCCCGCGCAGCCCGATCCCGAACCCTTACGTTGGGCGGTATCCGGCGGCGACGCGGTGTCCTCACCCGCGGGGGCGTCGGCGACAGCGTCCGCGGCGACGTCCGGCGCTGACGTGGTGTCCGGCGCCGCGTCGGGGCCCCCGCCGTCCGTGTCTGTCTCAGCGTCCGCGTCTCCCTCCGCGTCCGCGTCCGCGTCCGCGTCCGCCTCCACCTGCGCGTCCGCGTCCGCCTCCGCGTCCACCTCCGCGTCCGCGTCCGCGTCCGCCTCCGCGTCCACCTCCGCCTCCGCGTCCGCCTCCGCGTCCGCCTCCACCTCCGCGTCCGCCACCTCGCCCGCGTCCGCGTCCGCCACCTCGCCCGCGTCTGCGTCCGCCACCTCGCCCGCGTCTGCGTCCTCCTCCGCCACCTCGCCCCCGTCCGCGTTCGCGTCCTCCTCCGCCACCTCGCCCCCGTCCCCGTCCGTGTCCGCCCCGGCGTCCCCGCCGCCGACCACGTCGGCGTCGGCAGGCGACACGTCCTCGCCGCCGTCACCCGCGACGAGCCAGGTCACGGCGAGGTGCAGCGGCGGATCGTCGTGGTCGACGGTGACCGTCACCGGGCCTGGCGCGCTCGGGGTGAGCGTGGCCTCGTAGCGGCCCAGGCCGACGTAGCTGGAGTCGGACAGCTCGCCTTGCGAGGCCGCGACGGCGAGCGCGAGGCCGCTGCCGACGGCGCGCCCGCGGGCGTCTCGGGGCAGGATCCGCACGGTCGCCGGGACCCCGGCTTCGAGGGTCGTCTCGGGCGGCTCGAGGACGATCGTGCTGGCGACGCTCGACGGCGTCAGCTCCGGCGGCTCGACGAGGGCCAGCCCGCAGCTCACCGGGCCCGGCGCGCCCGGGATCTCCAGGGTCACGGTCCCCTCCCCGACCTCCTCCCCGGCGGTCGCCCGGAGGCTCAGGACGCCGAACAGGAGGTCGTCGGCGACCTCGAGCGACAGGCCGTCGCCGGTCCAGCTCAGCGACGGCAGGCCGGACATCGGGACCTCGCTGCCGTGGGCGTCGCGCAGGGTGATCAGGGCATGTCCGACGTCCTGGCCGTCAGCGCGGAGGGCGTACTCGGAGAAGGCGCAGCCGCTGCGGTCGGGGTCGACCGAGGCGCCGACCTCGGCCAGGGACCCGAAGTGGACGACCCGGCGCGGCTCGTCGAGCGGGACGCCGAGGACCTCGAGCTGGACGAGGGCGCCGTCGGCGACATCGGCGTGGTCGAAGTCGACGTGGACCGTGGCCGTGTCCTGGGCGTACCCGGCCGGGACGAGCGCGTCGCCCTCGTCGACGATCAGCGCGATGTCCGCCTCGTCCGGGATGACCGTCGCGCCGTTGACGTCGCGGATCTGCGCTCGGAGCTCGAGCCGCGCCGAGCCGGTCATCGCCGCCGGGACGTAGAGCGCCCGCCAGCTCAGCGTCGTCCTCTCGCGGTCGACCGGGGCGGCGACATCGAGCGCCAGCGGAGGGCCGTGGGCCGCCCCGTCGATTCGGAGCTGGAGGCCGACCGGGCCGGCGGGCAGGGCGTCGACGGTGCCGAAGAACCCTGCTTCGGCCACCGTCAGCGGGACATCGATCGCGCCGATGGTCACGGTGACGGCAGCCGCCGCGTCAACGGGCACACCGGCGGCGTCGCGCGGGCGCGCGTGGAGCTCGAAGGGCTGGCCGGCTACAGGGCGGCGCGGCCAGGTCTGGAGCCCGGAGGTCGCGCCCGCAGGCCAGCGCACCCGCGGGTGGACGCCGAGGGGCGCGCCGCCGATCGCGAGGTCGACCCGCGCCTCGGCGGCGCCGTCGAGCGGCGTCAGGCCGGCGGTGAAGACGCCGGACGGGCTCTCGACGAAGGCCGAGACCGTGCCGCCCTCGGCGGAAGCGGTCGGCGTCCCCGTCACGAGCGCGCCGGGGCCCGAGAGGTCCACGGACACGGCGTCCGTGGTCACGGTGAGCCAGGCGGGCTCCTGGCGCTCGAGCAGGTCGCCGGTGCTGGTCGTGAACGCCTCGCTGTAGCCGCTCGGCCAGGTGAGCGTGACGGAGACGGGCTCGCCGGCCGCCTGGCAGGCGCCGGGGAAGGTCAGGTGGACCGTCGGCGCCTCGGCGGTGTTGCCGAAGGAGCGACCGGCGGTGACGATCCGGCGTCGCGTGACGCCCCCGCAGGTGGCCGAGAGCTCGGCGCCGGCGGCGTTCACGCCGGTGTACCGGGGGACGAGCCGGATCCGCGTGTCCGGAGGGCCCGCGGTGACGTTCCGCAGGACGCTGATCCGCCCGTCGAGGTGGCCGAGCAGCACGTCGAGGCGCCCGTCACCGTCGAGGTCCGTCACCACGAGGTCGCGGGCGACGCCGTCGGGGACGATCTGCGGGGCGGGCTCGGGCTCGACGAAGCGCCCCTCGGGAGTGCCGCGGAGCCAGGTCGAGGCCTGGCGTTCGGGGTTGTCGATGAACGCCGCCGCGATGAGGTGGCCGCTGGCGAGCAGGAGATCGAGCCAGCCGTCGCCGTCGAGGTCGGCGAGGTCCGCCGTCCAGCTGACCTGATAGGCGTCGTCGGCGTAGGCGGGGCCGGCGCCGCGGGTCGCCGACGCGTCGACGAAGACGCCGTCCTCGCGCTGGTGGAGCAGCACGCCGGGGCCGATGTTGGTCAGCATCAGGTCGAGCCGGCCGTCGGCGTCAGCCGGCGCGATCGCCGGGGCCATCGCGTACATCGGCGCGCGGACGCCGAGGGCGTCGGCAGCATCCTCGAAGGCCCAGCCCGGACCGGCGGGGCCGGCGTTGCGCCACAGCTCCTGCTCGGCGCCGAACTGCGCGAAGTCGTTGACGACGAGGACGTCGAGGTGACGGTCGCCGTCGACGTCGAAGAGCGCCGGCACGAAGGAGCAGCCCGGGGCGCGGGCCAGGAAGCCCCAGGCGTCGGTCACGTCGGTGAAGTAGCCGTCGCCGTCGTTCTCGAGCACCACGTTGGCGGCGCAGCCGTGGTTCGGGAAGGCGACGCGGTCGATGTAGTCGGCGATGACGAGGTCGAGGTCGCCGTCGCCGTCGAGGTCCCCGGCGGCGGCGGCCGAGCTCCAGGCGACCCGGCCGGTGAGCCGGGCCCGGGAGGCGTCGATCCAGGCCCCGTCGCCGGGGTTCTCGAGCAGCACGTCGGCCTGCCGCGTGCCGACGAAGAGGTCGAGGTCGCCGTCGCCGTCCATGTCGAAGAGCGTGTTGCCGTAGGTCACGGCGCCCGCGACCGGGGGCGGGAGGAAGTGGGGTCCGTCCCAGGACAGCGGCCCGGTGCGCAGGAAGACCGCGGGGAAGTCGTTGCCCCCGGTCCGGACGAGGTCCGCCTGGCCGTCGCCGTTCAGGTCGCCGTACGACAGCGCGGCGACGAGCGAGTTGACCGTGATCGGCGCCGACGGCAGGGCGAGCCCGGCCTCGACGGTCAGGTCCTCGAACGGGTAGGCGCCCGCGGGCGGCGCGGCCAGCGCCAGGCCCAGCGCGAGCAGCGCGGCGACTCTCGGGAGCATCGCGATACGATGCAGCCCCGCGCGCGTCGACGCAACGCGCGGGCGCGTGGACGCGGACGCGGGGCGGGGAGCGGGGACGAGGAGCGGGGCGGAGGGTGAGCGCAGAGCGGAGAGCGAGAGCGGGGCCGGTGCGGTGGGTTGCGTGTGCGTGAGCGGCGCCGGTTGCGTGTGCGTGAGCGGCGCGGGGGGCGTAGTGGCGCGGTGGAGCGAAGCGGGGTGCTGGAGCGGCGCGGGGTGCGTGGGCGGCGCGGTGCGGTGGAGCGGGGCGCGGGCGCGGGCGCGTTTGCGTGAGCGGCGCGGGGAGGGTGTGCGTGAGCGGCGCGGGGAGCGCTTGCGTGAGCGGCGCGGGGAGCTTGTGCGTGAGCGGCGCGGGGGCGTGTGCGTGAGCGGCGCGGGGAGCGTTTGCGTGAGCGGCGCGGGGAGCGTTTGCATGAGCGGCGCGTGGGGCGTGTGCGTGAGCGGCGCGGGGAGCTTGTGCGTGAGCGGCGCGGGGGGGCAGGAGGAGATGTGAGGGGGTGCGTGTGGGACTCCTCAGCGTGACCTCGTGCTCCCGCCCTGCAAGGCCAAGCCACGGCTCAGCCGTCCTCGCCGTGCTCGCTCCGGTCGCTGCGCTCCCTCCGCTGTGCGCGGCTCCGGGCGGCAGAGCCGTGGTGCGACTTCGTCGCAGCCTTGCAGGGCGGTGCGCGCGAGGTCGGGAGGAGTCGTCCCCCGCGGCACTGGGCTGCCGGGGCGTCAATTCGACACGGAGAAGACCTCATCATGCTACGCATCTACACCGTCGCGCTGCGCGTGGCCGCTGACGCCGCGGACGCGGCCGACCGTATCGGGCGGAAGGACCCGGACCTCGCCCGACAGCTCCGGCGCGCGGCCGCGAGCACGCCTTTGAACATCGCCGAGGGCGCGGGCTCGCTCGGCAAGAACAGGCGCGCGCGCTACGCCAACGCCCTCGGCTCGGCTTACGAAGTGGCCGCCTGCTTTGACGTCGCCGTCGCCATGCGCTGTATCCCCGAGCCGGGGCCCGACGTCAGGCAGCGCCTCGACCACGTCATCGGAACGCTCGTCAACCTCACCCGCTGAACGTGCGGGGCGGTCGGACGCGCATCGCGTCCGACCGCCGCCGTTGTGCCCGTCTTGCCGGTGCTCGAATCACACGTGGTCAGCACGGGGGCCCTCTTGGCCCGGGTTCCGGATGGGCAGCGTCGCCGTGGCCTATTGGATCAGGTGGAGCTCGGCCTCGAGCGCGCCGCGGAGCCGCAGCAGGTCGGGCTGGACGGCGGGGGGGACGTCGGGGACGAGGTTCATCTCCAGCACGCCCAGGGAGGGGGCGACCGCGCCCAGATCGATGGACGGCAGCGGCAGCTGGAGGCTCAGGACCGACTGCAGCGCGTCGCGCATGTCGGGCCAGACCTGCTCGCGCAGCAGATCGGCGAGGACCTCCGGCGTCAGCAGCGGCGGATCGGTGTCGCTGGCGGCGACCCAGGTCCGGATGAGCGGCTCCTCGGCGATGTCGACCACGACGCCGTTGTCGACCATCGTGACTGTCAGCCCGGCGTCGAGCCGGACGGCGAAGGTCGTCGTGAGCGAGGCGATCGACAGCTCGAGCTCGAGCTGGCCGATGGACAGCACCAGATCCGAGGGCTCCCAGGCGTAGGCCGCCCGCACGACCGGCGGCAGGCGCCCGTGGGTGGCGGCCTGCTCGACGAGGGCCGCCCGATCCCCGAGGAACGAGGTCGCGTCGATCTCCAGCAGCCCGGCGGACCACAGCTGGTGGAGGAGCCCGTTGACGAAGGACAGCGGGACCGCGACCTCGACCGCGGCGCCGCCGAAGAGCGACGGTGCGCAGCTGCGCGTGCAGCCGTCGACGTCGTCGAGATCGCCGTCGTCACAGGTCTCGCCCGGGCCGACCACGCCGTCACCGCAGCGCGCCGGCAGCTGACAGATGAAGCGCTGCTCCTCGGCGCAGTCGAGGGCGAACCACTCGCCGTTACGGACCGTGGCGCAGCCGCCCTCGGCGCTCGGGGCGCCGGAGGCCCACGCCGTGAAGGCCTCGCCGACGGCCAGCCCGCCCTGCCAGAAGAGGGTCCCGTCGTCCCAGCGCCAGTCCCCCTGCTCGTCGGTGGTGGCGCCGAGCCAGCGGTGCGAGGACTGGGAGCCGAGGCCGGCGATGACGTCGTGAGCGTCGGCGTCGGCGGCGATCGCGAGGGTCCCGCCGAGCTGCGCGCAGTACGCCGCCGCCGTGTCGCGGGTGACGCGCGAGGTGCAGTAGCGGTAGGCGAGGTCATCGGCGACGACGCCGTCCCCGCTGGTGCACACCCGCGTGCAGCCGTCGGCCTGGCAGAGCCAGCCGCCCTCGGCGCGACACCCCTGGTCGCAGCCGTCGCCGGGGACGCGGCCGCCGTCGTCACAGGCCTCGCCGGGGTCGAGCTGGCCGTCCCCGCAGCGCCCCGCGGAGATCGCGCCCGAGGCCTCCTCGGAGAGCGCCATCGCCAGGCCGCGCGAGCTCGTCAGGGTCTGGTCGCCGACGCCGCTGGTGATGGTCAGGCTGCCGGTCAGCGCGTCGCGGTAGCGGGTCCGGAGCGCGGCGAGCCGCCCGTCGAGGTGGACCGTCACGCCCTCGAAGGGCTCGGTGAGGGGGACCGAGACGTCGCGGAGCGCCTGGTCGATGCTCTGGAAGGCCTCGGCGATGACCGCCGGGAGCGTGTCGGTCAGCGCGTCGTCGAGGGCGTCGTGGGCGGCGTCCTCGAGGGCCATGCGGATCTGCGAGGAGGCCAGGGTGAACAGCGCGTTGGCGGCCGGATCGTCGAAGGCCGTGTCGAGCCCCTCTACGACCACGACCAGGTCGGTCATCTCGACGTCGACCGGGTCGTCCGCGCCGGGCTTGTCGGCGGTGATCACCGCGAAGGCCGCGAAGGCGACGTCGACGTGGCCGCCGAGGCCGAGGTGGGTGTCGCCTACGGTGAACGAGCCGGCGGTGCTCACGCGGACCGGGTCGAGGGTCACGTAGAGCTCGAGGCCGTCGTCGGTGACGTCCACGACTACGCTCGAGCCCAGGATGTGCGCGCCCTCCAGCGAGAGCCCCGTGCCGCCGCCCAGCTCGTCCGGCAGGTAGCTCGACAGGTTCAGGTTCGGGATCACCAGCTCCAGGATCCCCGCCAGGTCCCGGGCGACCGGGGGCGCCACGGTGAGGTCCACCGGGACGCCGTCGTCGAAGAAGCCCTGGGTGAGCCGGAGCGCCATCCCCGTGGCCGCGGTCATCAGCGGGCCGCCGCCGTCGCCGGGGTCGATGGCGCTGTACGCCGGCGCCCACAGGACGTCGAGCTCGGTCGAGGTCTCGTGGCCGAGCTGGTCGACGGCGCTGACGACGAGGTGGTGGACCCCGAACGAGGCGTCGAGCTCGGCGAAGAAGGCGTCGCCGTCGCGCGCCGCCACCTGCTGGTTGACGAGGACCGTGACGGGCTGGGCGTCGTCGACCGTGCCCTCGACGACGATGGTGCCGCCGCCGTCGCCGCCGATCTCGGCGCCGGGGAGCGGGGCCGTGACGACGAGGCTCGGCGCGCCGGCGTCGACCCAGACGTCCTGGGAGGAGCAGAGCTCGGCCTCGCTCGGGCCGACGCAGAGCGACAGCGTGATCTCCCCCTCGGCCAGGAACTTCAGCGAGCGGGCCTCGGCGTCGAAGGCGACGTCGTCGGCGCCGTCCGAAATGAAGGTCAGCGGGTACTCGGTCAGCGCGGCGCCGTCGTCGGCGAGGACGGTGATCTCCACGCTCACCGTCTGGTTGGGCCGGTAGACCGCGCGGGCCGGGGTGAGGTGCCACTCGAGGTAGGCGGGGTCGGGCGGCGGCGGCTCGAACGTGTCCTCGGGCGCGGCGCCGTCGTCGGTGACGGTGTCGGCGCCGGTCGTGTCGGCCGGGCTGTAGGTGTCGCCCGTCACCTGGCCGGGGGTGCTCGTGTCCGTGCCGCACGCGGCGAGGGCCAGGGCCAGGGCGAGCGCGAGGCCGGTCCGGTGCTCGTACAACGCGCGGCCCATCACTGCCTCCTCATCGTGCCGGAGAGCAGGAAGTGGTGGCTCGTGCTGCTCAGGGACGGGCCGTAGAGGAGGAACGTCCCGCTCAGCCCGAAGCTGTTCGACGGGATGTCGAAGGCCGGGATGGGGACGGCGGGGAGCGCCTCGTTGAGGGCGGTGTCGGCGATGTCTTCGATGAGCTCGCGGAACAGCTCCTCGAGGGTCTCGCGGGTGGTCGGGTCGAGGTTGGCGACGTCGGTCGAGAACTTGAACTCCTCGATGACGATGTCGCTGAAGCGGAGCTCGTCGCCGCCGTGCAGCGACGGGGTGGTGCGAGCCAGGGCGCCGACCTCGGCGACCAGGGCGTCGGGGCCCTCGAAGAGGCCGGGCAGCTCGACCCTGAGGCGGAGGCCGCCGAGGCCGATCTCCACGCTCCCGTTCGAGCGCAGCTTCGCGACCGGGGGCAGCGTCGAGCTCAGGGTGACCGAGCCGCCCGATGGCAGCGCCCCGCCGGCGACCGCGTCGAGGTTGCCGTCGAGGAAGCCGGCCTTCCACAGCGTCGTCAGCGCCTGATTGATGACGCCGACGTAGAGCGCCGCCCGCGCCTCGCCGCTACTGCCGGTCGCGTAGGTGAAGGCCGACGAGCTCGGGAGCGGCACGCCGAGGGTGGGCGACGAGTTCACGTTCTGGCTGCTGGTGATGCGGGTACCGATGCCGACCAGGAGGCGCGAGCTCGAGATGGACAGCGACTGCTGCTGCAGGGCCACCGTCAGCGTGGCGTTGCCCCCGGCCAGGCGCGGGACGGAGAAGCTGCCGCCGAGGGCGCCGACGTCGAGGTTTCCGAGCACGCCGTCGAGGAGCGGGCCGATGGCGGCGGCTGCGGCGGCCTCGACCGCGTCCTCGACCTCCTGCTCGACGCGGTTACGGGCGAAGGAGTTGATGATGTCGTCGATCCAGTCGGGCAGCGACGTGTTGACGTAGACGCTGGCCGAGGCGCTCGGGCCGCTGGTCACGTTGAAGTTCAGCTTGCCCCCGGACAGGGCGACCTTGCCGGTCATGCTCAGGGTCAGCGACGAGACCTCGGCCGTGACCGTCGTGTTGATGGTCCCGGTGATCTTCAGCCGGACGTCGACGTCGCGGAAGGTCGCGCTGACCTTGATGCGGTTGCTGCTCAGCAGGTCGAGGGTGACGTCGTTGTTCCCGTAGATGTCGAGCCGGTCGATCTTGATGTTCCAGCTGACCGTCCCGCCGACGCAGAAGCCCCAGGCGTTGACGCCGAGGCACATGCTGCCGCTGGTCCCGGCGCCCTTGACCAGGCTCTCGATGTAGTTCTCGAAGGCGAGGCTGTCGATGACCGTGTCCACGATGTCGGCGAGGGAGTCGTCGACGCCGCTCCGGCTGCCGTCGTCGATGGCGTTCTGCTCGAGGCGGATCATGACCGACTCGTCCAGATACGACGTCCGGCCGACCCAGTAGTCGGCCAGCAGCAGCGTGCACAGGCGGCTGGTCTCGGCGCCGTGCGCGTCCTCGGCGACGACCTCGACGAAGTTCATGCCGAAGCGCGGGCTGATGGCGCGGCTGAACGTGCCGTTCGCGTTGAGCGTGGCGTTCTGGCCGTTGACGCGGACGCGCTCGATGCCGGCCGGGTCCGATACCGAGCCGGTGAACGTGTAGGAGCCGCTGAGGGAGACGTTCTTCATGACGCCGCTCTCGCACTGGATGGTCGGGCCCTCGCCGTTGACGACGACGGTCACCGTGTCCGACAGCGTCACGCCGCCGTCCGTGGGCCCGGTCACGCGGCCGGTCAGGGTGTAGGTCCCGTCCTCGTCGAGGAGGAAGCGCCCGAGGCCCAGGACGTCGCCGGCGCCGGGGCTGGAGGTGAAGCTGAGGGGAGCGTCGCCGATGGGGTTTCCGAAGCGATCGGCGACCGAGGCGTTGAGGACGACGATGGTCCCGGTGGCGACCACCGGCTCGCTGGGGGAGCGGGCCATCGCGAAGCTCGCCGGCAGGTTTGGCGTGACGAAGACCGGCTGGGGATCCCCCTCGGCGCCGTCGACGTCGCAGCTGACGGCGTACTCGCCGGCGACCGTGAAGGCGACCTGCCCCTCGGAGACGACCTCGCCCGCCGTCGGCGAGACCGAGACCGTGACCTCGGCGTCCTGGGTGGGGTTGCCGAGGGCGTCGAAGACCTCGCACGCGACGCTGACGCCCTCTTCGCCGGCGATGACCGTGTCGCGATCGAGCCAGGTCGCCACGTAGGCCGGCGGGCCGGGGACGACCTCGACGCTCGCGCCGACCTCGTCGATGAGGAGCAGGTCGGGGACGCTGCAGGTCGCCCGCAAGGTGCCGGTGGAGAGCGCCGTCCAGACCCCGTTGTCGCGGGTGACGGCGGTGGATGGCGCCATCGTCACCACCACGCGGGCCCCCTCGGGGGGGCTCACCGGGTCGCCGTCGGCGTTGTCGAGGTGGCACTCGATCGCGAAGGGCTGGCCGGCGGGGACCTGCGCCGGGGCGATGGTGCGGACGGCGACCGCGACCAGCGCCGGGTCGACGACGGGCAGGGCGTCCGATGGCGCCTCGGAGTCTTCCTCCACCGTCGCGGTGTCCTCGGTGTGGGTGTCCGGAGCCGTCGCGGTGTCCTCGCTCTCGGTGTCCTCGAAGCCCGCGTCGCTGGTCTCCACGGTGTCGATCGCCGTGACGACGTCGGTGGCGTCGGGATCGATGATCTCGAGTTGGCTCGGGTCGTTCGCGCACGCGCAGAGCAGGCCCGCTGCGAGCAGACCGAGGGCGAGGCGACGACCGGGAGGTGGGCAGCGTGTGATCATTTGCGGCCTCCGCGGCGACGAGGGCGGACTATACGCCGGCCTGCAGGCGGCAACCAGCATCGGCCTGATCGGCCGGTCAGGCCCGGTCTGCGGGGTGCGGCAGTCCGCCGAAGCACGCGAGCTCCGCCGCGTCCCCGTCCGCGCGGAGGCAGGGGAGCGCCGCCGCGTTCCGGTCCGCGCGCGGCGTCATCGGAGCCAGATGGTGAACCTGGCGCCGTTGGCCTCGAGCATCCAGCGGGAGTCGCTTCGATCGAGCACGAAGACCCAGGACCAGCCCTGGTCGTTCCAGCCGTCGTTGATGAGGCCGCCGTGTCGCGTCACGGGCAGGGTCGAGCCGTCGACGAGGGGCAGGGTGTCCTCGCTCCACCAGCCGAAGCTGCCGTCGCCCTGGTGGGTGACGGCGTTGGTCGCGAGGTCGATGGCGCTGGCCGACGCGGCCAGGACGAAGTCGGCCCCGTAGTAGTTGAGGTAGGAGCCGTTCGCCGAGCCATCGCGGCTCCACAGGCGCGCGTCGCGGATCGCCGCCCAGAGGTCCCAGCCGGCCGGCGCGCCCTTGCGCTGCTGGAAGTAGCTGCCGTTCGCCGCCGGGAGCTGAGCGTTGTTGCTCATGATGACCCGGACGACGGGGTCGGCGACGACGGCGTCCGCCCCGGCGTACAGGGCGTTCGTGTGGGGGCGGTTGAAGAAGGCGGCCTCGCCCGGGTTCGGCTGCCCCGGAGCGTAGAGCTGGCTGACGTTGATGTCGGTGACGGGGTTGCAGACGATGTTGATGAAGGCCGTGGACCCCGCGGTCCCCGTGCCCAGGAACGAGGTGTAGTCGGCGGTGCCGTAACGCCCGATGAGGGCCCAGCCGCCGCCATCCGTCGCCATGTCGCAGTAGACGTCGAAGGGGGCGACGCCGCCGGGGCCGTCGGGGTCGAGGCTGTAGACCCCGCTCTCGGCGTCCGGGTTGGCGCGCAGCGCCTCGAGGCAGCTCCGCACAGGCTGACACTGGGCGACGCCGGTCTCGATGTTGCAGGCCTCCCCGTCCGGGCAGACGAGGCCGTCGCAGGACAGCTCGCACTCGACGTCCGTCGGCGGGTTGGGGCCCTGGGGGCCGTCGGGGTCGACGCTGTACGTGCCACTGTCGGTGTAGCCCAGGACGCGCCACTCGAGGCAGCTGGCGGGGACGCGGTCGCGCACCCACTTGCGGTAGTCGAAGCTGCCCTCGCGCTTCGCGCTCGCCGGGAAGGTGTACCCGCCCGCGACGCCCGGGCAGAAGGACGTGCTCGTGGCGCTCGGGCAGTGGTCGCCTGCGAAGACCCGGTCCGACCAGACCGTGTCTTCCCAGCAGACGTGATAGCAGGCCTCCGGGTAGGCGTCCTGCACGCCCGTCACGACGCCGTCGGTCGTGGGGTTGTTGTGGCGGTGGCCCCAGTGGAAGACGTCGCGCACCTCGACGTGCCGGAGGCGCCCGGAGAGCGGGCCGCTCGCGTAGTGGACCGGCACCGGCGAGGAGTCGCCGCTGACCTGCAGCGCCGACCAGTAGGCGGCGCCGTCGATGTAGGCCTGCAGGAACGCGGTCCCGGCGGTGTCCGTGTAGCGGATCTCGGTCATCAGCGGCAGCAGGACGTCGACGTCCGCGTGGCCGCCGGCGGTCGTCAGGTCGGTCAGGGCGGCGTTCTGGCTCAGCAGATGCCGGTAGGCGCCGTCGATCTGGTTGAGGACGAGGGTCCAGCCGCCGCCGTCGGTCGTCATGTCGCAGTAGACGTCGACGGGCGGGCCGGCGCCGGGGCCGTCGGGGTCGACGGTGTAGGGGCCGTCGGGCGCCTCGGGCCAGGAGACGAGGAGGTCGAGGCAGCCGTCGAGCACCTCGCAGTCCCCATCGCCGTCGTAGTCGTAGTAGCCGTAGGCGCAGGCGCAGCTGTACGAGCCGACCAGGTTGGTGCAGGTGGTGTTGACGCCACAGGCGGCGTCGGCGCACTCGTCGACGTCGCTCGCGCAGGTGGGGCCGCCGTAGCCGGTCCCGGCGCAGTCGCAAGCCGAGTCGGAGCCGTCGAAGACGCAGGCGCCGCGGACGCAGGCGGGATCGCAGTCGGGAGCGCCGGCCGAGAGCACCTCGCCGGTCGACGGCTGGTAGCGGTGCTGCATGTAGATGGGGTCGGGCTCCCAGGTGAAGCCGTTGAGAGGCGGGAGGTAGCCCATGTAATGCGTGGCGACCTCGGCCCCGGCGTCGATCTCGTGGGTGGTGCAGACGCGGCCGTCGGCGTCGGAGAGCTCCACGCTCCAGTCGATGACCGGGTAGACGCTGCCTGCGGGCAGCGGGAAGCCCTGCGGCTCCTGGGGGAAGGGCGTCGAGGAGGCGGTGGCGCGGGTCGTCAGGGTGCAGCTGCCGTTGTGCCCGAAGGTCGCCTCGTCGAGGCCGAGGGAGATGTTCCAGTAGGCCTTGCCGGCGAGGCCCTCGACGCCGCGATAGATCGACGCGCCGAAGAGGTAGCCGCCGGGGTTGGCGGTCGGGGTGACGTTGCCCTGGCCGACCGGGGAGACGCGGACGTCTTCGGTCTCGCCGGCGCAGTCGATGACGAGGTCGTCGAGGTACAGGAAGGTCGTCCCGTCGACGTCCGCGGTGCAGGCGAGGCCGAGGACGACGGTCATGTCGCGCCCGCCGCCGGGGACGTGCAGGAGGTCGAGGTCGCTCTCGTCGGGGTTCTCGCAGTCGAGCTTGGCGGAGCAGAAGATGTCTTCGAACTGGACGGCGACGTCGAAGAAGCCCTGCTGCGCGCGCCGGGCGAGGGCGATGTCGAACTGGACGGCGATGTCCTGGTTGGCGACGCAGGACACCTCGCGCTGGATGGGCGTCGGGTTCATGTAGGTCCCGGTCGGGATCTCGCCGTCGCTGTCGTAGAGCGCGCTCAGCTCCAGGGTGACCGTGTTGGTGCCGGTCATCGCGTCGCACGTGCCGACGTAGCTCGCCGAGCCGGCGCCGTCCCCGTAGCCCTGGGAGGTGATGGCGCGCGTCCAGACGACCTCACCGGTCCCGTTCGGGCCGTTGTGGACCGTCAGGACGTAGTGGGCGTCGGTGAGCCCCGAGAGGCTCAGCGGCGCGACCTCGATCGCGAGCTGACCGGCTGGGCCGTCGGGCGCGGCGGCGACGCAGTGCGTGAGCGCGAGCGCCATCACGATCGATGACGCCAGCGAGAGGCGGTGGCTGTTCATGGGGGACCCCGGGAACGAGGTGACGACGCGCGCGCGCCGCCCGGCCTCCCGACGATATCACCCCGCGGTGCAACATCGCAGTCTCAATCTCGTGACCCGGGCTAACCGGTCGGTTTCCCGAGGTGTGAGCGCCGCAGTGGTCCGGCGGGGGCGCGCTCGTCGCGCCCGTATAGCCGCCCCGGGTCAGATCTCCCGCTCGCCGTCCTCGTCCCGGAAGTGGATGCGGTAGAGGTCGGTCCTGCGGTCCTTCCAGTTGGTGACCGTGCCCGAGTAGCGGGTGCGGTGCAGCATCTCGAGGTCGACGTCGTGGATGATCATCGTCTCGACGTTGGCGGTGCACTCGGCGGCGATGCCGTCGCGGGCGAAGGCGATGTCGGACGGGGTGAAGATGCCGGACTGGGCGTAGTGGATGTCGGCGGCCTCGACGAAGGGGAGGTTGCCGGTGCAGCCGGAGATGGCGACGTAGACCTCGTTCTCGATGGCGCGGGCCTGGGCGCAGGTGCGGACCCGGAGGTAGCCGGCGCGCTCGTCGGTGTTGAACGGGCAGAAGAGGATGTCGGCGCCCTTGCCGGCGGCGACGCGGGCGAGCTCGGGGAACTCGATGTCGTAGCAGATGAGGATGGCGACGCGGCCGCGGTCGGTCTGGAAGACCTCGAGCCCGTGGCCCGCCTCGACGCCCCACCAGCGGCGCTCGGCCGGGGTGATGTGGAGCTTGCGCTGGCGGCCGAGGGTGCCGTCCCGCCGGAACAGGTAGGCGACGTTGTACAGATGATCGTCCTCGACGGCGAACTGGGTGCCGCCGATGATGTTGACGTTGTACTGGATGGCCAGGTCGCGGAAGAGGTCGATGTAGCGCGGGGTGTACTCGGCGAGCTTGCGGGCGGCGAGCCCGGGGCGGATCTCGCTGCCGTCGGCGCTCAGCAGCTGGGTCGTGAACAGCTCCGGGAAGAGCAGGAAGTCCGAGTGGTAGTCGCCGGCGGTGTCGGCGAAGAAGCGGCACTGCTGGGCGAAGGCCTCGAAGGAGTCGATGGCGCGGAGCTGGTACTGCACGACCGCGAGGCGGGTCAGGGCGACGGCGCGGAAGCGGCGCGGGAGCGGCGGGACGTGGTCGAGGTTGACCCACTCGAGGAAGGTCGCGTAGCCGAGCGACGCCTTGTCGCCGGGCAGGTAGTTCGGGATGAGGCCCTTGAGGTCGAAGCCGTTACTGACCTGGGCGGTCAGGACCGGGTCGTAGATGGACTTCCGCATGACGGCCTCGACGTACTCGCCGGCGGTCATGTCGTCCGCGTGGGCGTGGTAGCCGGGGATGCGGCCGCCGATCATGATGCGGGCGAGGTTCTTGGCCTTCGCGAGCCGCTTTCGGGCGTCGTACATGCGGCGGCTCAGGCGGTAACCCCGGTACTCGGGGTGCACCATCATCTCGATGCCGTAGAGCGTGTCGCCGTCGGGCGTGTGGTTTCGAATGAGGCCGCCGTCGGCGATCTCCTTCCAGTTGTGCCACTCGCTGTAGCGGTCGGAGTCGACGATGAGCGACGACGACGACGCGACGAGCTCGCCCTCGTACTCGACGCAGAGCTGCCCCTCGGGGAAGCGCTGGATCTGGCTCTCGATCTGCTCCCGCTCCCAGACCAGCATCCCGGGGAAGCAGGCGCGCTGGAGCGTGATGAGGTCGTCGAAGTCCTCGGGCGTCAGCTGACGCACGACCACGTGGGTCTCGAAGTCCTCGAGGTTGATGGGCTTGGTCACCTTGCACCTCCGGGGGAGCGGCCGCCGCGCCGAACCCGTCGGCGGCTCCCGATACGGGTAGCACGGGCCACCGGGCGCGGGCCAGCGGCGGCCGCCGGCGAGGGCCCCCTCCGCTCCAGCGCCCCCGTTCCCGCATCCGCACGCTTCCGCCTCCGCACCTCCTCCTCCTCCTCCGCCTCCGCTTCGCTCCTCCTCCGCCGCTCCCGCTCCGCTCCTCCCGCTCCCGCTCCGCTCCTCCTCCTCCGCTCCGCTCCTCCTCCTCCGCTCCGCTCCTCCTCCTCCGCTCCGCTCCTCCTCCTCCGCTCCGCTCCTCCTCCTCCGCTCCGCTCCTCCTCCTCCGCTCCGCTCCTCCTCCTCCGCTCCGCTCCTTCTCCTCCGCTCCGCTCCTTCTCCTCCGCTCTCTGCTCCGCTCCTCCTCCTCCGCTCCCGCTCCGCTCCTGCTCTGCTCCTCCTCCTCCTCGTCCGCTTCCGCTTCCGCTTCACTTCTCCTCCTCCTCCTCCGCGCCCGCTCCCGTTCCTCCCTGCGCTCGCGCCGCGCCCACGCTCTCATCGCGAGAAAGTATTAGATCGCGGGGTCAGACCACGCGATCTAATACTTACCCGTGTCCCCCGGGATCCGACCCGCTGGCAGGAAACTGTGCAATGCAGCGAGGCTGCGGCATGCTGGGGAGGTGACGCTGAACCACACCCGCCCCATCACCGGTAGCCCCGACGAGCGCGTCGGCCTCGTCCTGTCCGGCGGCGGCGCGCGCGGCGCGTTCCAGGTCGGGGTCTGGGAGGTGCTGCGGGATCACCCGCGCGGGCTGCGCCGCCTGCCCGCCGTCGTCAGCGGGACCTCGGCCGGCGCGCTGAACGGCGCCCTCATCGCCGCCGGGCGCACGCCCCAGGAGATGCTCGAGTTCTGGCTCGACCTCGGCGATCACCCGCCCGTTCGCGCGAACGAGCGCTTCTTTGCGTCCCTCGAGAGGGCCCTCGGCAAGCTCGCCCTCATCGAGCCGACCCGGCGCCTTCATCGACGGCGGCGCGAGGCGCGGATCGGGCTCAAGCAGCTGCTCCGTCACCCGCTCCACAAGCTCAGCGGGCGCCTCGCCTCCGGGCTCGAGTACCTGCTCACGGCGCGCTTCGACTCGGTCTCCCGCCTCCTCGACGCCATCGACACGACGTTCCTCTTCTCCACGGCTCCGGTCCGCGCCCGGCTCATCGACGCCATCGGCGGCCCCTTCGTGCCGAAGACCGACGTGCGTCTGGCCCTGAACGCCGTCGACGTGCGCACCGGCCAGGTCGTTCGGTTCGTCAACGCGCCGCCGGACCGCCACCTCGACAACGACGACAGCGCCTATCACGTCGGCGCCATCAGCGTGGACATGGTGCTCGCCAGCGCCTCCATCCCGCTGCTGTTCAACCCGGTGCGCATCCACGGCCGCGACCTCTGGGACGGGGGCCTGCTGGTCAATACGCCCCTGGCGCCGACCATCGCCCTCGGCGCCACCCACATCGTACCGGTCCTCGTCACCGCCGGCCGCTGCGCCAACGCCAAGCCCGAGCTGTCCCTCGGCGACGCCATCGAGCGCCTCGCCGACGCGTTCCTCGAGAACGCCTACAACACCGATCGGAAGCTCCTCATCGAGCGAAACCGCCTCGCGATCCGGCTGCCCGAGCTCGACTACGCCGTCGCCCAGCTCTACGAGGCCATTCGGCCGGCCTCGAGCGCGACGTTCAACGCCGGCTCCTACCTCTACTTCGAGCGCCGCGCCATGACCCGCATGTACGAGGCCGGCCGCGACGCCGCGCGCGCCTGGCTCGCCGGCGGCCCGCGCCTCGACGAGCGACCCGGCCACCCCCCGGAGCTCGACCAACTCGAGGAGCGCCCCGAGGACGCGGCCTCCGCCTGACGCGGTCAGCGCCTGCGTCTCCCTGGTGCGCTGCGCATTCATCACGCGTGACCCGACTGGTCTACCCTGGTATGGCTCACCGCATGCGAACGGTTTTCATCGTCTCTTCAATTGTTGCCGTGACGAGCTTGACCGCCGCCTGCGGTGACACCACCTCACCCACCGACGACGTCGCCGACACCCTCGGGGCCGACACGGTCGAGCCCGACGTGGCCGACGCCGTGGACGACATCGTCGAGGACGTCGCGGACGCCGCCGACACCGAGGAGGTCGACACCACGCCGCCGAGGGTGCGGAGCCACCGCGCCATCGGCGGGATGTCCATGGGCGCCGCCGCGATCACCATCGCCCTCGAGCGCCCCGGGACCTTCGAGTTCGTGGGCGCTCTCGGCGGCTACGCCGACACCTCCTACATGATGTCCCAGATGCTGCGCCTCCAGCTCGGCGGCTTCTGCGCCCTCGCCGATCTCGCGTCGCGCCCGGAGGCCCTCGACGACCCCGACGCCGATCCCCCGGTGATGTGCGGCCCCGGCCTGACCCGCTCCGACCTCGAGGTGCCGCAGGACTTCGACCACCTCCACTACGACGACAACGGCATCACCATGACCCGCAAGTTCTACGGGCAGGTGATCCAGAACTTCGCCGAGGCCTACGGCAACCTCGCCGTCCCGGGTCACCCCGACGCCCCGTGGCTCCCCGCCGGCGTCGACCTCGACTGGTTCCGCTCGACCGGCGACGCCGCGCGCTGCGCCTCGCCGAAGCCCATCGACCAACGCTACGCCTTCAACGCCGAGTACAACCCCGAGGGGCTCTACGACGTCATCCCGCTCTGCGACATCGACCGCCCCGCCGACCCCGAGCTCCCGCCGTCGTACTTCGATCCCGAGGCCGCGCGGAACAGCCCCATCGCCCCGCTCCTCGCCGTCGACATCAACGGCAACGGGCGCCGCGACTTCGGCGAGCCGCTCCTGCTCAACGCCTGGGAGCGCTATGAGGACGTGGGCGTGGACGGCTGCGCCGACGCCTACGAGGACGGCGTCGGGGGCTGCGTCGCCGAGGCCCAGGAGCTCGCGCCGGGCGACGACCCCAACGGCGACCGCTACCACTGGACCGACAACCCCGGCGGGACCGAGGCCGACGACCGCTACGAGGAGGGCGAGCCCTTCAGCGACCTCGGGCTCGACGGCGTGGCGAGCGACGTCGCCGGATTCGCCGATCAGGGCGAGGGCAACGGCGTCTGGGACGTGGTCGACAACTTCCCGCGGCTCCTCGAGCACGACGCGGACACGCGGATCCGCTCGGTCACCGACGCCGAGCTCGACACCATGGACTTCTGGCTCGACGCCGGGATCCGGGACGCGCTCCACGCCGGCGTGGCCACGCGCAACCTGGTCGCGGCGCTCCGGACGCGCGGCCGCGAGGTCCAGGTCTACCGCGACTTCACCGGCAACCCCGACGCCCTCGTGCCCGGCCTCGAGCGCGAGGCCCTCATCGGCGAGCTCTTCGACACCGACTTCTCGAGGGAGGCCATCGGCCGCGATGTCTATATCGAGTACGGCGACCCCGAGGCGACCGAGGACGAGATCGAGGACGGCGACGGCAAGCACGTCGGCCGCGGGGTGGACGCGCTGAACCGCCTCGCGAGCTACCTCGTCGCCGCGCTCCAGCGCTTCGACGACCCCGAGTACGGGTCCGCGCCGCTATCGAACCCGGCGTCCCGGGTCGACACCTTCTACAGCGAGGGGCTCCAGGCGCGCCGGAGCTACACCATCGGCCTCCCGCCGGGCTACGACCTGCCCGAGAACGCCGAGCGGCGCTACCCCGTCGTCTACTTCCTGCACGGGCTCGGCCAGGACGCCAGCGACCTCGGCGCGGCGGCCATCGCGACGTCGGTCCTGATGAGCGACGGCCTGCTGCCCAAGGCGATCTTCGTCTTCCCCGACGGCGGCTGCTGCTACGTCGACACCGAGACCGGGACCCGCGAGTGCGCCTGCGGCGAGAGCCACGGCGGCGTGAAGTCCTGCGTCGATCCGCAGTGTACCGGCGCGGCCGAGAGCTGCGAGGTGCGCGACATCCCCGACGGGCGGCTCACCCGCGAGTGCTCGAAGGGCAGCCTCTACGCCAACATGATCGGCAACCGCTGGGCGGAGCCGCGCGACGACCTCGGGTACCGGCAGAGCGTCCTGGACCTCGTGGACTACATCGACACGCGCTGGCGGACGAAGAGCGGAGCGGGTCAGTGACGCGGTAGCGCGGCCGGCGCGCGCGGGCTCGTTGCGAAGAAAAGCGGCATGGTGGGCGGGCGGAGAGAGAGAGTTGGGCCCAACCCGCCCACCATGCCGAAGAGGAACGACTGCTTCGATCAGAGCGTGACGCGCACCGTGCCGGTGAGGTCCTCGAACATCTGGCTGAGGGCCTGAGGGCCCCGGAAGCCGACCTGGGTCTGCTCGACCCGGCCGCCCTTCACGCCGATGACCGTGGGGATCCCGGTGACGCGGAACATGCCGGCGAGCTCCGGCTCCTCGTCCACGTTGCACTTCACGACCTTGACCTTGCCGTCGTACTGGCCGGCGAGGTTGTCGAGGACGGGGCCGATCATCCGGCACGGCGCGCACCAGGGAGCCCAGAAGTCGACCACGACGGGGATGTCGCTCTCGATGACGTCCTTCTGGAAGGTCTTGGCGGTGACGGCGGTCGGGTGGCTCATGATCGGTCTCCTCACTCTCGACGTTTGGCTTCTCGCCAGCGGTGCGTTTCGCGCCGCTCACCGAGGAAGAGCCGGCAGCCGGCGAGAGTGTGACACCCACCCGCGAAGATCCGTCGAACGCCCCGCCGACGCAGGCCGGAGAGCCAGCTCTCGCCTGCGTCCTCGCCGATCAGAGCGGCGTCGCGGGGCTCCCGTCGACCGGCAGGATCCAGGTGTCGGCCGAGAGCTCGCGCGGGTCCAGGTCCTCCCGGCAGTCGGGCGGCGTCAGGTCACGCCAGGCGGTGTCGGCGACCAGGGTGCCGACGAGCAGGTCGCCGCCGTCGAGCACGCGGACGAGCGAGACGTGGGGGGCGATCCCGTGCCCCGCGAGGTCCACCGGGACCACCGCCGCGACCGGGTCCTCGGCCAGCAGATCGAGCTGAGCCCGCGCGAGCAGCCCGGCCGTCGGATCGCAGGCCGATCGCGCGGCCACCCACACCCCGTCCCCCGCGTCGGCGAGGCTGGTCACGGCGAGGCTCGCGTCTGCCACCTCGAGCAGCCCGACGATGGGGTCCTCGACCTCGTCCTCGAGCCAGCCGTAGAGCCCGCGATCGGTGCCGACGACGGCGCCACCCGGCCGGAGGTCGAGGGCGAGGACGCCGGTGGCGTTCCCCGGCCATCGCCAGTCCACCTCGTCGTCTCCACGGTCGTCGGGCGTCCCGCCGGTGTCCAGGACGAGCAGCGGCGTCTCGGCTTGCTCCCAGGTGTCCGCGAGGGTGCTCTCGCCGAGCCCCTCCGCGGTCACCACCGTCGTGAAGCCGACCAGTACGCGTCCGTCGTCTCGGGGCGCGACGGTCAGCACCAGCCCATCGGCGAGGCGGGTCCAGGTCCCGCCTGCGGGGTCCCCGTCGTGCCGCAGGTACCAGAGCCCGTCCAGGGTCCCGACGTAGAGCCCGCGGTCGCCGTCGGGAGCCAGGGCCATCACGGTCTCGCGGAGCTCCTTCAGGTCCGGGTCGTCCGGGGCCGGCGGCTGGAGGTGGATCCAGACGTCGTCGCCCTCGGCCAGCGCGTCCGCGCCCGGGTCGAACCAGCTGACGCCGGTCGTCGCCGTGCCGAGCCAGAGCCCGCGCTCGCCTTGTCGCGCCACGGCGAGCACCAGGCCGCTCTGAGGCCCGGGCCAGCTCGGGTCGTAGGGGTCGACGCTGCTGACGCCGGCGTAGTGGACGATCTCGCCGCCCGGGCCACCGACGAACCCCACGAGCCCGTTCATGAGCGTGCCGGTCCAGAGCGTTCCGCCCGGTCCCGCGGCCATGGCCGTCACGCGCGTCCCGAGGGCGTCCGCTTCGGGCTCGACGGCCTCGACGACCGAGCAGGTCGCCTCGTCTTCCCGCGTGAAGCTCGCGCGGAGCTCGGTCACGGGAGGGAGCCCGGGGGCGAGCGAGAAGGCCCGCGAGTCGAGCCACGAGCTCTCGGTCGCCGGGACCTCGTCCTCGGGGGCGAGGTGGAGCTCGCTGCCGTCGCTGAGCCCGAGCGTGACCTGGGAGAGGTGCCACGCGGGGCTCTGGGGCCACGAGAGCTCGAGGGTGGCCGGGAGGTGCCGCTCGCGGACCCGCGGCGCGAGGACCAGGAGCTCGAGGAGCTGGTCGCTGCTCGACCGCACGTCGACCGCGACGTTGGCCTGGAGCGCGCCGCAGCGGTCGAAGGTGGCGGTGTCGCCGCTGAGCGTGTCGCTGTGGACGCGGGTGTCGGTCGTGCCGGAGCTCGACGAGCCGAGGTCGAAGCAGCCGCCGAGCAGGCCGGCGGTCAGGAGCAACGCGACGCGTGGGCTGGGGGACATGACGCCTCCTCTTCGTGGGGACGGTCGGGTCCAATGCCAGCCGCGTGCCACGCGGAACCTCTCGAAACCAAAGCGAGCGCTCGGTGCCGAGCGGCGGGAGGCTGCTCCAACCGGAGCGTCCGTGCTCCACCGCCCCGGACGGCTACTCGAGGAAGCGCTCCAGCGCCGGGCGCAGCGCGGCGCGGGCGCGGCTCAGGCGCTTTCGGACGGCCGCCGGCGTCATGTCGAGGGTCTCGGCGATCTCCGGGGCCTTCCAGTCCTCGGCCTCGGCGAGCAGGACGATGGCGCGGTCCACCGGCGACAGCTCGATGAGCGCCTGGCCCAGCGCCTCGGAGAGCTGGGCCCGGCGGGCCTCGGCCTCGGGGCTGGCGTTCGTCGCCAGGATCGGCTTGTCGTCGACGTCGTGGTGGAGCGACGGATCGTTCTTGCGCCCGCGCCGCATCCGGTAGCAGGCGTTGGTGACGAGCCGGACCAGCCACCCCTCGGGGGAGCGGGCGTCGCGCAGGTCGGTCAGGTGGGTCCCGGCGGCGAGCAGGGCGTCCTGGACGGCGTCGTGGGCGGCGTCCTCGTCGCGGCAGTGGCGACGGCCGACCGCGAGCAGGCGCTCGCCGTAGCAGCGGGTGATGCGATCGAGCGCCTCCAGATCCCCACGCTGCATCTGGTGGGCGATCTTGGAGGGGTCACAGAGCAGGGCCTCGGGCGACATGGCGCGCATGATGACCAACGGGCCGGCGCATGTCACGTCAGAATCGGTCACCGGGGCGGGTGGCGCGCTCGCCGAGGGCCGGCGCCGCGATGTAAAGGACGTCCATGACGTCGCCGCCCCCGAGCCCGCCCGACCTCGGACGCCCTGTGGGCTCGCTCGACGCGCTGCTGCGGCGTCGGGCGGAGTCGACCCCGGAGCTGCCCCTCTACACGTTCCTGAGCGGCGACGGGCGCGAGGAGCGGATGACCCTCGGCGAGCTGTCCGCGGCCGCGGACGCGGTGGCGGCGGGGCTGCTCGGCCAGGTCGCGCCCGGTGAGCACGCGCTGCTGCTGTTCGCGCCGGGGCTCGACTACATCGCCGCGCTCTTCGGCTGTCTGCGCGCCGGCGTGGTCCCGGTGCCGACCTATCCGCCGCTGCCGGGGCGCTCGGCGGCCCCGACCCGTGCCATCGCCGCGGCCGCGGACGCCAGCGTCGCCCTGACCTCGGTGGACCTCTTCCCGCTGGTGACGACGGCCCCCGAGCTGGCCGAGCTGCGCGGGCGCTGGCGCTGCGTCTCCCGCCCCGGCGGCGCCGCGTCGTTGCAGGTCGAGACCCTGGGCGTGTCGGCCGCGGGAGCGGTCGCGGAGCGTCCAGCGGCCTCGGGCGAGACGGCCATCCTGCAGTACACCTCCGGGTCGACGGCGCGACCGCGCGGGGTGCGGTTGTCGAACGCCAACCTGCTGACGAACCTCGAGGTCATCCGCCGCCGCTTCGGCCACGATGCCGACAGCGTCGGGGTCATCTGGCTGCCGCCCTATCACGACATGGGGCTCATCGGCGGGCTCCTCGAGCCGCTCTACGCGGGCTTCCCGGTGGCGCTGATGTCGCCGCTCGACTTCCTGCGCCGGCCGTGGCGGTGGCTCGAGGCGATCTCGCGATACCGGGCGACCACGAGCGGGGGCCCGGACTTCGCCTACGCGCTGGCCGCGCGGCGGGTCCCGGAGGACGTCCGGGCCAGCCTCGACCTGTCGTCGTGGCGGGTCGCCTTCAGCGGCGCCGAGCGGGTCCGCGCGGGGACCCTGGCCCGCTTCGCCGAGACCTTCGCCGACGTGGGCTTCGACCCTGGCGCCTTCCACCCGTGCTACGGCCTCGCCGAGGCGACGCTCTATTGTACGGGGGTGCAGGGCGTGACCGTGCACCCCGACGTCCCGGAGCTGGTGAGCTGCGGGCGCGTCGCCGAGGGGCACGAGGTCGCGGTCGTCGCCGTGGACACCGGTCGCCGCGCGGGGCCCGACGAGGTGGGCGAGGTCTGGCTCCGCGGCCCCTCGGTGGCGTCGGGGTACCACGGCGCTCACGGGGATGAGCGCTTTGCTGGCGAGCTCCCCGGTCTCGAAGGACGGTGGCTCCGGACGGGCGACCTCGGGCGTCTCCGCGACGGCGAGCTGTACCTCGTCGGGCGGCTCGCCAGCCGGCTGGTGCTGCGTGGTCGAACCTATCAGGCCGAGGACGTCGAGGACGTCGCCGGCGCGGCGGACCCGGCGCTCCGCTCGGGGCGCGCCGTCGCGACCACCCGCGTCGTCGACGACGCCGAGGTGCTCGTTCTCCTCCACGAGGTCGTCGACCCGGCCGACGTCGACGCCCCCGCCCTCGCCGAGGCCATCGACCGCGCCCTGGGCTGCGAGCTGGGCCTCACCCTCGAAACCCTCGTGCTCCTCGCCCCGCGCTCGGTGCTCCTCACCTCCAGCGGCAAGGTCCGGCGCGCCGCGACCGTCGACGCCTGGACCGCCGGCGACCTCCCGTCCCTCGCGGTCTGGCCGGATTCGACGCTGTAACCGGTCACAATCAGGCCGGTTCTCCGGGTTGCGGCTCGGACGCCCACCGCTATGGTGCCGGGTGGTATCCAGCACCTGACCGGGGAAAGCGCGTGAGACGATTGCAGCGCACGTCGTTTGTCTTGTCTATGGTGGCGTCGTTCGCCGTGGGGCTCGTGGCGTGCTTCCCGCCGCTGCCCGAAGAGGACGACGCGGTCGACTCCACCGTCCTCGACACGTCGGCGACCGACAGCGCCGAACCGGACATCGGGGAAGGCGATACCTCGGCGCCGCTCGACACCACCGAGCCGCTCGACACCGCCCAGCCGGATGATACGACCGACACGGTCGAGTCCGTCGACACGGTCGAGCCCGTCGACACGGTCGAGCCCGTCGACACGGTCGAGCCCGTCGACACGGTCGAGCCCGTCGACACGGTCGAGCCCGTCGACACGGTCGAGCCGACGGACACGGTCGAGCCGATGGACACGGTCGAGCCGATGGACACGGTCGAGCCTGTCGACACGGTCGAGGTCGACACGGTCACGCCGGCCGACACGGTGACGCCCATCGACACGGTCACGCCAGTGGACACCGCCGAGTGCGGGCAGGCCGCCGACTGCAGCTACCTCGACGCGGAGTGCTTCATGGGGGACTGCCTGGCCGGACAGTGCGTGGCGCGGCCGCGGCAGGGCGGCACGCCGTGTGACGACGGCCTCTTCTGCACCATCCACGACGCGTGCAACGGGCAGGGGGCCTGCCTCGGCGAGGAGCGGGTCTGCAGCGACGGCATCGCGTGCACGGTCGACGCCTGTGACGACGGGCTCGACGCCTGCGTCGTCGCCGAGGACGAGGACTGCGAGTGCGAGGTCAGCTCCGACTGCAACGACGCCAAGGCGTGCAACGGCGTCGAGGTCTGCGGCGCCGATAGGGCGTGCCGCGCTGGGACCCCTATCAGCTGTCCGCCGGCGCCGAGCGTCTGCCTGGACAACGTCTGTCGGGACAGCGACGGGGCCTGTGTCCAACAGCCCATCAATGAGGATGGAGCCTGCAGCGACGGCGCCTTCTGCACCATCGACGACCGCTGCGTCGCGGGCGACTGCGTGGGTGACGCGCGGCCCTGCGACGACGGACGGGTCTGCTCGCACGACAGCTGCTCCGAGGAGCTCGACCAGTGCGCCTTCGACCTCGGCGCCTGCGATTGCCTCGGGGACGAGGACTGTGACAACGACGACGCCTGCGACGGCGTGGAGACCTGCGGAGTCGACGGCAAGTGCGTCACCGGGACGCCGGTCGTCTGCGAGCCCTCGACCCAGCCGTGCACGCGCTCGGAGTGCGTGCCGGAGACGGGCGCCTGCGCGACCGTCGACGACGACGGCGCCAGCTGCAGCGACGCGGACCCCTGCACGACGGGTGACATCTGCAGCGGCGGTCTCTGCGTGGCGAGCGTCGTGAGCTGTGACGACGGGGTCGATTGCACGACCGACGGCTGCGACAGCATCACCGGAGCCTGTGTCCACGTCCCGACGACCGGCGATGACGGCTGTGAGTGTACCGACGCCTCGATGTGCAACGACGGGAACTCCTGCAACGGCGCCGAGGCCTGCGACCCCGTCCAGTTCGCCTGCGTGTTCGGTACGCCCCGGGACGACGGCGTCACGTGTCACGACGGTCAGGTCTGCACCGTCAACGACCACTGCGAGTCGGGGCAATGTGTCGGCGACCCGCGGGTGTGCGACGACGGCATCGCCTGTACCATTGACGACTGCTCCGAGCTCGGCGGTGGCTGCGTGGCGGACCTGTCCGACTGTGGCTGCTCGGGACCCGACGACACGAGCTGCGAGGACGGCCTCGCGTGCAACGGCGTCACGACCTGCAGCGCGCAGAACATGTGCGTCGCCGGGACGCCCATCACCTGCGAGCCGTCCCAGGTGCAGTGCAAGAAGACGCGCTGCAACGACGTCACGGGCGCCTGCGACCTCGTGGACGACGACGCCGCGACCTGCAGCGACGGCGACCCGTGTACGACCAACGACCACTGCTTCGGCGGCGAGTGCGTCGGGACGGCGATCGTCTGCGACGACGGGATCCCGTGTACCGCCGACTACTGCGACTCCGGCGGGCGCTGCCGCGCGACTCCGACCGACGCCTGCGACTGCACGACCGACGCGGAGTGCTATGACGACAACGCCTGCGACGGCCTCGAGTCGTGCAACCTGTCGAGCTACAGCTGCGTCGAAGGGGCGCCGCTGCCCGACGGCAAGGGCTGTGATGACGGCCTCTTCTGCACCTACGGTGACGAGTGCCAGGGCGAGGTCTGCGTCAGCGGTGGCCCCCGGAGCTGCAGCGACGGGCACGCCTGCTCACCGGACAGCTGTGATGAAGACGATGATGTGTGCGTCTCGGTGACCGTCGGCAACTGCAGCTGCCTCGACGACGCAGACTGCGGTGACGGCGACGCGTGCAACGGGGTCGAGACGTGCAACCCCCAGGGCGAGTGCGAGCCCGGCACGCCGGTCACCTGTCAGCAGCCGCAGAACGTCTGCCAACAGGCCCTGTGCGACGTGGTCACCGGTCAGTGCTACTACACGGCGCGCGCTGACGGGACCGACTGCGAAGACGGCAGCGACTGCACCGTGGGGGACTCGTGCCTCGCCGGCCAGTGCCAGAGCGGCGCCGTCTGTCCGGACCGGGTGTGTTTCGATCCCGGAAGTGGCGTGTGTGCAAGCGGGAGCTGTAGCTACACGCACACGTCCATCACCGAAGGGACCGAGTGCCAGAAGGGAGGTGCGGCTGGCTACTGCGAGGTCTGCTTCCCGAACGGTTGGGACTGCTGGAAGAACTGCACCGGGCCGTGACAACGGGTGGCATCAGCGCCGCCGCGTATCACCCGAGCCGCGGTGCGATGTCCTTGAAATGGAACGGGCCGGAGGTCGTTCAACCTCCGGCCCGTCGATTCAAGTCGGGCTGTTGCGAGCCCTCAGTAGGCTACTGCTGCGGGATCGCACACTGGTTGGTGCTGCCGTCGCAGCCGTCGAAGCCGAAGTCGCTGCACTCGGCGTCGCCCCAAAGGTGGGTGTCGGCCGTCGGGCTGTCGCAGTTCGGCAGGCAGAGGTCGCCGACCTGGAACAGGCCAGCGGCGCAGTACGCGATGCCGCTGCCACCCCAGTCACCGTCGCAGTCCGACTGGCCACCCGCGTCGCAGAAGGTCAGGCAGATACCGCCGCAGATGCCGCCGTTCGAGCACTGGCTGGCCGAGGCCATGCCGCTGCCGTCGAAGCAGTCACCACCGGGGCTCACCGACGCGGCGGCGGCCGAGACCGGAGCCTCGCACATGCCGTTGGTCGAGTTGCAGGCCAGCGAAACCCCAGGATCGTCGTCCAACGCGCCACCCGCCACGCAGGCAGCGTCGTTGGCGCAGTTGGCGGCGCTGGCGGTCACCGTCGCGGTGATGCTGTAGGCGACGCCGGTCGTGCCCGCGCCGTCCTCGGTGTACTGGTCGACGAGGAAGAAGTAGGTGCCGTCGGGGAGGTTCTTACCGGCGACGGTCTCGCTGCCGTTCTCGGAGAACCAGCCTGCGCCATACGGGGTGCCGTCGGCGGCGATGAAGTAGAGGTCGAGGTCGGACTCGCCGGTCCAGGTGACCGTCGCGCTGATGTCGTTCTGGCCGTTGGCGACGGTGATCTTGTACCAGTCGTTGCCGGTGTCGCAGACGACCTCGCTGTCGACCGCGGTGCCCGAGGTGAGCTCGGTCGCGTTGGTCTGGGAGTTGTCGGTGTCGCTGCCGCAGGCGTCTGCCGGCTCGGCGACGCAGACGGCGATCGGGCCGGTGGCCGTGAACAAGCCGCAGACCTCGCCGCCGGTGCAGTCGGCGTCGAGCTTGCAGGCGCTGGCGACCGAGGCCTCGATGGTGTAGCTGACGTCGGCGGTGGCCGAGCCGTCGGTCAGGTAGTCGAGGTAGAGGTAGTAGGTGCCGGCCTGGCCGATGAAGAGCGAGGTGAAGTCACCGCTGGTCGCGTCGGAGACGATCTGGACGTTGTCGAGGATCGCGCCGTTCGGGCCGACCCAGGTGCCCAGCAGCAGGGCGTTGCCGGTGACCGGCGAGCTCAGGGTGCCGATGAGGCTGTCGCCGGCCGCGAGGTCGAAGCTGAGGACGTCGACGTCGGCGCCGCAGATGCTGCCGGTGAAGGAGCCGTCGGTGGCGACGCTGCTGAAGGCGACGGCGGTGCTGTCGCTGTGGGAGGAGCTGCTGTCCTCGGCCGTGCTCTGGCCACACGTCGGTGCGGTGTAGGCCTTGCACTCCTGGGCGATGACGAGGTTCTCGTCGTCGATGCCGACGTAGCAGATGTCGCCGCCGCCGCAGTCGGCGTCGGTCGAGCAGCCGGTCGCCGTGGCGTAGGTCAGCTGGTAGTCGACGGCCGAGCCGTCGTAGTCCTCGACCACGAGGATGAACGTCCCGGTGGTCTCGACCTCGTAGGCGATCTGCTCGATCGCCGCCGCAGTCGCGCCGGCCGCGACGATGTTCTCCTCGGCGATGGCGCCCTCGTAGAGGTACATGTCGATGTCGTCGACGCCGGGGGTGGTGTCGGCGGTGATGTCGGTGACGTCGGTGATCAGGTTGATCTTGACGATGTCGCCGGCGTTCGCCGTGAACTGGAAGACGTCGTTGACGTCCGGGCAGATCGAGAAGACCGGCGCCGGGTCGGCGCCGAGCACGGTCACGAGGTCCGCGGGGGAGGCCGCGGTCCCGGCGAGCTCGTCGTCGTCGCAGGTCGGGGTCACGGTGTCGGTACCACCGTTGGTGTCCTCGGCGGTGTCGGTGCCACCGTTGGTGTCCGCGACGGTGTCGGTACCGCCGTTGGTGTCCGCGACGGTGTCGGTACCGCCGTTGGTGTCCGTCACCGTGGTGTCACCGGTCGTATCGGACGTTGAGCCGCCGTCGTCCCCGCACGCCGCAAACGGCGTCGCAAGGAGCGCGACCATGCTGAGACACAGGAGCTTGCGCATCGGTTCCCTCGGGCTGCTGATTGGATAGCGTCGATCCGTTGAAGTTCGGCCCCTTACACCGTCGTGGCGCGGATGTCGAATCGAAAACGGAGGCCGGAGCGCGGGCTCGTCAGGGGCCCCGCACCCGGAGAGGCGCAGGTCTACCCGTTTGCGTCGCCCGGTTCAACATCATCTGCAGCAGGCGCCGCGCCCTCGAGCGGGGCTCCGGGCACCCAGACCAGCCGCTCGGCAGCCCTCCGCCCGACCACCACGAAGCCGGTGTGCCCGATCATCCTCTGCTCCGGACGGACGCTGCGCGCCGTCACGTGCCACGGCCGGACGATGGCCTCGTAGCTGTCCACGGTCGCGAACCACTTCGAGTAGGTCAGCGCCAGGGCGAGCCGGTGGACCTGGAGCGCGGTCGGCACGTAGGCCGCGAAGATCCCGCCGCTCCGGAGCGCGTCGACGGCGTGCGGGATGACCTCCCACGGCTCGGGGACGTCGAGCACGATCCGGTCGACCTCGCGCTCGGCGATCCCCGCGTAGATGTCGCCGATGCGCACCGTGTGGTTCGGTGCCTCGCCGATCAGCGCTGCGACGTTCTTCCTCGCCCGCGCCGCCGGCTCCTCGTGGAGCTCGTAGGTGGTCAGGCGCCCGCCCTCGCCGATGGCGCGCAGGATCGCGAGCGACAGCGCCCCGGAACCGAAGCCCCCCTCGACCACCGTCGCGCCCGGGAAGAGGTCCGCCCAGAGCGTGATGAGCGCCGCGTCCTTCGGGTACACGATCTGCGCGTGGCGCTTCATGCTCAACACGTGCTGGCTGTAGGTCGCCGCGAAGACGTGGAACAGCACGCGCTTGTGCGAGCGGACGCGGCTCCCGTCGGGCAGATCGATGGCGTCGTCGTGGGACAGCAGGTTCCCGCGGACGTTGGTCGTCCCGCCGGGCGCGAGCTGGTCGTAGTACGAGCGGTGGCGTCGATCGATGAAGACGACGGGGTCGCCGGGTCGCAGGAGCCTCGGGGCCATGGTCTCTCTCAGGGTCCGGGGGAAACCGCGGCGCGTCGGGCCGCTGCCTCCGCGTAGAGCGCGTCGAGCGCCTCCACCACCGACGGCCAGCCGTGCCGGCGCGCCTCGGCCGCGGCCGACGCCCCGAGCCTGCGGGCCGCCTCGGGGTCGCTGTAGAGCGCCGCCGCCCGCTCGACCAGCGCGTCTACGTCGCCGGGATCGACCACCCGGCCGCCGACCCCGTCGACCACCAGCTCGGCCAGGCCCCCCGCGCGGGTCGCGACGACCGCGGCGCCGCGGGCCATCGCCTCGAGCGCCACCTGGCCGAAGGTCTCGAAGCGGCTCGGCACCAGCACGACCGCGGCGCGCCGGTAGAGCGCGTCGAGCTCGGCGGCGTCCAGCCAGCCGGCGAACGTCGTCCGCGCGCAGCCGTCGAGGCCCGCGCGCTTCTGGTACCGCTCGCGCCAGCGCCGCTCGGCCCGCGGGTTGTCCGGGAGGCCCCCGGCGAGGACCGCTCGGGCCTGCGGGAAGCGCTTCAGGAGCCGCCCGAGGGCCTCGATGAGGTCGGGCAGGCCCTTCACGTCGTCGAAGCGCCCGACGTAGACGAAGGGCCCGCGCTCGTCCGAGCCCGGCTGTGCCCCCTCGTCGCTCGGGAGGTCGTGGCCGAGCCCGCACACGCCGAGGCGCGGCGCGAGCTCGGGAGCGGCCTCGCGCAGCATCCTGGCGACGGCCTCGGACGGCGCGACGATCCCGTCGGCCGCCGCGAAGGCCTGCTCCTGGGCGTCGAGGCTCATCGTCCGCTCGGTCACGCCGCGCACGGCGTTCATCGCCGCCTGCAGGACGTGGACGTGGAGCAGCGCCGCCGCGCCGGTCGCCGCGCGGGTCTTGGCGGCGAAGGCCCAGAGCAGGCCGTCGTGGGCGTGGACGACATCGGGCTCCTGCGAGGCCGCGAAGACGTTGGCCGCGTGCAGATCGACCGGGCTCTGGATGCGCAGGACGTGCAGCGGCCCCTCGTGAGCCGGCTCCGGGGTCGTCGCTCGAGCCCCGGCGCGGGCCCGCGGGCGCCAGCCGTCGAAGGAGACCACCGAGACCCGGTTGCCGGCCGCCGCCTGGGCCCGAGCGAGCCCGTGGACGGCGGTGGAGATCCCCCCCTTCGTGGCCGGCGGCAGGTCGCGGGTGACGTGCAGGACCGACGTCACCGGAGCCCCGTGAACGGGTCCGTCGCGCCCCGGGGCAGGCGCGGCCCGCGCGCGACGGTGAACCACTCGGCCTCGAGGAGCGGGGTGATGAGGCCGGGGTGCAGGAAGCGGAACGGGTCGCCGTCGGGGAGCTGGGACAGGTGGGCCGTGAGCGCCGCCAGCTTGACCGCGCGGAACGGCCCGGACGGGACGATCAGGTCCACGGCGCCGTCGTCGACCCCGAGGCGGTCCCCGGGGATCGGCCCGAGCAGCGAGCGACCGCGCGCCGACCGCATCAGCCGCCTATGCACCGGGTCGAACACCCCGCGGGGGAAGACGGCGTGGAGGACGCGCGGCGTCGCGCCGAGCGCGTCGAGGGCGAGGTCGACCAGCGCGGTCGTGGCGAGGTGGTCGTTGTGTCCGTAGCCGCCGTCCCGGCCGAGGGTCACGACGAGGTCGGGCGCCAGCTCGGAGACGTGTCGCGCCAGGGCGTCGCGGGTCGCGTCGTCGGCGCTCACCCCGCCGTCGGGGAGGTCGAGGAAGCGCGGCGGCGCGCAGCCCATCGCGGCGGCGGCGCGGCCCAGCTCGTCCGAGCGGAGCGCGGCGAGCTCCGGCCGGGTCGAGACGCGGCGCGCCCGGTCGCTGCCGCCCTCTCCGCGGGTGGCGCAGATCAGGTGGACCTCGGCGCCGTCGTGGGCGCAGCGCGCGAAGAGCGCCCCCGCCGACCAGGCCTCGTCGTCGGGGTGCGCGAAGACGCCGAGGACGCGGCGTCCCAGCGCCGGCTGCATCAGTGCACCGCGGCGCGGAGCGGCAGGAGCGCCAGGACCTTCGCCTCTTCGTCGAGCAGCTCGTCGAGGCGCGCGTCGACGGCGTCCTCGGGGAAGTAGAGCTTGGCGAGCTTGAGGAACAGCACGCGGTGGTGGGCCTCGTCCCGCGCAACCTCCAGGTAGAAGGCCTTGAGCGGGTCCCCCTCGGGGAGCGCCTCACCCATCATGTGGAAGCGCTCGAAGCCGCGGGCCTCGATGATGCTGAAGAGCACCAGCCGGTCGAGCAGGTACTCGTCGGTGTCGCGCTTGCGCAGGACCTTGCGGAGCGCGGTCATGTACGGGTCGGGCCGGTCGTAGCCCAGGGTGAGGCCGCGCTCGCGGAGCTTGGCGTACACCTGCCGGAAGTGGTCGAGCTCCTCGGCGGCGAGGTCGACCATCGCGTCGGTCAGCTCGACCCGATCGGGGTTGTCCTTGGCGAGGGCCAGCGCGCTCTGGGAGACCTTGCGCTCGTTGTGGGCGTGGTCGCGGAGGAACGTCGGCAGATCGCGCTGCACGACGTCGGTCCACTCGGGCGGGGTCTGGGATCGCAGGCGCAACATACCGACGCGACTAGCAACCGCGCCGACCTGCGTCAACAACCAAGCGCGCGCCTGCCCTCACGCCGTCGAACCGCACCCGGCGCCGCCCCCCTGGCGTTCCTGCTCGGGTTGCGACAATTTGCCCTATTGGAATTGATACGATGCCGATTTCCAATCACGCGCAAACACATCGTCCTGAAGCTCGCTCGGGGGTACGCCGCCGAGCTGGGAGATCTCCCATGACGCGGCTCGTCACGCGAGCGGTGCGCCAGGCCCTCGGCCTGCTCGCGCTGTCCCTGGCCGTAGGCTGTGGCGCCTCGACGCCGCCGAGCGACGTGAACGGACCCCACGTGGCCATCGACGTCGCGGCGCTGAACCTCGAGGGGGTCTACGACGCCTGTTGGGAGATCACCGTCACCAACCACGGCGGCGAGGTCGTCCTCACGCGGGTGATCAGCTCCAGCCAGTACGGCGACGGCGCCGGATCGGCGAGCTACGTCGCCCCGTGCGACGCGGACCCGACCGCCCAGGACAACACCGTCACCGTCGAGGTGCTCGGGCTCTACGCCACGTCGGGCGTCGACTGTGGCGCGCCACCGGCGAGCGTCGACTTCCAGAACCCCGGCGTGCTCAGCCAGGACTTCACCTGCCACGACAACCGGGACGTCGCGGTCCGCTTCGACGTCGCGCTGATGCGGCCGGCCTCGCAAGGCTTCTTCGACATCGCGATCAACTTCGGTGACATCTTCTGCTCGGCCAAGGTCGACTGCTGCCGCGACAGCGACCACGACGGGACCTGCGAGCGCGACCTCGAGCTCCTCTACAACGGCCAGGGCGACCGCGACGCCACCGTGGTCGTCGGCTTCGCGTGCGCGGCCGGCGACGAGACGACCGACACCTTCCTCTACATGGACCCCGTGACCATCGCCTGCGCCGGCGAGACGGTGGCGTCCATCATCCCGGACGGCGAGGGCAACCTCTGCGACGCGCAGACCGACTCCTGCGTCGGTGTCACCGGCGACCTCGACCTCCTCTTCCAGGTCGCCGTCTACCGGGGAGCAGAGCAGCTCAGCGGCGTCGACAAGGCGTACTGGAACGTCGCGCTCGGCATCAAGACCAACAACTTCCCCTCGGGAGAGGACTGCTACCTCACCTTCCGGGGCACGGCGGACGACGACGCCACCGACGGGACGACGCCGGGGACCCTGGCGGGCGCCCAGGGCGGGGTCATCGCCGCTGGCGCCGTCTACCCGCTCGTGACCGCGAACGTCCTGCTCTCCAGCGCCGCGAGCGGCCCCTGGGCGTGCGCCGAGAACCCGCTCAACGGCGCGGGCTCCGGGGTCACCACCAGCTACGCTCCGGCCGCCGGGACGAGCCTGCCCCACTGCTACGACCCCGACGGCGGGTGCGCGGCCGCGGCGTGCACCTGCGGCGCCCGTGAGTGCGGCGTCGACGAATGCGGCAACCCCTGCGGCACCTGCGCGGACGACGCCGTCTGCAGCGACGCCGGCGCGTGCGAGTCGTGCACCGCCTTCGGCGTGGACTTCGAGAGTAAGCCGACGGACGACGGTTGGGTGCTGTCGGACGGCGACGGCGACGGGACGGTCGCGTGGGTCGCGCCCGGCGGCGAGGACGGCTTCCTCCGCCTGACCGAGGAGCAGGCCTGGGAGCGCGCCGCTGTCTACCACGCCAGCGAGACCATCCCGGCGGGCGACGCGTCGATCTCGTTCGACTTCCGTATCACCGACACCGGGGGCGCGACAGGCAGCGCCGACGGCGTGGCCTTCACCATCGTAGACACCGATGACCTCGCCGCGGTCGTGGTGGGGACCGAGATCGGCGGTGGCATCGGCTATCACAACCCGAACGCCCTCGGAGTCATCGCCGCCAGCGCCATCACCGTCGAGATCGACACCTTCTACAATACCCCGGACGGCGGGAGCTGGACCGAGCCCGCCGAGGCCACCTCGCTGCCGCACATCGCCGTACACGCCGACCTGAACTCGCGGCCGAGCGGGATGCTCGACTACGTGGACCTCCCCGGCGTCGCCGACGGCGCGTGGCACACCGCCCGGGTCGACGTCGTCGGGGGCACGCTCCGGATCTACGTCGACGACGTGCTGGAGCTCGAGAGCACGCCGACCAACATGCCGAGCTTCGCCGGTGGTCACATGTTCCTGTCGGCCTCCACCGGCGACGCCTACGACGTCCACGAGGTCGACACCATCCGCGTCCTCGGTGCCTGTGGAGGCGGCGGGAGCTCCGGCGGGGGCGGCCTGACCAGCTTCAGCGACGACTTCGACGACGGCGTCATCGACCCTGCGTGGAAGCCGGTACCCTTCGCGCCGACGATGGCGCCGCTCTACGACGAGACCGGTGGGCAGGCGTGTACGACCGGCGACCAGCTCTCGGGTTTCCTCGAAGTGGACTCCTCCCAGGACAGCTACACCTTCGCGATCGACATGGTCGCGGACGGCGCGACGCCGACGATCGGTCTGGTGGGGATCACCGTCGCGGGACCGCTGTACCAGGCGGCGCTCGGCGACATGGGGAGCGGGCTCCAGGGGGTCGTCGCGTACATCGATGGTAGCCCCACCTTCCTGGACCAGCGGGCGCCGTCCCCGGCGTTCGCCGCCGGCGTCACCCATCGCGTCACCGCCACCTTCGTGCGCGACGTCGGCGGGTCCGGCGTCGGCTCCCTCTCGTTCTCCGTCGTCGCCGACCCGACGGGCGCGAACACGACCATCTATGCGTACAGCGGCCCCTCGATGGACGGGACGCTCGAGCTCTCCTCGATCGGGTTCCTGTTCGGCGGCGCGGGCGGCGGCGTCTGTGGTGACGACGCGACCCTGTCCTCGACGCCGTAGGGCAGCCGTCGCCGGGCCACCGGCGCGCGCTGGACCTCGTAGAGACCGTCGGAGCCGCAGACACGGCCGCCGGTCGCGATGGCTCCCCCGCGCGCCGGTCGGGGTCGATCGGGGATCGCGGGCGTCGGTCATCGGCGTGACGGGCGCTCGCGCCGCCGTGCGGCGCCCACGACGCGGAGATCCGCCCGCCGCGGGCCTCGTTTCCATGTGCGTTCGCCTCCGAGAACCGGGTCCGGCTGAACGAACGGGACACGGGCGCCCGCGGTGACGAAGGTGCGCCCGAGATGTGTCTCATCGTCTTCACCCACGCCGGGGCCTACCTGCCCGCGGCCACCGCGACGCCCAGCTCGCCCTCAGCGCCTCGGCGCCAGAGCGCGGAACCGGACCCGTCGCGTCTTCGCGTCGGTCACCCAAACGATCGACCGGGGCGCGGTGCTCGCCGCCAGGAGCGGCTCGCGCTCGCCGAACGCGATCTCGCCGAGCGTCGCCCCGTCGGTGAAGCGCGCGATGACCAGTTGGCCCGCGTTCCACGCGCCGACGTGGTGGGACCCCTGGGCGAGCCCGGACGGTGGGTCCGGGTAGGGCCACGGACGCTCCCATAGGGGGCGGAGGGTCCGCGGATCGAGGGCGCCGAAGACGTAGCGCGCGTCGTGGTTGCGGAGCGGTGGGGTAGGAGACGCGGAGCGAGCGCTGGAGCTGGAAGCGGGGCGGAGCGAGGTGGGACAGCGCGGCGTGCGCGTGGGTCTCCTCAGCATGACCTCGTGCTCCCGCCCCGCAAGACCAAGCCACGGCTCCGCCGTCCTCGCCGCGCGCTCCCAGGTGTCGCCGTGGTCACGCGGCGCCGATTCACGGCGCTCAGGCGTAGGCGTAGGTGCCGCCGAGGGTGGTGCGCGAAATTCGTAATCAGGTTGATATTTATCAGGGTCTTCTGGGTCTCTGGCGGGCGATTGTTGCCATGCAGCATCCGGAGGTGTCGCGTGTCCCGTCACAGCGCAGCGATCTCAGCCCTGGTGTTCCTGGTCGGCGCCTGCACGGGAGAGCTCCCCGACGGCCCCCGGGTGGCGATCGAGGTCGCGCCGCTCACCCTGACCGGCATCGCCGAGGCGACCTATACGCTCAGCGTCGTCAACGACAGCGGCGACGTCGTATGGAGCCGGCAGGTCACCTCGAGCCGCTACGGCGACGGCGCCGGGAGCGTGAGCTACGTCGGCCCCTGCGACGCCGAGGACAACCCGAACACCGTGAGGCTCGTGGTCGACGGGCTCGCCGACGCGCAGCGCACCCTGGTCGCCGGGGTGGACTACATGAACCCGGCGCCGGCCGGCGCCCCGCTCGAGCGTGACGTCACCTGCGTCGAGGGGGCGGACGTCGCCGCGAGCTTCGAGATCAGCTTCGCGCGGGCGGCGCGCCAGGGCTTCTTCGACGTCGCGGTCGAGCTCGACGACGTCTTCTGCTCGGCCAAGCTCGACTGTGAGGACGCCTCCGGGGCGGCGCTCCGGCTCCTCCACGACGACGACGGCGCCCGGGCCCCGACCGCGGTGCTGGCCTTCGCGTGTACCGGTGGCGCCGGCGCCGACACGCACCTCTATCTGAGCGACCTGACCCTCGACTGCGGGGGCGGCGACAGCGTCACGGTCGACCCCTCCCGCGGGCCCGGCAAGCTCAGCGCCGTCGCCGGCTCCGGGCTCCCGAACGCGCACCTCTTCGACGCCCTCGTGACCCGCGGCGACGAGCAGCTCGGGACCTACGCGAAGCGATACTGGAGCGTCGCCCTCGGCCTGGAGGACGTCGCCGGCTGCACCCTCGAGGCGACCGCCACAGCCTCGGACGGCGCCCTCGACGGCGGCGCGACACCGCCGGGCACCGTCTGGCCCGTCGTCCGCTGGACCGGCGACTTCGACGACTGCGGCCGTCACGAGCTCAACGGGGCCGACGGCGTGGTCGCGGTGGGGTACACCGACTTCGACGGCGAGTCCTTCGCCCACAGCTACCCGGAGGCGACCACCGCGCCGGTCGTCCTCGACGGCGCGACGCCCGGAACCGCGGGCTCCAGCTGCGCCCAGCTCCACGCGGACTACCCCGCGTACACCTCCCAGACCTACTGGGTAGACCCGGACGGCGACGGCGGCGTCGATCCCTTCGAGGTCTGGTGCGACATGGACGTCGAGGGCGGCGGCTGGGCCCTCTTCGGCTCCTACGCGAACGGCGAGACCGTCGTCTTCGTCGACCCCGTGCGCCCGGATGGCGCCTACGGCATCACGCTCGACGCCCAGTGGCAGGCGCTCCGCGACGCCATGGTCGACGGGATGATGGTCATCCAGGACGACGCCGGGACGCCCCGGGTGGCGCGTGTCTCCGCGGCCAAGCTCGAGGACACGTCCGCCGACAACTGCATCCCTATCGGGACGATCGACTCCCTCGTCCCGGGCCAGTTCACCTACGACTTCCTCTGGTGGTACGACCCGGACTGCAACGGCGCCGGGGCCGACTACACCTTCATCTCACTCGGGTACAGCCACGGGACGCTCCTCTACCAGCTGAACGCGACGGTGAAGTTCGACCTCTGGCCGTGGGCGCCATCGAACACGTCCCCGAACCTGGAGATGCTCTACTACATCCGCTGAGCGTCCCGCGCTCGGTTCAGTCGTCGTCGGGGTCGAGCACCCGCGGGGCGACCGCGTGGCCGAGCTCTCGCTTGGCGGTCGACTGCAGCCAGTCGACGAGCCACGGCTCCTCGCTGTCCGGCAGGCGCGCGCGGAAGCCCTCCTCGAAGGCCTCGCCCACGAGGTGGCGGAGCCGCTCGATGATGTGCGCCGCGTGGCCGAGCTGCTCTCGGGCCTGGTCGCGCTCGCCGGTGATGGTCCGCAGGCGCTCGGCCAGGACGTTGGACTCGTGCCAGTTCACGTCGCGGAGGCGACGCGGGGCGTGCTCGCCCAGGCGCATCCAGGTGATGGCCTCGGCCGCGGCGCCGAGCCCGGCGATGGTCGTGTAGCAGGTGATCTGCTCGGCCGTCGCCGCGCGCCGCAGGTCGATCGCCCCGCGCCCCGCCGCCAGGACCATCGACGTCCCCTCGAGGCGGTGCTCCGGCGTCACGCGGGCGATCTCGTACCCGAGCGCCGCGAGCGCGTCGGCGGTGATGTCGCCGGCCGCCACCTCGAAGCCCATCTCGTCGAGCCGCTTGGCCACCGGCAGCAGCTCCGCCGCGTCGTCCGGGTCGACCCGCAGGATGAGCCGCCCCTCGAGCGGCAGCGTGACGTTCGCCGCCTGCTGCGCCTTGGCGTAGGCCTCGCCGAAGGTGGCCCCGGTCCCCATCGCCTCGCCGGTGGACTTCATCTCCGGCCCGAGCATCACGTCGACGCCCGGGAACTTCCGGAACGGGAAGACCGCCTCCTTGACGCTGTGCACCGGCGGCCGGACGGTCCGGTCCTCGCCCTGGTCGGCCAGCATCCAGCCCACCATGCAGCGCGCCGCGATCTTCGCCAGCGGCCGCCCGGTCGCCTTCGACACGAAGGGCACCGTGCGCGACGCCCGCGGGTTGACCTCCAATACATAGATGCGCTCGCCCTGGACGGCGAACTGCACGTTCATGAGCCCCACGACGTGCAGCGCCTGCGCCATCGCGACGGTCTGGCGCGTCAGCTCCGCCTGGACCTCGTCGCTGAGCCCGTGGGGCGGCAGGCAGCACGCCGAGTCGCCGCTGTGGACGCCGGCCTGCTCGATGTGCTCCATGACGCCGCCGATGGTGACGACGTGGCCGTCGCTGATGGCGTCCACGTCGACCTCGATGGCCCCGCGCAGGTACTTGTCGAGCAGCACCGGCTGGTCCTCGGAGGCGGCGAAGGCCTCGCCGAGGAAGCCCTTCAGCTGCGCCTCGTCGCGCACGATCTCCATCGCGCGCCCGCCGAGCACGAAGGACGGCCGGACGACCAGCGGGTAGCCGACCTGGCGCGCCAGCTCGACCGCCTCCTCCGGCGTCGCGGCGGTGGCGTTGTCGGGCTGCAGGAGCCCGAGGTCGTGGAGCATCCTCTGGAACTGCTCGCGGTCCTCGGCGCGCGCGATGGCCTCGGGCGTCGTCCCGACGATCTTCACACCGGCGGCCTTGAGCGCCTTGGCGAGCTTGAGCGGCGTCTGCCCGCCGAGCTGGACGATGACCCCGCGGGGCCGCTCGACGCGGACGATCTCGAGCACGTCCTCGAGGGTCACCGGCTCGAAGTAGAGGCGGTCCGAGGTGTCGTAGTCGGTCGAGACCGTCTCCGGGTTGCAGTTGACCATGATGGTCTCGAACCCGTCCTCGCGGAGCGCCGTCGCCGCGTGTACGCAGCAGTAGTCGAACTCGATGCCCTGGCCGATGCGGTTGGGGCCGGCGCCGAGGATCATGAACTTGTCGCGGTCGGTCGGCTGGGCCTCGCACTCCTCTTCGTAGGTCGAATAGAGGTACGGCGTCGCCGAGGCGAACTCGGCCGCGCAGGTGTCGACCCGCTTGAAGACCGGGTGCAGGCCGTGGGAGGCGCGATAGGCGCGCACGTCGGCCTCGGTCGTGCCCAGGAGCCTGGCGAGGCGCGCGTCCGAGAAGCCGAGGCGCTTCAGCCGCCGCATCCGCTCGCTCGTGACAGCCTCGAGCGGCGTCCCCCGGAGATCGATCTCGTGCTCGAGGATGAGCGCGATCTGGTCGACGAACCACGGGTCGATCCCGGTCAGCCGGCAGACCTTCTCCTCGGACCAGCCGGCGCGCAGGGCGTCGGCGACGTAGAAGATCCGGTCCGGCCCCGGGAACCTCAGCTCGTGGGTCAGCGCCGCCTCGTCGAGGGGCGCCCGCTCGTCGAGCCCGGTGGCCCCGGACTCGAGCCCGCGGAGCGCCTTCTGGAGCGACTCGGCGAAGGTCCGCCCGATGGCCATGACCTCGCCGACCGACTTCATCTGGGTCGACAGCCGCGGGGTGGCGTCCTTGAACTTCTCGAAGGTGAAGCGCGGGATCTTGGTGACGACGTAGTCGATCGACGGCTCGAAGCTGGCCGGCGTGACCCGCGTGATGTCGTTCTTCAGCTCGTCGAGGGTGTAGCCGACGGCGAGCTTGGCGGCGATCTTGGCGATCGGGAAGCCGGTCGCCTTGGACGCCAGGGCGCTCGAGCGCGACACCCGCGGGTTCATCTCGATGATGACCATGCGCCCGTCGGCCGGGTTGACGCCGAACTGGACGTTGGAGCCGCCGGTGTCGACGCCGATCTCGCGGAGCACCGCGAAGGACGCGTCGCGCATCCGCTGGTACTCCTTGTCGGTCAGCGTCTGCGCCGGCGCGACCGTGATCGAATCGCCGGTGTGGACCCCCATCGGGTCGAGGTTCTCGATCGACGTCACGATGATGCAGTTGTCGTGCTTGTCGCGCACGACCTCCATCTCGTACTCCTTCCAGCCCAGGACCGACTCCTCGATGAGGACCTGGTTGGTCGGGCTCGCGTAGAGCCCGCGCGCGACGATCTCGCGGAGCTCCGCCTCGTCCCGGGCGATGCCGCCGCCGGTGCCGCCGAGGGTGAAGGACGGGCGGATGATGGCCGGGTAGCCGGTCTCGGCGACGGCCGCGAGGGCCTCGGCGATCGAGTGGGCGAAGAGCGACAGCGGCAGGTCGAGCCCGATACGGCCCATCGCCGCTTTGAAGGCCTCGCGGTTCTCGGCCTTCTCGATGGCGTCGACGCTGGCGCCGATGAGCTCGACGTCGTAGCGCGACAGGACGCCGTTCTTGGCGAGGTCGAGGGCGCAGTTCAGCGCCGTCTGGCCGCCCATGGTCGGCAGGATGGCGTCGGGGCGCTCGACGGCGATGATGCGGGCGAGGGACTCCCAGTGGATCGGCTCGACGTAGACCTCGTCCGCCATGTCCGGGTCGGTCATGATGGTCGCGGGGTTCGAGTTCACCAGCACGACGCGGTAGCCCTCCTCGCGGAGGGCCTTGCACGCCTGGGTGCCGGAGTAGTCGAACTCGCACGCCTGGCCGATGACGATGGGGCCGGCGCCGATGATCAGGACACTCTCGATGTCCTCACGCCTGGGCATCGTCCCCCCTCCCGGCTCGCTCGCGGACGGCGCCGACGAAGCGGTCGAAGATGACGGCGACCTCGTGGGGGCCGGGGCTGGCCTCGGGGTGGCCCTGGAAGCCGAAGACCGGCAGCGTCTCGTGCTCGACGCCCTGGAGGCTGCCGTCGAAGAGCGAGGTGTGGGTGACCCGCAGGCTCTGGGGCAGGGTCACCGCGTCGATGGCGAAGCCGTGGTTCTGGCTCGAGATGAGCACCCGGTCGGCGTCGTGGTCGCGGACCGGGTGGTTGGCGCCGTGGTGGCCGAACTTCATCTTGCGCGACTCCGCCCCGAGGGCGAGGCAGAGGAGCTGGTGGCCGAGGCAGATCCCGAAGACCGGGAGGTCCGCGCCGACGAAGCGCCGGATGGCCTCCTGGGCGTAGGTGACGGGCTCGGGGTCGCCGGGGCCGTTCGACAGGAAGACGCCGTCGGGCTTCAGGGCGAGCGCCTCGTCGGCGGTCGTCGTCGCCGGCACGACGGTCACGCGGCAGCCGCGGTCGACCAGCATGCGGAGGATGTTGCGCTTGACGCCGAAGTCGTAGGCGACGACGTGGGGCCCGTCGTCGGGGCCGAGCGCGGCGGCCTCCCCGGTCTCCCAGCGGACGCTCCCCTCGCGCCAGGGGGCGGCAGCGTCGAGGGTCACCTCCCGGGCCAAGTCGGCGCCCGAGAGCCCGGCGAAGGCTCGCGCCCGGGCGATGGCCTCGTCCTCGCCGACGCTCGGGTCCGCGACGATGCAGCCCGCCTGGGCCCCGCGCTCGCGGAGGTGACGCGTGAGACGGCGGGTGTCGATCTCCGCCAGCGCGACCACGCCGCTACGCGTCAGCCACGCGTCGAGCGGCTCGGCCATGCGCCAGCTCGAGGGCCGACGGGGCACGTCGCGGACGATGAGCCCGGCGACCTGCGGGCCGTCGGCCTCGTCGTCGTCCGGTGTCACCCCGGTGTTGCCGACGTGCGGGTAGGTCAGGGTGACGATCTGCTGGTGGTACGAGGGATCGGTCAGGATCTCCTGGTAGCCGCTCATGGCCGTGTTGAACACGACCTCGCCGACCGCCACGCCGGGCGCACCGACGGACACGCCGCGGAAGACCGTGCCGTCCGCGAGCGCCAAGAGCCCGGGTGGGGGGAACGCTATCGCCACGCCGTCTCCTCGAGGCTGCGGTCCGCCGGGGAGGTGTTCCCCATCGCCGCTCGACCCGTCGCCTTCGGGGACGAAGATCTACCAAGGTTGATAGGCGATGGGAAACCGAATCGGGGCGCGAGGCTCCCTTCACCGAGCGGTCCGTCGCGTGACACGTGACGGTCACGCGACACCGCCGCACGAGGGCGCCGTGGTTCGAACGCGCGGTTCCACCGCGGTGGTCGGGATGTCGCAGGGTTGCCTCGGTCCGGAGCAAACCGGCCGGCTGGCACGAATGGTGCTTCCGTCACGGGCCAGGGGGATGACGGCCAGGCCGCAGGAGACAGGTCTATGTTCGAGTGGGTTACGGATACCGCAAACAAGGTCAGCGACTGGTTCGGCGGGGGAGGCTCGCAGGAACAGCAGAAGAAGAGCACGCCAGCCCCGTCGGGTGGCGGCTATCAGCAGCAGCAGCAGCAGCTCTCGCCGCAGAACAACACCTACGAGCAGCAGGCGAAGGCGCAGAAGCCGAGCGGCGGCGGGGGCTACGGCGCCGGGATCGCGGACTGGTGGAACAACCTCTGGGGCGGCGACGAGGACAAGGACAAGGGCGGCGCCAGCGGCGAGTCCAAGAGCAAGCCCCAGGGCGAGTCCATCGAGGACAAGCGCGCCCGCGAGGACAAGTACTACGCGGCCAAGTGGCGCCTCGACCAGATGAAGAGCAACCAGGCCTCCTACGGGCGCTACATCGAACGGCGCGACAAGTGGGACGCCGAGTACGCGAAGTACAAGCAGGACCCCTACCGCAACAAGATGCCGGCGCAGATCAAGCCGTACACGCCGCCGAACCCGGGCGTGCCCGATCCGACGCACCCGTCCTTCCCGTCGATCCTGGCCGAGCAGCAGGCGAAGGTCGACAAGCTCAAGGCGGGCGGCTGAGGCCGAGCCCCGCAGAGTCCGCTAGAGACGAGACGCCGCGCCCCCGTGATATGCGGGGACGCGGCGTCGTCTTTTGTGCGGGCGAGCCCTCCGCCGTAGAACGAACGCGGCGCCGATGCGTACCAGCGTCTCGCCACCACGGAGGACCGCAGCCATGCCCCGCCCGAACGCTACCGCTCTGCGCCTGACGCTCCTCGCCGCCGCGACGCTCCTCGCCGGCCGCGCGGGCGCCGCCACGGTCCCGTGGCACATCGCCGAAGAGGCGACCCTCTACGACGGCACGGCGCGGATCGTCGACGCGACGGTGGCGTTCGCGGGTGGGGACGCCCCGAGCGTGGCGCTGATGGTCATGACGAACGCCGACTTCGGGCTGCGGGTAGCGATACGCGGCGACGGTCGGGCCTGGAGCGTCCTGCCCGCGCCGAACGGGATCCTCTTCAGCGACGGCGGGCGGGTCAGCGTCGCCGTGCCCCCGCTGAACGCCGCCAAGCGCGCGGCGTGGGACGTCGCGGTCCTCGGGCAGGGGGGCTTCGAGGACCCGAAGGCCCTGCCGCTGCCCGCCATCGGCGCCCGTCCCGCGCTGCCCTATGGCGAGCGTCCCCGCGCCGTGGTCATGGACGCGAACGGGGACTACAGCCTCGCGACGCTCGTCGGCGATCGTTGGCGTGAGCGGCGCATCGCCTCACCGAACGGCTTCCCGCCCACCGTACACGTCGCCCCGAACGGCGACGCCTGGGTCTTCGTCATCGACGCCGACAACCGCCTCCGCGTCAGCCGACCCGGAGCGCGCGCCACGCTGACGCTGGCGGGCGTCGCGAACTTCGAGACCGGCTTCGACCGGAAGGGGCGCCCCGTGGTCGCTGCGCTGCAGAGCTCCGGCCGGGAGCTCACCCTGGTCGACGGGCGCCGCCGTCGCGGCGGCCTCACGTTGCCGAAGGACGTCACGGTGGCGGACGAGAAGCGCTGCCTCACCGCGCCGTGCCGCGTCGTCACCCACAGCGCGACCCTGGACGCCGCGCTGCCCCTCGGTGACGACGGTGTCGCGGTCCTCTACACGCGGGTGACCACCGAAGCACAGCGGACCTGCGAGCCCTTCACCGGCTTCATGCACCCGTGCGACCCCGCCGGGCCGGTCAACACGTGCCCGAAGCGCCCGGAGTACACCTGCCGCGACGCGGCTGTGGCCCGCCTCGATCCGCGCGTGGCCTGGCTCGCGGGGGGGCGCGTGAAGGACGCCTCCCTCGCCCGGCTCCTCGGCTGGGACGCCGACGCCGAGGTCGCCCGTGACACGGTCGGTGAGCGGGGACAGCGGGTCCTGGGGGCGGCCGCGGACACGGCCGGTGACCTGCACCTCGTGGTCGTCGAGACGTCCGGCCGCGCCTCTCGCGTGCGCTGGCTCCGGCTGACGCGTGACGACGACGCGCCGACCCCACCGCTCGTCGGCTCCGTGACGCCGTGGGACAGCGCCCTGGACGTGGTGCCCCAGCGGGACATCGAGCTCGGCTTCGCGGGGCTCCGGCGCCTCGACGACGTCGGCGAGCTGCGCGCGGTCGCCGACGGCGGCGAGACCGGCGGCGAGGGGCTCGGCGTCCTGTGGGGCGCGGACCTCGACGGCCTCGACGCGAAGCGCGCGGCCGTGGTCACGGCGGAGCTCACGCTGACCGAGGGCGAGCTCTGCGGCTACCCGGGAATCGAGCTCTTCCACGGCGACCGCGGGGCGGCCATCTACCTCACGCCGAAGGGGCTCAGCCTGGTCGACCGCTTCAAGCTGACGAAGACCGAGATCCCGGTCTCCCTCGTCGGCCGCCACCGCGTCGCCCTGCAGGTCGGCGCGAGCGGCGCGCGGGCCTTCGTCGACGGCGCCCAGGTCGGCGAGATGTCCCTCAGCAGCTCGGTCGGCCCGAACGCGAACGAGCACGCCCGCGTCGGCCACACCAACCGCTGCTCCGCCCCCGGCGCCCCGATCATCTGGCATCGGATCGCCATCGGCGCGGGGGCCGTCGCTCCCTGAACGCGCGTCGGTCGCTGGACGAGCTACCAGACGCGCTCGACGTCGTAGGCGTCGAGCGCGCTGTCTTTGCTCAGCAGCGTCAAGCCCTCCACCATCGCCTGGGCGACGAGCATCCGGTCGAAGGGGTCGCGGTGGTGATAGGGGAGGTGCTCGACGCGGAGGACGTGCGCCTCGGTGATCGAGAGCGGAGCGATACCAGCCCGGGTCCGGGCTTCCTCGAGCACCAGGCGGAGCGGGTCAGCGAGCTGGAGCTTCCCGAGGGAGAGCTTGACCGCCAGCTCCCAGCCGCTGGCGAGGCTGAGGTGGAGGCTGCTCTCCACGTCGCCGCAGATCTCGCGCGCCGTGGCCCCGAGCCGGTCCGGCGCGTGGCGCATCCACAGGAAGGTGTGGGTGTCGAGGAGATAGCGAGGCGTCGGGATCACATGTAGCCCTCGAAGTCGTCGAGGGGCGCGTCGAAGTCGTCGGCCATCCGCATCCGCTCCGCGCCGCCCCAGCCGAGCTCGCGCACGACCTTCGGCGCCTCGATCGCGACGAGGCGAGCCACGGGCTTGTTCCGCTTGGCGATTACGACCTCTTCACCGCGCAGGACCGCCTCGATGAGGCGGGACAGGTGCGTCTTGGCTTCGTGGATGTTGACCTCGACCATGACTCCAACTTAGCCAAGTCTCATGACCAAGTCCACGCAGCGCACCAGTCGGCGTTCCTTCTCGGTGAGTCGGCAGCGGTAGCGCTCCGCACCAGATCGTCATCGGCGCGGGAGCCGTCGCGCCCTGAAGGCGCGTCAGCGGTCGAGGAACTCGGCGAGGAGCCGCCCGACGACGTCCGGTGCGTCTTCCTGGAGGAAGTGCCCCGCGTCGGGGAGCGGCGTCAGCTCGGCGTTCGGGAAGAGGGCGTGGAGGCGCGTCATCGTCTTCGCGGTGTCGGGCAGGATCCCGTCGCGGACCCCGTAGATGAGGCGCACCGGGACGTCGAGGCGCGCGAGCCCGCTGGCGATGTCGCGGAAGCCCGCCGGGTGGAGCCCGCGCCCGGCCTTGGCGAGGGCCTCGCGGGCGGACCGCGTGGCGAACGGCGCGGCGTAGAGGTCCTGGCTCGCCCGCGAGAGCGGCCGCTTCGTCCCGAAGCGCATGGCCGCGCGGATCCCCGCCGGGTGCGTCACGAGCTGTCGGACCCCGGGCAGGGTGGCCGCGACGACGAAGGCCTTCACCGCCCACGACATCTCCGGGAAGGCCACGGTGTTCAGGATCGCCAGCTCGCGCACCCGCTCCGGGTGGGTCACGGCCCAGTGGAGACCTACCGGGCCGCCGAGGTCGTGCACGACGAGCCCGACATCGTCGACGTCGAGCGCGTCGAAGAGCGCGTCCAGGGTCCGGCCGAAGAAGCGGAAGCTGTAGCTCGCCGACAGCGGCTTGTCCGAGCGCCCGAAGCCGGGCAGGTCCGGCGCGATGACGCGGCGATGCGGCGCGAGGTGCGGGATCACGTCGCGCCACAGCCCGCCGTGGGTCGGCCAGCCGTGGACCAGCACCAGGGGCGGGCCGCTGCCGACCTCGCTCACGTGGACCCTGACCCCGTCGCAGTCGACGAACCGGCGCTTCACCTCGCTGGACATGCTCCCTCCCGGCGCGAGCGCCGACGATGGCTCGCGACGGGCCGGGTGACAAGCGCGCGGGCTGCGCTACGCTCGCCGTCGAAGGGCCCGCGCACCGGAGGAGCCCCATGCCGACCTACACCGCGACCATCACCTTTCCGACCCAGCGCGAACGCCAGCTCGTCGACATCACGGAGCAGGTCCGCGACCACGTGCGCCGCTCCGGGGTCCGCACCGGTCTCTGCGCGCTCTACGCCCAGGGCGCGACCGCGGCGCTCATGATCCAGGAGAACGACGACCCCAACATCGCCCTCGACGTGCTCGACTGCCTCCACGAGATCGCCCCGCCCGGCCGCTGGCGCCACGACCGCGTCGACGACAACGGCCACGCCCACATCCAGGCCGGCCTCGTCGGCCCCAGCGAGACCCTCCCGATCCGCGACGGCCGCCCCGCGCTGTCCACCTGGCAGAACGTCTTCTTCTGTGACCTCGACGGCCCTCGGAACGCCCGCCACGTGCTCGTCACGATTGTCGGAGACTGACCACCTCGGCGACCTCCTCGGCGAGCTGTCGGCGCGCACCCTGGCCCGGCTCGGGAATGCCGGGGCCGGGTTGACAACTTTCACGCTGATGTTCGACGGTTTCGGCACACCGAAGAGCGTCGCGGAGCGGCGCCCAGGCCCGGTCCGTCGTGCATCACCACCCTCCGAACCCATCACCCCCGGGAGGCGCCATGCGACCACCACGCACGCTGTGGTGCGCTCTGCTCACGTGCACCCTCGTGGTCGCCGCGACCGCCGCGTCCGCGACGGCCCACGCGGCGGTCCCGTTCTCGCCGATCGACCTCGCGGCCCGGAGCATACCGGTCGGCGACGACCTCGCCGACGTCGAGCTCGCCGGCAGCCAGGTCGCCCTCATCGCCGGCGCTCCGCAGGTCATCCCGGGGTGCTCGCTGAGCGTCTCCGGCGGCGCCCTCAGCGGCGACTGCCCCTTCCTCTGGACGATGGAGAACCCCGAGCGCATGGAGCTCGAGGTCGCCGGCCCCGACGGCGCCGTCACCGTGCGCCTCGTCCGCGGCTGGACCAGCGCGCCGCGCCCCGCGACCCTCGACACGACCGCCCGCGAGATCGTGATGCCGCCCGGCTTCACCGGCGGCACCGTCACCTACCTGACCTACAGCGGCGCGACGCCCCTCGGCTGGCAGCAGGGCGACGTCCTCGACGGCCACCTCCAGCTCGACGACGCGACCTTCCGCCAGGCGCTGGCGCTCGCCGGGCGCTACACCGTCTTCGCCGAGCAGGACGGCCGCGTCATGGCCTTCCAGGCGCTCCCGAAGGCCACCTCGACCCCGGTCGTCCCCAACGTGACGGTACCGGGCCCCACCGTCGTCCCCGCCGGGACCCCGACCGTGACCGTCGCCACCAGCGACCCGGCGAACCCCGACGACCGCGGCAAGTGGACGGTCACCGCGCCGGCCGAGTTCGCCTGCCCGCCGGCGAAGCTCCCCCACGCCGACATGATCGTCGTGTGCGTGGACGCTACCGGCGACACGCTCCGCTACCGCATGGTCCCCGAGGGCACGCGCCTCACGAAGCCCAACCGCTACTTCCACATCCAGGTCCTGCACTTCGTGGACCGGCGGGTCGAGGTCAGCCTCGGCGGGCAGATCGGCACCTACGTCCCCGGCAACCGCGGCGAGCTCCGGGTCCGCTCCTACGGCGGCCGCGGCGGCGGGATCGGCGGCGCCCAGGGCGTCGACGCGCCCGACCTGACCGTCAGCACCCAGACCCTCGCGCCCCGCCAGCCCGGCTACGCTCCGCTGACCGTGAAGCTCTCGAACCTCCAGGGCGAGCAGGTCGGCTCGCCGCTCCTCGTCGAGTTCTGGATCGACGAGACCTACTCCGGGGCCTTCCGGATGGGCGTCGCCGGCGTCTTCGTCGGCGGCGTCGACCAGACCTACCAGAAGGTCACCGCCCCCAACGCCAAGCAGGCCGAGATCGCCGCGTCGGGCAAGAACCCCGTCGACGTCGATCTGGTCGTCGGCTACGCGCCCTACCTCGACGCCGGCGGGCGCTCGGCCGCGGGCTGCGAGAACGCGCCCTTCTGCTTCTCCCCGTACTTCGGCCTGGGCCTCGTCAGCGCCAACTCCGAGGGCTCGGCCGAGTTCTTCAAGTCGGTCCACCTGGGCATCGAGTGGGAGTTCACGCCCTCGTTCTCGGTCGCCGTGACGGGGAACCTGCGCCGCGTCTCGCGCCTCGCCGAGGGCTACCACGTCGGCCAGCCCATCGACGGCGAGGTGCCGACCGAAGACCGCTACGTGTTCGGGCTGGGGGTCGTCATCAACCTCTCGCCCAGCTTCCTCAAGATCGGCGCCGCGGGATCCGCGGCGCTCCTGCAGTAGGAGGTCACGCCATGACCACGCGATCTCTCTGCCTGTGCTTCGCCCTCGCCCTCGCCCCGCTCGCCTCCTGCGATGGCGCCGACACCGGCGAGACCCTCGAGTGCCCGAGCGATCCCGGCCCGTTCACCCTGGCCAACAGCCGCGTGACCGGCACCGTCGGCCTCGAGGCCCTGCCCGAGTCCCCGCTCACCAAGGGCGACGCCATCGTGCTGCGCGGCACCGCGCAGCACGAGGACGGCCTCGCGATCCGGCAGGTCCTCGTCGCCGGCGTCTCCGCCGAGCTGAACGAGTTCAACTTCCAGCGCTGGACCGCGAGCCTGACCTACGAGGACCTCGTCCTCGCCGCCGAGCCCGACGCGAGCGGCGACGTCGTGGTCGAGGCCGACGCCATCGACGCCTGCGGCAACCGCTACCCCTTCCAGACCTTCACCCTCGCGGTCGACCTGACGCCGAACATCGACATCGACCAGCTGACCCTCACCGCCGCCTACCCCGGCGAGCGCGAGAGCCTCCCGGCCAACGAGAGCGCCGCCGCCGCGCTGACCATCACCGCGACCGGCCGCGCCGACGGGGCCCGGGTCGCGCTGCACGCCGCGTCTGGCCGCTTTCAGGGCGTCAACGCCGCCGGCGAGGTGGTCCTCGTCGCCCAGCCCGGGACGGACACGGCCACCGCGACGGCGCTGTACTACGCCGACACGTCGGGCGACGTCGTCCTGACCGCCAGCGCCGAGGACGTCGTCGCCTCCGCCGTCGTCACCGCCGCCGCCGCGCCGGTCTTCGCCCCGAGCGAGGCGACCCTGGTCCCCGGCGCCAGCATGAGCGCGCTCATCGTGACCGACGGCGTCCTCGACTTCTGCCAGGCCTCGCCGACCACCGGGCTCGAGGTGCGCCAGGACGGCGCGGCCATCGGGACGAGCGCCGTCCACATGGAGCGAGACGCCCTCGGCCGCTACCAGCTCGAGGTCGTCGGCCTCGCGAGCGCCAAGGAGGACGCGAGCGTGACGATCTCCTGCCGCGACGAGTACGGCCAGGCGGGCAGCGGGGCCTTCACCCTGACCGTCACCGATCCCCCGCCGGACGTCGTCGTCGACGGGCTCGAGCTGGGCATCGCCGTCCCCCAGGACCGCGACCACCTGCCCGCGGACGGCAGCGCCTCGGCGGTCGTGACGATCACCGCGACCGGGGCGAGCCCGGGCAACGCCCAGGTCGCGATCAGCGCGTCGAACGGGGCCTTCCAGGGCGGCGCCAGCGGCGTGACCCTGGCGGCGACCGGCGACGGGACCGCGACCTCCACGGTCCTCTTCACGCCCAACGCCGCCGGGACCGCGGTCCTCACGGCGACCTACCCCAGCGGCGCCGTCGCCGTCTTGACCATCCCGGTCGTCGCCGGCCCGCGCATCGCCCCGGCCGGCGCGACGCTCCTCGCCGGGACGGGGCTCGACGTGGCCGTCCTGACCAACGGCGAGCTCGACGGCTGCCAGGCCACGCCCAGCGCCTCGCTCTCGGCCGAGGCCTTCGACGGCACGCCCATCGGCGCGGCTCCGACCCCGGTCGGTGACGGCGACCAGGCGATCCATGTGGCCGCCGCCGACGACGCCGAGGACGGCGCGAGCCTCACGCTCACCTGCCGGGACGTCTGGGGCCAGTACGCCGCCGCGACCTTCACCGCCGCTACCCCGTGAGCCGGGCGGGCCACGCCCTGCGACGCGGCCTGGCGGCGCTGGCCGTCGTCGTCGGCCTCGCGTACGGCGGCGACGCCCGGGCCTTCGACCTGTGCGGGGCGGTCGGCGCGGCCGGGGCGACCCTCCCCGCGGCCAACCCCCTCGACCCGCTGGTGCTGACCGCCAAGGCGACCTGGGACCGGGTCTACACGCCCTTCCGCGCGGACACTCGGCGGGTGACCGACCTCGTCGTGGTGGCGCCGACCGCGCAGCACGCGGGCCAGCCCTATCCGCCCTACGCCGCCATCTGCGAGACGGGGGACGCGCCGAAGCTCTACGTGACGTACGGGCTCCTGGAGCTGCTGCGGAAGAACGCGCTGTACGACGAGAGCTTCCTCGCGCTCATCTTCGGCCACGAGCTCGGCCACCGGCTCCACGACTTCGACGCCGCCGGCCGCTGGACGGCGGGGCGCTGGACCCAGGAGCTCGAGGAGCGGGCCGACGTCCACGGGGCGTTCCTGGCCGGCGCGGCGGGCTACTCGACGCGGCAGCTCGCGTGCGACGACGTCATGGACCTCTTCCTGAACGTCGAGGCCGGGGTCGACGACGCGTACCGGCAGGGGCGAAAGGGGGCGCTCGAGCAGGTCCTGCGGAGCTTCGACGTCTACGAGAGCCTCTACGACGCGGCCGCCGCGCTCATCTTCGCCGACCGCGACACGACCTCCGAGCTCCTCGGCTGGGTCAACGCCCACATGGAGCTGAACGCCAGGAAGGTCGGCGAGTTCCTCGTCCTCGAGGCCCTCGCGCGGATGAAGCTCGGGCTCGAGGAGGCGCGCTGGCTGGCCGTCACCAAGGCCCCGGGCGCGCCGCTCGTCAACGCCCGCTGCATGCCGGTCTACCCGAGCCACACCGCCTTCTGGGACGAGCGCCTCGCCCGCCTCAACGAGGAGCGGCGGGTCACCCAGGGCACGCACCCGGACCTCGCGAAGGCCGAGCGCCTCCTGCGCGAGGCCAAGGCCCTCGGCGCGAGCGAGCTGGTGGTCGAGAGCTCGCTCGCCTGCGTCCGCTTCTACGCCGGCAAGTTCGACAAGGCGGAGCGCGCCCTGAAGAAGGCCGAGGAGGCCGCCGCGGGCTCGCCGCCCGCCGTCCTCGACGCGCTGAAGCAGAACCGCGCGCTCATCGCCTGGGGCGCCTGGATGGAGGCCAACCGCCCGCCCGCCGAGGACGCCCCCGAGGCCGAGCGCCGGGACTGGGGGCGCGCGCTGGGCAGGGCGGCGCCGGGCTTCCGCGACCACCCGGAGCTGACGGCGTGGCTGAAGCGCCTCCGGGCCTATCCGACCGTGGCCCCGGAGCGGCCGAGCCGCGGGGAGCGCGCGCTCTGTCGTGAAGCCCCCGAGGTCGCCGCCGGCCCGTCGACGATGCCGAACATCCCGCCGGTCCCCCGCTCCGGCGGCTGCCCCTGCGGCTGGAGCGAGCTCCACACGCTGGTCGGCGCGAGCCCCGCCGAGCGCGTGACCACCTGCGTCCCCGCAGGCTGGGCGGTCGGGCTCCGCTGGGTTCACCTCGCGCTCCCCGGGCTCAACCGCGGACGCGGGCTCGACCAGCGGCTCCTCCTCAGCGACGCCCTGCGCGGCCCGCTCGCGAGCCTCGAGACCTGGGACACCGGCTGCGACGCGCTCCTCGCTCGCGGCGTGTCGGACGCCGGCCTCCGGACCTTCGTGGGCCGCTGCGGCGCGCTCAACGCCGATGAGGTCGTCGTCACGGCCGACGACGCCTGCCGCGTTCAGCGGGCGGTGGTCGTCGGGCCGCCCGGTGGCTGAGCAGGTCTACTCAATTCCGGGGCCCGGCGCGGATACCGCTCGGCCAAGCGGCGCCGCGTCGCTACCGTGAGCGGGATGGACGATGATCCCCTGACCCCGGTCGACGTGCGCGGGCTGCCCTTCCCGGTGCTGTTCGCCCATCACCACCTGACGAACCTCGGCTGCGACGCGCGGCACGTCGCGGCGCTGGACCACTACCAGGTGGACCGGCTGTTCGTGCGGCGGAGCCAGCTCGAGGGGGCGCTGACGGCCCTCGAAGAGATGGTCGCCGACTACCGCCACCAGCTCGAGCTCGAGGAGCGCCAGCGCGGCGGCCTCAGCGTGTCCGCGACCGACGCGGGCGGGCTCGCCGTCGCCTCGGAGCCCGACGAGCGGTGAGCGCGCGCTGAGCAGCCCGAGCGCGCCGATCGCGACGCGCGTCTTCGGGCGAAGGATCTCGAGAGGACGGCAACCCACGGAAGCGAGCGCTCGCCGGCGGTCCCCCGACCGCCCCGGGCCCCGCGATCGTGACACGTCCACGACCCCGTGCCACGGTCGCCGCTCGCCATCCACCTCCGACGCGTCGAACGCTCGCCATGATGAAGCCCACCCCACGGACGCAGCGCAGGAGACGAGAGCCGAGCGCCCTCGGAGCGGCGGTCCGTCGGGTCCTCCCGAGCCTCGTCCCGTTGGCGCTCGCGATCACCGGCAGCGCGGCGACCGCCTCCTCGGCCATCTGTCCCGACGTGGCCGAGGTGGCCGGCGACGAGCGCCTCGTCTCGGAGCTCGGGGCGCTCCTCACCGCGCGTGGCCTCGAGCTCCACGCTCCCGAGGGTTGCCCGCGGGTCGTCGTCCTGGTCGAGCCCAGCACCCGTGGCGTCGACGCGACGATCGTCGATCGCGCCGGGCGGCTCGCGCGCCGGAGCGCCAGCGATCTCCGCACCCTGGCGGCCATCGTCGACTCCTGGGCCCGCGAGGACCTCGGCGCCACCCTCCTCGTCGGCCACGCGCCGCCGCCCCCGCCGGTCGAGCGCGTCACCGCCGAGGCGCCTCCACCCGAGCCGTCCACGTGGCACGTCGGCGCCGCCGGCGTCGTCCTCGGAGCCAGCGACGCCTCGGTCTGGGTGGGCGGAGAGCTGGGCGCCGGCGTCGACGCCGGTCCGGTTCGGCTGGGCGTCCTCGCCCGTCTGCAGGCCGACACCGGCGGCGCCGACGGCGAGTCCCCGGGCAAGGACGCCGACCGATTCGGCCTCGACGTGCTCGTCACCGCCGAGCTGCCCATCGCCCTGGGCGCGTTCACCCTGCGGCCGGCGCTCGGCGCGGGGGTCGGCTGGGCCGACAACAACTACACCCGAGAGGGCATCGCCATCGACACCGGGGGCTTCCGGGTCGAGGCCCGGCTCGGGCTGAGCGCGCCCCTGGGTGGGCGGGTCGCCATGACCATCGACGCCGTCTTCGTCGCCTCGCCCTTCGGCCACACCACCACGCTGTCCGAGGCGGCGGTGGACGCCGGCTACGAGATCATCGTGGCCGGTCAGCCCACGTGGGCCCTGGGCGCGAGCCTGGGATTCCGCTTCGGAGGCTCATGAGCGCCAAGCTCCTACCGATCCGTCGCCGCGCCGGCCGGAGCGGCGAGATGTCCGACGAGGCCCTCGTCGCGGCGTGCGCCGAGCGCGATCCGTCGGCGCTCGCGGCCCTCTTCGACCGCTACCACGGCGACGTTCACCGCTTCCTCGGGCGGCTGGCCGGCTCCGGCGTAGACGAGGACGTCGTCGATGACCTGGCCCAGGACACCTTCGTGCAGCTCTTCGAGAGCGCCGGGCGCTTCCGACGTGGCTCCCAGGTCCGCACCTGGCTCCTCGGGATCGCCTCGAACCTGGCGCGCCAGCACGTCCGGAGCGACATGCGCCGCAAGGCCCGCGCGGCCGCCTACCTCGAGCGCTTGCCCGCCGAGGTGGGGCTCCCGAGCGACGAGGTGCACCGGCGCCAGCTCCGCGACGCCATCGCCGCCGCGGTGAACGAGCTGCCGCACGACCAGCGGGTCGCCTGGCTGATGTGCGACGTGGAGGAGGTCCGTGGGGTCGACGCGGCGAAGGCCCTCGGGCTCCGGCAGGGGACCCTCTATCGGCGGCTTCACGAGGCTCGCCGCGCCCTGCGCGCCCGCCTCGAGGAGGGAGCGCGATGACCGCGATCACGGGATGCGCCCACACCCGGGGCGCCGAGCGGGCCTTCCCTCACTCCACCAAGGAGCTGCGGGCGCACCTCGCCGGGTGCGAGGCCTGCCACGCCCGGTGGCGCGAGCTGGACGAGCTGGCGTCGTTGGGGCGCGAGCTGCCCGCGCCCGAGCTCACGGCCGAGCGTCGGGACGCGATGCGCGACGCGGTCCTCGCGCGCGTGACCGGAGCGTCGGCGACGCCCCGCGCGCGTCGCCGGCCGGAGCGGCGGGTCTTCTGGATGGCGGCCGCCGCGCTCCTCCTCGGGGTGGTCGGGATCCTGCTCGCCCTGACCCGGGGGGACTCCGAGCGCTCGGCGTCCCCGGTCGCGGAGCTCGCTCCGCGCGGCGCGGTTCACGCCCACGGCGCCGCGAGCGTGGTCCGGGTCGGCAAGCCCGGCGACGAGGTCGTCCGGCTCATCGACGGCACGATCACGGTCGAGGTCCAGCCGCTCCTGGACGGCGAGCGCTTCCGCGTGGTCACGGGCGACGCCGAGGTCGAGGTGCGAGGGACGGCCTTCGACGTCGTCGCGCGCGACGATCACCTCGTGTCGGTCCGGGTCCTTCATGGAAAGGTCGAGGTCCGCCCCGAGGTCGGCCCGATACGGCTCCTCGGCGCCAACGAGCGCTGGACCCCCGGCGGCCCCGACGCCGCGCTCGGGCCCCCTCGCTCACCGGGCCCGTCGACGAGGGACGCTCTGTCGGTGCGCGCCGCGCTGGAGGCGCGAGCCCGGGCTGCCGAGGCCGACGCCGGGTCGACGTCGGCGCGGCCCGAGGACGCCGGCTCCCGCGCGAAGAGCGACCGCGAGTCCGGTCCGGCGCCGGCGGGTGAGGCTGAGGCGCCGGCCCAGGAGCCGTCCGCCGCGCGAGCTCAGCGCCCTTCGTCCCGCCGGAGCGACCGCGTGCCCACCCGTCGCGCGCGCCCGGCGATCTCGCCTGACGCGATCACGGGAGAGTCGTCCACGACCGACGTCAGGTCCGGCGCGGTCGTGGACACCGCCCCCGAGGTCGTGGAGCTCGTGAATCGGGAGCCGCTCCCGGTCGAGACCAGCTACCAGCGCGCCTGGGACCTCCTGCGCGCGGGGGACGCGCGAGCCGCGGCCGACGGGTTCGCCGCCGTGCTCGCCGAGGACCCTTCGGGAGGGCTGGCGGAGGACGCCGCCTTCTGGCGCGCCGTCGCGCTCGGTCGCGTCTCGGGGGAGCGCGCGGCGGCCATCATGGCCTTCCGGTCGTTCCTGAGCGACCACCCGAGCGCGGTCAGGGCTGCCGAGGCCTCCACCATGCTCGGCTGGCTGCTCGTGGACGAGGGCGCGCTGGACCGCGCCCAGACCCGCTTCGAAGCCGCCGCCGAGGCGCAGAACCCCAGCGTCCGCGACAGCAGCCGGCGCGGTCTGGCCGAGATCGACCGACTCCGGTCCGAGCGCACGCTGCCCTGAACCGCGGCCTCACCGGTCAGTACCAGGCCAGGCGCCGGGCCAGGGCGCGGGCAGACAGCGGGCGACCCGGTCCGAGGCGGACGCTCACGGCCGCGCCGTCCGTGGCGAGGCGCCGGAGCTCGGTCGTGAGGACCCGGAGCCGGTCGTAGGTCGCGACGTCGAGGGCGCGGTGTCGGTCGAGCCGCGAGGCGGCGTCCCGCGGCGGCGGGAGCGGTGAGTCGGCGTGGACGTCCTCGCGGTCGACGATCTCGCCGCCGACCAGGTGGAGGAGCCGCGCGCCCTCGCCCGTAGGGAGCCGCACGGTGGCGTGAACGAGGCGTGTGAGCCAGGTGCCGCGTCGGATCAGGGCCGCGCTCCGCAGCACGGCCTTCTCGACGCTCCGGGCGAAGCGCTCGGGGGTCCAGGAGAGGCCGGGCTCGGGCCCGTCGTCGTCGTCGTCGTCGCCGGCCCTCTCCGCGGCCCAGAGTGCGGCCCCGAGGCGCATCAGCCCGGGGAGGGTCGGGGCTCGGAGCGCCGCGTGACGCTCGCGGAGCAAGGCGAGACCTGCGTCCACGGCCTCCGGTGGCGCCGTGTGCGCCCAGGCGGTCGCCAGGAGCCGCGCCGGGTCCCGCTCTCCCCGCAGGAGCGCCGTGATCGGCCAGGTGAAGGCGGCGTCCCGGAGCGGGCCGAGGGGCAGATCGGCGGCGGGTCGGGGCGCGACGCGGTCGAGCTCCGGCGACGCGTACCAGAGCTCTGGCGCGCGGACGGTCAAGGCGCGGTTGTAGAGCGGGTCGAGGGCCTTGATGGTGTCGCTCTCGAGGAGCGCGGCCTCGGTGGCCGTGACGGTGGGCGTGACCTCGAAGGCGTGGACCTGGCTCAGCAGCTCGCGCTCGCGTCGCGCCGAGGGCCCCGTCCCCGAGGACCCGTGATAGTGCCCGGAGATCCGCTTCTTCAGTGACGTCGCCTTGCCGACGTAGAGGACGGTCCCGTCGCCGGCCAGGAAGCGGTAGACCCCCGGCGCGTCGGGCAGGGGGCGGCGGTCGCGCGCGGTCAGCGGGAAGCTCCGTCGCCGCGCGCGCTTCGGCGGCGCCTGGGCGAGCCAGGCCTCGAGGTCCTCCCGGGTGTGGACGTCGTGTCGCGCGGCCAGCTCGGTGACGAGCCCTCGCCAGATCGCGGCGGTCGCCTCGACGTGGGCCTCGGAGCGGCGGAGCTGCCCGATCGCGGTCCCGAAGTAGCCGGAGAGCGCGCGCAGGCTGTGGGAGGCGAGGTCGGGCAGCGCGCGGCGACCCACGGCGTGGGTCCCCAGAAACAGCGTGCGGGGCCAGACCTCGGCGTCCGGGTCGAGCGCGGTCAGGAACGCCCGCTCGTAGTGCCCCATGTGGCTGACGATGACCGGGGGCTCGCCGAGGGCCGCCAGGAGCCGCTCGAGGACCTGAAGTCCCGTGGGCGCGCCGGCGAGTATCTCGCGGTCGATCCCGGTCAGCCGCGACACCCGCCGCGAGACCGTCGCCCCCCTGGGCAGCGCCACGAGCGACGAGGTCGTGACGAGCGGCGCGTCTCCGACGGAGGCCGCCCAGGCGACCTCGAGGAGGTGCCCGTGCTTCGGGGAGGCGCCGGTCGCCTGGCAATCGACGACGAGGACGGGGAGCTCGGCCAGCTTCACGCGCCGAGGATGCCGCGACGCTGAACCGATGTCCAGCGTCCGTGGGTCCGGTGAGAGAAGTCGCCGGGTCATGGCGCGTGGGTTAGGGTCGCCGTCACTGGATTCAGAAGGCCCGTCCGTCGCTGGGCGGAGCCTCGGGAGGCGCGCCGCGGGAGACGGGCGCGGGAGAGACCCGAATGAAGGTATTCGTGACCGGCGGCTCGGGCTTCATCGGTGGGCACCTGCTCGAGGGGTTGCAGCGCGCGGGTCACGAGACCTGGGCGCTGGCGCGGTCGGACCGCTCGGCCGAGCTCGTCGACGCCTACGGCGCGCGTCCGGTGCGCGGCGAGCTCGGGGCAGTCGCCGTCGAGGACCTGCGTGGCGCCGACGCGGTCATCCACGCCGCCGCCAACACCAGCGAGTGGGGCACCCGCGAGGCCTTCTGGCGGGACAACGTCGAGGGCACCGAGCAGCTCCTCGTCGCGGCCAAGGAAGCCGGCGTCCGGCGCTTCGTCCACGTCGGCACCGAGGCCGCGCTGTTCGTCGGCGACGACCTCGTCAACGTCGACGAGACGGCGCCCTACCCGACGCGCCACAAGTACCTCTACAGCGAGACGAAGGCCGAGGCCGAGAAGCGCGTGCTGGCCGCCGCGAGCGACGGCTTCGAGACCGTCTCGATCCGGCCGCGCCTGGTCTGGGGACCGCGCGACACCACGGTCACGCCGGTCATCCTGGAGATGGCGGAGGCGGGGCGCTTCCGCTGGATCTCCGGCGGCGCGCAGCTGACCTCGACCACCCACGTCGACAACCTCGTCCACGCCCTGCTCCTCGCCCTCGAGCGCGGCGGCTCGGGCCGCGCCTACTTCGTCGCCGACGACGGCGAGCGGACGATGCGGCGCTTCCTGACCGCCCTCGCCGCCGCCCATGGCACGGTGCTGCCCGACAAGGGCCTCCCGCGATGGCTGGCGCGGGTGTCCGCCCGCGTCGTGGAAGGGACCTACCGCGTCGTCCGGCGGCGCTCGAAGCCCCCGCTGACCCGCTTCGCCATCGACATGATGTCGGCGACCGTCACGGTGAACACGGCCCGCGCCCGCGAGGAGCTGGGCTACGTGCCCGTCGTCGCCTTCGACGAGGGGATGAATCAGTTGAGCCGCGTCTGACGCAGCCGCTGGCCCGCTCGTGGGTCGCGAGCGCCCTCGCGTCGACGCGTGAGCACCTCGAACACCGAGCGACGCCGGCTCTGGAGCCGCTCCCAGGCAGGCGGCGCGTGAGCGGCCGGCGCGCGGGCTGCGTCCGCCGCTCGTGCTCGCCAGGGCCGGCTTGACGTTCGACCGCCGCGGGGAGAGAACCAAGGCTCTCGATTCGCCCGCCGCGCACTACGGGGCGCCATGGCCGCCGCGCCCGCCATCTCCGGCGCGCGCTGCGGCGTCGGCTCGAGCGGGCGGCAAGAGGTCAGGAGTCAGGCGTGAACGTCACGATCGAGAAGCCCACCCCCTTCGACCGCAGCCTCCAGTGGAAGCTGCACCACGCGTACTGGCAGCAGCGCGGGGTCAGCGCGTGGAGCAGCGGCGAGGTCCCGTGGCTCTCGACGTCGAACTACCCGACGGCGCGACAGCACGCCCAGCTCTTCCACGCGGCCGTCGCCGACATGGTCGCGCGCGGCTCCCTCGGGGCGGAGGACGAGGTCTGGCTCCTCGAGGGCGGCTGCGGGAACGGGCGCTTCGCCGCGAACTTCCTGCGCGCGCTGGAGATCCTGGACCCCGATCTCCTGAAGCGCACGCGCTACCTCATCACCGACTACTCCGAGAAGAACCTCGGCGAGGTGGTCGAGCAGCCTCACACCAAGCCCTGGCTCGAGCGCGGCCTCATGATCCCGGCCGTCTACGACATGAGCGACCCTCAGCGGGTGCGGCTCCTCGACGGCGGGACGCTGACCCACGCCCTGGCCTTCTTCGTGTCGAGCTACGTCAGCTGCGTGCTCCCGATGAAGCACATCCAGAAGCGCTCCGACGGGAAGTGGTACGAGCTCCTCGTCGAGATCCGCGCCGACGTCGACACCCCGGAGGGGGCGACCGAGCGGTGGGTCGCGGAGCTCGTGGCCGACGCGACCCGCTACAACCTCCTGAAGAACCTCGAGCTCCACTTCGACTGGGGCGAGGTCGACCTCGACGCGCTCTTCGAGCACGAGAGCCACGCCGACATCGTGCGCGCCATCATCGGCGACGCCGAGGAGGCGACCGTCGGCTACCCCTACGGCTTCTTCGACTTCCTGCGGGAGCTCCAGCCGCTGATGCTCGACGGCGGCGTCATCCTGACGAACGACTACGGCAGTGTCTCGCGCGAGCGCATCGAGGGGCGCTTCGAGCGGCGGCCGCAGATGTACGGCAACAGCCTCGCCCAGGACATCAACTTCACGGTTTACGACGGCCTCGCGCCGGTGCTCGGCTGGGAGGTCCTGCGGACCTCGTCCGAGCTCGACTCGGTCCACGCGGCGGCGGTGTGCGCGAAGGGCTTCGGCCCCGCGGGTCGCGAGCTGTTCGAGACGCACTACCTGCAGCGCCGCCCGTCGGACGACCTGCTCGACTACAACGCGGCCGCGCGGACCTACATCCAGAAGAAGGAGTACACCCGCGCGCTCCGCTTCTACCTGCGTTGCGTCGACCTGGACCAGGACGACCCGGAGCTGCGCTACAACGCCGGCTCGACCGCGCTCGACGCCTCGCTCTACACGGTCGCCATCGAGCAGCTCGAGCGCGGCTTCGCCCTCGACACCCAGCAGCGCTTCGACTTCGACTTCCAGCTCGGCCGGGCCTACTCGCTGGCCGGGCGCCACGAGGACGCGCTCGCCTGGTACCGGAAGTCCCACGCGCGCGGTGAGCACCCGGTCACGCTGACGAACATGGGCGTCCTCCACGCCTATCACGGCCGCTTCGCGACCGCGCACGCCTGCTACACTCGCGCCATCGCGCTCGACCCGCACTACGAGCGGGCGCGGGACCGGCTCCTGCGGCTCAAGGAGATGGTCTGGGAGGACGCCGTCAAGGGCTTCGGTGAGACGCCGGTCATCCCTGCCGAGGACGCCCCCGGTCGCGAGGACGCGACCGCTTCATGAGCGCCGTCGAGACGCCGGAGCTGTCGGTCATCGCCCCGAGCTATCGCGACCGCGACAAGCTCCGCGGGCTCCTCGCAAGCCTCCGCGCTCAGACGCTGGACCCCGCTCGCTTCGAGGTCATCGTCGTCGACGACGGGGACGAGCCGCCGCTGACCCTCGCGCCGGTCGAGCTCGAAGCCGGCGTCAAGCTCATCCGCCAGCGCCACGCCGGGCCCGCGGCGGCCCGCAACATGGCGCTCCGCCACGCTCGCGGGCGGGTGCTCGTCCTCGTGAACGCCGACGGCGTCCTGGCCGACGACGCGCTCGAGCGACACCTGGCGCATCATGGAGAGGGGGCGCCCGCCCGGGCCATCGTCGGCCGCTTCGACTGGCTCCCCGAGCGGGACACGCGCCTCGTTCGCGCGCTCGCCGAGGCCGGCATCCTCTTCCCGTACCAGCGGCTCGAGCCTCACGCCGACATCCCGTTCTGGGGCAGCTGGACCGGCAACTACAGCGTCCCGGCCGCGTCGCTCCGCGCCATCGGCGGCTTCGACGAGTCTTTCACCCGGGCGCTCTGGGAGGACGTCGAGCTGGGCTATCGGCTCGAGCGGTCCGGCGTCCCCATCCACTACGACCCGGACATCGGCTGCGGTCACGACCACGCCTTCACCGTCCGCGGCTGGGTGCGCCACGCCGAGTGGTTCGGCCACGAGTGGGTGCGCTTCGCGCGCAAGCACGGCGGGGCGACCTTCTCCATCCTCGGCGGGGTCGACGAGCCGACCGAGGCCTTCGCCCAGCAGTGCCTCGCGGGGCTCTTGCACCAGAACGATCCGCACGAGAGCAGGATCGCGGCGCTGGAGCGCGCCCTCGACCGCGGCACCGACGAGGAGGTCGCGGAGCTCGTCGTCGCGGTGAACACCGTGGCTCGGATGAAGGGCGTCGCGGGCGCGATCTGGGGCTTCGACCCCGAGGCGCTGGCGGCGCGCGCGGCGGAGCTCGCCCGCCCGACCGTCGTCCACACGGTCGCCGGCGCCTGGGACTTCGAGACCATCCCGCGGCTCCTCGACGTGCTCGGCGACACGGCGCAGCTCCTGGTCGCCAGCTACATCTACGTCCCGCCAGGGGCGGTGCCGGACGACCCGCGGGTCGAGATCCTGCGGGTCCCGCCGGAGCTGCCGGTCGAGCAGATGTGGCGGCCGGTCCTCGACAAGGTCGAGGCCGAGGCCCTCATCTTCCTGGAGGGGACGCCGCTACCGACCGCGTCCGAGATCCGCGCGCTCGCGCGCTTCCTCGGCATCTCGCCCTGGGTCGGCGCCATCGGCCTCGCCGCTCGCCAGGGCCTCCAGCACACGAGCGCCAAGCTGGTTCCCCAGGTCCCCCGCCACGTCGTCGCGACGACCCGCAGGGTCCTCGCCCTCGACCCCGGCGGCCCCGGATCGTTCCTCGACCGGCTCCCCCAGCGCGCCCTCCACCAGGTCGCCCTCACCCCCGGCGGCAGCTGAGCACTGTATCACAATGTGACACGGTGCGCTCCCCAACCCCCTGAACTCCCGTGAATGACCCTCGGGCTCCCGAGAATGACCTTCGGGCATTCTGGTGACGAGCGCACGGGGCCGTATCGGAGATCAGCCGGTAATCTCGGATGAGCGCGCGGTTGTTGCGCTGCGTTCGGATTTGGTCGAACGTATCACAACGTAACACGTTGTGGCACGCATTGTGATACGCGTTCGGTCGGCGGCACGAGCGCGCGCAGCGCTCCCGAAAAGCAGCGCGGCTCCGAGGCGAGGCCCCGGAGCCGCGTGCTCCATCTATCGCTTGGCGACTACCAGGGCGGGGTCCCGAAGAACTGCCGCGCCTCGGTCAGCGCGCCACCCACGGTCTCGCGCGCCGAGTTGTAGCCGTCCCGCAGGGTCGCGCCGGCCTGGTTGACGCTCTCGCGCGCCGAGTTATAGGCCTGGGTCGCGCGGGTCACCACCGCCTTGCGGGTCTGGTTGTACTGCTTGACCGCGGCGTCCCGCAGCTCGCGTCCGCCCTGGGCGACGTCGTCGAGGCCGATCCTGCCGTCGCCCGTCCGGTCGATGGCCTTGTGGGCCTGCTTGGCGATCTCGCCGGCCCGCTCCTGGGCCTGCTTGAGCGCCGCGGCCGCGCGCCGCTTCTGCTCGGCCGCCCACGCCGCCGCGCGCTGACGCGCACGCTCGGCCGCCTGCTGGGCCCGGCGGGCCGCCTCGGCCGCGTCGGCCGCGTCGACCTTGCCGTCCTTGTTGACGTCCGCCGCCGTGAAGACCGCCTTCTGCGCCGAGTGCGCGGCCTTCACCGCGCGGTTGTAGCCGTCCTCGATGGCCTTGCCGGTCCGCTTCGCCACGTCCTCGATGGCGTGCTGGGCCTGCTTGGCGCCCGCGATCGCGTCGTCGATGCCGAGGGTGCCGTCGCCGTCCCGGTCGAGCGCCTTGTGCGCAGCCTTGCCGGCGTTGTGGACCGCCTTCGACCCGGCGTCGTACATCTCGCCGGCGCGCTTGGAGCCCGCCTTGTAGAGCTCACCGGCGCGCTTGACACCGGCGTCGTACATCTCACCCGCCCGCTCGACGCCGGCCTCGACGGCCTTGGCGCCACGCTGCGCGAGCTCCCGGCCGCCCTGGACGACCTCTTTGCCGGCCAGCATCGCGTCGTCGAGGCCGAGCTGCCCGTCGCCCGTCCGGTCGGCGAACTTGTGCGCCGCCTTGACCGCGTTGTGGGCGTCGTTGAGCCGGTCCTTGCCCCAGGCGATGGACTCGTCGACGGCGTGGTCGACCGCCTTGGTCGCGGCGTCCACCGTCTTCTCGACCCGGTCGGCGACCTTGTTGTAGGCCGCGCCCGCGTCCTTGAAGGTGATACGCCCGTCGCCGTCCACGTCGACCGCGTCATGAGCCGCCTTGAGCGCCTCCTGACCCGACTTGACGGCGCTCTTGTACATCTCCTGACCGCGCTTGTAGACGTCCTTGCCCGCCTGGTGGATCGCCTTGCCCGCGTTCTCCGCGTGCGCGCCCATGTCTTTACGGAAGTCGAACTTCCCGTCGCCGTCGCCGTCGAGCGCCCGGATGCCGCCGCGGATGCCGCCGGCGACCACCTCGGCGCCGCCCTTCATGGCGTTCGACCCGTGGGTCGCCGCGTCGTTGAGCGAGAGCTTGCCGTCGTTGTCGGCGTCGGCCGCGTTGAACGCCCGCCGCGCACCCTCGACCCCGAGGTCGCGCGCCTTCTTCAGGAGTGCCACGCCCAGCTCGTAGGACTGCTTGAGATCGATGACGATCTTGCCGCCCGTCGACACGCCGTAGCCGAGGGCCGCGTAGGCCCGCGCGCCGATGACGAGCTTGCCGTTCTCGAAGAGGATGCCCCCCTCGATGCCCGCGCCCGCGCCGGCGAGGACGCCGACCTCGTAGGTCCCCGAGACGGGACCGACGTGGCCGTGGATGTTGGCCTTCGCCTCGGCGACCGCGCCGATACCCGCGCGGCCGACGACGCCGACTTTGTCCTTGGTCAGGTAGGCGCCGCCACCCGCGCCGGCCTTCGCCCACGCGTTGGCCTCGCCGTGGACGCCCACACCCGCGGTGAGCGGGTCGGTGACGCCGTCGACCTTGAGCCCGGCGGTCTTGGCGTCCGCGTCGGCCGAGACACCGACCCCGACGCCCGCGCCGATGGCCCCTTCGGCCGAGGCGCCGTCCTGGTTCACGCCGTACTTGCCGGAGAGGCCCGCGTAGCCGTAGGCGTTCGCCTTCGCGCCGGCCTCCGCCTCGCCGTACTTGCCCTGCGTCTTGCCCTTGATGCCCGCGTAGGCGTCCGCCCGCGCGCCGGCCTGGTAGTAGCCGCTCGGGCCCTCGAGCTTGGCGAGCTTCGACGGGTCGAGGCTCTTGCTCGCGTCGTGGCTGCCGAGGTTCAGGCCGACGTTCCAGTCGTTCTTCGACCCGCTGGCGCTGCCGTACTTGACGTCGTAGCCGGCGTAGGTGCCGTAGGCGCCCTTCACCTCGTTCTTCGCGACGCTCTTGATGTGCTTGAGGTCGGGCTCCGGGATCCCCGTGACGTCGGAGAGGCTGACCTTCTTGTTGGCCGCCTCCTCCTTGCCCTTCGAGTGATCCTTGGCGTCCTTCCACTGCGGGAGGTCGCCCTTGCGGTTGCCCCAGCCGGCGCCGGTGCCCTTCACATAGCCGTAGTTGCCGGAGAGGACCTTCTGACCGCTCGCGTCGGTCTTGTAGTCGCCCTTCTTGTACGACCCGTCCTTGGCGTCCTCGGCGTACTTCTCGTAGCCGTGCGCACCCTTGCCGGAGACGTCGTAGCCCTTCGCGCCCTGGGTCAGGCGCTGCCACGCGCTCTGCTCCTGGGCCGGCGTCGACGACGGGTTCTCGTCGAGCTGCACGGGGGCGCCGCCGCCGGGGGCGAGGCTCCGCTCGTACTTCAGGCCCGCGCCGCCTTCGGGCGCGAGGCTGGCCGCCGCGGCATCGTAGGATGCGCCCTGCAGGAACTCACGAGAGACCCCGGGGGTGGCGTAGCGTGACGAAGAACCGCCGCTCGAAGTCGAGGAAGAGCTGCTGGAGCCTTGCTCTTCGCGCTTCTGAACGGCAGGCGCAGGAGTTGTATTTGGTGTGGACATGTGAATACACCAATGCCTATCTGGAGACCCCCGATGTGCGCAGTGTCGTGCAGACACACGCCCCAGTCAATAGACAGCCAGGTCGGCGAACGGGGGCAGAGGCCGTTGGAATTCGGCCGAATCCCCGCGGAGGCTGACGATGCGGGCGCCGGCATCGAGCCCGCGTCAGTCGGTCTTTTTTCGAGTCTCTCGTCACCTGGCCGCAGGGGCACCTCGGACCGTGCACGGCACAATCGACGGCGTCGACCGAACGGCCTGTCGGGGCGGCGGTCCTGGTCCCGATCGGTGTGCGAAGCACCAGGCGCACCGCGCCTGAGGACGGCGCGGGAGCCCGCTTCGAGCGCGCTCCGACCGTTGGATTGGGGCTGGAACGGCGACACACGCTGTGCGACGATTCGGCCCAACCCGCAGACGCGCGCGCGCTGCCGTTCGAGAGACAGCCGCGTCCACACGGCAAGCCGCCGCCGGCGTGGCCCGACGGTCGCCCGCCTCACCCCGGAGTCCGGACATGGGAGACACAGCGAGCAGGGCCGATATCGCGTTCGAGGAGGCGGTCTGGGTGGAGATCGCCGCCCACCACGGTCCCGTCGGCGCGGCGTGTCGCGAGGCCTACCGGGACAAGGTCCTGCGCTGGCGCGGGCTCGGGCTGGACGTCCCCGCGGCGGCGGCGCTGGTCGGGGACGTCCTGGCGCTGCAGCGCGACCGCTTCGGCGCCGGCCTGGCCGCCTTCAAGCTCCTGGTCGCGACGGTCGAGAGCCTCGGCGCCGTGGTGGAGGGGACCGCCGAGCAGGCTGAGGTCGTCGACCTGATGCTCGCGGCCAAGCTCGGGATGGCCGAGATCTACCACGAGCTCGCCGGCATCGCGGCGGAGTCCGACGTCCACGACCTGCCGTCCACCCAGGAGACGGCGCAGATGATCGCCGAGTCCACCGAGGAGCTCGAGGGGTTCCGGGCCCTGCACCGCGCGGGGTGAGCCGCGCGACGACGGTCCTCCTGGCTCAGGAGCTCGGGATGGGGCTGTGGCACGCCGGGCTCCTCGCCAGGGTCGCGCGAGCGCTCGAGGCGCGCGGCGCTCGCTGCGTGTTCGCCCTCGCCGACCCGGTCTTGGCGCGTCTGGCGCTCGGTCCAGTGGACTCGGTCGTCCCGGCTCCCGTCTACGTCCCGACGGGGGGCGTCGTCCCGACCGGGGTCTCCACGAAGACCTTCGCCGACATCCTGGGCGGCTGCGGCTGGCACGCGCCCCAGGTGATCGGCGCCCTCATGCAGAGCTGGGACGCGCTGCTCGCGCTGATCCGACCCGACGTCCTCGTCGCCGACCACGCGCCGACCCTGCTCCTCGCCGCGCGCGGCCGCGTCCCCCGAGTGACCGTCGGCCTCGGCTTCACGTCACCGCCGGCGCACCTGGAGCGCTTCCCCGATCTCCACGACGGCCCTCCGGGCTCGTTCCCCGAGGCCGACGTCCTCGAGGCGGTCAACAGCGCCCTGGGCGGTCGAGGCTCTGCGCCACTTCAGCGGCTGCCGGCCGCCCTCGACGCCGAGGCCAGCTTCGTCACCGTGATGGACGAGCTCGACCCGTACCGCCCCCTGCGCCGCGGCCCGGGGCTCGGTCCGCTCGGCGAGTGGCCGCCACCGACGCCGCTCCCCGAGCGCCACGCGACCTTCGCCTACCTCGCCGCCGACGATCCGCGGACGGTCCCGCTCCTGACCGCGCTCGCGGCGTCGGGGCCGGTCCGGGCCTTCGTCCGTCGCGTCGACGGTCCGACGCGAGCGGCGCTCCTCGCGGCCGGCGTCACCCTCGATGATCGGCCGGCCGACGTACCAGCCGCCCTCCGGGAGGCCGCGCTCGTCGTTCATCACGGTGGCGCCGGGCTCACCCACGACGCGGTCCTCGCCGGCCGCCCGCAGCTCCTGCTGCCTCGCCACCTCGAGCAACAGTGGAACGCCCACGCGGTCGTGCGTCATGGCGCTGGGAGCCTCCTCTCGCACGGGGTCGACAACGAGGCGGTCCGGACGGCCGTCGCCTCGCTCAGCGATCCCAAGGTGGCACGGACCGCCGCGCTCTGGGCCGACGTCACCCACGCCCAGCTGGACCCCGACGCCGCGAGCGTCATCGCCGAGCGCAGCCTCGAGCTCGCCTGAGTCGCGCGCGGTCCCCGGTCAGGGGCTGGCGACGATGCCGATCCCCATCCGCGAGTAGCTCAGGCCCAGCTCGCGGTGCGGGCGCACGAGCTCGAGCTTGTCACCGGGGAGCTCCTCCCAGAGCTGCTTGACGCCGACGCAGGTCGGGTCGACCCCGGTGATGTCATGGAAGGCCATGAACCGATGGGAGAAGTGGCTGTTGATCTGCCAGTCCCGCCGCACGCCCTCGTAGCTGTGGTCGCCGTCGATCAGCACCAGATCGACGTGCCCCAGCTCCGCGCGCCACTCGACGAAGGCGTCGCTGTGGCTGTTGGCGCGGAGAAAGCGCGTCCCGAAGGGCAGGCGCAGCGGGAGCCCGATCTGCTCGACGAAGCCGATGTCGCAGGCGGCCACCAGGTCGAAGTCGAAGATCTCCTGGAGCGCCGTCACGACCCGCCCCGTCCAGACCCCGATCTCCAGGTACGAGCGGACCTGGTGCGTCTCGATGAACTCACACAGGGCGATGAGCTCGTCGCGGCTCTGGAGCGCCACGTCCTGCGCCGGCACCCCTATCTGATCGTAGATCTCCTGCGTGCGGCGGCTCCAACACGGCGTGTCGGCGAGAAGCCGGGCGTAGTCACGCGGCATTCACCGCGTCCTCGAAGAGCCCGATCTCGTTTCCGTCCGGGTCGTAGGCGATGCGGATGCGGCCCGTCTCCGGCGCGGCCTTGGTGTACTGGCTCAGCTGCCCGCCAGCGCGCGTGATCCGGTCCGTCGCCTCGCGGAGGTTGTCGACCCGGACGTACATCGTGAGGCGCTGCAGGTGGTCGGCCCGCTCGCCGCCGACGAGGCCGACGCCCACCGGGTGGTTGCCGGCGGAGCGGAAGGCGAAGTCGTCGACGTCGGGCTTGATCTGGAAGCTCCAGCCGGCGAGCTGCTTGTAGTAGCGCACCGCCGCGGCGAGGTCCGGGGCCCGGAGCTCGGCCCAGACGATGGGGTGGTGCGGCGTCCCGCGGAAGCTGGGCGACCACGGGTTGGCGGTCTGCATCAGCGCCATCTCGTTGCCCCACGGGTCGACCGTGTTTGCCCACCAGCCGATGGACCCCCACTCGCTCTTGCCGAGCAGCACGGTCCCGCCGAGCCGCTCGACGTCGGCGAGGCTGTCTTCGATGTCGTCGGTCAACAGGTAGGGTGTCACGCCGGTCGGCACCGGCGCGTCGACCTCGAGCACCTCGACCACCGGCGTCTTGCCGGGGTCGGCGAAGGCGAACCGCTGCCCCGGGACCGGGGTCGGGGCCCACCCGAAGGCCTCTTGGAAGAACGTCATCGCGCGGTCCAGCGAGCGGGTGCGGAACTCGACCATCGCGAACTCGTACACAGCGTGAGCGGCCATGGAACCCCCGGGGCACGTCGTTGCGTAGGGCCGGATGGTAGCACCGACCGGCCCGCGCCGCGATCGGTCACGGCCAAGTTGCGGGACGGCCCGTGAGGGGTATGTTGGTCGCCATGGTCACCCTACGCCGCGAGCCACGCTGGGACCCTGCCGTCATCGAGGAGGCCCGCGCGCGCGGCCTCTCCGTCACGACGCCCGCCCCCCAAGACATCGCGAGCGGGTTCCCGGAGAGCCCCGCCCACGACTTCGGCAAGTTCATCGAGCGCGTGCCGGGCGCGGTCCTCCGCCCGCGGGATCAGGGGGAGCTCGACGCCTGCGTCGCGACCCTCGTGGGCCGCGGCGTGCCCTTCAAGGTGCGCGGTGGCGGGCACTGCTCCGGCGGGCAGACCCTCATCGACGACGGCGCGATCCTCGATCTCCGCGACCTCGACGCGGTCGTCGAGGATCGACCTCGGGAGGGCGAGATCGTCGTCGAGGCCGGCGCGACCTGGCTCCGCGTGTGCGAGCACCTCCGGGACGCCTCCCGCGCGCCGTCGAACCTGACGATGAACTGGCGGACGACCGTCGCCGGGTCGCTCCTCACCGGCGGCTTCGGCGACGCGAGCCACCGCGAGGGCCCGCAGGTCAACATGGTGCGCGCCATGGAGATCCTGACCCTCGACGGCACGCGCCACCGGGTCACGCCAGGTCACCCGCTCTTCGACTACACCCTCGCCGGGCGGGGGCAGCTCGGGATCGTCACCCAGCTGACCCTCGCGACGGCGCCCCGCGTCTGGTCCATCGTCGCGCGGAGCTACAGCTGGTCGTCCTTCGCCGACTATCTCGAGGACCTGCCGATCTTCACCCGTGAGCTCGGCTGCGACGTCGTCCGGACCCGCATCTCCTGGACCCGTGGCCGGATCCTGGGCGCCGCCGGCTACGTCGCCGACGACATCGCAGCGGCGCCGCCCGATCACGGCTTCCGGGCGCGCGCCGGCAAGGCCCAGGTCATCGACCTCTTCGCCGCCGGTGGCGAGGGACCGAACGAGCACTGGGTGCCCGCGTGCCCGGCCATCGAGCTCATCCTCCCCTACGCGCCGGAGGAGCCGGCCACAACGGCCGCCCTCCTCGAGGAGCTGCGCCGCAGGTTCGTGGCGGCGGGGCTCGCGACCTATACCCCGATCGGCTCGGCGATCATGAGCCTGCCGCCGGCGTCGATCGCCCCTCACGCGCCGCTCGCGCCGCTGCTGTCGGTGCCCTCCCACGTCGTGGTGCTGCGGCCGGAGGTCCCGCTCGGCAAGGTCCCGGAGTACCTGCCCGCGCTCGAGGAGATCGGCCGCTGGTGCTACGACCAGGGCGGAAAGCTCTACCTGGTGGGGATCGAGACCCCGGGCCTCGTCGATCTCGAGCGCCAGTTCGGGCCGGCCCTGGGGAACCTCCGACGCCTCAAGCAGCGGTGGGATCCCGCCGGGCTCTTGAACCCCGGACTGCTCGACTGACCGGCGCCAGGGCGGCCGCTTCTGGTAGGCTCCTGTCATGGAGCTGGCACGCACCACCCTCACCGCAGCTGGTCTACAGTTCGGCGCGCTCACCGCGGGTCATGGAGACGAGCTGGTCCTGTGCATCCACGGCTTCCCCGACACCAGCCGTTCGTTCCGGGCGCAGCTCCCGGCCCTCGCCACCGCCGGCTACCACGTCGTCGCCCCCATGCTCCGCGGCTACGAGGCGATCTCGCGGCCGGTGGACCGGCGATATGACATCGGCACCCTCGCGGACGACGTCGCGGGCTGGCTGGACTCGCTCGGCGCGCGCGAGGCGCACGTCGTCGGGCACGATTGGGGCGCGGTGATCGCCTACGCGGCGGCCGCCCGGCACCCGGAGCGGGTCCGATCGCTGGTGGCGCTGGCGATCCCGCCGCTGCAGCGGATCCCGGAGGTCTTCGCGCGGCGCCCGCTGGCTCTCGCACAGCTGCGCTACATGCTGGGCTTTCAGCTCCCGGGGGCCGTTCGTCGCGCCGCGAAGGACGAGCTGCGGGCGCTGGACCGGCTCTGGGCGCGGTGGTCGCCGGGGTGGACGCTCCCCGAGGAGGAGCGGGAGGCCGTCCACGAGGTCCTGCGCCGCCCGGGCGCGCTCGACGCCGCGCTCCGCTACTACCGCGACCTCTTCGGGCTGTGGCGGCCCCGCTCGCGCCGCTCTTTCGCGCTCCTACGGCGGGAGATTCGGGTCCCGACCTTGGTCCTCTACGGCGACCGCGACGGCTGCTTCGCGCCGGAGGTCTACCCGCCGGCCGCGGCGCGCGGTCGTTTCCCGGCCGGGCTCGAGCTGAGCTGTGTCGCCGGAGCCGGTCACTTCCTGCATCAGGAGCGCCCGGACGAGGTCAACGACGCTCTCTTGGGCTGGCTGGAGCGGCGATCACGGGGGGAGGTGGTCGTCAGCTCGGCTTGAGCGCGCGGCGGGCGGCCTCGGCGAGGAGGTTGGCGTGCTCCTCGTTGCTGCCCGGGGGTGTCACGACGCAGAAGCAGCGCCGGACGAGGCGCTGTCCCCAGCGGATGGTGCGAGGGAGGCGGACGTCGATGAGGACGCCGCGCTCGAGGCCCTCGAGGTCGGCGTGGGGGATCGCGACCTCGTCGTCGAGGTCCGTCGAGCCTTGCGCTTCGCGTTCGTGGAGCGCCGCGGCGATCTCCTCCGGATCCCGGTCGAACAGGCTCGCCACGTGGGCGAACACGTCGGACGGGGACTCGGCGTCGACCTCCAAGTCGCGAACGTCGAGGCTGGTTCTCGCGTTTGCGTCGCCGTTCATCGCGGCCTCCTGACCGGGCGGATACGAATTCGTGCCGCCGTTGCAAACCTCTATACCCAAGAGACGTTCAATTCCAGCGGGACTTGAGCGTTTCCCGTAACTGCGACGCGAGAGAGGCGGCTCCATTTGTAAAAAGTCTGTGGCGCGGCGCGTGACACACGTCCTCGTCGGAGCGAAACGCCCGGGACGTCCAGGCCGCGTGATCAGCGCGCGAGCCGCCAGTTCGCGCTTGGTCGTGGCGAACCCTTCGTGCAGGCTACGCCGCGATGGCGACGACGACCGACCAGCCCGTGACCCCGTCCTCTCCTCGCCTGCTGGCGATCCTGGGGCTCTTGACGGCGCTCGGGCCGCTGTCCATCGACATGTACCTGCCGAGCTTCCCGTCCATCGGCGCGGACCTGGGCGTGGACGTCGCGGCCGTCCAGCTGACCCTGGCGGCCTACCTCGCGGGGCTGGCGGTCGGGCAGCTGCTCTACGGCGCGCTCGCCGATCGCCTGGGGCGCCGCAGCCCCCTGCTCGGCGGGCTCGCGCTGTACATCGCCGGCTCGGCGGCGTGCGCGGTGGCCCCGTCGCTGCCGTTGCTCGTCGCGGCGCGGTTCGTTCAGGCGCTCGGCGGCTGCTCGGGCATGGTCATCTCTCGCGCGGTCGTCCGCGATCACTTCGACGTCGAGGACTCGGCGCGGCTCTACTCGACGCTCATCCTCATCATGGGGGTCGCGCCGATCCTCGCGCCGCTGCTCGGCGGGCAGGTCCTCGAGGTGGCGGGCTGGCGCATGGTCTTCTGGGTGCTCGCGCTGGTCAGCGGCGCGCTCTTCGCGCTCGTGTACCGCGCCCTCCCGGAGAGCCTGCCGCCGGAGGAGCGCGACCGGCGGCCGATCCCCGCCCACCTCGTCGAGATGGTGAAGCTCCTCGCCCGCGGCCGCTTCGTGCGGCTCTCGGTCGCGGGGGGCGCCATGTACGCCGCGATGTTCGCCTACATCTCCGGCTCGCCCTTCGTCTTCATCGAGCTCTACGGGCTCGATCCCGGGACCTACGCGCTGCTCTTCGGAGGCAACGCCGCCGGGCTCATCTTCCTGTCCCAGGTCAACCGCTGGCTCGCCCCCCGCTTCGGGGTGGAGCGCGTCCTCCGCTGGGCGATCTCGTCCGCCGCCGTCGCGCTCGTCGGGCTCGCGATCGCGGTCTGGACCGACGCCGGGCTCGTCGTCATGATCCCGGCCCTCTTCATCGGCATCGGCACCGTCGGCCTGGTGCTGCCCAACGCGACGGCCGCCGCGATGGCGCCCTTCTCCCAGGGCGCCGGGCGCGCTTCGGCGGTCATGGGCACCCTGCAGATGATCCTCGGGGCCGTCACCACCATCGTCGTCAGCGCCATCGCCGACGGCACGGCGCGACCGATGGGCGGGACGATGGCCGTCTGCGCCGTCGCCGCCCTCATCCTCGTCCCCGGCGCGGGCCCCGACGAGGTCTGAGCGAGACCGCTTCCCGTGCCTGGCGTCGTCGCGCCGCTGGAAAAGTGCGAGATCGTAGGGTCAGACCCCATCTTCTAACACTTTCCACCGTCGCGGGGCAGAAAGTGTTGGAGAGCGGGGTCAGACCCCGCTCTCCGACACTTTCGAGCGGGGTCAGCGGATCCAGCGGGGATCGTCGTCGCCCTGGTAGGGCTCGTCGGCGACGTCGTAGGGCGTCTCGCGGGCGGCGGCGGCGTGGTCCTCGACGACGCGGGTGAGGTCGCTCACGAGGCGCTGCTCGGCGTCGAAGGCGGCGTCGCCCACGAGCGCACGGACCTCGTCGAGGACGCTCAGCGCCTCTTCGTAGCGGCTCTGGTGGGCGAGGGCCGCGGCGGCTTGCAGACCCAGCCCGGTGTTCACGAGGGCGACGGCCTTCTGAACGCCGGGATCGTCGGCGTCCGCTGGCGCCGGGACGATCACCTCCCCGCGCCAGGTCGCGAGCTCGCCCTGACGGCGCTCCCGGTAGCTGAGCTCGCGGTGGGCGAGCGGGCCGGGCGCGAGCGTGACCCCCTCGAGCGGCTCGAGAGCGAGCACGATGGCGCCGCGGTTGTTGCTCGGGAAGAGGGTCGGGATGTGGACGTCGACAGCGCCGCCGCCGACGTCGTCGACCCAGCTAGGCACGCCGAAGGCCCTCGCGACGCGGTAGCCCGGGAGCGGCTCGACGCGCATCGTGAAGTCCCACGCCAGCGGCGTGACCAGCATGTCGAAGTCGCGACCGAGCCGCTCCTCGAGCTTGGCCGCCGTCTCGACATAGACGTAGTTGCCACCGGGGATGCGGCTGAGCTCGAGGGTCAGCTCCTGCCCGAAGTCCAGCCCGACGCCCACGACGGTGAGCCCGTAGCCTGCCTCGGCGTACCGCTGGGCCAGGCTCATGAACGCGCCCTGCCCCGTGCGCCCCGAGGTCGGGCGCGCGTCGGTGACGAGCAGGACGCGGTCCTGACGCCCGTCGCTCCGGTGCTCGCTCAGCTCCTCGTATCCCTCGGCCAGCGCGGCCTCGAGGTCCGTCCCGCCGTCGTCGTCGATGCCGCGGATGACGCGGTGGAGGCGGTCGCGGTTCTCGCCGCTCACCGGGACGCCGCTCGTCAGGACGTCGACGTCGTCGTCGAACTCGATGAGCGTCAGCCGGTCGTCCGGGCCGAGCTGGTCGACCACGCGGTGGGCCGCTCGCCGCGCCGCGGCCATCTTCGCCCCGCTCATGCTGCCGCTGTGGTCGATGACGAGCGCCAGGTTCAAGGCCGGCCGCCGCAGCTCTGCGCGATCCATCGCCGAGCTGAAGCCGACCACCATGAACGCTGTCTCGCGCCCGGTGTCGATGGCCGGCGCGACCCCCACCGAGGCGTCGAAGCACAGCAGCTCGTCACACGGCGCGTGATCGATGGCGATGTCGTGCTCTCCGAGGAGGCCCTCGATCACGAAGGCGCTGGGCTCGGGGATGCGGCCGGCCGCGACGGCGTTGCGCGCGAAGCCGATATCCTGAGCGCCGCCGGTCGTGACCCCCATCGGGGCGCTGGCGCCGCCGACGAAGGCGCAGCCAGCGGCGAGCGGGGCCGCGAGCAGGGTCATAGCGAGCGTGAGCCGTGCGAGCATGATCGTCCTCCGTTGGTTCGGCCGGTGAACGGGCTCGACTAGGCGGCCTTACACCCCGGACGATCTTTTTTTGTCGTGTAAGCTGCACGCCCTGAACGCGTTACCGAGGTGGGTACGCTTGGAGCGAGGACTCGAGAAACGGCTCGTCGAGCGCGCCCAGCAGGGTGATATGGCCGCTTTCGAACAGCTCTACCGCGCTCACGCCCCGGGCCTCCTCGCCCGAATCATCCGGCCACGAGTCGCCGCGGCCGCCGACCAGGAGGACGTCCTCGTCGACACCTTCAGGACGGCCCTGGAGAAGATCGGCAGCTACCGGTCGATGGGGCGCGGCTTCTTCGCCTGGCTCGCCCGCATCGCAAAGAACAAGGTCATCGACCTGGCGCGCTCGCGAAAGACCCGCGCCCGCGCCGTCGACCGGCTGGCCGGCGAGCCCGCTCCCGAGCCCGCCCCCGAGCCCGACTGGGCGCTCCTGGCCCGGGCCCGGGACGCTCACCTCCGAGCCGCCGTCGACACCGTGCTGGGCGAGCTCAACCCGCGCTACGCCCGCGCGCTGCGGACGCGCTTCATCGACGACACCCCCAGGCTCGCCTGCGCCGAGGCCTTCGACGTCAAGGTCGGCACCTTCGACGTCCTGCTGCTGCGCGCCGTGCGCGCCTTCCGCGCCGCCTGGTTGGCCCGCTACGGCGCCGAGGAGATCCCATGAGCCATGACGACCCGCGCGACGACGCGCCACGCGACGACGCCGAGCGCCGGGACGCCGAGCGACTCCGCCGCTTTCTCGACGCCGAGGGCGGCGCTCCACCGCCGGCCGAGGACGCCGAGGTCGTCGGCCTCTTCGCCGAGGCGACCGGCGGCGTCGAGCTCCCCGAGGGGGCCTGGGCCCGCATCGCCGCCCCGCGCGTGGGCGAGACGGCCGCGCAGCCCCGTCGCGCCGTCTGGCGCCCGGTGCTCGCCCTGGCCGCCGCCGCCGTGATCGCGGTCGGCGCCGTTACGCTGTGGCCCGGCGGCTCGGCGCCGCTCCCGGGCGCCAGCGTCGCCGAGGTCGACGCCCTCGGGAGGGCGCTCTCCGACACCACGCTCAGCCCGCGAGCGCGCCTCGCGGCCCTCGCGGAGGTCAACGACGGTCGCCGCGGGCGCCTGCTCGGGGGAGGGCCCGTCGGTGCGCGCTGAGCTGCCCCGTTTCGCCCTCGTCGCGGCCCTGCTCGCCGCGCTGGCCGGCTGCGGCGCCGGCCCCTCCGACGCGCAGCGCGCGTGGTCGGCGCGGGTCGACGCCGCCCTGACGGAGGCCGACAACGCCCGCGCCGCGGGGGACCAGGTGCGAGCCGAGGGCCTCCTCGAGGCGGCGCTCGCGGAGGCCGCGCCGGAGCCTGACGCTCCGGTCACCGTCGCGCTGTCCGAGAACCTCTGGTTCGCGCTCGGTCGCGTTCGGATCGAGGCCGGACGAGCGTCCGACGCGTTGGACGCGGCGGACCGCGGGCTGCGCTTGCGGGAAGACCCGGCCTCGGCCACCGTGTTCACAGCGAGCCTCCACGCGCTGCGGGCGCTGGCGCTCGAGGCCCTCGGGCGCGACGGCGACGCCATCGGCGCCTGGGAGGCGGCCCAGATCGTTCATACGCGGCTCTTCGAGCGCGCCCTCGCGGAGGAGGAGGCTCGCCCATGACGAAGCAGAGGACCACGAGGAAGAGCCCGCGCTGGGTGTTCCCCCCGGCGGTCGTCGCGGCGGCGCTGGTCGCGGGGTGCGCCATGGGCCCGGCGATGACCAGCGAGCCCGTCGTCGGTCCGGTCTCCCCCGCCGAGCGTGTGGCGGACCTCGAGCGCGCCCAGGAGCGCGAGGTCGCCCGCTTCGAAGACGTCACCGCGGGAGACGACCGCTGCGAGCGGCTCTGCGCGCACCTCGACGCCATCTGCACCATCGGAGGCCGCATCTGCGACCTCGCTCGCGACAACCCGGGACTCGACAACGACGCCGCCTGCCTCCGGGCCCGCGACCGCTGCGACGACGCGACCGCCCGCCTGCCGCCCGAGTGCTCGGCGTGCCTGGGGGAGTAGGGGGAGTAGCGCGTTAATCGACGGCGCCTGGGAAATGGGCGAAGGTGGGCCTGTAACCGAAGAGTGCGGATCCATGGACCCCTTCAAGTACGCCTCCATCGCCCACGCCGACCTGGACCTCGCGGCGCCGATCTCCCTCGACCGCCTCGACCGAGTGGTCGATCTGCTCGAGCTCCGGCCCGGGGCGAGGGTGCTCGACCTCGCGTGCAACAAGGGCGAGGCCCTCATCCGCGTGTGCGAGCGCTGGGGGGCGACCGGGGTCGGCCTCGACCCGTCGCCCTCGTTCCTCGCCGCCGCGCGCGCCGAGGCGGCGGCGCGCCTGCCCGACGGGAGCCTCGAGCTCAAGCAGTGCGAGCCCTTCGAGCTCGAGATCGAGCCCGAGTCCTTCGACCTCGTCATCTGCCTCGGCTCGCGCCCCTTCGGCGACTTCGCCGGGACCCTCGCGCAGACCTGGCCGATGGTGCGATCCGGCGGCCTCCTGCTCGTCGGTGACAGCTACTGGCGCCGAGAGCCGGCCCCCGACTACCTCGACGCGCTCGGGATCGGCCCCGACAACAACGCGAGCCACGCCGACAACGTCGCGCTCGCGGTCGCCGAGTCGTTCACGCCGCTCTACTGCGTCGCCGCGAGCCACGAGGAGATCGACCACTACGAGGGGATGTGCACCCGGGCGGTCGAGCGCTTCCTGCGCGCCAACCCCGGCGACACCCACGCCGACGCCTTCCGCGAGTTCGTCCGCCACTGGCGCGACGCCTACCTGAAGTGGGGCCGCGCGGCGGTCGGCTTCGGCGTCTACGTCTTGCTCAAGTAGGCCGGCGCCGTCGATCCGGTGGATCGTCGGGCCGGTGGTCGTGAGGAGCGTGGTCTCAGCGTCCCGTTCGGGGCCTCTGCGCCTCGGCCGTCGTGCGCTCGAGATCCCCTGGTGACCCCGAAACGCCGCCGAATTCATCCAGGGTTTGACCTCGGGTCGAGATCGGGCGATTACACCGCCCTGGCCGGAGGGACGATGGTAGACCAGGAGACGATCGAGGCGCTGCGCCGAGCGAACCACGAGCTCGCGGAGTTCAAGTACGCCCTCGACGAGGCGGCGATCGTCGCGGTCACGGATCGCACGGGGATCATCCAGTACGTCAACGACAAGTTCTGCGAGATCTCCGGCTTCCCTCGCGAGGAGCTCGTGGGCCAGGACCACCGCATCCTCAACAGTGGCTACCACCCGCAGGAGTTCATGCGCGACCTGTGGCGGACCATCGCCCGCGGCGACGTCTGGCGCGGCGAGATCCGCAACCGGGCCAAGGGCGGCTCCCTCTACTGGGTCGACACGACCATCGTGCCGCTGCTCGACGAGCGGAAGAAGCCGCGCCAGTACCTGGCCATCCGGACGGACATCACCGAGCGCAAGCGCGTCGAGACGCTGCTCCGGCAGAAGGAGACGATGGCGCAGCTCGGTCAGATGGCCGCGGTCATCGCCCACGAGGTGAAGAACCCGCTCGCGGGTATCTCCGGGGCCATTCAGGTCATCGCCAAGCGCCTCCCGAGTGAGAGCCAGGAGGTCCAGATCCTCAACGAGATCCGGAGCCGGGTCACCGGGCTCAACGAGTCGCTCTCGTCGCTGCTCGCCTTCGCGCGCCCGAAGGTCCCGCACCTCCGGCCGGTGTCGACGCGCGAGATCATCGTCAAGCCGGCGATGGTGATCGCCAACGACCCCAAGTACACCGAGGTCGAGCTCGAGCTCGACGGCCCGGACCTGACGATCATCGCCGATCCCGAGCTGCTCGGTCAGGCGCTGCTGAATCTGGTCATCAACGCCGTGCAGGCGGTCGAAGGGCAGGGGACGGTGACCGTCCGCGTGGGGCAGGACGCCAGGGACGTGACCATCTCGGTCCACGACCAGGGGCCCGGGCTCCCCAACGTCGGCGACATCTTCCAGCCGTTCTTCACGACCAAGGTCAACGGCACGGGCCTCGGGCTCGCCGTGGTGAAGCAGACGGCCGAGGCCCACGGCGGCACCGTCGAGGCGCGCTCGAAGAACGGCGACGGCACCGTGATGACGCTCCGGCTCCCGCGCCCGGTCGCCGCCCGCGAGTAGCTCGCCGGCCGAGATGCGACCGCCACACGAGAACGGCGCGACTCAGGCGCGTGGGACGGCCACGGGCCGTCGGGACGCGTCCAGTGCCCGCGGTCACCGCGTGCGTCAGCGCTCGAGGGAGAACTTCTCCATCCGGTAGCGGAGGGCGTAGCGGGTGATGCCGAGGAGGCGCGCCGCCGCCGTCTGGTTCCACTGTGTCCGGTCGAGCGCCTGCTGGAGCAGGCTCCGCTCGACGTCCTCGAGATCGACGCCCTCCTCGGGGAGCACGAAGCCCGGCGTCGGGCGTGTGCTCGACGCGTCCGAGCTGTAGCGGATCTCCGCCGGCAGGTGCTGCGTCCGGATGAGCGTCTCGTCGCGGTGGAGGATGATGATGCGCTCGATGACGTTGCGCATCTCGCGGACGTTGCCGGGCCAGCTGTAGCGTCGCATCGCGGCCAGGGCGTCGGGCTCGACCCCCTCGAGGTTGCAGGCCACGCGGCGCCGGAAGTGGTCGATGAAGTGCCCGACGAGCAGCGGGATGTCGTCCGAGCGGTTTCGCAGCGCCGGCAGCTCGATGGGGATGATCGCCAGGCGGTAGAAGAGGTCCTGGCGGAAGACGCCGCGGTCGACCTCCTGGCTGAGGTCCCGGTTCGTCGCGGCGATGATGCCGGCGTCGAGCGGGAGGTCGACGACCCCGCCCACCCGCTTGAAGCGCCGGTTCTCCAGCGCGCGGAGGAGCTTCGCCTGGGTGCCCGGGCTCATCTCGCCGATCTCGTCGAGGAAGATGGTCCCGCCGCGCGCCACCTCGAAGAGGCCGCGCTTCATCTGACGCGCGTCGGTGAAGGCGCCGCGCTCGTGGCCGAAGAGCTGCGACTCGATCAGCGGCTCCGGGAGCGACGCGCAGTCGATCTCGACGAAGGGCGACTCCTTGCGCGGCCCGTTGGCGTGGATGGCCTGGGCCACGAGGTCCTTGCCGGTCCCGGACTCGCCGGTGATGAGCACCGTCGGCCCGTCCACGTCCTCGAGCCGCTGCATCGTCTCGAAGACCCGCATCATCGCCTGGGCGCGCCCGACGATGGAGGCGTATCCGACCCGTTGCTTGCCGCGGAGGTAACGGACCTCCTGGGCGACGCGGTCCTTCTCGATGGACTGCTCGACCTTGAGCGTCACCTCGCGCAGGTCGAAGGGCTTCGACAGGTAGGCGGCGGCGCCGAGCCGGGTCGCCTCGATGGCTGACTCGACCGCCCCGTGGGCCGTGATGACGATGACCGGCACGACCATGTCGGCCTCGCGGAGCTTCCGCAGGCAGGTCATGCCGTCCATCACCGGCATCTTCAGGTCCATCAGGATGGCGTCCGGCGCCTCCTTCAGCGCGAGGTCGAGGCACTCCTGCCCGTTCTTCGCGAGCTCGACGGCGTAGCCCTCGGTCCGGAGGTGCTCGCTGAGCGACCAGCGGATGAGCTCCTCGTCGTCACACACCAACACGCGGTACGGCACGGCATGCGCCTTTGCCCGCTCTCGCTGCTCGCCTCGGGGAGAGGCCGCCGCCGCGGACATGCTTTGGGGGGAGGTCATCTCGTCTCGTCGCCTTCGTGCTCGACGTGGTCCGGGTCGTGGACCTTGACGACGAGCACCGTCCTGTCCGCGTCACGCACGACGCGCTCGGCGACGGATCCGAGGAACACGCGCTTCAGGCCGCGGCGCCCATGGGAACCGACCACGATCTGGTCGACGTCCTCGTCGCGGGCCGCCACGACGATGTGCTCTGGGGGATATCCCGCGGCCACCAGGGTCCGCAGGACGACCTTCGGGTGACGCTCCCGGACCTTCTCGGCGACGGCCTCGAGGCGCGCTCGGGCGGCGTCGGCGATGGTGCTGTCGACGTCCTTGAACGCCGGGCTCAGCGCCGCGAACTCGGCGCCGAACGCGGTCGACAGCGGGCGGTGGACGTGCAGCAGGAGGAGCTCCCCAGCGAAGGGCTCGAGGTGGCTCGCGGCCATCTCGAGCGCGACCTCGGCCTGCTTCGAGAAGTCGTACGCGACGAGCCACTTCTTGGTCATTTGGGCCTCCGAAGCCACCGAACGGATATGGAGCTGAGCAGGTTCCGTGCCAAATTCAGCATTAACCGTGCCAACCGCGCGACCCCGCGTCCGTCCGCCTCGAGACCGGCCGGTGGGGGGATTGCGCCCCCAGGATTGTGCGATTTCACACAATGCGTCAACATCTAATCACACCGCGCGGCTCCAAGACCCGTCGATGTCCGGGCGACGGGCGTCGAGTGGGCCTTCTGGCACGCATGTTGCGTGCTCGATCGGTTTGCTGGCGGCGAAGGAGGAGCCCGTGAAGCTCGACCGCATGCTCGTGACGACCGACCTCACGGAGGTGTCGCGGGCGGCTTGCGTTTATGCCTCGGAGATGGCTGCCCGGCTCGGCATCCCGGCGACCTTCCTGCACGTGGACGAGCTGGTCCACGCGAGCTTCGAGGACATCGAGGAGTACGACGCCTATACCGCCTTCGCGGACGACGCGCGGCGCGACGGCCTCGCCGCGCTCCAGACCGTCCTCGCCGAGCGTGGGCTCCCCGAGCCCCACCTCGTCGTGATCCGCGGACACGCCGCCGAGGCTACCGTCGACTACGCCCGCGAGCACGGCTACGACCTCATCGTCGCCGCGCGCCGCTCCCGCGCGACCCTCGAGGAGCGCCTCCTCGGGTCCACGACCCGCAAGCTCCTCCGGGACACCACCGTCCCCGTGCTCGTCATCCCGAGCGAGGTCGACGATCTCCCGTCCCTCGCCCACGGCGTGACGCCGGGTCCGGTGCTCGCGCCGACCGATCTGCACGAGATCAGCGCCACCGGCGCCCGGGTCGCGAACGACGTCGCCAACGCCCTCGGCGCGGAGCTGCTCGTCGTGCACGTGGTCGACTGGCCGAGCGTGACGGACCTCATGATCTCGGCGCCCAACGACCTCCTCACCCGCGTCGCGCGGCGCATCAAGCTGCGCGCCGTCGACTCGCTCAAGACCCACCTCGCCGAGGTCGGCCTCGGTGACCGCGAGCAGCGCGTCATCAACGGCCCGTCCCCGGCCGAAGCGATCAGCGCCATGGCCGAACACGTCGCCGCGAGCCTCGTCATCCTCCCCGCGACCACGAAGGGGGCGCTCAAGCGCTTCTTCCTCGGGAGCACCTCCACCCGGCTGATCAAGCTCGTCGGCCGCCCGGTGCTGGTCATGCCCGAGTCGTGGCTCACGGGAGGTGAGGTTTGAGCGCCGCGACGCCATCGAACGCCAGCGAGACCAGCCAGCCCGGGAGCGGCGCGAGCCCCCTGCCGACCTTGATCCCCCAGCCGAGCCCGTCCTCGACCCGGATCTGGTGGTTCGCCTTCGGTTACTTCGCCTGCTACGTCCCGTACTCGGCGCTGACCAAGGCGCTGTCGAAGGGCTACATCGGCGACCCGGTCGGCGGGCCACAGATCGTGCCCATCTCCGTCGCCGCGTCGATGTTGGCGATGTTCACGGTGCTCTCGCTGCTGCGCTGGTGGAAGTACGCGCGGCACGTCGAGCTCGGCGGGCGGCGGTTCCCGGTGCCGACGCGGTGGACGGCGCTGTCGGGCCTCGCTACCGCGGCCATCGTCATCACGACGACCCTCGCCTACACCTTCGAGGGGGTCAGCATCCTCTTCGCGATGCTGCTGATGCGCGGCGGCGTGCTGCTGCTCGCGCCGCTCATCGACACCCTGAGCCGTCGCAAGGTCCGCTGGAACGCGTGGGTCGGCGGCGGGCTCGCGTTGAGCGCGCTCTTCGTCGCCTTCGCCGAGCGCGGGGGCTACGACATCTCGACGGCCGCGGCCATCGACATCGGGATCTACCTGGCCGGCTACTTCGTGCGCCTGCGCCTCATGAGCCGCCTCGCCAAGACCGGGAGGCGCGAGGACGACGTCCGCTACTTCGTCGAGGAGCAGATGGTCGCCACGCCGGTGCTCTTCCTGGCCATCGTCGCGCTGGCGGTCTTCGGGGGCGGGGACGCCTTCACCGCCGAGCTCGCCGCCGGCTTCACCAGCCTCTGGAGCGTCCCGACGGCGCTCATCGCGGTCATCGTCATCGGCGTCCTGTCCCAGGGCACCGGCCTCTTCGGCGGCCTCATCCTGCTCGAGCCGGCCGAGAACTCGTACTGCGTCCCGATCAACCGCTCGTCGAGCATCCTGGCCGGGGTCATCGCCTCGGTCACCCTGTGGCTCGCCTTCGGGACCGCCCCGCCGAGCACCTACCAGCTCGCCGGCGCGGGCCTCGTCGTCCTCGCCATCGTCGCTCTGTCCCTGCCGTCCATCCTCAGCTCACTCCGTGCCAAGGAGGCGTCATGAGCATCCGACACATCCTGACCTGTGTGGAGCTCACGCCCCACGCTTCGAGCATCACGAGCTTCGCGTCCCAGCTGGCCGGGCGCCTCGGCGCTCACGTCACCCTCTTCCACGCCGATCCGCACCCGCCGGCGGGCGCCGAGGACAGCGCCTCGTGGCGCCGCTTCGCCGCCGACTACGCAGCTCAGCGCGAGCAGGCGGCGGGTCGGCTCGGCGCGGGGGTGCGCGGGCGCGGGGTCGGCTTCGATTTCCTCACGCTCGTCGGGCCGCCGCGCCACACGATCCTGGAGGCCGCCGAGTTCAAGCGCACCGACCTGATCGTCATGGGCAGCGGGGGCGAGGAGGACGGTCGCGGGATCGGCTCCACCGTCGCCCGGGTGCTGCGCCTCGCCGAGGTGCCGGTGATGGTCGTCCCGACCCGGGGCGAACCGCGCGAGCGTTGGGAGATCGACCGGATCCTGGCGCCGTCGGACTTCCAGGAGACCTCCGAGGCGGGGCTGCGCGCGGTGCGCGATCTCGCACACGCGATGAGCTGCGGGGTCAGCATCGCGACCGTCGTCCACTGGCCGCGCAAGACCGGGTTCCTCGCCGTTCAGGATGGGGCCGCCGAGATCCCCGAGCTGATCGCCAACCTGGTCGAGGACGCGCGCGTCGCGCTGGTCGAGCAGGCTCGAAGCGTCGGCCTCACGACGGCGCTGCCGCACGTGGTCGGCGGGGACCGGCCCTCGGACGTGCTGGCGGAGCTCGCGACGGAGCTCGGCTGCGGCATGATCGCCCTGCCGAGCCTCGGCAAGGGGATCGTGGCGCGGATCCTCCTCGGGAGCACGACCGAGCGGCTCGTCGGCGTCTCGCCGGTCCCGGTGATGGTGTTCCCCCGCGCCTACCTCGAGCGCCGCGCGTGAGCTCATGGGGGGCGAGGGCGCCAGGCCCCGCCCCCCACGCCGGTCAGAGCCGCCCCTGCGCCTCGCGCAGGATGTCGGTGTAGCTCACGATGCCGACGAGGGTGCCGTCGAGGGGATCCACGATCGGCACGGCGCCGATGTTGTTCTCGAGCATCGCCTCGATGGCGTCGTCCACGTCGGCCTCGGTGGGCAGCGAGATGGGGTTGTTGCTCATCAGGTCCGACACCGTCATCGACATCCGGTTGGTGTCGAACAGCCCGGCGACCTCCGGGTCGGGGATGAAGAGGCCGCGCATGTCGCGGTCCGAGAGCATCCCCACGAGGCGGCCGTGGCGGACCACCGGCAGGTGACGGACGTCGTGGCTGTACATCCGGTCGAGGGCGTCCGCGACGGTCGCGCTCGGAGCGATGGAGATGGGGTCCGCGGTCATCAACTCAGCGACACGCATGACGTGCTCCTTGGCTGTCGCCATCGTAGCACCACCGGAGACGGCGGGCGACGACATGCACGTCGCGACCGTAAGAACGCGGGCGCGCTGGATGAACGCCGGGAGGGGTCAGACGCCGCGGAGGAAGGGGAAGCCCTCGGGCTTGACGGTCATCACCGAGCACGTGGCGCGGCGCGCGACGCGGTCGGCGGTCGAGCCGAGGAGCTTGTCGGTGATGCCGCTGCGCCCGTGGGTGCCCATCACGATGAGGTCGCAGTGGAGCTCCTCGGAGGCGCGCAGGATCACGTCGGCCGGGTTGCCGCTGACGACGAGGAAGTCGATGTCTGCGAGGGGGATGCCGGGGTTGCCCGCGGCCACGAGCTGGGTCAGGCGATCCCGCGCGCTCTGGCGCAGGCGCTCCTCGTCCTCGTCGATGAGGTCGTTGACGTCGTTGATGAGCGAGCTCCGGAGGTGCCCGTGGGGGAGCTCGTCCGGCGCGTGGAGGCAGACGATCCTGGCCTCGAAGAGCCGGGCGAGGCGGAGCCCGACGTCGAGGGCCCGGCGGCTGGTGTCCGAGTAGTCCGTCGGGACGAGGATCTTGCGGAACATGGCCGCCTCCGGGCGGCGCGGTGTGCCGGCGCCGCCGTCGAGCTCGTGGGTGCTGTCCTTTCGCGGAGATCGCTGCACGAAGCGTGCCCTGGGGCCCGCGCGCGAGGAGGGGTGCCGTGGGTGGGCTTCGCCTCTGGGGCCAACGCCACGCGCGGAGCTCGAGTCGGGCTCGGGGAGTGCGAGAAGGCACGGGACGGTGCGCGAAAAAAAGCCAATCCCGTCAGATCCTTTCGCGGGCTCGCGCGTCGACGGGTCGATGCGCCGCGCCCCACGGGCGTCGCGCGCCTCCCGCACACGAGCTCGTATCCCTCGAGGTGAACATGATCGCGCTCCGCCTCCTCCTCGGCGTCGCCGTCGCCCTGTCCTTCGCCGCGTGTACTCGCACGGTCTACGTCGTCGGTGGCCCCGAGGGCCATGGCGAGTACGGCACCTATCTCGGCGACCCGGAGTACGACGTCCCGCCGGTGGACGACGAGGCCTTCGAGGTCGAGATCCACAGCTCGAGCGGCTACGTCCTCGTCGACGGCGACGGCGTCGTGTACGTCGCGGTCGACGTCGTCGCGCGAGAGGAGGTCGTTCCGGTCGAGCGCGCGCCGATGAACGTCGCGCTGGTGGTCGACCGATCCGGGTCGATGCAGGGGGACAAGCTCGTGTCTGCCCAGGCGGCGGCGCTGTCGCTGCTCGATGACCTCGCCGACGGGGACCGGGTGGCGCTCTTGAGCTACGCGTCGGACGTCAGCGTCGACGTCCCGACGATGGTGCTCGGGCCGCGGACCCGGCCGCTCTTCGAGCGCGCCATCGAGGAGCTCGGCGCGGCCGGCGGGACCGCCCTGGCCGAGGCGCTCGACGCCGGCGCGGGAGAGGTCCTGCGGAGCTTCGATGCGGCCGATCTGGTGCGGGTGCTGCTGCTGTCCGACGGGCGCCCGACGGTCGGCGAGACCGAGCCCCACCGCATCGAGACCCTGGCGGCGCGGCTCTACGAGGAGGGGGTGCCGGTCACGACGATGGGCATCGGCTACGACTACAACGAGGACCTGATGACCTCGGTCGCGGTGGCCGGAGGCGGCAACTACTACTACGTCGAGGATCCGCGGGAGACGGCGGTCCTCCTGTCGCGGGAGCTGTCGTCGCTGGGGCGGACGGTGGCGCGGGACGTGGAGCTGCAGCTCGAGCTGCCGCCGGGTGTGCGGGTCTCGAAGGTCTACGGCTACCCGCACGACCAGCGGGGCGACGCGCTGACCGTCGGGATGAGCTCGTTCTCCGCGGGCGAGCGGCGTCGGGTGCTGATGGCGCTCGACGTGCCGCGCGACGATCGCGGGCGGCTCCCGCTGACGCGCGGGCGGCTCAGCTACCGGGGTGAGCGCGAGCGCGCGCGGCGCGAGCTGGCGCTGCCCCAGGTGGACGTGCGGTACACCCGGGACCCGCGGGTCGTCGCCCGGTCGGTCAACCGGCCGGTGATGGAGAAGCTGCAGCGGGTGCGGACTGCGGAGGCGCGGCGTGCGGTGGTCGAGCGGCTCGATCGGGGCGACCGCGCCGGGGCGCGGGCGCTGGTGGAGCGGCGCCTCGAGGAGGCCCGTCGGGCGGAGGCCCAGGTGGGCGGCGCGAGCCTGGCCCGCGAGGTGGACCAGGTGGAGGACCTGGCGCGGGAGGTCGAGGCGGCGCCGGCGCGGGACTCGGAGGGCTATAAGGGCATGAGAAAGCGTGAGAAAGCACGTGCTTACGACGCCCTGATGCGGTAGCTCCGGCTTCGGTAGACGCCTCCCCCCCGTTTGGGTAGGCTCCAGGCCACGTCGAACCACGCCCGGAGTGTCCGTCCATGCGCCGATTCGCGGTCCTCTCGTTCATCCTCCTGTCCTTCGTCGCGCTGGCGTCCGTCCAGTCCTGCAAGGCGATCCAGAAGCTGCTGCCGGCCACCGAGGTCGTCGACCCCGAAGCGGGGACACCGGAGTACGTGATCCAACAGATCATCAAGGCCGGCATGGAGAAGGACTCGGACGACGGCTGGAAGCTCTTCCGCCCGTGGCTGCACTCGGAGGAGCTCGACAGCCCGGCCAGCGAGAAGAACTGGCGGCAGTTCAACTTCGAGTCGCTCCACCGCAACGTGACGCTCTATCTCGAGGACCCGACGATGCCGGTCTACAAGATCGACTACGACGAGGAGATGGACAACGGGCGGATGCACCGCTGGTTCATCGTGAACAGGAAGTCCGACATGCCGAGCCCGGTCGTCATGAAGCCCGACCCGAAGGCCAACGGCGAGTGGCGCGTCAAGCGCATGTCCCTCGGCCTCTGACCGAGCGGCAGTGACGAGATGAAGAGGGGCCCCGCGGGGCCCCTTTTCAGTTCTGGCGCCAGACGTGGTCGAAGGTCGTCGGCGCGGCGGCGTCGGGCAGCGTGTACTCGACGTCGAAGCCCTGTCCGCTCAGGTCGAGGGTGACGTCCTCGCAGGCGTTCGGGCGGACGGGCACGTCGAAGGTCAAGGCGGTCGGGAGGACCCGGGTCACATCGTCGAGCGCTCTACGGTTCGCGGTCGTCCCGACCGCTCCCACGGTGATGGCCACCGTTCTTGGGGACCGGTGGCGCTTCAGTCCGCGGCGGTCAGGGCGAGGTCGGTGAAGAAACGGGCGCGGGCGAGGCAGGCGGCGTGGTCCTCGGGGGGGAGGTGGGGCGTCAGGGCGAGCTCGTCGGCGGCGCGGCGGACGGCGACCAGGCGGCGGAAGAGCGGCATCACGTGGCGGAGCGTCCGGTCTCGGGTGAGCCCGGCGTAGACGTCGAGCGCGGCGACGGCGAGGTCCTCGCGCCCGAGGGCCCGGAGCTCGAGCGCCAGCACCGCGACGTCCTCGGCGGTGTCGCTCCAGTGGCGCTCGTCCACGCCCTCGGCCGGGTCGATGATGGCCACCGGATCCGTCAGGTAGATGTGCTCGAGCCGAAGCTCGCCATGGAGATGGCGGATGCGCCCCTCGGTCACGCGGTGGACCAGGTGGCGGTCGATGGCGTCGAGCCACGCGTCGGTCTCGTCGCCCAGGCGTGCCTGGGTCTCCGCGTCCAGGACGCTGTCGGCCCCCAGCTCGACCAGGCGGGCCAGCTCCGCCCGCCACCGGGCGCGGGTCCGGCCCGGCGCGCCCCAGCCGTCCGGCTCGCGGTGGATGGGGGACGCCTCGTGGAACGCCGCGATGCGCTCCATCGCCGGGCGCAGGAGCGCCGCGGTGGAGTCATCGGTCAGGAGCGCGTCGGCCCGCCGCGCCTCGGGCAGGCGCCTCATCGCGACCGTCGGCTCGGCGGTCAGGAGCGTGGGGATGAGCTCGTAGCGCTCGCCGTCCCAGCGGAGCGAGGCGTCGCTCAGATACGTCCCCGGGGACATCCGCCGCCCGATCCAGAGCTCCTGCTCCGTCGCCCAGGCCCGGAGCGTCCGGGTCGTCATGTCCACGCCGGCGATCTTGCGCGGCCGCCGGACCTTCAGCACCGAGCCCGGCGTCATCAGCAGCACCGAGCGCGCCGTCAGCCGCGCCGCCGACGCCTTCAGAGGCCCCTCGGGGCCGACGATCTCTCCCGCGCGGAAGGCCGTGATGAGCCGCTCCGGGGTCAGGACGACGGTGTCCTCGGGCGGCGCCCCGAACCCGGTCATGGCCGCCACATCCCGTCGTAGAATCCGCCGGCGAGGACCTCCCGCGCGCCGAGCAGGTAGTCGCCCCAGGTGCGCCGGAGCCGCCCATCGTAGACCAGGTAGTCTGGCGACAGCTCGGGCAGAAAGCGCGCCGCGAGCGTGCCGACGCGCCCGACCCCGGCGTGCAGGACCAGCGTCCGGTCGCGGTCGAAGGGGCTCGGCCAGACCGTGGAGATGCCGACGTCCTCGCCCTCGTAGCGCTTGCCGGCGAAGACCAGCGCGTCGTCCTCGAAGCGCACAGGGAGCTCGGCCTCGGCGGCGCGGGTCCAGCGGTTCGAGCGTGGGTTGCCGATCAGGACTACGTGTTTGCCGCGCAGATCCTCGGCGGTCGCGTCCACGTCGCGGAGGACCGGCGCCTCGGCGTTGATCCACGGGCTGTAGCGCTTCATCGCGTCGGCGGTCAGGCGGTTCGCCTCGGTCTGGAGCGGATCCTCGGTCCCGTAGACGACGACCAGCGGGTCGTACCAGATGTCGCGCATGGGCCCCTCGACCCCGGCGCGCTTGTGCCCCTCTGGCACGTCCGGGAAGTCGGTGACCGTCCAGGCGCCGTCCTCGCCGCGGCTCAGCGAGATGTCGCCGTTCAAGGAGCGCTCGCCCAGCTTCTGCCGGTCGACGACCAGCTCCCGCGTCTCGCCCTTCGCGGCGCCGAGGTCGCTGACCAGGATGGTGAAGGCCGCGACGTCGTCGGTGTCGACCCGCAGCTCGCGCTTCGTCAGCCGGCCGTCGAGCTCGCCGAAGTGGCCCTCGCGCCGCAGCCGGTCGAGGCGCAGCCAGCCGGCCTTGCTCCACCTGTATCGAGCGCTGCGGAGCTTCGGCCGCGTCGGCGTCTCGGGCCGCCGCTGACGCGCGAGCCAGGTGACCAGGCTGCCGTCGGCGTAGCTCTCGTCCCAGATGTAGTGGCCCTCGTCCTCGAGCACCGTGAAGTCGACCTCGTAGCGGAGCTTCTGGTAGCGCTCGACGACGACCTCGGAGCGGCGCGGGTTGTCCTTGCCACCGTGGACGATGCGGAGCGGCAGGTAGCGGCCGTTGTCGGCGTACTCGACGATGCCCTCGGTCCCGAGGAGCCGGGTCTCCCACGGGCGGTGGTTCCGGATCCGGCGGACCGAGTGGTACTCCTCGAGGTTCGGGTAGCCGCAGAGCGGGGCCGCGGCGCTGAAGAGGTCGGGGTAGTGAAGCGGGATCCAGAAGGAGACCGAGCCGCCGAGCGAGAACCCGGTGATCGACACGCGGCGCGGGTCCACGCGGTAGGACTTGCGGACCTCCTCGATGACCCGCAGGACGTCGAGCTCGCCGGGCGGGCGCTGGCCGGCGTCGGCGTATCCGTCGTCCGCCACGATGAGCGCCGGGAGATCCCCGAAGTCGAAGTGATCCGGGAGCCCCCGCGCCAGCGCCGAGCCCGGGCGCATCGAGGTGCCCGTGATGATGCGGACCATGTCCTCGGGGTCGTAGAAGAGCCCGTGGGCCGCGACGATGAGCGGCATGTCCGCGTCCGGGTGGCGGGCGTAGCGCTCGGGGACGAGGATGACGTAGCGCTGGAGCTTCCCGTCGAGGCGCGAACGGTAGGCGCGGGTGACCACGCCGGTCCGTGCGGCGTACGGGTCTCGGCCGGCGCGGGCGTCGGGCAGCAGCGCGTCGAGCAGGTCGAGGTCGTCGACGATCCGGGCGGTGTGCTCGGAGCTCGCTTCCAACCGCTCACGGGCGCGCTGCGCGAGGAAGTCCAGGCTGTCGCGGACGGTCGAGGGGAGGCTCGCGGGCAGCGTCTGGAGCGCCGTCTCGGCGGCGGCGAGGCGCTTCACCAGCTCGGGACGGCGCCGGACCTCCAGGGTCGCGCAGGTCGCGTCGTTCACCGTCAGCTCGAGCTTCGCGGTCCCGTCGCCCGGGGGCACCGGCGCCGACAGCGTCGCCTCGACCCCGGTGGCCGCGGTCGCGACGTCGAAGGGCGCCGTGGCGAGCGGCGCGTCGACCCCGGCGAGCCGGAGGCCGAGCTGGACCTCGCGGGGCGGCGGGACGAGGCCCAGCGGCGCGCTGCTGCCGCGGGCGACGAAGCCCTTCGGCGTCGCCTCGACGCGGAGCTCCGGGGCGAGCGCGGCGCAGAGCGACTCGGCGGCCGGCGCCTCGGTCCCCTCGGGGACGTCCCAGGCGAGGCCGGCGATGGCCCGGCCGTCGGCGTCGCGGACCCGGAGGTTCAGCCGGACCGAGTACGGAGAGAGCTTCTCGAGCCGGACGTAGAGCTCGTTCCAGCCGGCCGCCAGGCGCGCGGGCATCGGGTGACTCGCGGGCAGGAGACGCTCCTCCTGGTCCCCGTCGAGCAGGGTCTTGCCGGCCAGGACGACGCGCGCGGTCCCAACGGCGCCGCCCTCGACCACGACGTCGCGCTCGTCGGGGCTGTAGACCCGCGCTCGCAGCAGCCAGACCGGCCGGACGTCCTTTTTGCCGAGGCGCTCTCTCGGCGCCAGCTCGATGATGGGGTCGGGGTAGGTCTCGACCCGGGTCGGCGTGTCGCCGAGCGCCTCGGCCAGCCGCACGGGGTCGTCGATACGGCGGAGCTTCCAGTCCGTGATGGGGCCCGCGACCAGGAAGCGGTTCACCCAGCCCCCCGGCTCGGCCTCGAGCCAGGCGTCCAGCCCGAAGGCGCAGGTCGCCGTGCGCGCGCACTCCGGCCACGCGGCGGGCCAGGGCGGGGGTGGCGGCGGCAGCTCGGCGACCGTGACGGTGTCCTCGCCAGCGGGGGGCGCGGTGACCGTGTCGGTAGCGGGCGCCGCGGCGGCGTCCTCGACGACGGTCATGGGCGGCGTATCGTCGGTGTGCGGGGTCGTCGCCCCGCAGGCCCCGAGGCCCAGCGTGAGGCCGAGGGCCGCGAGCAGGGCCCGAGCGAAAGGAGCGGCGAGGCGTGGCGGGCGCGACATGGGCTGCACTATAGGAGGCTGCCGCAGAAAGCCAAGACGGACGCCGCGAATGTCCGCTGGGCGGAAGGACCGCGAGCGCACGGGGCGGTCGAGACGACCACGCGCCAAGGGTGAGGGCCGCATGGCCTGCGGTCTGTCGACCGCGGGGAGGACGGGCGGTCGAGACGACCCGGCGCCAAGTGGGTGAGGGCTGTATGGCCTGCGGTCTCCCGACCGCCTGACGAGGCCTCCAGGCAGGGCGAGAACCGAACGCTCAAGGGATTCTCCGTTCGGCCGTTGGATCGAGGAACGGGGGGCGCCCGGCGCCCGCTCCGTCGGTCACGCCTTCCCTCGTCGAGGAGGTCCGCCACGGCCACCCACGTCCCGAGCCGCGCGACGCCAGCGCAGTCCCGGCGGCGCCGCGTTCACGGCGTAGAGCTCCACTGGCTCGAGGCGGGTGACGGCTCGCCCGTCGTCCTGCTCCACGGCCTCGGCGGGTCGCACCGCGGCTGGCTCCCGGTGGTCGACGCGCTCGCCGTCGACCATCGGATCCTCGCCCTCGACCTCGCCGGCCACGGGCTGAGCGAACGCCCGGACGCGAGCTACACCCTCGACTGGCACGCCGACCTCGTCGGGCGCTGGATCGACGCCCTCGGCCTCGACCGCTTCGACCTCGTCGGCCACAGCTACGGCGGCGGCGTCGCGGAGGTCCTGATGACGACCCACGGCGCGCGCATCGCGCACCTCGCCCTCGTCGCGCCCGGCGGCTTCGGCCGCGAGGTCTTCGCCGGGCTGCGGCTCCTCGCGCTGCCCATCGGGCCGGCGGCGCTCCAGCCCTTCATGAGCGTCGGCACCCACCTCGGCATCGCCGTCATCGGCGACGACGCCTTCCCGCCCGAGGAGCGCCGCTGGCAGGCCGCCACCAACGGCCTGCCGGGGACGGCCCGGGCCATCGTGCGGACGACCCGCGGCGTCATCGGGCTGAACGGCCAGCGCGTCGGCATCATGGACTACGTCGACCGGGTCCGAACGATGCCGCCGATACGGCTCTACTGGGGCGACCGTGACCCGATCGTCCCGTGGCAGCACGGCCTCGACGCCGTCAAACGCTTCCGGAACGTCGAGCTCGTCCACTTCCCGCTCGCCGGCCACTTCCTGCATCAGGCCGAGCCCGACCGATTCGGAGAGGAGCTGCGCAGGTTCCTCGCCGACGAGGACGTGCGCGCCGCTCAGCTCCGCACCCGGCGGAACCCGCGTCCACGGCGGCTCCGGCGGGACGGCGCCCGCATCAGCGCGCTGACGGTCGCTCGGGAGACCGAGACCCGACCTCGGGCGGCGAAGCGGTAGCGGACACGCCCGCACTGCAACACGTTCCACCTTTTCACGCGGCCCGCGGTCAGGCATACCACGGTGCGTGGAGCCCTTCGCCCGCCTCGTCACTCGCCAAGCCCGGTTCGTGCTGCTCCTGGTCGCGGCGCTCTCGATCGCCCTGAGCGTCAAGCTGCCGCTCGGCTACGACGATGACGTTGTGCGCTTCCTGCCCGCGGACGACCCCGAGGTCGCCGCCTTCGAGAAGATCTCCGAGCGCTTCGGCTCCCTGGACGTCGCGCTGGTGGCGGTCGCCTCACCCGACGCCTTCACCCACGAGCGCCTGAGCTATGCTCGGACGCTGACCGAGCGCCTGCGCGCGCTGCCCGAGGTCGAGCACGTCACCTCGGTGACCGAGCTCAGCATCATCAAGGGCGGCGCCGAGGGCTCCCACGTGCCGCTGGTGCCGGCCGAGATCCCGAGCGACCCCGCGAAGCTGAAGGCGATGCGTGCCAACATCCTCGGCCTCGACTACATCGCCGGGGTGCTCGCCAGCGAGGACGGCGAGGCGCTGCTCCTCGTCACCCAGCTCAGAAAGGAGCTCCCGGACCGGACCGTCATCTCGTCGAAGCGCGCGGCCGAGGCGGTCAAGGCCGAGGCCGCGAAGCTGAAGCCCCCCGCCGGCGTCGAGCTCCACTACGGCGGCGCGCCGTTCATCGCCGAGGCCGCGGCCAACGGCTCGCAGGACGACCTCGCGCGGCTCGCGCCGTACGTCGTCGGCATCACGCTGGCCCTGGTCATCCTGTCGCTGGGCTCGTTCTGGGCGGCGCTCTACACGGTCCTGACCGTCGGGCTCTCGATCCTCTGGACCCTGGGCATCATGGGCTGGCTCGGCCGCCCGCTGACCCTGGTGAGCACCTCGCTGCCGGTGATCCTGGTCGCCCTCGGCTCGGCCTACGCCGTCCACATCCTGGTCTGGTACCGCGAGCACCAGGGCGACCCCGTCGGGGCCGTACGCGCGATGGGGTGGCCGGTGCTGGTGACCGCGGCGACGACCGCCGCTGGCTTCGTGTCGTTCCTGATCATGGATCTGGCGCCGATGCGCGAGTTCGGCTGGCAGATGGCCATCGGGACCGCGGTGTCGGCGCTGCTGGCGCTGACGCTCATCCCCGCGCTGCTCGAGATCAAGCCCATCCCCGTCCGCCCGACGCACGTCGCCGGGGTCGACCGCTGGCTCGTGAAGGTCGCGCTGACCTGCCGTCGCCGCCGCTGGCCGCTGCTCATCGGGGCGAGCGCGGTCGCGGTCCTGTTGGCGACGCGCCTGGGCGACGTCGAGACGCGGATGGACACCAGCGCCTTCTTCGCCGACGACAGCGCGCCGGCGCGCGCCGACCGGCTGATGACCGAGGAGTTCGGCGGATCGGTGTTCCTGCAGGTGCTGGTCGACGCCGACATCCAGGACCCCGCGGTCCTGCATCGGATGGCGGCCTTCGGCGACCGGGTGCAGGCGGTCGAGGGCATCACGCGCGTCCAGAGCATCGACAAGGTGCTGGCGGTCGTCTACGAGGGCCTCAAGGAGGTCCGGCGGACCAGCCGCGACCGCGAGGAGATCGCGCTCCTCGGGTCGCTGGCGCGGATGACGGATCCGGCGGTCGACCTGCTGGTCGACGACGAGTGGTCCGGGGCGCTGCTGCAGGTGTCCATCGGGGGCTTCGACACCGGCGTCGTCGGGCGCATCACCCAAGAGGTGCGAGCGCTGGCGGACGCGCACCTGGTCGGCACCGTCGCCGCGGTGCCCCGCGCCGAGGCCGACGCCGACGCGGTCTATCGCGACGCGGCCGAGCGGATCGCGGCCGTCGCGCACAAGCCCGTCGACGCCGTGTCGGGCATCGAGGCCATCCTGCGCGAGGAGCTCGACGCCGAGGCGCGCGAGGCGCTGAAGGGCGCTGTCCGGGCGACCCTGAAGGTCGAGGTCGTCGAGGACGAGATGGTCGAGCTCGCCGACCCCGACGGGTGGACCCGCTGGGCGGACGCGGTGACCGTGGAGCTTGCGGCGGGCAAGCTCGACAAGGCGCGGTTCGTCGCGCTGCTGCGGCCGGTCGTGACCGACGACGAGCGTGCGGACGCCAAGGGCTTCCAGCGGGCGGCCGAGTACCTCTTCACCAAGGTCGGCATCGCCTCGAGCGAGATCCTCGGGGAGGCGGCCGACCGGCAGCTGGGCGCCCTGGTCGAGGGGCTCGGCCCGGCGCCGCGGATGCGGGTCGCCGACATCCTCGACGAGCTGCGGCAGCCGGTCTGGTACGTGCCGGTGAACGGCGAGCGGGCGGCGGTCGCGGACGCGCGGGCGATCTCGGTGACGGTCAGCGGGCAGCCCATCATCCAGGAGGCGATGACGCACTCGGTGCAGCGCAACCAGGTGCTGTCCCTGCTGGTCAGCCTGCCGCTCGTGCTGCTCATCATGATCGCGGTCTTCCGGAGCGTCATCGCGGGCGTCATCGGTATCTTGCCGGCGGGGCTGACGCTGCTGGTGACCTTCGGGCTGATGGGCATCTTCCCCGAGGACCTCCCGATGGACATCGCGGCGTCGATGCTGGCGAGCATCGCGCTCGGGGTCGGCATCGACTACGCCATCCACTTCATGTGGCGCTATCGGCAGGGCGGCATCGAGGCGGCGATGCGCACGACCGGGCGGGCGATCGTCATCAACGCAGGCGAAATCACGGGCGGATTCATCGTGTTGGCGTGGGCGAGCATCGCCCCGATGAGCCGCTTCGGCATCTTGACGGCGGAGACGCTCCTGGTCGCCGCCCTCGCGACGCTGGTGTTGCTGCCGGCGTTGCTCACGTGGTGGAATCCGCCGCGCCCAGCCCCCGACGAACGGAGTGACGAAACGATGGTCCCGACCTCGCGCCCGAGCCTCAACCAGGTGGCCCCCATCCTCCTCGCCGTCGCCCTTGGGGCGCTGGCGCTCGCCCCGAGCCCGGCCCGCGCCGCGTCCTTCGAGGACATGAAGGCGAAGGGCGCCCAGGCGGTGCTCGCCGAGAGCGACCGGCTGACGAACCACTACGACACGCAGCAGTGGTCGATGCGGATGACCATCACGCCCCAGGGGAGCGACTCGCGCGTCCTCGAGTTCCGCGTGTGGCAGAAGGACCAGCGCTATCGCCTCGTGCGCTTCGACGCGCCCGGCGAGGTCAAGGGCCTCAGCATGCTGAGCACCGGCAAGGACGTGATGTACGTCTACTCGCCCCAGACCGACAACGTCCGGCGGGTGGCGTCCCACGCGAAGCGGCAGACCCTGCTCGGGTCGAACCTGAGCTACGACGACATGGGCTCCATCGACCTGTCCGAGGCGTACGCGGCGACCTTCGGCGAGGAGACGGCGACCCACCAGTGGCTCGAGCTGAAGAAGAAGCCCGACGCCGACGTGGGGTGGGAGACGCTGAAGGTCCGCGTCGACAAGAAGCACATGATGGCCGACGAGATCGCGTACATCGAGGGCGGCAAGACCGTGCGCGTCCAGACGCGGACCCGGTTCGAGAAGATCGACGGCGTCCCGACCTATCGGCAGATCGACATGAAGACGCTCGACGACGGGCTCGTGACGCGGCTCGAGGTGCTCGAGCAGAAGATCGGCGAGGACCTGCCCAAGAGCATGTTCAAGAAGAAGAACCTCGTTCGCGGCGGATGACATGACGTTGAATCGCTGGGCGGCGCGCGGCGCCGCCCTGACCGTGTGCGTGTGGGTGGTCGGCCTGACGGCGCCAGCGCTCGCGGAGGTGGAGCTGGACTGGCGGGGCAGCCTCACGTCGGATCTCCGGCTCTACGTGGACGACAGCCTGGCCTACGAGCGGAGCGAGACGACGGCGTACGTGAAGCTCTGGGCCGGGCTCGACGAGCACATCTCGTTCGTCGGCGAGCTCGCGATGGTCTTCACCGACAACGCCGACCCGCAGGACTTCGCCGGGCTCGTCGACCGGACGCGGCTGGACCCGTATCGCTTCGAGAGCGACTCGCTCTACGTGCAGTTCACGAACCTGCTGGGCGCCGAGGGGCTGGATCTCCGCCTCGGGCGCCAAGGTATCGTCTGGGGCTCGGCGGACCGGTTCCACCCGACGTCGAACCTGAACCCGCTCGATGTCCAGGACCCGATCGCCTTCGGCCAGGTCATCGCCAACGAGATGATCTCGCTGGCGTTTCGGCCGGACTGGGTGGCGGGGGACGAGGACGAGCCGTGGTTCGACGAGCTCGCGCTGGAGCTCGTCTTCGTGCCGTTCTTCAAGCCGGCGCAGCTCCCGCAGTCGGCGGGGCTGGCCTTCACCGACCGGCGCGTCTTCGCCGGGCGGGCGAACACGCCGCTGACCCACGACCTGGTGGCGCAGCAGGCGACCCTCGAGGACGACAGCGGCTGGGACTTCACCTACCGGCCGCACGCGCGGCTGCCGGAGCGGACCCTCGACAACAGCATGGTCGCGGCGCGCATCGGCGCCCGGGTCGCGAACGTCGACCTGCACCTCAGCTACTTCCGGGGCTTCTACGCGTTCCCGCGGGCCGAGAAGATCCTTGCGAACACCGACAACCTGCCCCACGTCGACGCCGACATCGTGCTGAGCTACCCGCGGATCCAGGTGCTCGGCTTCGACGCGGCGACGAGCCTGGACTGGCTCGGCGGGCTCGGGCTCTGGACCGAGATCGGGGTCAACTTCCACGACGACCAGTACCGGCTGGTCTCGACGGCGGCGGTCGGCATCGAGGACGTCGAGATCGAGTACGAGGAGGGCTACTTCGTGAAGGCGGTGGTCGGGATGGACTACACGCTGACCGAGTGGCTCTACCTGAACGTGCAGTACCTGCACGGCTTCGTGGACGAGTTCGGCGCGCGGGAGCTCGGCAACTACATCGTCGCAGGCGGGGACTTCAAGCTCGACCACGACCGGGTGCTGCTGCGCTTTTTCAACATCTTCGATCTCGACGACGGGACCTACGTGCTCTACCCGCAGCTCGTCATCAAGCCGTGGGGGTGGGGTGAGATCAGCATCGGCAGCTTCGTGTACTCGTCGTCGTTCAACGGCTTCGACGAGACGACCAAGTTCGAGAGCCGCGCGGCGGGCAGGTCGAGCGTGTTCCTGATGGCGAGGGCGAGCCTATGAGCCGGTTCTTCGCGATGTCGGTGGCGCTGGCGGTGTTCGGCGCCGGCGCGCTGGGCGGCTGCCTCGAAGAGGCCGGGAAGGCCTGCCTCCTCGACAGCGACTGCGAGTCGGGGCTCGTGTGTGCGCTCGACGGTGTGTGCCGTTCGTACGCCGCGGTCCAGGCCAGCTTCGACGTGGTTCAGGACGTCGAGGTCGTGGGCTGTGACACCGGCGGGGCGACGGACACGATCGCGGCGGACACGGCGGGCTGCGCTGCGGTCGCCGGCGTCTTCGAGGCGGGCGCGGCGCCGTGCCCGGCGGCGGCGACGGTCCGGCAGGTGACGGGGCTCGTCATCCAGGACCACGACAACGGCCTGGCGGACCTGGCGGCGGTGGCCAATCAGGTGCTCGCCAGCGGCTTCGCCGAGGAGACGATCACGCTGTCGTTGCACGTCGACGGCGACTTGACCTCGGGCTGCCCGCGGAGCCTCGGGTGGATCCGGACGGCGGACGACCGCAACGCCGACTGCACGCCGGTCTTCTCCGACGCGATGCCCCTCGACATCCCCGGCCTGGTCAGCACCTCGGTCGACGACGCCTCGGTCGTCGAGGTCGACGCGGACACGCTGACCCTGAAGGGGCTCGTCGACAAGCAGGCGTTGCTGCTGTCCCTCGACGAGGCCCTGCGCGACGTCGCCGACGGGCTCGTCACCGAGGACACCGACACCGACTGCGACGACGTCCCCGACAAGGCCAGCGCCATCATCACGGTCCTGCTCTCGCCCGAGAGCTGACGCCCGCCTCCAGGGGCCGCGACGCGCGGTCGCGCGCGTTCACGAAAATGCGAGACGGTGGGGTCAGACCCCGGCATCTAACATTCTCTCCGCCAGGGCGGCCGGCATGGCTGAAAAGTATTAGGCGACAGGGTCAGACCCCGCGATCTAACATTTTCCGGGCTCGCGCTTCAGGGGCTTCAGGGGACGGTGCAGACGTAGCCGGTGAGCCCGGCGGCGTCGCACTCGGTCGAGGACGTGCAGCCCGTGTACTGGCAGAAGCCAGCGTCGCAGGCGTAGTGCGAGGCGTCGTAGAGCGCGGAGCTGTTCGGGACGACGCAGTCCGAGGGGCTGGCGCAGCGCTTCATGCAGAGGGGGTACAGGCCGACGTCGTTACACCCGTAGCTGTCGTCCATGTACGACTGCGCGCACTCGCTGTCGGTGTTGCAGCCCTGGTAGCGGCAGTGGCCGCCCTCGCAGAGGTAGTTGTCGGCGTCGAAGGCCGGGACGCCGCTCAGAGCCGTACAGTCCGACGGCGTGCTGCAGGAGGCGACGCAGAGGTCGAGACCGGCGCCGACCGGCTCGCAGGTGCCCGTCCCGAGCGTGGAGTTGACCACGGCGCAGTCGGTGTCCGAGACGCAGCCCGTATAGCGGCACGCGCCCCCGGTACAGGTGAAGTTGGCGGTGTCGTAGCCCGCCGGAGGGTCGTCGGCGACGCAGTCCGAGACGGTCGTACACGGCGCCGTGCAGTAGCGGATGGTGGAGACGCAGCGGGCCTCGCTGCAGCTCTGGTAGGCGCCGCACTCGCCGCAGCTCCCGCCGCAGCCGTCGTCCCCGCAGTAGCGGTCGTGGCAGTCCGGGACGCACGTCGTGTCGACCGGGCTGGCGGTGTCCGCCGGGCGGGCGGTGTCCGTTGGGTCGTTCGTGTCGGCGGGCGTGGAGGTGTCGCCGCCGTTCGAGTCGGCGGTGGTCACGACGTCCTCGGCGGTCGCGGTGTCCGCGATAGCCGTGTCGGTGCTCGCGGCCGTGTCCTCGCTCGCCGCCGCGGAGTCGCTCTCGGCGCTCTCACCGTCGCCGCAGGTGGCGAGGAGGAGTACTGCCAGCGCCGCGATCGTCCGATGGGTCCGGGCCATAGGGCCTCCCTGCTCCGTCTTGCTGAGCGTCTCGTCGGGCTCGCGCTCGCGCTCGCGCGACGCGGTCGACGCTCCGGAGCGTCACCGCCGCGAGCCGGTCGGTCAACTGTCTTCGATTCACGCAAGGCCGCGCCGCGACACTCGGAGATGGTTGAGAGGATTCCCGTTCTTCAAAGTCACGCCACGCGGTGCTACGCTGCATTGCAGCGCAGGAGCCTGCGCGCCCCCCAAGAAAGCAAAGTCGGTGCTCAGATGATTCGAATGGCGCGCTTGAGTCTTGGAATCGGGCTGCTCGCGGCCTCCTGCGTGGCGTCGCCCGCCGAGCCGGGCGGGCCCACCGTGGCGATCACCGTGGCGCCGCTGTCCCTCGACGGCATCTCCAACGCGACCTACACGCTGACCGTGCTCAACGGCGACGACGACGTGGTCTGGGCGCGCCAGGTGACCTCGCAGAGCTACGGCGACGGCGCGGGCTCGGTCAGCTACGTCGGCCCGTGCGACGCGGACCTGTCGCAGAACACGGTGCAGGTCGTGCTCGACGTCCTGACCGGGACCGACGGCGACCTGACGGCCGGCGTCGACTACATCAACCCGGCGCCGTCGACGTCGCCGCTCGAGAAGACCGTCACCTGCGTCGAGGGGCGAGACGTCTCGGTGACCTTCGACATCACCTTCGCGCGGGCCGCTCAGCAAGGTTTCTTCGACGTCGCCGTGCAGTTCGACGACCTGTTCTGCTCGGCCAAGCTGGACTGTCAGGACCAGGACGGACAGACCCTGAAGCTCCTCCATGACAGCGACGGTGCCCGGTCGGACACCGCGGTCCTGGCCTTCGCGTGCACCGGCGGCGCCGACTCCGACACCTACCTCTATCTGTCGGACCTGACCCTCGACTGCGGCGGCGGCGACGTCGTCACCGTCGACCCGGCCCTCGGGCCGGGCAACCAGAGCATCGTGCCTGGCTCCGGCGTTCCGAACGACCACCTCTTCCAGGTGCTCGTCAGCCGCGGCGAGGAGCAGCTCGGCAGCTACGACAAGCGCTACTGGAACATCGCGCTCGGTCTCGAGGACGTGGCCGGCTGCACACTGTCGGCGACCGGCACGGCCTCCGACGGCGAGCTGACGGGCGGCGCGACGCCCGCCGGGGCCATCTGGCCGTACATCACGTGGACCGCCCCGATGGCGTCGTGCACGCGCCACGAGCTGAACGGCGGGGACGGCGTCGTCGCGACGACGTACACCGACTTCGCCGGGATCTCGTTCGCGAGCTTCTATCACGGCGACGGTGTCGCGCCGGTCGGGACGGCGCAGTACGGCGACGCGGCCCACTGGCCCGACGGGAGCTACCCGCGGTCGTGCGACGGCTATCGCAACCCGACCCCGCCGCACGTGTACACCGGCTCTCCGGCGACCGGGTTCTGGACCATCGATCCGCTGCAGGACGGCAACACCGTCGACGTGTACTGCGACATGACGACGGACGGCGGCGGCTGGACGCGAATCCTCGGCATCATCAACGCCAGCGGCCAGCACAACGCGCTGCCGCAGTCACCGACCTTGCTCGGTGGGTTGTCTCAGGCGGCCGTCGCGGGTGGCCATCCGCGTCCGTCGACCCTCCGCCCGTGGTACCTCGCGGGGGGCTTCGACACGATCCGCTTCGAGTGCGACAAGCCCAACGTCCCGCGGCAGATCGACATCATGACGAGCGACCCGAGCGCGATCGACTTCTTCACCGAGCAGCCGGTCGGCTTCCCGTCGGCGGTGGGCAAAGTCACGGCGCTCCCCAACGACACGTCGGTCCTGGCGGGCAACGCCAGCATCCCCCAGAACGGCGGCCCGGGGAGCGGCACCTCGCGCAGCGGCCCGAGCGACTGGGGCTACCAGGGCAGCTACTTCATCGGTCAGTGGGGTCACGACGGGATGGCGGCGTCCTCGTGGCTCTACAACCACTCCTTCTTCATCGGCTACACCGCGCACTGGCTCTACTCCGGTACGCGCACCGAGTGCGACGACTACGAGCCCTCGTCCTACACCCACGAGGGCTACTGGTTCGTCTGGGTCCGCTGACCGGGGAGACCGGGAGCAGGCTCGCGGTGGTCCGCGTGAGAAAGTGTTAGAAGATGGGGTCTGACCCCGCGATCTAATACTTACCGCCGTCGCGCGCCGGGGCCGCGTGAAAGTGTTAGACGGTGGGGTCTGACCCCGCGATCTAATACTTACCGCCGTCGCGCGCCGGGCCCGCGCGAAAGTGATAGAGGGTGGGGTCTGACCCCCAGGTCGGGTGTGATCCACAAGCCGGCACAGCTCGGTTTGCGCGGCATGATGATGGCTGCATGGGTGCTGAGCTGCCGTTTCCATTCGGTATTCTGGTGTCACCTCGCCCCCGGTGGCGGAGCGGTGGGGTAGGAGAGGCGGAGCGGGGGCTGGGCTGAGCTGTGCGCGTGCGCGTGCGCGTGAGCGTGAGCGGCGCGGGGAGCGTGAGCGTGAGCGGCGCGGGGAGCGTGAGCGTGAGCGGCGCGGCGCGGGGGCGTGTGCGTGAGCGGCGCGGCGCGGGGGCGTGTGCGTGAGCGGCGCGGGGAGCGTGTGCGCGCGCGGAGTGCGGTGGTGAGGGAGAGCGGGGGCGGAGCGAAGGTGGACAGAGCGGAGTGTGCGCGTGGGTCTCCTCAGTCTGACCTCGTGCTCCCGCCCCGCAAGGCCAAGCCACGGCTCCGCCGTCCTCGCCGTGCTCGCTCCACTCGCTGCGCTCGCTCCGCTGTGCGCGGCTCCGGGCGGCAGAGCCGTGGTGCGACTGCGTCGCAGCCTTGCAGGGCGGTGCGCGCGAGGTCGAGACGAGTCGTCCCTCGCGGCACAAGGCCGCTTCGGGACGTCACGTTTCGACAAGGAGACCCTCATGTTGCGCATCTACACTGTTTCGCTGCGCGTGGCGGCCGACGCCGCGGACGCGGCCGATCGCATCGGGCGCAAGGACCCGGACCCCGACGTCAGGCAGCGCCTCGACCACGTCATCGGAACCCTCGTCAACCTCACCCGCTGACCGAGCGCGGCGGCCGGATGCGCAGCGCGTCCGGCCGCTCCACCCCGATGCACCAGTCCTGCAGCTGAGCGAGAGCGGGGCCCCTCGAGGCTCGCGGCGCTCCCTCCGCTCCCGAACCACTCACGCCCAGCGCACCCGCTCCCGCTTCCGCGCCCCGCCCCTCACCCCGCACCGCACCAGCTTGCGCGCCGCCCTGCCTTCCGCGGCGAGCCAGTTCACCGAAGAGTCAGCCGGGTATGAATCACACCCCCCAGGTCTATCACTTTTGTCTGGCGGACAGGGCGGTCAGCGGACGCCGACGCTGAGGAGCTTGTTCGAGAAGGTGTTGGCGCCGAGGTCGCCGAAGGCGGTGCCGTTGTAGGTGGCGCCGTTGCTGCCATCGGGGCGGTAGTAGGGGGTCGAGTAGTCGCCGCACCAGTTGTTGCAGGTCTTCCAGCAGCTGTCGTAGTGGCCCGAGATCATGAAGCCGACCCACATCCAGCCGGCGTCGCAGATCTGGAGCTCGTAGCTGTAGCCGGTGTCCGCGACGCCGTGTCCGGTGAAGAAGCCGTGCTCGTTGCCCGAGGTGAACCAGTCGGTCGCCGAGGCGGTGATCGCGCCGCCGGAGTTGCGCGTGAACCACGCCTTCTCGTCGGGTGTCGGCGACGAGTCGTGGTTGACGTACAGGACATCGGTGAAGGGGATGTTCCGGCAGTCCGAGCGATACCCGTCGCCGCCGAACGGATAGGACGCCGAGTAGGCGATCTCGGTCTTCATGTGGACCTCGGAGTCGTCGGTCCAGCACATCGTCCAGCCGCCCCCGTCGGTCTCCATGTCGCACCAGGCCCAGAAGGCGTCGCCGGCGCCGCCCCCGTTGGGGTCGAGCTGATAGAGCCCGCTGGTCGTGACCCCGGCGTCGCGGAGCGCCTTGCAGCTCGCGCCGACCGTGATGGTCTGGCACTGGTCGCCGCCCCAGCCGCTCGGGCAGTCGCAGCTGTTCGGCCCGACGCAGGTGCCGCCGTTGTCGCACGCCGGCGAGCAGATGGGGGCCGCGGGCAGCCCCGGCGCGAAGGCGTAGCCCATCGTGTCGCTGGCGTCGCCGGTCTCGGTGTAGTCGGTCTGGACGTCGCTGGTGCCGTCGAAGCTGAGCGGCTCCTCGGCGCAGCTCCCGAGGTCCGCGTCCCAGCTGACGAAGGGATAGACGGCGCCGGCCGCGATGACGCCGTCGACGACGCCGTCGAGGTCGTTGGCGTCGTCGTCCGCCGTCGCGCGGGTCCGCAGCGCGCAGTCGCCGATGCTGCCGGTCACGCCGAGGGCGACGTTCCAGTAGACCTTGTTGGCGGCGGCGCTCCCGCTCTGGAGCAGCTCGTCGCCGCGATATACGGCGATTTGATAGAGGTAGCCGTCGGCGGCCGTCGCGGTCACCTGGCTGACCGCCGCGCAGCCGGCCATGTCGCCGGCCGTACATTGGTTTCCAGGCGCGCCGGCGGGCGAGACGGTGAAGTCGGCGCCGAAGCCGCTGGCCGGGTCGGTGCAGTCGAGCTCGAGGTCGTCCATGTACAGGACGGTGTCGACGTCGTCCCCGGTGCCGGCGGTACAGGCGAAGCCGAGGACGATGGTCCGCGCGCGGGCGCCGTCCTCGTCGAAGAGCAGGTCGATGTCCTCGCCCGGGCTCACGCAGGTGCCGCTCGCGTCGGCGTCGTCGCAGCAGTCGAGCTTGGCCGAGCAGAAGATGTCGTTGAAGTTCACCGCGATGTCGAAGAAGCCCTGTTGGGCCGGGCGCATCAGCGCCACGTCGAACTGCACGGCGACGTCGGTCCCCTCGACGCAGGTGAAGGTCCGGGTCAGCGCGCCCGAGGCCCCGGGCGAGGTCGGGTTCTGGAACGCGACCGCCGTCCCGGTCACGCCGGTCGCGTCGCCCGAGGCGAAGCTGCCCGCGTCCCCGCCGCTGACGTCGGCGTCGTACACCCCGACGACCCAGACGCGCACGGTGTTGAGGTTGGCCGCGCTGTCGGCGTCGCAGGGCCCGACGTAGCTCGCCGAGCCGGCGCTGTCGCCGTAGCTCGACGAGGTGATACGCCGCTGGAAGACGCTGCTCGGCGTCGTCGCCCCGTTGACTACCTCGAGGTCCCAGACGACGTCGCCCACGCCCTCGAGGTTCAACGCCGCGGCGGTGATCTCCACGCCGGGGCCGGCGAAGCCCCGCCCGTCGTCGCCGCTCGAGGAGCAGGCGCCGAGGGCGAACACCAACACCGCCGCAGTGAGCCGAAGCATGTAGTCCCTCCGAGCCGTCAGCGGATGCCGACGCTGAGCAGCTTGGTGCTGACCCAGGTGTGGCCGTTCTCGTTGAAGGCCATCCCGTGGTAGGTGTTGTTGTTCGGGCTGTAGTCGCCGTCGGGGCGATAGTAGACGGTGTCGGTGTCGCCACACCAGCTGCCGCACGCCTTCCAGCAGGCGTCCGCGTAGCCGCTCACGAAGAGGCCGGTCTGCATCCACACGTCGTCGCAGATCAGCAGCTGGTACTTGTAGCTCGTCGTGGTCACCCCGTGCCCGGTGAACGTCTTCTGGAGGTTTCGGTTCCAGCTCGCCGAGGACGTGCCCGCCGTGACCGGCACCCCGTCGTCCTTGGTGAACCAGGCCTGCTGGCCGTTGGCCTCGTTGACGTACAGGACGTCGGTGAACGCGATGTTGCGGCAGTCCGAGCGGTAGCCGTCGCTGCCGAACGGGAACGACGCCGAGTACGTCACCTCGCTCCGCATGTGGACCCGGCCGTTGTCGGTCCAGCACATCGTCCAGCCGCCGCCGTCGGTCTCCATGTCGCACCAGGCCTGAAACGACGTGAGCGGGCCGGCGCCGTCGGGATCGAGGGTGTAGAGCCCGCTCGTCGTCACGCCGCCATCGCGCAGCGCCTTGCAGCTCGCGCCGATGGTGATCGTCTGGCAGTGGTCGCCGCCCCAGCCGCTCGGGCAGTCGCAGCTGTTCGGCCCGACGCAGGTGCCACCGTTGTCGCACGCCGGCGAGCAGATGGGGGCCGCGGGAAGCCCCGGCGCGAAGGCGTAGCCCATCGTGTCGGCGGCGTCGTCGGTCTCGGTGTAGTCGGTCTGGACGTCGCTGGTACCGTCGAAGCTGAGCGGCTCCTCGGCGCAGCTCCCGAGATCCGCGTCCCAGCTGACGAAGGGATAGACGGCGCCGGCCGCGATGACACCGTCGACGACGCCGTCGAGGTCGTTGGCGTCGTCGTCGGCGGTGGCCCGGGTCCGAAGCGCGCAGTCGCCGATACTGCCGGTCACGCCGAGGGCGACGTTCCAGTAGACCTTGTTGGCGGCGGCGCTCCCGCTCTGGAGCAGCTCGTCGCCGCGATATACGGCGATTTGATAGAGGTAGCCGTCGGCGGCCGTCGCGGTCACCTGGCTGACCGCCGCGCAGCCGGCCATGTCGCCGGCCGTACATTGGTTTCCAGGCGCGCCGGCGGGCGAGACGGTGAAGTCGGCGCCGAAGCCGCTGGCCGGGTCGGTGCAGTCGAGCTCGAGGTCGTCCATGTACAGGACGGTGTCGACGTCGTCCCCGGTGCCGGCGGTACAGGCGAAGCCGAGGACGATGGTCCGCGCGCGGGCGCCGTCCTCGTCGAAGAGCAGGTCGATGTCCTCGCCCGGGCTCACGCAGGTGCCGCTCGCGTCGGCGTCGTCGCAGCAGTCGAGCTTGGCCGAGCAGAAGATGTCGTTGAAGTTCACCGCGATGTCGAAGAAGCCCTGCTGGGCCGGGCGCATCAGCGCCACGTCGAACTGCACGGCGACGTCGGCCCCCTCGATGCAGGTGAAGGTCCGGGTCAGCGCTCCCGAGGCCCCCGGCGAGGTCGGGTTCTGGAACGCGACCGCCGTCCCGGTCACGCCGGTCGCGTCGCCCGAGGCGAAGCTGCCCGCGTTCCCACTACTCACGTCGGCGTCGTAGACCCCGACGACCCAGACGCGGACGGTGTTGGGGTTGGCGGCGCTGTCGGCGTCACACGGCCCGACGTAGCTCGCCGATCCGGCGCTGTCGCCGTAGCTCGACGAGGTGATACGCCGCTGGAAGACGCTGCTCGGCGTCGTCGCCCCGTTGACCACCTCGAGGTCCCAGACGACGTCGCCCACGCCCTCGAGGTTCAACGCCGCGGCGGTGATCTCCACCCCGGGGCCGGCGAAGTCGCGGTCGCCGTCAGAAGACGAAGCGGCGCATCCTGCGAGAGCGAAGAGCACGGGCGTCGCGAGGGGGAGGAGGCGACGGGGCAGCGTCATCGGGTAAGCCTCGTGGAGGAGGTGATTCGCCGTGGAGCGGGACTCGCGGTGTGGAGGGGGCGCGCTGCGAGGGTGTTGTTGCAGCGCAGTGTAAGTCTACGGAGAGCGCGTCGCCTGGGCAAGCACCGAGCGGCCGGGATCGCCCGCGAGCCCGCGCTCGGAGGGGCCCACGCCCGAGTCGCCCTGCCGGTGGACCTCGTGCGCGGCGGGCAAGCGCAGGTCGCCGAGGGGACGTACTTCACCTACCAGGGCGTGGTCACCGACACCGTCGCCTCGACCTCGAAGGTCGCGGTCGACGGCGGCTTCGATGGCGGTGAGATGACGCGGATCCAGCGGGACGTCGCGGGGAACCCGGTGAGCCTCGACGGCGGCCAGCGAGATGGCCGGCGGGCTCGAGCCCGGGCTCCCGCCGCCGACCGTCACACCGGCGCCGGGGCCTCCGAAGACCCTACGCCGCGCCCATCGCCGCTGGCGTCATTCGGGCCGAGCCCCGCCAGGGATCGGCCTCGGCTCAGGGGAGCGCGCCGCCGCTCACCTCGCGGACGGCGTCGTCCACCGCCGTCAGGATGGCGTCGAGGTGGGGATCCTGCTCCCGATCGGCGTGCCAGAGCGCCGCGCTGTGGACGGTCTCTTCGCCGTCCATCACCACCACGTCGACGGGGACGTCGTCGGGGAGGCGATCACCCGGGATGGGCGCCAGGTCGAGCGCGGCGTTGTCGCGCAGCAGCGCGGCGAAGCGCTCGGTCCGGGCGGCCGCCCACGTCGCGGTGTAGTCGTTGTCCCCGGCGGAGCCGCGCTGCTCGACCCGCACGGCGCCGTCGCCGGCGACGCGCAGGGTGACGCGGCCGAGCTCCCAGTCCGGGATCCCGACGCTGATCGCGACGACGTGACCGGCGTTCCCGACGAAGTCCCCCAGGACGCGCTCGGCGTGGGTTGGCTCACTCATGGCTCCTCCGATGGCGTCGGCCCCGGCCGACGACCCGTTTGGCTCCGGCGCGCACCTCGACGAGGCGCACCCCGCGACGGCGGTCGCAGCGACGAGGGTCGCGACGAGCCGCAACGGTCGCTCAGTCCTTGGCCGAGGCATCGAGCGTGCGCCCGGTGGCGGCGCCGATGTGGCTGGCGATGGTGTCGGCGTGGCGCTCCTTCACCTCGGCCTTGTCGACGCCCTCGGCGTAGTAGTTGCCCATCAGCGAGTGGTCCTTGTGGACGCCGGAGGCCTTGTCGTCCTTGCGCTCCGGGACCCGCGAGTCCACGTACTCGTCCTTGAGGCCGAGCTGATGACCGAGCTCGTGGGCCATGGTGATGCGGCTCTTCGGCGTCACGTACCAGGTCGAGAGGTTGGCGCGGCCGGTCCCGGGCTTGAGCGTCGCGGTGATGTGCGGCTTGTCGCTGGTGAAGGTCAGCGACAGGCGCAGCGCGTACACCTTGCCGGTGGACTTGTCGGTGATCTTGAACTTGTTGTCCCAGAGCTTCTTGAAGGACGAGGCCGCGTCGGCCTGCGTCTTCTCGATGTCCTTGGCGGTCACCGTCGAGTCGGCCGGCGACAGCTTGACGCGGATGACGATGAGGCACTCCTTCTCCGTGAAGTCCACGTCGTAGGACGAGGTCCAGCCGTAGGGGCCGTCCTTGATCTTGTTCTTCACCTCGGTCGGCTTGAGCTGGACCGCCGCCGACTCCTTCTTCTGGACCGCCTTGCCGCCGGTGGCCGAGTCGAGCAGCGGCTCCGCCGAGCGCCCGGAGACGACCGCGTCCGCGACCGCGTCCGCATGCTGCTCGTAGCGGTCGCCGGCCTTGCCGACCCCGCCCGAGAGCTGTACGCCCGCGCGCTGCTGGACGACGTGGGCCGCCTCGTGGGCCGCGGTGTGGAGGCTCGGCGCGTCGCGGAAGGCGACGTGGTTGCCCGTGGCGTAGGCCTCGGCGCCCATCGCGGCGCTCGCCTGAGCCGCCGCGCCCCCGACGTGGGCCTGGACGTTGCCGACGTCGTGGCGTCCGAAGGCCTTCTGGATCGAGGCCTGGTGGGGGAGCGCGCCCCCGCCGCCCTTGACGCCGGCCGCCGCCGCGCTCTGGACGTCGGCGCCGCCGCCCTCGCCGCGCATCTGCACCGGCGTGAGCGCCGCGACCTGGGCTTCGTAGGGCATCCCGCGCAGCGCCGTCCGCGTCGCGCTCGACGTGGCGCCTTGGCCTTCCTGCGCCTTGGGCGCTTCCTTCGCCGCCGGCGCCCGCTCGGTGGTGGTCGTCTCGCCTGCCATCTCTCCCTCCTGTTCCCGCGCGACGAGCTAAGGGTGGACCTGACGCAAAGTCAAGCCTCGGCCGGCCCACGAGAGGGGCGAGCCGTCGCGCTGCCGTGGGGTCGACATGGGCGCGTCGGGGCTCGCCCCGGCGACTTCGCGTGAAGAAGCGACAGCGAGGTCGCGTCGGTGGACCATTCCCGACATCGGCCGAGACGGCCCCAGCACTGGAGAAGACCCATGAAGCGCATCACGACGCTCATCACGACCTTGTGTGCCCTCTTCGCCCTCGGCGGCGTGGCGTTCGCCGAGAACGCCCCCGGCGGCGGCGACAAGTGCGACCCCTACCGGAGCGCGCTGGCGAGCGCCCAGGCGACGCTCGAGGCCGCGACCCAGGCCATGCTCGACGCCCAGCGCGACCTCCGGGAGAAGCAGGCCGCGATGGACGAGGCCGAGCGCATCATGAACGAGCCGCCCGTCACCCCCGCCCAGGTCCACGCCTTCAACGCGGCCAAGGCGGCGCGCGACGCGGCGCAGACGACGGCGCAGTCGACGGAGAACGCGCACCGCTCGGCCGAGACCGCGCGCGACCGCGCCAAGCGGGACCTCGACGAGTGCATCAAGACCCTCCCCAAGGCCCCGACCGGTCCGGTCGAGGACCCGAACACCCCCGGCGGCGGCAAGAAGAAGCGCTGAGCCGGGACCCGGGCGACGCTGCCCCTCTGGTGTCACTCACCGAGGGGAGCGTCGTGCTCGACGACGTTTGTGGGAGCTCCCGCCCGGGAGCCTCAGCGGGCCACGACGGTGAGGCCGTCGCCGAGCAGGTCGAGCATGGCGCGGAGGGCGGGTGAGACGTTTCGCGCGCCGGGGTAGACGGCGTACATCGGGACGACAGGTGGGACGTGGTCGGCGAGGACCTCGACGAGGGCGCCTTCGCGGACGCTGGCTTCGGCGTAGGTCGACGGGAGCTGGGCGAGGCCGACGCCGGCGCGGGCGAGCTCGCGGACGACGGTGAAGCTGTTGACCTGGACGTGGGGCGTGACGCTGACGCGGCGGGGCTTGCGCGGGCCGGCGAAGGTCCAGCTGGTCGGGTTGCGCGAGCCGGTCATGGCGAGGCAGCGGTGGTCGGCGAGCTGCTCGGGGGTCTCCGGGACGCCGGCGCGCTCGAGGTAGGCGGGGCTCGCGTAGACGCGCCGCTGCTGAGGCGTGCCCAGCCTGCGCGCGATGAGCCGCGAGTCGTCGAGGGGCCCGATCCGGATGGCCAGGTCGTAGCCCTCCTCGACGAGGTTGACGTGGCGGTCGATCAGGTCGATCTCGAGGCGGACGTCCGGGTAACGGCAGGCGTACTCGGCGAGGAGCGGCCCGAAGGCGTGCTGACCGAGCTCGTAGGGGGCGGTCAGGCGCAGGCGTCCGGCGGGGCGGGCACGGAGCTCGTCCACACGCCCCTCGGCGGCCTGGAGCGCGGCGATGGCGGGGGCGGCCTCGCGTTGGTAGGCGGCGCCGATGTCCGTCAGCGCGACGCTGCGAGTCGTTCGGGCGAGGAGCTGGACCCCGAGCTGCTCCTCGAGGGTGGCGACCCGCTGGCTGAGCGTCGAGCGCGGGATGTCGAGGGCCTTCGCGGCGCCCCGGAACGACCCGTGCTCGACGACGGCGAGGAAGGCGATGACGGCGTTCGGGTCGGCGCTCGGTATTGTCCGCATTTACGGACAGTAAGTTCGTAGGCGCGTCATTGTCCAGTTCGGAGCGAGGGCTCATAGTTCGGTCACCAGACAAGGAGCCCGTCATGAACCTCTTCTCCAGCACCCGCCTCGGCCGCATCCAGCTCGATAACCGCGTCGTGATGGCGCCGATGACCCGGAGCCGCGCGCTCGGCGGCGTCCCGAACGAGCTGATGCGCGACTACTACGCCCAGCGCGCCGGCGCCGGGCTCATCGTCTCCGAAGGCGTGGCGCCGACCCCCGACGGCCTGGGCTACGCGCGCATCCCCGGGATCTACGGCGAGGCCCAGGTCGCCGGCTGGCGCGCCGTCACCGACGCCGTCCACGCCGCCGGCGGACGGATCGTCGCCCAGCTCATGCACGTCGGCCGCATCGCGCACCCCGCCAACATGCCCGAGGGGGCGCGGGTCCTCGCGCCGAGCGGGGTCCAGGCGTCGGGTCGGATGTACACCGACGCCGAGGGGATGCAGCCCTTCGCGGCCCCCGAGGCGATGACGACGGCCGAGGTCGAGGAGGTCCGAGACGGTTTCGTCATGGCGGCGAGGAACGCCGTCGCCGCCGGCTTCGACGGGATCGAGCTGCACGGCGCCAATGGGTATCTGCTCGAGCAGTTCCTCAACCCCCACACCAACCAGCGCGACGACGTCTACGGCGGCAGCGTCGCCGGCCGGGCGCGCTTCGTCGCCGAGGTCGCCCGGGCCAGCGCCGACGCCATCGGCGCCGAGCGGGTCGGGATCCGCCTGTCGCCCTTCAACACCTTCAACGACATGGCCCTCTACGACGACATCCAGGGGCAGTACGCCGCGGTCGCCGAGGCGTTCCGCGGGATGATGTACGTGCACGTCGTCCGGAACCTGGACCCGGGCTTCCCCGCCGTCTACCGAGCGATCCGCGAGGGCTTCGGTGGCCCGGTCATCCTCAACGGCGGCTTCGACCAGGCCCAGGCCGAGGCCGCGCTCAGCGCCGGCGACGCCGACCTCATCGCCTTCGGCCGGCCCTTCATCGCCAACCCCGACCTCGTCACTCGCTTCAAGATCGGCGCCACCCTCGCCGACCCCGACCCCAAGACGTTCTACACCCCCGGTCCCGCCGGGTACGTCGACTACCCCGCCGCGTGAGGAGAAAATGTTAGAAGGTGGGGTTCGACCCCGCTCTCGGGTGTGATCCACAAGCCGGCACAGCTCGGCTTGCGAGGGATGATGATGCCTGCATGGGTTCTGAGCTGCCGTTTCCATTCGGTATTCTGGTGTCACCTCGCCCCCGGTGGCGGAGCGGTGGGGTAGGAGAGGCGGAGCGGGGGCTGAGCTGTGCGCGTGAGCGTGAGCGGCGCGGGGGCGTGTGCGTGACCGGCGCGGGGAGCGTGTGCGCGCGCGGCGCGGGGAGCGTGTGCGCGCGCGGAGCGGAGTGGTGAGGGAGAGCGGGGGCGGAGCGAAGGTGGGACAGAGCGGAGTGTGCGCGTGGGGCTCCTCAGTCTGACCTCGTGCTCCCGCCCCGCAAGGCCGAGCCACGGCTCCGCCGTCCTCGCCGTGCTCGCTCCACTCGCTGCGCTCGCTCCGCTGTGCGCGGCTCCGGGCGGCAGAGACGTGGTGCGACTGCGTCGCAGCCTTGCAGGGCGGTGCGCGCGAGGTCGAGACGAGTCGTCCCTCGCGGCACAGGCCGCTTCGGGACGTCACGAGCGCTGGGTGAGGCCGGTCGCAAGGACACGGGGTTTTCGCCGCTCACCCTCGCGTGGACCGTGCGACAGCTCCCGCTCCAGCTCGCGCCCGCGCTGGGTTTCGACCAGGAGCTGTTGCGCGCCTTCAGCGATGATCTCGTTCGGCGACTGACGCGCGACAGCCCGTCCAGCAGGTAGCAGCGCAGTCGAGGACGAGACGCCCCGTTGGCTCCCCGCGCCGCTGTCAGAGCGCTACGTTCTGTTTGTTCTGATGTTTCAGTCTTGACTGAAATTATCGAATCGGGCGATGTGGATGTGGCGAGGAGGTGAGCGTGGACGACGAGACCGCTCGATACGTCGAGGATCTGGCGCTGTACTTCGAGGCGAGCGGGATGCCGCGCATCGCGGGGCGCGTCCTCGGGTACTTCCTGGTCTGTGAGCCGCCCCACAAGACCGCGGCCGAGCTGAGCGAGGAGCTCGGGGTCAGCCGGGCGTCGGTCAGCACCACGACGAGGATGCTCCAGACCGCGGGCCTCGTGGACAAGGTCGCCGTGCCCGGCGCGCGGTCGACCTACTTCGGCCTGGCGCGGGACGGCTTCGAGCGGCGCTTCGAGCTCGTGGTGGCCGGCTTCGCCGCCTTCGTACCCATCGCCGAGCGCGGGATCGCGCAGCTCGAGGCGCGGCCCGACGGCGAGCCAGCTGAGCGCCTCCGATTCCTACGCGACCTCTACGTCTTCTTCGCCCGCGAGATGCCGAAGGTCCTCGACCGCTGGCGAGAGGAGCGGGCGGAGAGCGAGGAGAACACGCCGTGATCGACGTCGCTGACCTCGTCTTCACCTACCCCGGCGCACCCTCGCCGACCCTCAAGGGCATCACCTTCGGCGTCACCGCCGGCGAGGTCTTCGGCTTCCTCGGGCCGAGCGGCGCCGGCAAGAGCACGACCCAGAAGCTCCTCATCGGCCTCAACGGCGGCTACGAAGGCCGGGCCGAGGTCCTCGGCCGCGAGGCCCGGGCCTGGGGGACGGCCCTCTACCGGCAGATCGGCGTCGGCTTCGAGCTGCCGAACCACTTCTCGCAGCTCACGGGCCTCGAGAACCTGAAGCTCTTCGCCTCGCTCCACGACGGCGAGACCCGCGATCCGATGGCGCTCCTCGACCGCCTCGGCATCGCCGACGCTGCCAACACGCGGGTCAAGAGCTACTCGAAGGGCATGGCGATGCGCCTCAACTTCGCTCGGGCCATCCTGCACTCGCCGCGCCTGCTCTTCCTCGACGAGCCCACCGCCGGCCTCGACCCCGCCAACGCCCGGAACCTCAAGGACATCATCCGCGAGCTGAAGGCCGCCGGGACGACCATCTTCCTGACGACCCACGACATGCACGACGCCAACGAGCTCTGCGACCGCGTGGCCTTCATCGTCGACGGCGAGCTGGCGCTCGTGGACTCGCCGCGCGCCCTCGCCCTCGCTCACGGCGAGCCCCGGGTCACCGTCGAGCACCGTGGTGCCGATGGGACGCTCCGGCGCGACCAGTTCGAGCTCCGCGGCCTCGGCGACGACCCCGCGTTCGCCGAGATCCTGCGCGCCGACGCCATCGAGACCCTCCACAGCGGCGAGGCGACCCTCGAGGACATCTTCATCGCCACGACCGGCCGGAGGCTCTCGTGAGCACGGTGGCGCGGCTCGTCCGCTGGGACCTCGTGACCCAGCTCCGCCACGGCTTCTGGGTCGCCGCCGCCTTCGCGACCCTGCCGTGGATAGGCGTGCTCCTGGCCATCGACGAGGCGCAGTCCCGGGCGCTGCTGCCGGCCATCATCTTCCTCGACCTGTCGATCATCGGCCCGCTGTTCATGGCGGGCGTCTACTTCTTCGAGAAGCGCGAGGGCTCGCTCCGGGCCATCACGGTCAGCCCCGTCGCGACCTGGCAGTGGCTGACCGCGAAGCTCGTCACCCTGGCGCTCTGCGGCGTCACGGTCAGCGTCGGCCTGGTGCTGCTCGAGCTCGGCCTCGACGCGCCGTGGGGCGCGGTCCTGCTGGCGACCGTGCTCGAGAACCTCCTCTTCGTCCTGCTCGGCTTCATCCTGGCCGCCCCGACCGAGGCCTTCGGCAGCTTCTTCTTGCGCTTCGCCCTCTTCTTCGGGGTCGCCGAGATCCCGGCGCTGGCGTTCCTCGGCGTCGAGCACCCGCTCTACTGGCTGCTGCCGACCCAGCCGACGGTGGTGCTCCTGCGCGGCGCCTTCGAGGGCGCGCCCGCCGGTGAGATGGCGCTCGCCGCGGCAGCGCAGCTGGCCTGGATCGTCGCCGCCTTCACGCTCTGCCTGCGCCTCTTCGAGCGCCACGTCCGAGGGAGGCGCTGACATGGCCAACGCCTGGCTCAGCGTCGCGCGCACCGACGCCAAGCGGATCCTGCGGGACCGCTTCCTGCTGCTCATCGTCGTCTATCTGCCGCTGATGGCGATCGCCTTTCGCTGGGCGATCCCGGCCTTGGCCGAGGCGGTCGCGGGCGACGTCGACCTGCCCGCCTACTACCCCGTCGTCAACGCCATCCTGGTCCTGATCCTCCCGTTCATCATGGGCGCGGTCCTGGGGCTCCAGCTCCTCGAAGAGAAGGACGAGCGCGCCCTCTTCGCGGTCGCGATGACGCCGTTCTCGCTCCGCCGCTACGTCTTCTTCCGCCTGGGCGTCTACGCCTTCTTCGGGACGCTCCTGCTCGTCCTCAGCCACGAGGTGATGGGGCTCGTCGACATCCCGCTCCCGCAGCTCCTGGTCATCGCCCTCGGCTTCGGCCTGAACGCCGGGCTCAGCGCCTTCATGATCGCCATCGTCGCGAAGAACCAGGTCCAGGGCTTCGCCGTCCTCAAGGGCAGCGGCTTCCTCTTCGCCGTCCCGGTGCTCAGCTGGTTCGTCCCGCACCACTGGGACCTGCTCTTCGGCGTCCTGCCCTTCTACTGGCCCATCAAGGCGTACTACGTCGCCGTCAGCGGCGGTCCCACCGCGCTCTTCTGGGGCGCCGTCGCCGCCTCGCTCGTCGTTCAGCTCGCGGTCTTCGCCCTGCTGTACCGCGTCTTCTGGCGCCGCTTGATGCGCGTCTGAGCGCACGGCCAACCTGGTCGCTGCCGAGTTGATCGTTCGCCTGGCCACCGCGGGTGCCGTGTCCCCAGCGTTCCGGACGGTCGCCGCCGCCGAGGGCTTCGGGAGACGACTCTCGTCACGGGGCTGGCACGCTCACGGGGTCGGGGGACCCTGGCTGCCGCCGTCGGTGGCGTCCCCGCCGCCCGAAGTGTCGAGGGTCGCGGTGGCCTCGTGGCTGAAGTCGCCGCGCTCGATCGTCGCGGTGATGGTGAACCTGCCGGTCACGCCGGTCGCGATCGTCGCGAGGCCCGGGGTCTCGTCGGAGAAGGTCACCGACTCCGGGTCGTCGGAGGTGAACACGGCGACCGCGGTCAAGTCCGCCGTCGCCGTCAGCGCGAACTCCCCGCTCCCGGAGTCGCTGGTGCGATCCGGAGCGCCGGCGCCGCCCTCCCCTTGGAGCTGCCCGTCGGTGTCGCTCGCGAAGGTGCCCGTGAGGGTGAACTGGACGTTCCCTTCGACGTCAGGCGTCGCCGGGTCGGGCGTCAACGCGAGCTCCGAGATGCCTGCTGCGCACGGGATGACCAGGTCGGGCTGAGTACCGAACCCGAGCGCCTGTCCACAGACCGCCGGGTCGATGCAGGTCGACTGCGCACAGAGGCCGCTCTCGCACTGACCGCCGGAGGTACACGACGCGCCGATCGTCCGTCGGCCACCGTCGCTGTCGCACGCCGAAGCGGACGTCAGAAGCACACACATCACCGCGAGCCGAACCATGTCGCTGGACCTCCAAGATAGAATACGGTTCTCCGGCCGGAGTGGCCGGGTCGGGCACCATTGGGGATAGGTCGCGCGCCGTCAACGAATGCGGTTCTCGCAACCGCACGAACACGCCGCCACGCCGGTTCACCGCCTGGTTCATCGGTCGCCGAAGAGGACGCGCGGGTGCCGTGACGGCGTGAACGTGCCCGGAGCCGTGGCGGATCGCGAGCCACCCGTGATCAGGGGTTGCCGCACAGGTGAGCCCTCGGCCGCGTCCACGCTCGCGACGCGTTTGCCGGAGCCGCGGCGACGTCGCATGCTGTGTCCGCTGCGCCGCAGAGGAGCGAGCCGTGACCGACCTCGAGGTATTCCTCCACGACCTCATCCGCCCCGGCGTGACCCTCGCCGTCGTGGCGGCCGTCATCGCCGGCGCGACCTGGGGGCTCCGGCGCGCGAGCCGCGGCCACGGCGAGCGCGCGCTGGTGCGCCAGGCCATCCTGGTGCTGCTCTACACGATCGGCTTCGTGGCCCTGGTCGTGTCGTTCCCGATGAGCGACACGATGCGCGGGCAGATCATCAGCGTCGCCGGGATCATCCTCTCCGGTAGCCTCGCCCTGAGCGCCACGACGTTCCTCGGCAACGCCATCGCGGGCTTCATGCTCCGGTCCATCAAGAGCTTCCGCCTCGGGGACTTCATCGAGGTCGGCGGCCACATCGGGCGCGTCTCGGCGCGCGGCCTCTTCCACGTCGAGATCCAGTCCGAGGACCGAAACCTCACGACGCTCCCGAACCTCTTCGTCGTCACCCACCCGACCAAGGTCACGCCGGCCTCCGGCGCCCTCGCCTCGGCCGAGGTCTCGCTCGGATACGACGTCCCGCGCGCCGAGATAGAGGCCGCGCTCCTCGAAGCCGCGGCGTCGGTCGGCCTCGCGGACGCCTTCGTCCTGGTCGTCTCCCTCGGCGACTTCTCGGTCGTCTACCGGGTGAGCGGGCTCCTCGGCGAGAGCGCGCGCCTGGTGTCGACCCGCTCGGCGCTGCGGGCGGCGATGATGGACGCGCTCCACCACCGCGGCGTCGAGATCGTGTCTCCCGGCTTCATGAACCAACGCCAGGTCGGCGAGCAGGTCTTCATCCCGACCGTGACGTCTTCCCCGGTCGTCGCGGACACCACCACGCCGCCTCCCGAACAGGTCATCTTCGACAAGGCCGACCGCGCCGCCGCCGTGGGCGAGATCGAGGCGCTCCTGGCGGCCCGTGAGGCCGAGCTCGACCACCTCGAGGGCGCCGAGAGCCCCGACGCCGACGCCATCGCCGCCGCCAAGGCCGACGTCACCCGCCTCGAGGAGCGCCTCACCAAGGCCGAGGCCGCCCTCGGGACGCCGTCGGACGGCTCCAAGTGAGCGGCCCCTCGCCGGCTCCAACGCTGACGGCGACAATCGGCCCATGAGGCCATCGTGGTGGCTCGGGTGCAGGCGTGGACCGACAGCCGTGAGGGGCTCTGCCTGATGCTCGCGTCGATGCCGCCGGGATCGACGATAGACGACGCGCTCCGCGAGCACCGGCGGCTGAAGCAGCTCGGGCGGCGCCCGTGCAAGTGCATGGAAGAGCCGAACCCGTGATACCCGCTACTCGGCCCGCCCCGTGAGGACCAGAATCGCGGGCAGGACCAGGGTGCTGGCGAGGAAGCTGAAGGCGATGCCGATGACGAGCAGCAGGCCCAGGCTCTCCATCGCGCCGTAGCCGCCGAAGGTCAGCGCCGCGAAGCCGAGCATCGTCGTCATCGACGACACCAGGACCGCCGTGCCCGTCCCGCGCACGAGGTGGTCGACCTTCGCCTTGCCGCCGTTGTCCTCGGCGCTCTCGCGGTAGCGGTGGATGATGTGCGCGCCCGCGTCGATGCCGATGCCGAGGAGAAGGGGCAGGGCGACCAGATTCGCGACGTCGAACTGGAGCCCCGTGGGCTTCATGATGCCCACCATCCAGACCCAGCCGAGGATCAGCGGGGTCATCGCCAGCGCGGCGTGGCGCACGCTCCGGAAGATGAGCAGCAGGAAGAGCGCGATGAGGAGCGCGGCCCACCCCGCGGCCTCGACGAAGCCGGCGAGGATCAGGTCCTGGTGCCGCACGATGTCGAGGGCCAGGCCGCTCGCGTCGGCGTCCATCCCCTCGACCGCCGCGACGAAGCGCCGGGCGAAGCCGCTCTCCCAGATGTCGCCCGACGGGAAGGCGTGGAGCGCCAGGAGCGCGCCGTCCTTCGACACCAGGCGGTGGCGGAAGAGCGGCGGCAGGTCCTCGGGAGCGTAGGTCCCGCGCTTCGCGACCGCCGCCGCCGTGCCGACGAGGCGCTGGGCGACCTCGAGGACGTCGCGCTCGGTGGCCGCGAGCCGGCGCTGACCCGCCTCGTCGAGCTCGGCGAGGGTCTTTCGCAGCTCTGACAGGGCCTCAGAGGCCTCCTGGGCCGGCTTCGGCGACTGGCCGCCCTGCTCGAGGGCGAAGGCCACCTCGTCGAAGGCGTCGAGGAGCCCGGTGGCCGCCTTCCGGAGCGCCTCGACGCTGCTCGGCGCCGCTGGAACCCGCAACCGCTCGGTCACGTCCGCCCCCAGCGTCGCGACCCCGCTGCGGAGCGCCTTCAGGCGGGCCTCGTCGAGGGGCGGCAGCAGGTCCGTCGGGGACTGGACCTGGCCGATCTCGGGGGCGTCGCGGAGCCGCCTCGTCAGCTCCCGCGCCTCGTCGAAGGAGTGGGCGACGAGGTTGACCATGGCGGGGCCGATGGCGCCGTCCCGCTCGAGGCGGTCGAGGCCGGCGCGGCTCTCGGTGTGCTGGGGGATGAAGTCGAAGTAGCGGCTCGAGTACCCGGGCCCGCTCGGCAGGAACGCGACGACCGCGCCCACGGTCAGGGCCAGCGCGGTCGCGACGACGAGCCAGGGGTGCCGGGTGACCAGGGCGGCGGCCGGGCGCCCGCCAGGGAACTCGGGGGAGACGCCCTCGCCCCCGTGGCGCCCGAGGCGCATCAGCGGCGGGATGAGCAGGAACGCGCACGCCAGCATCGCGAGGAGGCCGAGCGACGTGATGACGCCGAGCTCGGCGAAGGCGGTGAACTCGCTGGTGGCGACGGTCAGGAACGCCAGCGCCGTGGTCGCGGTGCCGGTCACGACGCCGGGGCCGGCGTGGACGAGGGCGCGGCGCATCGCGGCCCGGTCGTCGCGCGGGCCGGGGGCGCGCTGCTCCTCGCCGTAGCGGTAGAGGAGGTGGACGCTGATGTCGATGCCGAGCCCCATCAGCACCGACACGAAGCTCGAGGTGACGAGGTTGAGGCCGCCGTAGAGGAGCGAGACGAGCCCGACCGTGATGAAGACGCCGGCGCCCAGGGGGATGAGCGCGAGGATCGTCTGCCGCAGCGACCGGAACGCCACGAAGAGGAGCAGCAGGATCCCGATCACCGACGCGAGCCCCGTCAGCGAGATGCCGCGCCGGATGATGCGGAGCTCGTCGGTCGCCAGGGCCGGGAGCCCCGTGAGGTCCACGGTCACGTCGTCGGCGCGGACCTCGGCGACGGCCTCGTCGCGGGCGACGCGCATGGCGTCCACGAGGGGGGCGACGACGGTGCCCTCGTCGCTGTCGAGCTCGGGGAAGATCGTGACGAGGAGGTTGTCGTCCCCGGCGCGGAGGTAGCCGTGGTCGTCGAGGGCCACGTTCGAGGCGAGGCCGTTGGAGTCGGCCAGGCCGAGCAGCGCCGAGCCCGTGTCCTCGCCTCTGAGCCTCGCGTTCAGCGCCCGGACCAGCGGCGCGAAGCGAGCCAGCTCCTTGGTGTCCCCCTTGGCCTCGGCGACCCCGTCGAGGTTGTCGAGGAGGCGCCGCTCGAGGGCGCGGACGAGCATCGGCAGGCCCCGCGCGTCGCCGCCGGCGCTCAGGTCCCCGAAGCCGTCGAGCAGCCGCGGGTGGTTGAGGGCGAGGACCTCGGCGAGGAGCGTCAGGTCGAGCCGCCCCATCACGCGGTCGTCGAGCCCTTCGACGCGGTCGAGGCGGGCGATGAGCGCGCTGGAGACGGCGCGGCGCTCGTCGGGCGTCCCGCCGGAGATGACGAAGACGGCGGTGTCGGGGCGGCCGAAGGCGTCGAAGAAGCGGACCAGCCGGGCCTGGCCGGGGTCGTCCTCGCTCAAGAGGTTTCGCCGCGAGGTCGAGATGTCGAAGGGCCCGAAGAAGGCCTGGGCGACCCCGAGCGCGCTGAGCAGCGCGACGGCGGTGATCGCCGTGCGCGGCCAGCGCGTGGCGACGGTCGTGAGCGCTGCGAGCCTTTTCTTCACGCCGCGACGTCTACCGAGCTTCGCCCGGGGCGGCAAGCCCAACCGGCTGGTGCCGGCGCTTAGGACCTGTCCAAGAACAAGTGAACCACCTGACCGTCGGATCCGGCCCACTGAGCGGCCCGGCGGAAGCTTGAAAGGCGCCCGGTCTGACTGCGCTTCCGCCGAACCACTCAGCGGGCCGCCTCCTTGGTCATCTGGCCCACTTGTTCTTGGACAGGCCCTTGGACACGCCCCGGCGCGGTCGCTACAGTCGCGACATGAGCCACGCCGCCGAACAGCGCCCCGCCGGCCCGACCTACGACGACATCGAGGCGCTGCCGCCGGGGGTCAACGGCGAGATCCTCGCCGGCGAGCTGGTCGCCAGCCCGCGCCCGGCGGGTCCGCACACGACCGCCGCCTCGGCCCTGGGGATGCTCCTCGGACCACCCTTCGCCCTGGGGCTCGGCGGCCCGGGCGGCTGGGTGATCCTGGACGAGCCCGAGCTCAGCCTCGGCGTCGACCCGCGCTTCGACCCGGTCATCCCCGACCTCGCCGGCTGGCGCGTCGAGGCGATGCCCGAGCGGGTCATGACCGCGCAGTTCGACATCGTCCCCGCCTGGGTCTGCGAGGTCGTCTCACCCAGCACCCAGCGGCACGACCGGGTCCTCAAGCTGCCGTTCTATGCCCGCGCCGGCGTCCGACACGCCTGGCTCGTCGACCCCATCGCCGAGACCCTGGAGGTCTACGCCCTCGAGAGCGGCCGCTGGGTCGTCGCCGGCAGCCACTCGGCCGACGACGTCGTCCGCGCCGCCCCCTTCGACGCCGTCGAGATCTCCCTGTCCTGGCTCTGGGGCCGCACGCCGCCCGAAGGTTAGACCCTCGGGCGGCGGTGAAGCGCCGCGCTCAGGGGAGCTCGACCTCGGTCACGTAGGGGCGCCGGGTCCCGCCCTTCGCGCTGACGACGCCGAGGCCGTCCTGGCCCCAGCACCAGGTCGCCCCGCCGGCGCGCTGCCCGCAGAACTGGCTCGAGCCCGAGCGGACCCGGGTCCAGTCGGAGTCCGTGCCGACCCGCGTCGGCGTGTACGCCGTGGTGGTGCTCCCGATCCCGACCTCGCCGTACATGTTTCGGCCCCAGCACCACAGCTCGCCGGCTCGGACCGCGCAGCACGCCTGACCGCCGCAGGTCACGTCGGTCCAGTCCGCTGCGCCGCCGACCCGGGTCGGGGTCAGCGCGTAGGACGTCCCGCTCCCGAGCCCGAGGTTGCCGTAGGAGTTGTCTCCCCAGCACCACAGCGTCCCGGTCCCGCGGAGGCCACACGAGTGCCACGGCGCCGCGGTGACCGCGGTCCAGTCCGTCGCCCCGCTCGCCTCCTGGGTCGGGGCCTCGCGCGTGGTCGTCGTGCCGTCGCCGAGCTTGCCCATCCAGTTGTAGCCCCAGCACCACAGCGTGTTGTCGCTGCGGATGGCGCAGCTGTGCGTGGCGCCGAGATCGAGCTCACCCCAGGTCGTCCCGACCGCGATCTGGGTCGGCGTCCCCACGTCGGTGGTCGTGCCGACGCCGACCTGGCCGTTGCCGTTGTCTCCCCAGCACCACAGCGCGCCGCTGGAGGTCCGAGCGCAGGCGTGGTCTCCGCCCGAGGCCACGTCGACCCAGCTCGTCCCGGGGATCTGGAGCGGCGTCGCCGACGGCGTCTTGGTCCCGTCGCCCAGCTGATACTGGTCGTTGGCGCCCCAGCACCACAGCGTGCCTCCGCCGCCGAGGGCGCAGGCGTGGGCGCTCCCGAGCGCCGCCTGGGTCCAGCTCCCGGCGCCGCCGGTGACCGTCGTCGGGAGGCTCCCGAACGCCGGGGTCGTGGCGCCGTTGCCGAGCTGCCCCTCGTCGTTGACGCCCCAGCAGGACAGCGCGCCGCCCGCGGTCACGCCGCACGCGAACCCCGAGCCATAGGGCGCGAGGTCCACGTCGACCCAGCTCCCGGCGAGCTCCTGCGGTGTCGCCTTGATGACCGGCCCGCCGGAGCCGAGCGGCCCCTGGGTGTTCCGACCCCAGCACCACACCGAGCCGTCGTCCCGGCTGGCGCAGACGTGCTGCGCGGCGGCCGCGACCGAGGCCCAGGTGGTGAGGCTCCCGACCTGGATCGGATCGGCCTGGACGCCGCTCGCGACGGCCTGGAACGCCTCGTTGGCCATCTGTCCCCAGTCGTTGGCGCCCCAGCACCAGAGCGTCCCGTCGGTCCGGACGCCGCAGGTCGTCGACGCGTTGGCGGTGCCGCCGGTCGCGACCGAGACCCAGTCGGTGCCGAGCGTGCTCTCGCGCGCCGGGACGGTCCGATCGTTGGTCCCGCCGGTCCCGAGCGAGCCGTAGTCCCCGTGACCCCAGCACCAGAGCGTCCCGTCGTGTCGGGTCGCGCAGGTGTGCCACAGCGGCCGGGCCAGGCTCGCCCAGCTCGCGCCGGCCCCGACCTGGACGGGAGACGGCTGGGGCGCGGTGACCGAGCCGATGCCGAGCTGCCAGGTCGAGTTGCTCCCCCAGCACCAGAGCGAGTCGTCGGACCGGAGCCCGCAGGTCGAGACGCCCGCGGCGATGGTCCGCCAGTCGTTGTCGCTCCCGACCCGGGTCGGGGCGAGGTGCGGAAGGGTGTCGCCGACCCCGAGCTCGCCGTTCACGTTGTAGCCCCAGCACCACAGCGAGCCGTCGGTCTTGATGGCGCAGGTGTGGCGCTCGCCGGCGCTGATCTCGGCCCAGTCCGAGTCGCCGCCGACCTGCCCGGGCGCCGTGGTCGAGACGGTCGTGCCGTCGCCGAGCTCGCCGTAGGTGTTGTCGCCCCAGCACCAGGCCGTGCCGCCCTCGCGGAGCCCGCACATGTAGGAGCCGGAGTTGATGTCGGAGTTCCCGACCGAGGCCATCACCCAGTCGCTGGCGACGCCGATCTGCACCGCGTCGTAGGTGGGATCGGTGGTGCCGGTCCCGTGTTGGCCCGACTCGTTGGCGCCCCAGCACCAGAGCGTCCGATCGGCCCGCACGGCGCAGGACTGCTGGGCGAAGGCGGCGTCGAAAGCGGCGACCACGCCCAGGGCGTCGATCCGCGGGTAGGCCTTGACCTTGACCGTGGCGCGCGCGGTCGCCGCGGCGGCGTCCGTGACCTCGACCACGACCGTGCCGCTCGCCGGGGCGGTCAGCTGGTCTCCCGCCAGCGTCCCGTCGCCGGAGAGCTTGGCGTAGCTGTAGCTCCCGGCCCCGTTCGTGCCGGCGAAGGTGACCACCTGGCCGTGCTCGACCCACACGACCGCCGGCTCGATGCCGAGGACCGGCGTGACCGTGACCGTGGCGTCCGCCGTCGCGCCGACCCCGTCGGTGACGCGGACGGTGGCGCTGCCCGCCGTCCCCGGCGCGGTGTACGTGGCGCCGACCAGGGTCCCGCCACCGGACTCGAGGCTGAAGGTGTAGGGCAGGGTCCCGCCGCTGGCGCTGAAGACGAGCTGCTCGCCGATGACCACGAAGGGCGCGTCGGGGCTGATGGCCAGGGGCTCGAAGACCTCGGCGACGGCGTCCCGCGTGTTTCCGAGCGCGTCGGTGACCCGCACCGTGACGCTGCCCGGGGTCCCGGGGGCCGTGAACGTCTCGTCGACGAAGCTCCCGCCGCCGCTGACCACGCTGAAGGTGTAGGGGCCGACGCCTCCGCTCGCCGTGAAGACCTGGGACCCGCCGACCGGCAGCGAGGGAGCCTCGGGCGTGATCATCAGCGGCTCGTAGATGGTGATGACCGCGTCGGCGCTGTGGCCGCCGTCGTCGCTCACGCGCACCGTGGCCGTGCCGGCGGTCTCCGGTGCGGTGTACTGGCTGCCCACGAGCGCCCCGCCGCCGGCGATGATGGCGTAGGAGTACGGCGGCTGACCGCCACCCGCGGTGAAGGTGTGGCTGGTCCCGGCGAGCAGCGCCACGCTGGTCGGGACGATGGCCAGCGCCCCAGCGACCGGCACGCAGACCCCGTCATCGCAGGTCTCGTCCACGGCGCACCGCGGGTGGCAGAAGGCCAGGCCGTCGATCCCGGGGCCGTAGCCGTAGGTGAAGGCGGTCTCGCCGTCGGAGGTGGTCGTGTAGTCGGCGCGCACCTGGGCCGTGGGGTCGCCGAACTCGAGGCCCTCTTCACCGCAGGCGCCGAGCTGGACCTGCCAGCGGACGAAGGGGTAGACGACGCCAGCGTCGACGCTGCCGGCGTCGACCCCCGGGGTGGCGGACGGGTCATCGGCCGTCCCGCGGGTCGACAGCCAGCACCCGGCGATGGCGGGTCGCTTCACGCCGAGGGCCACGTTCCAGTAGACCTTGTGGGCGTCGTCCCCGGCGCTCGGCAGCGCCTCGACGCCGCGGTAGACGGCGAGCTGGTAGAGGTAGGTGTCGGCGTCGACGGTCGGGGCGGCGGGCTCGTCGACGGCGGCGCAGGCGCTCATCCCGTTCGACCCGGGCGTGCACTGGTTTCCCGGCGGGCCCGACGGGTCGAGGACGATGTCGGCGGCGAAGGTCTCGGCGCTCGGGGTCGTGCAGTCGAGCTCGAGGTCGTCGAGGTAGAGCGTCGTCCCCGCGCCGGCGCCGATCCCGGCGGTGCAGGCGAAGCCGAGGACCATCGTCGAGGCGCGGCCTCCGGCGGCGTCGTGGAGGAGCGCGATGTCCTCGCTGCCGTCGAGGGCGCAGGTCACGCCGGCCGGGTCGCTGCAGCAGTCGAGCTTGGCCGAGCAGTAGATGTCACCGAAGTTGACGGCGATGTCGAAGAAGCCCTGGAGCGCCGGGCGCATCAGGGCGACGTCGAAGGACACCGCGACGTCCGCGTCGGGACGGCAGTTCACCTCGCGGGTCAGCGGCGCCGCCTCGGTCGGGTTCTCGAAGTCGAGGGGGGCGCCGGCGACCACCTCGTCGTCGTCACCGGCCGCGAAGGCGCCGGCGTCGGTCACCGCGTCGCGGTAGACACCGACGACCCAGACGCGGACGGTGTTGAGGTCCGCTCCGGGGCCCGCGTCGCAGCTCCCGACGTAGCTCGCCGAACCCGCGCTGTCGCCGTAGCGCGACGAGGAGAGCCGTCGCTGCCAAACGACCTGGGCCGGGTCGGCGCCGTTGAGGACCTCGACATCCCAGACGACGTCACCCACCCCGTCGAGGGTGAGGGCGGCGACCGCGACGGAGAGCTCGGCGCCCCCCTCCGGGTGCTCGGGCGTGGCGCAGGTGGTGGAGAGGGCGAGCGTCGCGAGAGCGGCGAGCCACGAAGCGCGAGCGTGCTGCATCGACCTGACCTCGTTGTCGCGACCGGCGCCGCGAGAATCGGAGGACCCCGCACGGGGTGCAATGCACAATACATATCATCACGATAATCAAACAAGGAGACGATAATCGCGTCGACACGCATGAGCCGCGCTCAGATGCTGCTGCTCGTCGTTCCACAGGGCGTCGCGTTCCGCGTTCACCGTGCTCCGATCGCTACGCCAGCAAGCGCGCGTGATCTCGCGACCGCGAGTTGGGACCCGCGCCTCGAGGTTGCAGGCGGCCTGCCCAGCCGGCTCCGCGCTCATTCCGCGTTGACCCCCCAATCGTTCGGTCGGTACAGTCTCCTCGGGCCGCCGCTCTCTCGCGCCCCACCTCCCCAGCCTCTCGAACGCCTCACCGTCGGCCTCCCGTGCTCGGAGCCTCGCCCATGCGCATCTCGACGCTCGCACCCGCGCTGCTCTTGCTCCCTTCGCTCGCGGCGTGTGACGGCGCTCCAGCGACCGACAAGGCCTTTGACGGTCCCGGCGTCACCGTCGACGTGGCGGCCCTGAACCTCGTCGGCGTGGGTGACGTCGTGTGGGACATCGAGGTCGTCAACGGCCGGACCCCGACGCCCGACGTCGTCTGGCAGCGACGCCTCACGTCGAGCGGCTACGGTGACGGCGCCGGTTCGGCGAGCTACATCGGGCCGTGTGACGCCGACTCTGCGGTGGCCGACAACGTCGTTCGCGTCTGGGTCGTCGGCCTGTACACCGGGGCCGTCGCGTCTGGAGACGCCGGGCAGTTCAACAGCGGCGCCGCGACCGGGATCGGCACGGTGACCGGCACCGAAGTGGACTTCCGAAACCCGACCGACGACGGGCCGCTGACCCAGACTGTCACCTGCCGCGACAACGCCGACGTCGCCGTGCAGTTCGACGTCAGCCTCATGCGCCCGGCCCAGCAGGGCTTCTTCGACGTCGCGGTGAACTTCAACGACATCTTCTGTTCGGCGAAGTTCGACTGCTGCAACGACACCGGCGCGACCTGTGACGACATCACGCTCCTCTTCGACGAGAACGGCGCGCGCGCCCGGACCTTCGTCCTCGGCTTCGCCTGTACCGCCGGGACCGGCGCCGGCGTGACGACCGAGCTCTACCTCGACCGGCTCGCGCTCGACTGCACGACCCCCGGGACCGGGACCTTCGAGGCCGACATCCTGGTGTCGCCCGGCGGAGACGCTGGAAACCAGTGCACCCCGGGCTCGCTCAGCGGTTGTGCGGCCATCTCCGAGCCGGGCGGCCTCGACGCGGACGCCTACCTCTTCCAGGCGGGCGTCTACCGGGGCGCCGAGTCCCTGACGTCGGGTGGGCCGGCGAACAAGGTCTACTGGAACATCGCGCTCGGCGTCCGCGCGCCGATCTCGGGCTGCCACCTCCGGACGACCGCGACCGCCGACAACGGCGCGGTCGCGACCGACAACGTCGACGGCGGGACCATCGCGGCCGGCGCGGTCTACCCGGTGATCTCGTGGGACGTCGACCTCGCCACGTGCCAGGCCGAGGAGCTCGACGACAGCGCGATGGTCGAGTCGGGTTACACCTCCGTCGACGGCGCCGGCACCACCTTCGACTACGCCTGGGCCGCCGGCGCGCCGCCGGTCCGCACCTGCCCGCCGGGCTGGCTCCTCATCGGGGACACCTGCGTCGAGGACGTCGACCACATCACGAACGGGACCTTCGACACCGGGCTCGCGGGCTGGACCGGGAGCCTCGGGAGCTGGAACGCCGACGGCACCGTCTCCGTGTCGACGAGCACGGTCAGCACCAACTACTTCCGTCAGACCGTCACGACCATCCCCGGCGTGACCTATGTCCTGACCTTCGACGTCGTCGCGCTGTCGGGCCCGGGCGGCATCAGCAGCAACGTCTACGCGACCAACGACACCGAGGATCCGCGAAACGGCGTGAAGCTCGCCGCGTCGACGAGCACGACGACCCCCTCGAGCGGCCGGACGTACACCTTCACCGCCGAGACCGCCGCGACGAACATCGTCATCGCGACCGAGGTCCAGATCGGCAACACGACCCACGACAACGTCACGCTGTTCATCGCGCCGTAGCGCCGTCTTTCGGCTCGCTGAACGATCTGTCCCGATCCCGGCGCCTCGCGCAGTCCGGCGCCGCCGACGGTCGTGCCGGGGGCAGCCGTGCCCCTTGGCTTGCCCCGCCGCGCGCGCCGCGGTAGACGCCCGTCCCACGCCTCCCCCGTCACGAAGGTGCCTCAACATGCGAATAATGTTCGCGTTCGCCCTGCTCGGCCTGCCCCTGTTCGCCTGCGCCGGAGACGACGCCCAGCCCGCGGCCGACGCCGCGACGCTCTGCGCGCAGGCGACTCAGCACGTCCGCGACTGCATGCCGGGCGAGGCGGTCGAGACGCCCGCGAGCTGTGACGCGGCGAGCGCCCAGGCGACCCTCGGGACCTCCTGCGAGACCCTCGCGAGCGGCGGCGGCAAGGGCGACGGGCTCTGCAACCCCTGGCTGTGGTGGACCTGCGTCGACGGCGGCTCGGGGACGACGGGCTTCGACTTCTGGGTCAGCGTCAACGTCTGCTACGACGACCTCTGCGACGCGGTCACCGGCGGCGCGAGCTGCGGGCTCCTGACGCTGACCGACGCCGACGGCGAGGAGGTCGCCCGCGCCTGGACCGGCAGCGGCAGCAACGCCCGGTTCGAGGGTCTCGATCTGCCCGATGGGACCTACGCCCTGACGCTCTATCGAAACGACGGCAGCGTCGCCGAGATGACGACCGTCGAGGACAACGGCTTCTTTCGGAGCGGTCGCGAGCCGGCCATCCTGCCGGTCGTCCTCCGCGCCGGCGAGGAGCCCGAGCGGCCGCGCTTCTACCTCGCGATGGGCGAGGAGGAGAGCGTCCGTCGCTGCGCCCGGGTGAACGGCGAGGTCGAGGCGAGCTGCGGCGGCGCCGAGGTCGACGCCGAGGAGACCGAGTGGACCTGGTTCGTGCGCCTGTCCGGAGAAGACGAGCGCGGCCCGGTCAGCGAGCTGTCGCGCGCGTTTCGGCGCTATCAGGAGCCCAACGGCTTCGCCTTCCTCGACGTGATGCCCGGGACGTACACCCTCGACTTCATCGAGATGGACATCCCCAGCTACGCCCGCGAGAACAACCCCGATTACGCGTACCTCGTCGACCGCTACGCGACCGACAACGTCTACACCTCGGACTTCGAGGTGACGACGGACGACCAGGGTGCCACCCTGGAGCTCGGCACCTTCGAGCTCCAGGGGGAGGGTTGTGACTGAGAACGCGCGTAACGTCTGGGCCCCTGCGCTCGTCGCCCTCGCGGTGACCGCGCTCGCCATCCCCGCGGCCGCCACCAGCGACGACTGCCTCCTCGCCGAGGGCTGCTACGACGAGGGGATGTGCTCGATGACGCCCGATGGGTGCGTCATGATGTCGGAAGGGGACTGCCTGACGTCGGACGCCTGCCAGCGCGAGGGGCGGTGCAGCTACGACGGTGACGTCTGCGTGGTCGGAAAGGCCGGCTGCGCCAAGAGCCCGGCGTGTACGGCGTACGGCTTGTGCGCGGCCGGCGCCGAGCGGTGCGAGCCGACGGCGTCGGGGTGCAAGAAGAGCTTCGCCTGCAAGGCGCTCGGCGAGTGCCGGCTCACCAAGGTCGGCCCGAAGACGAACAACATCCTGCAGGCCGACGCGTGCCGCTCCAACGGTGATACGGACTGCGCGAAGTCGGCCGCGTGCAAGCACCTCGGGCGCTGCGTGATGACGCAGCACGCGCCGATGGACATGGCGTGCGTCGCCCGCGGGAAGAGCTGCGAGAGGTCGACCCTCTGCGCCCTCGACGGGCAGTGCACGGCCAACGACGAGGAGGAGTGCGTCGCGACCGACGCCTCGTGCGCCAGGTCCGCCGCGTGCAAGGAGCTCGGGATGTGTGCGGCCGAGGGTGAGCCGCGCTGCCTCGCGTACGACGAGGCGGCGTGCAAGGCGTCGACGGCCTGCAAGGAAGACGGGGCCTGCGTCCTCGACAAGGACAAGAAGGTCTGTGTCGTGACGCTCCCGACCAACGAGCGCGGCGGCTACTGCCCGAAGTTCGCGACGTCGACCCGGGTGAGCAAGGTCGTGACCAGCTCGACCCACCCGACCTGGAAGGAGTACGCGTTCGGCGGCGAGCAGCTCATCGATGGGTTCATCGAGACGAGCTGGCAGCCCAGGACGAAGAAGGGCGGCGGCGTCGGGGAGTCCGTCACGCTGATCCTGCCGAAGGCCGCGCCGATCACCGGCCTCCGCGTCGCCAACGGGTTTCTGCGTCGCGACCGCCTCGGCGACCTCTTCCTGTGGAACAACCGCCTCCGGCACGTCGTCGTCGAGGCCGGCGACTCCAAGCAGGTCGCCTACTTCTACCCGGATCACCGCGGCTACGTGGACATCCGCTTCCCGCCCGCGACCACGGATCGGGTGAAGCTGACGGTCCGCTCGATCTACCCGGGGCTCCTCTGGAACGACCTGGCCATCAGCGAGATCGAGGTCCTCACCTGCGTCGACTGACTACGGCAGGATCCAGGGTTTGGGCGCCAGGCTCCGGGGCGCGGCGGCGAGGTCGGCGTCGGGGTCGATGATACGGCGCGAAGGGTGGCCGTTCAGGCTCACCCAGGCGTCGGCGCGGACGGCGACCTCGGGGTAGCCGCGGGCGCGCCAGCGGGCGGCGAGGTGGTGGGCGTAGTCCTGGATCATGTCGGGCTGGGTCGACATCATCCGGCGCTGGAGCGGCGTCAGGTCGTCGGGGCGGACGACGCGCGGTCGCGCGTCCGGGCTCGGCTGGACCCGGAACTCCACGTGGCCCGTCTTGTCGATGAGCATCACGCGCCAGGCGAAGCGGAAGCCCTCCTCGGTCCAGTTGACCGGGCCAGGGTAGGCCAGGTGACGCAGGGGGAGCGCGACCTGGAGCACGATCCAGGCGGCCCCGAGGCCCAAGGCGAGGCGACCGAGCGGCCTGACCCGGTCCGGAGCGTTCGTGGGGCGAGGGCGGCCGGTAGTTCCTCGCGTCCGCGACCGCCGAGCCGCTCGAGCGAGCCAGCGTCGGGGCCAGTCGGGCGCGAGGCAGACCGTGACCGCCGCGAGCATCACGAAGGAGAAGACGCCGACCGGGAAGAGCGCCCAGATCGTCAGGTGGAAGGCGACGACGGCGATGAGCGCCACCGCGCGCGTCCTGCGCCAGAGCAAGAGCGGCACGATGAAGAGGTCGTGCAGCATCCCGGCCCAGCCCATGAAGATGGCCGCGGCCTCGGTGTCGAGGAGCGGGCCGAGCACGGGAAGGTCGTGGTGGGCCTGGAGCCAGATGCGGAGCGGCTCGCCGTGGACGAGCCAGTCGGGGTGGAGCTTGGCCAGCCCGGCGTAGACGTAGACCGTCGCGACCTGGAGCCGCAGCAAGACGTAGGACGCCTGTGGCACCTGCCGCTCGCCGCGGCGCCGGGCGTCGAGCGACAGCGCGGCGCCGACGGGCACGAAGACGAACAGCAGCGCCAGCAGGCTCAGGAGGTAGTGGTGGTTGAGGTAGAGGGCCTTGTCCACGAGGTCCCCGTAGGTGAAGGCGAGCGCGAAGACCGCGGCGGCGATCCGCGTCCGCCAGCCCAGCGTCAGCGCGACGGCGGCGAGCCCCTGGACGGCCAGGAGCGCGTACATCCCGGCGCCCGGCAGCGGCCGCACCCAGTCGAAGCCAGCCCACGTGAAGTGAAACGCCGGCTCGAGCCACTGGGTCTCGACCCAGCCGTTGGCCACGAAGCGGATCGTCTGCCACAGCCCGACCAGCCCGACGAGGACCCGCACCGCTCCCAGCCCAGCCCCGTCGACCGGCGCCGAGAGCCAGGTCAGGAGGCGCTCGGCGCGTGGTTGGCCCGTGGTCGTCCCGATCGCTCCGGGGCGCCCGTCAGTCGCCGTCGGCGTCATTGAAGCCGACCGTGACGCTGAGCGCGCTCAGGACGTCGACCTGGACCGTGCGCTGGAGCTCGCCGAGGCGGTCGTAGAGCGCCTGAACGGCGGCCGGGTCGTCGATGACGGCGACCTGGAGCGGGTCGCCCGTCTCCTCGACGGCGACGATGGCCGCCTCGACCGCGGCGAAGCGCTCCTCGACCAGCGGGGCGAGGAAGCGCCCGCGCCCGCGCAGATAGCCGTCGAGGCCCAGGTTCTCGACGCCGTCGCCGAGCAGGAGCCGGCGCGCACCGGCGAGGTTGTCGCGGATGTCGTCGAGGGCGCGCGCGGAGAACGGCGACTCGACCCCCTCGGGGTGGGCGCTGCCGGTCGTCACGCCGAGGGGCTTTCCGACCTTGGAGTCGCGGACGTTCTCGACGAGGTAGCCGACGCGGTTGACCACCTCGCCGAACGCGAGCTGCAGGGTGTCGTAGTCCGTCTGCCGCTCGCCGGCCTCGGTCAGCTCGCCGAGGAAGTTGTCGCCGGCCGGGTCCCAGACGTCGCGGAGCTCCCGCACGCGAGTCGCGAGGTCGGGGATGGCCGACGCCAGATACTCGCAGCGTCGCGGGTCGTCGCCGAGCGCGGTCAGCGGGTCGACGTCGGGGTCCCACAGCATCAGCTCGATCGCCGCGAACCCCTTGGCCGGCGCGCCGAGGAACGCGGCGTCGATGGGCTCGTCGCCCTCGAGCGCCGCGCGGACCGTCTCCGGCCGGGCGGGCCAGAAGTCGACCTTGGGGCCGAGCCGAATCGGCTCCTCGGTGTACGGGCCGAAGGCGAAGACCTCGGCCTGCTTCCACGGCGCGCGGGCCGCGTTCCAGGCGTCTCGGGCCGCCGCGAGGGTGTCCGCGGTCGGGTCCGCGCACAGCGCCTCGACCGCGGTCTCCAACGTGTCGGCGGCGGCCGCCGTCTGGTCGTAGCGGTCGAGGAGCCAGCCCCCCCAGTCCCGGAGCAGCTCTTGACGCGCGTCCTCGATGGGCGTGATGGCGCACGAGGCGGCCAACGCCAGCGCGGCGCTCGCCAGGGTGACCGGGAGCAGGCGGCGTCGGCTCAAAGGGACTCCACGAAGGCGATGAGGGCGGCTCGGCGCGCCGCGTCGAGGGCCTTGAAGGCGTCGCGGGAGGCCTCGGCCTCGCCGCCGTGCCACAGGATCGCCTCGGCGACGCCGCGGGCGCGGCCGTCGTGCAGCAGGCGATCGTGGTCGTTGACCGTCGGGAAGCGCCCGATGCCCCAGAGCGGCGGGGTCTTCCACTCCTGCCCCGAGGCGCGGAACAGGGGTCGGTCGTCAGCCAGGTCCGGGCCCATGTCGTGGAGCAGGAGGTCCGTGTAGGGGAAGATGCGCTGGCTGGAGAGCGCCGGGCTGATGGCGTCCTCGCGGGTCGTGTGCTCGGCCACGTGGCACGAGGCGCAGCCGATCTGGTTGAAGGCGTGCTTGCCGCGGCGGATCTCGGTGTCGTCCCAGCGGGTCCGCACCGGGACGGCCAGGAACTGCAGGTACGACGTCACGCGGCCGAGGATCAGGTCGCTGACCTCGGGGTCACCGCCGCTCGCGACCTCGCTGCAGACGGTCTGGCTGTCGGTGCACTCGGGCTCCGGGTGGAGGCTGGTCGTGAGCCCCATGTCGCCGTGAAAAGCGCCTGCGCTCTGGGCCTCGACGGTCGGGGCGTCGCCCTTCCAGCCGAAGCGGCCGAGGGCGAGCTCGCCCGTGCGCGGGTCGGTCACGTACTGGGCGCGGCCGGAGATCCCGTCACCGTCAGCGTCATCGGGGTCGGCCAGCGCCAGGATGTCGGCTTCGGGGATCGCCTCGAGGAGCCCCATCCCGATGACCTGCGGGGCCACGCGCGGGGAGACCTCGAGATCGTCGGGGAGATCGCCGTAGGCCGGGTCCTCGAACACGTAGGTCGGGCGCTCGAGGGTGTAGGGCGTCCCGTCGTCATAGGCGCCGTGGATCTCCTCGCGGAGGATACGAGGGGTGGCCTCGGCCGGGACGCCGCCGAGGCCGAAGGGCTGGAGTTGCCCGCCGTACACCGGATCGGGGTAGGGGGCCTCGTCCTCGGCGGCGCCCGGCACGGAGAGGCGGAAGAGGAGCCCGATGATCTCCTCGTCGTCCTCGAGCGGGGGGCGCCCGCGGCCGTCGAAGGCGTGGCAGGCGCTGCAGGAGCGGGCGTTGAACATCGGGCCCAGGCCGTCGCGGGCGTCGGTGGACGCCGGGGCCTGGACCCACGCCTGGCTGAAGAAGGAGTTGCCCGAGTAGAAGGCCAGCGTCTCGTCGGTGTCGAGCCCGTCGAGCGGCGGCGTGAAGGCGTTGGAGCCCAGCAGCAGCGTGTTCGTACCGCTCCCGCCTGGCAGGCGCTCGGCGGCGGTGACGGCGGCGAGGTCGTCGTCGGCCGTGTCGCAGGCAGCGAGGGTCCCTGCCGCGGCGAGGCAGAGCGCGAGGAGCGAGGCGGAGCGGTACATGGCTGTCACTCGGGGCTACTCGTTGACGGGGATCTCGAGCTCGAAGAGCCGGAAGACGTCCTCGAGCAGGTCCTCCTGCTCGTGGAGGGAGACGATGAGGTCGGTCACGCGCTGGCGGCCGGCGGTGTTCGACAGGGCGATCTCCTGGTCGAACGGGACGACGAGGGCGTTGGCGAGGGCCAGGCTGGCGTCGATCTTGGCGGTCACGGCGGCGGCGAGCTCGGCGTCCACCTCGGCGACGACGTCCTTGACGGCGGTGCCGCTGACGGTGCTGCCGTCGAGCCGGGTGTAGGAGCCGTGCCAGACGTTCTTCACGCCCTGGATGTCCTGGATCATGTCGCGGTGGGTGTTGTCGGAGAAGCAGCTGTGCTCGTCCTCCTGGGAGCCCGAGTCGAGGGCGGCCTGGAGGCGCTCGCCGCCGGTTTCGAAGCCCGACAGGGTGATCATCCCGGTGAAGATGCGGCGCAGGCCCTCGCTCGGGGCGGCGGCCTCCATCTCGGCGCGGTAGTTGTCGGCGCCCGCGGCCCAGGCCGCGTTGACCGTGGTGAGGTCGTCCACGAGCAGATCCGTCACGACCTGCAGGTACTGGCGGCGGCGGTCCTGGTTGGAGGCCGTCCCGGCGTCGACGAAGTCGGTGTAGGGGCGGTCGCCCGGGCCGTCGGCGCTCTGGTCCTGGCCCCAGAGGAGGAACTCGATGGCGTGGAAGCCGGTCGACACGTTCGCGTCGCCGCCGACGGCGTTGGCCGAGATGAGGGCGTCGGCGGTGATCTCCTGGGTGCCGTTGATGATGCCGGTGTTCGCGTCGCTGGCGACGTAGTCGACGTAGTTCTCGTCCATCGGCCAGGCGTTGATCTGGCCCTCGAGCTCGTCCGGCGGGCCGTCGATGGGGCCGTCGTAGAAGCGGTAGACCTCGGTCTGGAGGTACGGCTCGCGGGCGTCGAGCCAGGCCTGGCGGGCGGCGGTGAGCTTGGCCTCGGTCGGGTCCTCGAGCAGGGCGTCGACGGCGGTCTGCAGGTCGATCGCGGCGGCGAGGCTGTCCTCGTAGCTGGCGCGGACGACCTGACCGTAGGTGGCGACCGCGGCGGACGCGTTGTCCGGGAGCTTGCTGTCGGCGGCGTCGTCACCGCAGGCGCCGACGGCGAGCGTCGAGAGGGCGAGCGGGGCGAGAGCGAGCAGGGTGCGCATCTTCATGGGGTCCTTGGGGCTGGAGTCGGGGCCGAGGAGCGGCCTCAGAGGTCGAAGGCCACGATGGTGCGGAACCAGATCTGGCCGAAGGCGTCGCCCACGATCGCGTCCTCGCCGAGCGAGTCGAGGCGAACGTAGACGCCGAGCGAGAGCCACGGGTTGGCGCTCGAGAGCATGACGGTCGGGCCGAGGTAGTGAACCGTGCCGCGGAGGATGTCCGTGGCGTCGGCGGGGCCCGCGTCGTCGAAGCGCCCCTGGGCCCAGTACTCGAGGCCGAGGGTGACGTTCGGCGACAGGTCGTAGGTGAAGCCGACGGTGGGGTGGTAGATGAACTTCCAGTCGGCGTCCTGGAAGTAGTACTCCTGCTCGACCCAGAGGTTCACGAGGAAGCGCCAGGCCCCGACCCGCTTCGAGAGCAGGATCTTCTGCTCGAGCTCGAACTCGTTGTTCTTCTCGGCGATCTCGAAGTAGAGGCCGACGTCGATGGGCCACTCGTTCGGCTCGGCCAGCGCCCAGCGGATGCGCTGCTTCATGCCCTGGAAGGACATGACCCCGACCCCCGGGGCGCCGGCCTGGAAGAAGGTAAAGTACCAGCCCAGCTCCAGGCCGTGGCCGAGGCCGTACTCGAGCTCGGTGGTCAGGTCGAAGCGGACGCCGGTGACGGCGTCGGTGCCGTTTTCGGTCTCACGGGCGACGCGGACGGGCGAGAAGTCCGTGATCGCCTCGAACTCGAAGTCGCCGAGCTGCTTGACGTTCGCGAAGTAGGAGAAGGGCAGCGGCTTCGGCGTCGCGAGCGCGTCGGAGGCGACGAAGAGGCTCAGCACCAGCGCCAGCGTCGTCGCGGTCCACTTGTTGATAATGGTTATCAGTTTCATGCTGGGCGGGAGTTAAGCGGCAACGCCCGGCAGGTGTCAACAGGAACTTGATCGAGATCATCGAGCTGTGGCGCGGGACTACGGGCTCAGGTCGATCAGCTGTCTCCCACGACCCACGGTGCGGTCGGTTGACGCATGGGCGCGCGCGGCGTCTCGGGGACGATCCCGAGAGGCGCTGCTCGCGCTTCGTTCGTGCCCGCGTGTCGGAGCCGGCCCTCGCGTCCTGGCGACCGCCTTCGAGCGGGCTCTAACAGCCCTCTGACAGCGTCTTGAGTCGCCCGAGCGCGGTGTTCAGACTTGCGTGACCCCCAGCAGAGAGAGGTTCGCGATGCGGAGCCCAATCCGACTGATCTGCCTTCTATCCTCGGTCGCGTCGCTGCCCCTCGCAGGGTGTGACGGCGCGTCCGAGGAGCCCCAGACCTGTGACGGCGCCCTCGCCAACGTGTGCGTCGAGAACGACGGCAAGAGCTACGTCGTGCAGGTGGACTCGTGCGGCGAGCCCACCGGCCAGCTCCAGACCTGCCTCGGCGACTACGTGTGCACTCAGGTGGCGCCGGACAACGCGATCTGCGCGTGTCCCCCGCTCGACCAGGAGATCCTCGGGTGTCTCGCCGAGGGCGCCCAGAAGAACGACAACCCCACCGAGCTCGGGCCGATCAACGCGTGCAACGAGATCACCGAGGTCACGATGACCTGTCAGATGGGCCTGCGCTGCTGGTGGGAGTGGGACGAGGACGGCAACATCATCGAGGAGGCCGGCGCGCACTGCGCGACCTCGATCGACCCCAGCCAGAGCGACAGCCCCTTCTACGGGATGGGGTGCGACAACGACATCTACATGGCGGCGACCACGTCCCTCGCCATCGACTGCCGCTGCAACCGCTCGAACGCCGACCTGCAGGAGTGCCGCCCGGCCGCGGACGCGTGGAACTTCGGGCTGCGCCGCGGGGAGGGCCCCCACACGCGGGGGATCAACCTCCAGCAGTGGGGCGGCGGGTTCATCTCGAAGGAGAGCCACGAGGTGTTCTCGGTGGTGCACTACACGGGCGGCGAGTCGGGCGCGCAGCCGGGCGCCATCTACGCCTTCGACTACGTGACGGGCGATCGTCGGGTGGTGTCGGGGTCGTACTACGACGACGACGGGCGTCACGACGTGGGCAGCGGCTACGCGCCGGGCGGGGAGGCGTTCCCGTTCGCCACGGACATGGACCTGGGGCCGGACGGTGACATCTACGTGTTCGGGTCGAACACCCTGACGTCGGTGGAGATAACGAGGGTCGACCCGGCGACCGGCGAGCGTGAGCTGGTGTGGCGGCGTCAGCAGCCGAACGAGAGCACGAGCTTCGGGCAGTGCTGGAGCGGTCGCGAGAACAACGGATATGACGGCGGGTTCGCGCCGGTGCAGAACGCGGAGCGGGCCTTCGCGGTCGCCGAGGACGGCAGCTTCTACGTCGGCTGGAAGAACGACGGCGTCGGGGTCATCCACATCTCGGCCGACGGGAGCAGCTGCGAGGTGCTGTCGCGCTGGGCGTCGAGCCACCTCGACGACGTCGGCGGCGGGTTCACGCCGCAGTACGGGACCATCAGCGGCATGCTGCACCACGGCGGGAAGGTCTACGTCGAGACGAAGGACGCGCTGCTGGCCATCGACGACGAGACCGGCGACCGCGAGGTCTTCGCGAACGTGTCCGGCATCGGCGGGGTCGGCGAGACCAACTTCTGGGTCGACGAGACGCGGAACCTCTTCTTCGCGTGCGGGACGAACGCCTCACGCAAGTGCTCGGTCCACGACATGAACGACGGCAACAACGCGCAGGGGCTCTTCCAGATCGGGCTCGGGATGCCGGTCATCCAGGGCAAGTACCCGCAGGTGCAGGGGGCCAAGGGCGCGCTGGACAACAACAACTACAACGGCTTCGGCATGGTGGCGCAGGACCCCGACGACAACAACGTCCTGTACTTCGTCGTCAACTACGCCTTCATCAAGTACGAGATCGACACCGGCAACTCCTACATCCTGTCGATGTGAGCGCGCCGAGGGGGCCCGGGCCCCGAGCTCACCTCGGGGTCGGTAGCCCGGCGTTCTTGATGACCCAGGCGCGCGGGTGGTGCTCGAAGCCGACCTTCGGGTAGTAGGCGTTGGCGGCGGGGGCCGACAGGAGGACCAGCATCGACTCGGGCGCGACTCGGCGGCGTGTCTCCTCGATGAGGCGCGCGCCGACGCCCTGGCGTTGACAGGCCTGGTCGACGGCGAGGTCCGACAGATAGGTCACGTAGGTGAAGTCGCTGAGCGAGCGGGCGACGCCGACCAGCCGGTCCCCATCCCAGGCGGTGATGGTCAGGTCGGCGTTCGCGAGCATCCCCGCGAAGGTGTCCGGCCGGTCGACCGGCCGTCGCTCCGCGAGGGTCGACCGACGGTACAGGTCGATCGCCTGCTCGACGGTCAGGGGGGCGTCGTCACGGTACGTGATGATCATCACTGCTCCTGGGGCGCGGGCCACTCCATCGCCTGCTGATGGGCGGCGGTGACGTCGGTCAGGGCTCGCGTCCCGGGGACGACGGGCTCGAGCGCCGGGAGGGAGTACGCGATCGCCGCCAGCGTCTCGTCCGGGCCGCGCAGCCACACTCGCGCAAGGGACGCTTGCGCCGCTGACGTGAAGGCTCCGGGCCACGCACGGCGAGCGGCGACGAGCCCGCCGGTCCGATTGTCCACGACGATGAGGAGCTTGCCTTCGTTGTCGGTCGCGAGCTGATGGTCGCCCACCGTGACGAGCAGAGGCGGCTCCGAGCTCGGGACCGGGACCGTCAGGGGGACGCGCCAGAAGACGCGGCCTTCCTTCAGGTCGAGGGTGACCAGCCAGTAGGCGTCGTTCACCTGAGCCAGGACCACGGGGAAGCGTGGGAGCCGACCGGTCTCGGACAGCCGCGTGAGGTGTCTCGGCGTCGCCACGAGCCGGCCAGGGAGCTCGAACCCGCCTCGGAGCTGATGGGTCGTCGGGTCCAGCGCCCAGACCTGCGTCTGGAGCTGGATCCGGACGGTGATGACGTCGACGCCGTCGGCACGGCCACACAGCGCACCGGACAGGTCGAGAAACGGAGGGAAGCGCCACTGCGCCCCGGGTTGTGGGACCGCGACGCGCGTCGGCGTCCCATCCCGAGGGTGCAGGACGAAGTAGTACGCCGGCTCCTCGCGGTCGAGCAGCTCCCGCTCGGTGTGCCTCGAGGCGGTCCACAGCGTGTCCCCGACGACGCAGGGCGCTCCGGTCGAGGGCACGCTCTCGAGCTCTCCGGCCTCTGGGACAGCGCTGAGCCGTCCTTCCCGGGAGAACCCGTCGGTGTCGAAGGCGATGACCCCGCCCGAAGGCGCCCTGCCGCTCCAGGCGGGCGCACCGGTCGCGGCGTCGAGCCGGGTCACGTCGAGGCCGCCGTCGAGCCAGAGTGCGCCGTCGACGTCCAGGGCGCGATACGGCCAGAGCTCGCCGCGTGGCCGACGCCAGAGCACCTCACCATCCGCGACCGAGACGCCGATGAGCTGACGCTCCTCCCCGAGGCCAGAGCTCGCCGCCAGAAGGACGCCGGGGTTCGAAGCCGTCGGGGCGACCAGATCCACGTCCGAGAAGGCCTCGGACCATCGGGGCTCGCCGCGGTCATCCACACGCCGCAGCTCGAGATCCCGCTCGACGGTGTTCCCGTCGACGTCATAGGCGACCTGTACGAGGATCGCGCCCCCATCTTCGAGGGCGATGGGCGATTGGGTCGCGTAGTGGTCCCGGGTTACGCCGACGAGGGCGTGGAGGACGACGCCGATCAGCACCATGCCGACAACGGCGAGCGTGAACGGGCCCCAGCTCTTCCACAGGTTCTCGGCGGTCTGGGGCACGTGACCTCGCGGCGCTCGTCGCTGGCGTTCCGACGCGCTCTCCAGGCCGCTGGACGACGGCCGAGGCGTCGGCGCCGAGCATATGCGTGGGAGGGCGCGCTGTCCTGCGCCAGTGGCCCCACGGTCGTAACCGCGTCCGGCGTCAGCTCCCCGTGCTCTTCATGAGGGCGACCGTCGTCGAGAAGTAGCGGTCGAAGAAGTAGCGGGCGGGGAGGTCGGGGAGCTCGAACTTCACGGCCACGGCGGTGATGTTGCGCGGGTGGTAGACGCCGAGGTTGGCGCCGAAGACGATCGACGGGAGCGTGATCTGGTCGATGTGGAACGTCGTCCCGGAGAGCTGGGCCTTGAGCGACCCGGCGATGATGTTGTTGACCTCCATGATGCCGTCGAGGACGTCGTCGTTGAGCTCGGTCATGTCCGAGCCGAGGAGCGCGTTGACGATGTGGATGACGGCGTGGCTCGAGGCGTTGAGCGCGAGCGTCCCGGTGACCTTCCCGCCGAGCCCGATGATGCAGGTGACGTGTTGGCTCGCGGCGGCGACGCGGCTGAAGCCGACCGGGGCCGGGGTGAGGCCTGCCATGGACAGGCCCTCGGTGGTGCTGTCGACGATGGCGTCGAGGAGGACCTGTTCGACGTTGAAGCGATTGGACATGGGGGAGCTCCGGCGACCTGGGGGACCGGAGGAAGGTCGCACGTCCCAGGGAGGCGTCAAACTTCTGGACGACCGCGCCACAGGCGGGTGTCACGCAGCTCCAGGGTACGGCATGATACCTGGGTCGGGCGCTGTGACAGGCGTCCCGGCGTCGGAGGGCGCATGGGTGCGGGAAAGATGGAACAGCGGGACGTAGTCATCGGTAGGTGAAGTGCTTGCGGACCTCACCCTTGTCGACGAAGCGCGTCGGTGCTGTGCCGTCGACATGCTGGACGTAGTGCGTGAGGCTTCGGCTGTGGGTCGCGAGCGGGCGACCATCGTCGAGGACGCAATCAGCCGACACGTTGCGGAGACTGCGGTCCAGCTCGCGGCCATCGTCCAGCACGACACGCATCTCCGCGATTCCCATCGAGAGGATACGGTGGCACGGTTCTGTCTCCCGCTCGTCGAGCCCCACGTAGGTCGCCCAGCCACCCGGAGCAGACTCCCCGAGCGGTAGCAGACCGCGGGCGGTGAGCCAGGCGGCCAACTTGCTCCGATCGAAGAGCCACGATTCGCCTGGTCGTCGTGGCTTGTCGAAGCCGAACGCGTCGTCGGTGTACGGCTCACCGACCTCGAGGGTCAGCACGCTGTTGATGTTCCTCGCGCGCCACCCGGCAAGAGGACCCGTCGTGGTCCGGACCCGCTGCTCGCCCTCGATCACCTCGAACAGGACCTCGGCGCCTACTGGAAGGAGCTCGCGACTACGACCCTGCTCGTCGTACGCCGCGGCGCGGTCGACGGTGAGTTGTACGCCGGTCAGTCGCCCTGCCGCGTCGACAGCAGTGACAGTGGCGCGGCCTGCGACTTCGGAGTGCGGGTGATGCTCCCCTCCGTCTTCGTAGTAGATGACGTTGTCACGTATGCACTCGACGTCGAAACGGTCTCCCACGGCGAAGCGTCCTTCGAGACCGAGGGGAAAGGGCCGCGTCGGTGGTGGGGCCTCGCCTGCGCACGCGCACATCGACAGGGTCAGCGCGACGACGAGCGCCTGACGCCTGCGTCGAGGCGAACCGGCTCGACCGATCACGCGTTGGTGCCGCAGGAACTCGACAAGAAAGGGACCCGACATGGACATAAAGAGGCTCCAATGGCGACCAGCCCAGGGCCAACGTCGCACAGAACAAGGTCGCGTCAACTCCCGAACGACCGCCTCGCAGGTCGCGACTCGTGGGGTTCGCAGGCGGTGTTGTGTCGCGCTACGTTGTGACAGCGCGATGTCGAGTCCCACGTTGGAGGGCGTATGGGTGCGGGGAAGACGGTCATGATGACGGCACTCGCCGTATTGCTGGCGGCCGAGCTTGTTGGCCCCGCGGTCGCGAGCGGAGGCCACACGCTCGGGGTCGGCGGTCAGGTCGGCCTCTTCGGGCTGGTGAACGTCGACGGCGAGCTGACCCACGCCGAGCCGACCTTCGCGGTCTCGCCCGCCTGGGACGTGGCCCTGAGCGACATCGCGGCGATCGGCGCCGAGGTCATGGTCGGGTTGGCCCGGTCCGAGGTCGGTACGGACCACCACCTCCTCGTCAGCCCGATGTTCCGTGCGCGCCTCCACTTCCCCGTCGCCGACGCTGTCGACGTCGAGCTCGTCGCAGGCCTCGGCCTCACCTGGTGGGCCGGCACCGACGCCGAGTCCGCCCTCCACCCCGCCCTCTCCGAGCCCCGCTTCGGCTGGAGCTTCCGCGCCGCCGCCGGCACCGCGTTCGAGCTCTCCGCCCGCTGGTCCCTCACCCTCGACCTCGGCTACTTCGCCAGCTCCACCTGGACCGACGACCTCCCCATCACCCTCGACGGCTTCATGGCGACCATTGGCCCGCGGGTACGCCTCTGATGCCGACGCCACGGGGCTCACTCCGGGGCGCCGTAGGCGTATACGCCGAGAGGAGTTCTTTGCGGTTTTCGTACTTTCTATCGTCAGCCGGTACGCGAGCGCGGTAGAGTGGGTGCCAATCTCGACATGGCGTGGTGGAGTATGATGCGGAACGGCCTGGTTTTCGCGGCGTTGGCGCTCGGCTTTCCTCTCGCGGCCTGCGCTGACGCGGCGCAACACGACGGCGGCGTGGTGACGATCGCGGTCGCCCCGCTTTCGCTGCCCGGCGTCGGGATCGCCTGCTACGATCTCCGGGTCGAGAACGGCGCTGGGATCGTCTGGGAGCGTGGGAACCCGTCCCTGACGCTCCTGGGCGCAGACCAGGCTGGCGGCGCCAGCGGCGGCGCTCCCGACACCGCGACGCTCTGCTCGTCGTCCTATGGGAGCGGCGCGGGCGGTGACATCAGCTACGTCGCGACCTGTGACTCCGACTCCGACTCGGACGCGCTCACCGCTGGGGTCCAGAACGACGTGACGATCTGGGTCGACGGCCTCTACGACAGTGGAGCGACGGCCGATCTCGCCGACTGGCGAGACCCCTGCCCGAGCGGCTGCACCCTCACCGCCGACTGCCAGCCGAACGCGGACACGGCCGTGACCTTCGACCTCAACATCATGCGCCGCGCACAGCAGGGCTTCTTCGATATCGCGGTGTCGTTCAGCGACCTCTTCTGCTCGGCGAAGCTCGACACCTGCAGCGACGACGGCGACGACGCGGACGCGCTGCCCGACCCGATCCGGCTGGTCTTCGGCGATGACGCCGACCGCGACTGGACGGGCGTGATCGGCTTCGCCTGCACCGCGGGGCCCGACGCCACCCAGACCGAGCTGATGTATGGGCAGGTGCGAATCTCCTGCGGCAGTGATCTCTTCATCCTCGAGCCTGGTGGCCCCCCCGGCAACGCGACCGCCGAGGATGGCGGATACACGCTCCACTACAACGTGTTCCGCGGGCTCGAAGAGCTCACCTGCGGCGCGGGATCCTGCCGCAAGCTGTACTGGAACCTCGCGTTCAGCCTCGATGATCTCCAGAGCTTCGGCGGTAGCTGCGACATCGCGTTCGAAGCGACCGCTAGCGACGACGGGGCCGGCTTCACCGACGGGCTGCCCGACGCCTCCGTCGGAAGCTACCCGTATCTCGTGTTCGACGCTTCGCTCACCACCTCGGGCGTCGCGAGCTGCCAACAGAACGGGCTCGACGACGTCGGCAGCGCGGTCGTGACGGCCTACCGGGGCACCCTCGCGGGGCTCGAGACGCCGCTCGGGATGTGCTCGATCTTCGATGGAGCCAGCGTCACCACCACCACCGCCGACGACTGCGCGCCCCCCATCACGCTCTTGTCGATCCCGGCGGACACGCAGAACTACTCCGTCTATACCGCCGCAGGCGCGCCGACGGCGCCGTCGGACTACGTCGTCACGATCGACGCGGCCGTCGTGGTTTCCGCGACCAGCACCGCGGTCCCGGCCTTCTCGACCGGGAACCTGCCGGCGGGCTCCACGGTGACGCTCGTCAACCATGGTTACGTCCTTGGGCGCGGCGGCAACGGCAGCGCCGGCACCAAGTGCACCAACACGGTGGGCGGCGGCGACGGTGGGCCGGCCGTCGAGGCGCGGGTGCCGCTCACGATCGACAACACCGACGGCAACATCTGGGGCGGCGGCGGCGGCGGGAGCGGCAGCGCTGGCGACTGCGGAGGCAACCACTTCGGCGGCAGCGGCGGCGGAGGCGCTGGTGGAGGCCTCGGCGCGGCCGGCCACCCATCCTATCCCTCCTCACCGGGGACGACCGGCCCGAGCGGGAACAGGGGGACCGGGAGCTACGGCTCGTGGGGCGGCGGCCTCGGATACAATACCCGCGGCGGCAATGGTGGCGCGTATGGCGTCGACGGCACCCGGGGCTCGAACTACTCCGGCTCCTGGGGCAACCAACCCGGCGGCTCGGCCGGCGCCTCGGTCAAGACCAACGCCCAGCCCATCACCTGGCTCGGCGGAAACACCGCGAGTCGCGTCAAGGGGCCCATCGACTGACCTCTTCGGCTCCGACGCCTCCACCAGCCGCTGTGCGGCCAAGGAGAGCTCCGACGGGTCACGTGGGGGCAACGAAGGGCTGGCGAGCGGGGCGGTTGCGCGGGAAGCTGCGGTAGATCGTTCGGGCGACAGCGGTGTCGAGTGACGTCATCGAGGAGCTCGGTCGGACGTTCGACCGCTACCGGGAGCTCGTCGGCGCTCGATCAGCGGGTGAGCCCTCGGGGGCCAGGGACGTGGCGTCGGTGTGCGTCGCCATCGTGAGCTTGTCGAACATCGCGTCGACGAGCCAGTGGACGTGCTCGCGTCGCTCGATGGCGGCCTCGGGGCCCTCGGGGTCGCCGTCCCACAGCGCGGCGAGGAGCGGGGCTTGGCTGTACCAGCTGGTGACGACGCCGCTGACGGTGACGTAGAGGTGGCGGGCGGCGAGGGGGCCGGACTCGGGGGCGACGCCGGCGAGGGCGCGCTCGACCCAGCGGAAGAGCGGGGTCATGTGGCGGCCGATGACATCGTGAAACGCTGGGCCGGCGGCGGCCAGCGACTGCACGAGGCGCGGAAAGCGACGGTGCGCCTCCATGAAGTCGACGTAGGCGTCGACCAGGGCGTGGAGCCGCTCCCGCAGGTCGCCCCGCATCGCGCCCGTCGCCGCCTCGAGCGCAGACACGTGGCGCTGGTAGTAGCGCTCGATCACCCGCTCGACCAGGCCCTGCTTGCTGCCGAAGTAATAGAAGACCAGCGCGTTGTTTACCCCGGCGCGCGTGGCGACCGCCCGCGAGCTGAGGCCGTTGACGCCCCCCTCCACCAGCAGCTCGTCCGCCGCCTCCAGGATCTTCGCCGCCGTCTCGTTGAGCTCGTCCGTTCGGCCGTTCATGGCCGCCAACCTAGGGGTGGTGTGCGCGTTAAGCAAGTGCTTTTAGCAAGTGCTTAGTTTCCTCTTGCGCCGCGGTTCAGCTGTGATAAATGAACATCATTCACAGCCACACGCGGAGGCGCGACTCATGGTGCTCCAGGTCATCGACAAGGTCCGGAAGAACACGATCCTCGGCGGCGAGATCATCTCCCGCATCCTCGCGGCGGAGGGCGTCGACACCGCCTTCGGCATCATCGACGGCACCTACTTCGGCCTCATCAAGTCGATGCAGCCCAACGGGATCCGCCTGGTCACCCCACGCCACGAGGCGAGCGCGCTCCACATGGCCGGCGCCTACGCTCGGTCGACCGGTAAACTCGGCGTCGCCATCGCCTCCAACGGCCCGGGTGTCGCCAACGCCCTGAGCGGCGTCGCCGTCGAGAACGCCGAGGGCAACCGCGTCCTCCTCGTCACGAGCTCCCGCCGGGTCGGCATCACCTACCCGGACCGCGGCGGCGCCTACCAGTACTTCCCCCAGGTCGAGGTCACGCGCCCCATGACGAAGTGGTCGGTCTTCGTCCCCAGCGCCGACCGCCTGCCCGAGCTCCTCCGCCAGGCCCTGCGCATCGCCCACACCGGCCGCCCCGGCGTCGTCCACGTCGACGTCCCGGAGAGCGTCATGAACGCCAAGGTCGAGCCGGCCGCCGGCTGGTTCCGGACGCCCGAGCAGTACCGCGCCACGATCCCGCTCGCCGCCCCGGCCGACCAGGTCGCCCGCGCCGTCTCGCTGCTCAGGAACGCCCGCCGCCCGCTCATCCACGCCGGCTCCGGCGTCGTCCACGCCCTCGCCGACGTCGAGCTCGACCGCGTCGCCTCGCTCCTGCGCGCCCCGATCACGACCAGCTGGGGCGCCCGCTGCGTCGTCGACGAGCGCATCGGCGAGGCCGTCCCGATGGTCTACATCGACGCCGTCAACACCGCCCGCCGCGAGGCCGACCTCGTCCTCGTCCTCGGCTCCCGCCTCGGCGAGACCGACTGGTGGGGCAAGGCCCCGTACTGGGGCAAGGCCGACGAGCAGGCGGTCATCCAGGTCGACCTCGACCCCGAGATCCTCGGCGCCAACCGCGCCACCGAGGTCGCCATCCAGGCCGACGTCAAGGCCTTCCTGAACCAGCTCGCCGTCGCCCTCGAGCGCGACCCCGTCCCGGCCGCCCGCCTGCCCGAGCGCGAGGCGCAGCTGAAGAAGCTCGCCAAGATGAAGACCGAGCGCCGAAAGCAGCTCGACAAGCACCTCGCCGACCACGCCGTCCCCATGCACCCGGCCCACGTCCCCAACGTCGCCCGCCAGGTCTTCGACGACGACGCCATCCTCGTCATCGACGGCGGCAACACCGCGCTCTGGGCCAACTTCTACCATGAGGTCCACACGCCCCACACGGTGCTCGGGACCCCGAAGATGGGGATGCTCGGCGCCGGCGTCGGCCAGGCCCTCGGCGCCAAGGCGGCCCACCCGGACCGCCAGGTCTATTGCATCATCGGCGACGGCGCGATGGGCTTCCACCAGCAGGAGGTCGAGACCGCCGTCCGAAACCACCTGCCGGTCATCTTCATCGTCCTCTGCGACCGCCAGTGGGGGATGGTCAAGATCAACCAGAGCTTCATGCTCAAGCCGGTCAAGACCCTGGTCATGAAGGCCCTCGACCCGAGCGAGACCATCAACACCGAGCTCGGCGAGACCCGCTTCGACGAGCTCGCCCGCGCCATGGGCGCCTACGGCGAGCGCGTCGCCGATCCCGCCGGCCTCGAGGGGGCGCTCCGCCGCGCCGTCGACTCGGGGCTGCCCGCGGTCGTCCACGTCGACGTCGACCGGAAGAAGCACCTCTGGGCGCCGAACCTCAAGACCTTCAAGGACATGCACGCCGAGCCGGAGGGCGAGTGATGTCCGACAGCGTCACCCCGCGCGTGCTGGTCACCGGCGCCGACGGCTACCTCGGGCGCCTCGTGGTCCGTCGGCTCGCCGAGGCCACCGACGTCGCCGAGACCGTCGCCACGGATCTGCGCGCGCCGCGGCACGCCCCTGATGGGGTCGTCTGCGCGGCGCTCGACGTCACCGACGCGAAGGCCGTCGACGCCGCGGTCGCCGAGCACCGCCCCGACGTCGTCGTCCACCTCGCCGCCATCGTCACGCCGCCGAAGTCCGCCGACGCCCGCGCCCTCGCCAAGCGGGTCGACGTGGACGGGACGCGGCACGTGCTGGAGAGCTGCCTCGCCCACGGCGTCGGTCGGATCGTCGTGACCTCGAGCGGCGCGGCCTACGGCTACCACGCCGACAGCCCGCCGCGCCTCCGAGAGGACGACCCGCTCCGCGGCAACGACGTCTTCGCGTACTCGCACCACAAGCGGCTGGTCGAGGAGATGCTCGCCGAGTGGCGTGCCGAGCATCCCGAGCTCCGGCAGCTCGTCCTGCGGCCCGGGACGATCCTGGGGCGGACGACGAAGAACCAGATCACGGCCATCTTCGAGCGCCCCGTGGTCGTCGGCGTCAAGGGTGCCGCGACCCCCTTCGTCTTCATCTGGGACGAGGACGTCGCGCGCTGCATCGTCGAGGGCATCGCAACGGACGCGGAGGGCATCTACAACCTCGCCGGCGACGGCGTCATGACGCTCCGCGAGATCGCTACGGCGATGCGGCGGCCGTTCGTCGCGCTGCCGCCCGCGGCCCTCCGCTGGGGCCTCGGGCTCTTGAAGCGCTTCGACATCGGCCCGTACGGCCCCGAGCAGGTGATGTTCCTGCAGTACCGCCCGGTGCTGGCCAACGACCGTCTGAAGAACGAGCTCGGCTTCCGCCCACGCTCGACCCGCGACGTCTTCGAGCTGTACCGCGGCGGTCAAGCGAGTTGAGCCAGTCGGACTGGCCCGTGACACCGCTGGCGGCTCCCCTCGGCGATACGGTGTATCGACTGCGGGTCGCCTCCTCGCCAGCGACGCCGCGGGCCTGCGTCCTTGGTGGCTCAACTTGCCTGACCGCCCCTCTATCGAACCCGCCCGGCGGCTTGAGCGCTGCGTCGCATCGGCGCTACCGTGCGCCGATGACGCGCCTTCTGCTCACCGCTCTGACGGGCCTCGTCGCCCTGCTCGCGACGCCGGCTGCCGCCGCGCCCCCCGAGGGCACGCCCAACGCCTTCTACGTCGCCGCCGCCGGCGCCCCGACCCTCGTCGTCGGGACCCTCGGCGACGACATCTCCGACCACAGCGTGCGGACCCAGGTCGCGATCATCGCGACGCTCTTCCCGCACGCTCGAATCGTCGACGACACGGCCGTCATCGCCGCGCTCGACGCCGGCGAGGGCTGGCCGCCCCATGCGGTCCTGTACGGCGGACCCCACGTCAACGCCGTCACCGCGCGGATCGCCGACGGGCTGCCGCTCCAGCTCACCGCCGGCCGCCTGGTCCTCGGCGGACGCAGCTTCGACGGGCCCGCCTATCAGCTCATCGCCGCGATACCGCGCTCCGACGACCACCCCGAGCTCCTCCTCTATGCCGGCACCGGGCGTCCGGGCGTCACCGAGATCAACAGCGTTCACCACGGGGGCGAGCCCATCCTCGTCACCGACGCCTTCGGCCGCCTCGTGACCGGTCGCTGGACGCGCGTAGATGGCGCCGCCGCCGCACGGCTCGACACGCCGGCCCCGCGCGTCGCCTGGCGGAGCGTGGTCCGCGAGCTCGCGGGCTCCCGGGCCAGGGCGGCCATCCGCGTCCACTTCGCTGATCTCTATCCCGCCGAGGAGGACGAAGACGCGCTGGTCACCGCGTGCGTCCACGGTCTCCAGCGGGCCGTCACGCGCCTCCACCTCGCCGCACCGCGCGATGTCGACGTCTACGTCTACCCCGGCCACGGCGCCAAGCGCACCCTGACCGGCGACGGCGGCGATGGACACGCCGTCGTCGCCATGGGCGTCCTCCACGTGAACCGTGGCGACCAGTCGCCCGCCGGCCACGCGGCGCTCGAGGGCCTGATCGCCCACGAGGGCACCCACGTCCTCGCCCACGCCGCCTGGGGCGCCGCCGGGACGCCGCTCATGGGCGAGGGCCTCGCCGTCTGGGTCAGCGGCCGCTACGGCGGCAAGACGCTCTCGGTCTGGGGCGCGAGCCCACCGGCCTGGCCCCCCGTCGAGGCCCTCCTCGGGGCCGGCTTCCGTCGCCTCCCCGAGCGCGTCACCTACCCGATGTCCGGCCTCCTCGTCGGCGCTGCCGTCGATCAGGTCGGGCTCGAGAAGGTCCGGCGCCACCTGTACGGCGCGCTCCCGGGGGAGTGGAAGGCGGCTTGCGAGCGCGCGGGGACTACGTCCGCCGCGCTCGAGGCCGCGCTACCTCGCTGAGACGGCGGCCAGCGCCTCGGGGATGGTCGCCGCGAGGTGGTCGCTCAACGCTCGGACCGCGGCTGGCGTGAACCTCCGCGACGGCGTCAGGAGCCAGACCGGCGCGGGCGGCGCCTCCAGATCGTCGAGGAGCGGGATCAGCGCGCCGCTCTCAATGTCCTCCGCGACCAGCCAGTCCGCCAGCAGCGCCAGCCCGAACCCCGCTCGCGCCATCATCAGGATGGCCTCGCTGCTGTTCGCCGCCGCGCGGCCCTGAGCGCGGACCGACAGCTCGGGGCCCTCGGGGAGCCGGAAGCGCCAGATGTCGTAGCCCGAGGTGTCGTGCAGGAGGCACTCGTGCAGGATGAGATCCGGGATCGCCTTCGGGACGCCGCGCTCGGCCAGATACGCCGGCGAGCCGACCAGGCGGCGGCGCGTGTCGACGAGCTTTCGGCCCTGGGCGCTGGTGTCCTCGGGTACGCCGACCCGCACGGCGAGGTCGAAGGCCTCGTCGACGAGGTTGACGTAGCGATCGTCGAGGGCGAGGTCGACCTCGACGCGGCGGTGCTCGCGCAGGAACGCCATGACCGGCTCGACGACGAAGCGGCGCCCGAAGACCTCCGGCACGCTGACGCGGACCTTGCCCTGCGGCTCGGGCGAGCGCTTGCGCAGATCCTCGACCATGTCGTCGAACACGCCGAGCAGGTAGCGAGCGTGTCCATGAAACCGCATCCCGGCCTCGGTCAGGTGGAGCGCGCGCGTCGTCCGATCCACCAGCCGGACCGACAGCTCCTCCTCGAGCGCCGCGACCCACTTGCTGGCCGTGGATTGCTTGATCTTCAGGTCGCGCGCCGCGGCGGAGAAGCTCCCGCGCTCGGCCAGGCGCAGGAACAGCTGCATCGCTCGGATCCGGTCCACGGCCCCTCCTGGAATGATTCGCTCACCAGCGTCGCACGGCTGCTGTCCCGCGGGAAAGCGCGGTTCGCCAGGGTTCTCCCCGTTTGGAATAAGTCCTAGCCCAAAGGGGGCCTTCTCTCCTGGCCGGGTAGGGGCGACTCTGTCCTGGCGCGCCACGCCTGCGCAGGACACGAGGAGTCGAAGATGGACGATACGCTCGGGCCCCCGGGAGGGGCAGTCACGCTCGCGAACGGCGTACCCGTGCCCCGCCTGGGCCTCGGAGTCTTCCGGGCCGGCTCCGGCGACGCTACGCGCGACGCGGTCCTCCATGCGCTGAGGGGCGGCTACCGGCACATCGACACGGCCGCCATCTATGGGAACGAGCGTGAGGTCGGCGAGGCCGTCCGCGTCTGGCTCGACGAGACCGGGCTCGGCCGTGAGCACGTCTTCGTGACGACCAAGCTCTGGAACGCGGACCAGGGGTTCGAGGCTGCGCTCCGGGCCTTCGACGCGAGCCAACGGGCGCTCGACCTGGGGCCTGTCGACCTCTACCTCATCCACTGGCCCGTCCCGGAGCTCAGGGCCGGGTCGTGGCGCGCGCTCGAGCGCCTGTATGGCGAGGGGCGATGCCGCGCGATCGGCGTCTCCAACTTCACCGCCGACCACCTCGACGCCCTGCTGAAGACCGCCGAGGTCGTCCCCCACGTCAACCAGGTCGAGCTGCACCCGTTCCTGGCGCAGCCGGACCTCGTCGCGCACGGGCGCCGCCTCGGCGTTCAGTCCGCGGCATACAGCCCCCTGACCAAGGGGCGGCTGCTCGATGATCCGGTCCTCGCCGAGATCGCAGCCGACGTCGGCGCGACGCCCGCGCAGGTCCTCATCCGCTGGGGCCTCACCCAGGGGCACATCGTGCTGCCCAAGTCCACGAACCCCGCGCGCATCGAGGAGAACGCCGCCGCGGCGGAGCTCACCTTGTCACGGACCCACTTGCTCCACCTCGCGAGCCTCGACCGTGGCGAACGCACGGCTTGGGATCCGACGGACGTCCCATGAGCCCGCGTCCCGACCTGCTGCTACGTACCGACCACCCGCCGACTCACCGCACGCCCAACGGCCCACGGTCTGCTCGAGGCCGTCGTATCGATCGCCCGCGCTCCGGCCGTCGAGACGACCGCACGCCAGAGAACCGAGCCCTCGTGAGGGCCGCGGCCGTCTCGTCCGCTCCGAAGGCAGGCCAGGTCGGCGAGCTCCCATAGGCCCGCGGTCGTCTCGACCGCTTCGACGCCAGCGCCCTGTGCGGTCGATCCACCATCCGCCAGGTGGGCGAGCGCTCATAGGCCCGCGGTCGTCTCGACCGCGTCACATCGAACGCCCTGGCTGCCAGTAGCCAGCCAACAACGACCCTCGAAGGAGTCAACGACATGAGCCACATCGCCTTCCTCGGACTCGGCGCCATGGGCCGCCGCATGGTGCGTCGCCTCGTCGACGCCGGTCACCCGGTCACCGTCTGGAGCCGCTCCGGCGTGCCCGACGAGCTCGTCGACTTCGCGCCCGTCTCGGCGCCGACCGCGCGTGACGCGGCGGCCGTCGCCGACGTCGTGATCTCGTGCGTGACCGACGACGCGTCGTCGGCCGCCGTCTGGGACGACCCGGAGCACGGCGCCCTCGCGGGGCTCAGGCCGGGCGCCCTCGCGATCGAGAGCAGCACCGTCACCCCGGACCGGGTCCGCTCGTTGTCCGCGTCGGTACAGGCCAAGGGCGCGCGCTTCCTCGACGCCCCGGTCGTCGGATCACGGCCTCAGGCCGAGGCGGGACAGCTCGTCTTCCTCGCGGGTGGCTCCGCCGAGGACGTCGACGGCGTCCGAGAGCTCCTGCTCGCGATGGGCGGGGCGGTCCACCACGTCGGGGCGACGCCGGCCGGCGCGGTCACCAAGCTCATCGTGAACACGCTGCTCGGCGGCCAGGTCGCGCTGTTCGCGGAGCTCCTCGGGTTCGCACAGCGCGCGGGCCTCGACCCCGCGGCGACCCTCGACGTCGTCGGCGGGCTCGCGGTCACGAGCCCCGTCGCCCGGGTGATGGCGGGCCTGATGGTCGCGGGCGACCACGCGCCCCGCTTCACCATCGACCTCGTCGAGAAGGACCTGCGCTACGCGGTCGAGACCGCCGAGAGCGTCGGCGCGCGGCTCCCCACGGCGTCGCGCGTCGCCTCGCTGTTCGGCGAGGCGAGCGCCGCCGGTCTTGGTGACGACAACCTCACGGCGATCGCCCGGCTGTTCGCCAGCTCCTGAGCGCTCGACCGTTCGTTGACAATCGAATAACGCGGGTCGCGTCGCCCCGCGGCTGTGCGGCCCCGGGAGTCGGTGACGTCCCAGCGTCACGACCACCGGGGTCGCGCAGCCGAGGCCGCGAACCGGCGAGGATCAGAACGCCGCGCCGAAGGCCGAGCTCAGGGCGTCAGGTCCCAGGTGGTGATGGTCCCACCGACGAAGCCGAGCCGCCAGATCTTGCCGTCCGGAGCGTACTGGATGACGCCTCGGCCGCTCGGAGCCGCCGGGACGCCCGGCGGTAGCGCCGCGGGCGAGCCGTCCTCGAGGAAGCGAAAGACCTTCGGGCTCCCGCTCCCCAGCTCGACGTAGATGTCACCGTTACCGCGGTTCTGGGTGATGCTGAAGACGTACGCGCCGAAGGTCTCGATGAGCGTCGCCTGGCGGGTCACCGGGTCGAACCGCCAGAGCTTCCCCTGGGACCCGTTGACGTAGGTCCCGACCAGGACCGAGCCGTCCCGCGCCGAGGCCAAGCCGATGGTCTGCTCGGGCGAGAAGTCGTAGGCCAGGCGCCACCTGGGCTCGACACCCGGGGCGGGCAGGGTGAACTCCACGAGCCGACCGAGGGTGTGGTCGGCGCAGCAGTTCGTCCCCGACGGCGTGCACCAGTGGTTCGGGTTCGTCTCGTCACACGCGGTGCAGCCGCCGCCGGTCGTACACATGTTCGAGCGGAAGTTACCTACGTAGTAGCGGTTGCCGGGGCCCGCGGCGAGGCCGGTGGGCGTGACGACGCTCCCGACCGATGTCGAGAGCGAGCCGGTTCTGATGAACGCGGCGTCGAGGAAGCCCGGGCAGTGAGTCTGGCCGGCGCAGCCACAGTCCGGGTCGTCGGTGGTGTTGCAGGTGTAGAGCAGGGTCAGGCCATTGCTCGCCGTGCAACCGCAGGTCGGGCAGCACGAGTACGTCACGACGACGCGGCGATTCGCGGGATCGGGGTCGACGAGCGCGAAGGTCATGTTCTGGTTGGCGTTTCCGTACCAGGTCGACACGGCTCCGTCGGGCGTGATCTGCTTGGTGAAGTCTGGGCCGCTGATGAGCGTGGTGAGGTAGGTGTTGCAGTCGAAGTCGAAGTCGATGTCCGCCATGCTCGACCGGTTCGCGTTCGCGGTGGCGAGGTCTGGCGTGCAGGTCTCGCAGGTGCCCTCCTGGTCGCAGCTGGTCGCGCAGATGTCCTCTTCGTCGACCATGCCGTCGCAGTCGTTGTCGAAGCCGTCGCAGCTCGTCTCGACCGACTCGTAGCCGGGGCCGTCACAGATCCAGCTGCCGTTGACGCAGGTCGGAGGGACCAGGGCGCAGACGCCGAGGCAGAGGTCGGTCGGCGGCTCATCGCCCGACTGGCAACCGGTCCGAGTTGGCGCGAGGGAGGGCGCCACCGGGGCGAAGCCGACGTCGAGCTGCTCGCCCGGGGGCGTCGTCACGTACTGCGTCGCGACCCGGTCGCCGGGGACGCCGGAGGGGTCATCGAGCGCCATCTGGCCGCAGTCGTAGGCGTCACCCGAGGCGTTCACGAGCGGGATCTCGTATCGGATGACCGGGTACGTCCCGGCCGGCGTCATCCCGACGGTGAGCTCGCCGTCGTGGGCCGTCGCCGCCGTCGTGAGCGTGCACGCCTCGGACGTCGCGGCGAAGTCGATCGCCAGCGCGACGTTCACGTACCGCTTCGAGAGCGATCCCTGAGCCCCGGTCAGCGCCTCGAGCCCGCGAAAGACCATGGCCTGGATGACTGGGCTCGGCGCGGGAGACGAGGACCCGTACAGGTTTCCCGGACCACCATCGACAGGGATGGTGATCGTCTCGTCCCCGCAGGTGATGTCGAGGTCGTTGAGGTAGATCCAGGTGTCCTGCCCGGGGCCCGCCGTGCACGCGAGCGCGAGGATCGCCGACGGCACGCGGTCGCCGTCGGGGCCGTGGACGAGTCGCACCGGCGCTCCCGGGGCGTCGCAGTCGAACTTCGCCGAGCAGAAGATGTCGTCGAAGCTCACCGCGACGTCGAAGAAGCCCTGGGTCGCGCGCCGAGCGACGGTGATGTCGAAGTCCACCGGGACGTCGCGGTCGGCCTCGCAGGTGAAGCTCCTCGTGATCGGGGCGTCCGCGGTCGGGTTCTGCCAGTCACCCGCGTCCAGCGCGCCGTTGGCGTCGTGGAGCGACACGACCGTGAGCGCCACGGTGTTCGGCTGGACGTCGCCCGCGGCGTCGCACGGGCCGACGTAGCTCAGGCTCGTCCCGTCACCGAAGTCGCTGGCGAGCATGCCGGACCGTGTCCAGACGACGTCGTCGTCGTCGTTGATGACGGACAGATCGTAGGTCACGTCCACGAGCCCCGGCAGCTCGAGGGGGGCCACGGCGATCGCCACGCGGGCGCCGGGTTCAGGAGCCGGCTCCGCTCGCTCGCCACAGCCGGCGGAGAGCCCGACGACGGCGAGCGCGACAGCGAGTCGACCTTTGTCCGAGGGCGAATAGTGCATTGCGGTAGTCAAGTTCGCTGGGAGGAAGGGTGCCGTGAGAACCACGTCCTCCCGACGCTAGCACGTGAGCGCTAGAGGCTCCACAACGGGGTTTCAGCAGCTCCGAGTGTGCCTGTGTTCGCGATGCTGCTGTGCAGCAGGAGCGGGGCCGACGGTCGACACGACCTCCCGCGCGAAGCTCCTTCAGCGCTCGGGCGGTGGGCAGGGCTCGGCGCCGGCCTCCTGCATCAGCTGCTCGAGGAGCTGCTGCTCGTCGTGGCGCAGCTCCGTGATGCGCCGTTTGGCCGCGCACAGCGGGGGGACCGCGCCGTCATAGTCGCCGAGCATCACGAAGGCCTCACCGAGCCGGAGGTGATTCTCGATGTCCTCCGGGTGCTGCTCGATGAGCTCTTCGAGCATCTCGAGGCCGAGCTCGCTGTCGCCGTTGCGGACCATGTTCGCCGGGGCCATCACGTAGAGCGTCGCGAGCATCCGCCGCGCGACCCCGTTGCGGAAGCTCGGGTCGAGCTGATTGGACAGGCGCCCGTAGTGCTCGACCTCCTTGACCAACGCTCCGGCGTTGAGGCCCCGCAGCTGCGCGATCCGGCCCGCGGCCGCGGCGCGCGCATAGGCGTCGGGAGCCGTCTTCGGCGTAGGGCGGTGGGACAGCTCGAAGTAGGTCCACTCGCGGTCGGCGGTAGTCGCGCGCCCGCTCGCGATGAGCGCCTCGAGGGTGTCGAGGACCTCGATGGACGGCGACTGCGCCGCTCGCAGGAGGGTCGGCGAGACCTTGTCCAGCGCGGGGCGCGAGGTCCCGTAGATACAGCCGCCGGGAACGCTCACCAGCAGCGCGGCGAGCGCGACCCCGAAGAGCAGCGACCGGGCGACGCGAGAGCTCGTCACGGGTGGGCGACGTCTCCGTGGTAGCGCCTCACGAGGGCGGCGTAGTCGCCGTCGGTGGCGGTCTGCAGCCGCTCGATGCCCATGTTCGAGCACATCTTCGAGTCCGCGCTGCAGGTGTCCGGCAGGGCCTTGGAGAACGCCGCGACGACCTCTTTCGAGGCGGACGGGAAGGCTACGATGGGGATGGCCGGGAGCGCCTCCGAGGACCACACGACCTCGAGCGCGTCGCCGCCGTCGATGTTGCCGAGGCTGTCCTTCTGAGCGTCGTCGATGAGCGCGCAGCGGGCCTCGTCGCGGATGACGGCCTTGAGCGTCTGGATCGGGCGCCGGGTCTCGACCACCTCGAAGTCGGCCAGGGTCGCGGCTCCGCCGAAGATGACGTTGTTCACGAAGCGCGGGTCCTCGGCGTGGTTCGTCGCGAGCTTCTGGGACTTGCAGGCCGCCAGGTCGCCAGCCTTGGAGACGACGAAGTACTGGCGTCCACCGGCGCGCTTGGCCTCGGCGACACCGACGACGGCCAGCTTGTGGTTTTCTACGAGGGCGAGGTAGGCGCCGAGGGAGAACAGCCCGAAGGACGGCTTGTCCTCCGCCACGTAGCTGAGCGCGCGGCGACGGCTGTTGGTGTACATGCTCTCGGCGCCCGGCCAGTCACAGCGCTCGGCGAAGCTCTTCACCAGGTCGTCGACATAGCCCTGGGCGCGCGCGCCGCCGCCGACACCGCCCTCGAGCAGCACGACGAACTTCACCGGCTCGGCCGCGCGGGCCGCGGGCGAATGGGCGGACAGCCCCAGCAGGACCGTGAGCGCGAGGGCGAGGGTGGTGGGGAGGTGCTTCATGCGTCCAACCGATCGTGTGGGCTCGCGTACGCGATGGGATTCGCGAGCCGTGTTGCTGACTTAGCCGAACTCCGGCGGTGTGTCCAGACGCCCGCTCCCCGGCGAGGATTCACGCCGGGGGCAGGTCCGTGTCGCCGAGCATCATACGAGGTGGAGCGACTTGTTGATGAACACGAGGCCGGCGACGAGCAGCAACCCCAGCATCCCCTTGCGAAAGGTCGCCTGGTCGATGCGGTCGTAGAGCCGCCCGCCGAGCCATACGCCGAGCCCGATGACCGGTATCAGGAGGAGGAGCAGCTCGACGATCTCCCCGGTGAAGCGACCTGCGCCGATGTGCCCACCGATGGCGATGACGCTGGTCAGCGCGAACAAGACCTGGAGGGTAGACGTCGCGGCGTCCTTGTCCCAGCTCTTCAGCGTCGCGTAGACGACCAGCGGGGGGCCGCCGGTGTTGAAGGCGCCGCCGAGCACGCCGCTCGCCAGCCCCGCGAGGTAGCCCCAGCGGTCGTGGATGGCGCGCTGTCCGACTTTGAGCGACACGAGGAGCGACCAGAGGCAGTAGAGGACGAGGAAGACGCCGAGGGTCAGTCGGATCCACCGCGGGTCGACCTCGGTCAGGAACACCAGGCCGAGCGGCACACCGAGCACGACCCCGACGAGCAGCGGCGCCAGGCGCCGCCACGACAGGAACTCGCGCTCGCGCCACGCGATGAGGCCGGCGACCAGCAGCGAGTAGACGGCCACCATCGGGATCGCCACGAGCTCGTCGATGACCAGCGGCAGGATCCCCATCGCCACCATGCCGAAGCCGAAGCCGATGGCGCCCTGGGTGAAGGCGGCGAGCAGGACGATGGCGGCGACGGCGAGCTCGTTCACGGGCGTTGCCTCCGCGGGGCAGGAGAGGGCTGGTCGTGAGCAGGGTTCGCGGTCCTACCATCACGGCGCCGCGAGCGCATCCCCTCTGTGAGAGGCGCCGCCCGACCGCGGCGGACGCTCGGGCGTGGCTCACTCCCCGAGGGCTGGCCTTGATCCGACGCCGTCATTCGCAGATATCCTTGCCGGGTGATTCGGCCCAAGCCTTCGTACCTCGCGCGGTTGACGCTCGTCGCCGCCGTCGCGCTGACCGCCTGCGGTGACGCGGGGGCGGGCCCGTCCGACGAGGACGCCCTCCCAGAGGTCGTGGACGACGCCGACAGCGCGGTCTTCGACGTCCTGGACGCCGATCCCGGGGACGGGGCGGACGCGAGCGACCCGTCGGCGCCCGGCTGGCACGTGGCGCTCTCCGACCTGCCCGCCGCGCTGCTCTCGGTCAGCGGCGAGGCCCCGGACGACATCTGGCTCACCGGCGCCGACAAGGGTGACGGGCCCTACGTCGTGCGTGGGCATGCGGGCAGCTGGGCGCGGGTCGACCTCCGGGCTGCGGATCCCGAAGGCGGCCACGTGTGGTGGTCGGCGGCCCCCGACGCCACCGGGCGCTTCCTGGTCGGGGAGGGCGGCCGGGTCTTCCGCTGGGACGCGCAGGCGGGCGTCGTCAGCCGCGTCCCGACCGACACCGACGCGACCCTCTACGGCGTGTGGGGCGCCAGCGGCGACGAGGTCTGGGCCGTCGGCGGCTACGTACACCCACGGAGTGGCCCGCCCACCGTCGTGCGCATCCGCAACGGTGTCGGTGAGGCCGTCACGGACCTGCCAGCGGGGCTCGGGTCGGAGACGACGCTCTTCAAGGTCTGGGGAACGGACGCGGACGACGTCTGGGTGGTCGGTGAGGCAGGGACCATCCTTCACTGGGACGGGGACGACTGGTCACTGGACGAGCTGCCGGGGAACCCGCGCCTGGTGACCGTCCATGGCGCCAGCGCGAGCGACATGGTCGCGGTGGGGGGCTCGTCGCAGGCCCTCATCTTCGAGCGCTCGGGAGGCGCCTGGCGGGACGCCTCCCCGGGTCCGTACTCGCTCCTCAACGGCGTCTACGTCGCTCCCGACGGGAGGGCCATGGCGGTCGGCGTGCTCGGTCAGACCTTCCGGCGTGTGGACGGCGCCTGGACGTCGGACGTCGAGCTCCCGATCCTCCGCGACTGGCACGCCACCTGGATCGACGGCCGTGGAGACATCTGGGTCGTCGGTGGACGGCTCTTGAGCGCGGCGACCTTCGACGCTGGCACGGCGCTCCGGTTCGGGCCGGAGCGGGCGGACCTGCCGAGCGGCGCCGTCATCCCCCTCGACCCCGTGACCCCGGTGGACGAGGACGTCGCCGACGTGGTCGAGGCCCCAACAGACGCGGCCGACGTGGCCGACGCGGAGCCGGAGGTCATCGAGGACACGGCGTCGGGGGCGGACGCAGAGGTCGTCGACGACACCGCGCCGACCGACGACGGCGAGGTGTCCGAGGACGCCGTGGAGGCCGAGGACACCATCGTGGGCGAGGTCGCGGAGGACGTCGGACCGGCGGACACCCTCGACGGCGACACGGCAGACGTTGACACCTTCACGCCGGACCCGATGATGACCCTCGGTGAGGTGTCGGGGACGACCGAGTTCATGGCGCTGTCGCCCGGCGATCCCATCGAGATCGTCCAGGGGCCCCAGGGGGGCATCCACATCGAGATCGGGGTCCGGTTCCCGTGGGCCGGCGTCACCGAGCCGACCCCGACGATCGCCCACTGCGACGAGGCGGCCGAGGTACAGCAAGCGATCATGAGCTGCGGTCAGTGTCCGTGTACCGCGGTCACCGCGATGGACGCGCGCAGCTTCGTCGACGGAGAGAGCGTCGGCTCCTACGTCACCCAGGGCTATCCGGTGTCTCTGCTCAGCGCCGGCCTGTACCAGACCTACGCCTTCCCGGTCATCTTCGACACCGTCGACGCCGCGCCCTACGTCGGCCATGTCGTCGACGTACAGGTCTCCATCACGCTCCCCGACGGAGAGCAGCGGTCGACCGCCATCACGCTCCTCATGGAGGACCAGTTCTGAGCCCGCGTCACGGGCTCTCCTCGGCCTCGTCGACGACGAGGTGTTGGTCAGCGGCGACCGCTTCCAGGTTTGTCACACGCCCGCTCGGCCAGACCACCTCGAGGTCCACGCTCGACGCGATCCCGAGCCCGAGCTCGGCTTCGAGGCTGCTGGTGGAGGCGGCGTTGCTGTGGCCGGAGAGGACCTCCATGAGCTGGCGGTCCGCGACCCCGTCGCCATCGAAGTCCGCCGTCGCGTAGACCCGGGCGCCCATGGCGTCCCGGGTCGAGCGATAGGACCCCGGGAGCTCGGGGGCCCCGACGAGATAGACGCTCAGCCAGCGGCGTGGGCCGATGACCTCCGCAGAGAAGTTGCGGTAGAGCCGCGGCGCGGCGCCGCTGTTCACGACGAAGAGGTCCGACCACCCGTCGCGGTCGACGTCGGCCGCCATGTCTCCCCGGGCGTTGCCACCCTGGGCGAGCCCCCACGCGGCCGCGACGCTGGTCCACCCGGTCGCGGCGCTGCTCGAGGCGTGCCGGTAGACGAGGTCGGAGAAGCCGCTGTTGGTGGCGACGTGAACGTCGAGCAGGCCGTCGTTGTCCAGGTCGACGATCTGGACGCCCCACGCGTAGGCGCCGGTGCAACACGGGGCGACCTGGAACCCGACCTCGCCCGTCTCGCTCCAGGTGTTGATCCACAGCTCGTTGGGCCCCGGGACCGTCCCGTAGGGCGCCCAGTCGGTGACGTAGAAGTCGAGGTCGCCGTCGCGATCGACGTCGCCAGCCGCGATCCCCATGGCGAGGGGGTTGGTGTTGCCGAAGGTCGGGACCAGGTCGTAGGTGATCGGCCGGAAGCCGAGCCACTCGCCGTCGGGCGAGTCGCCCAGGTTCCGATAGATCATGTCGCGGTCGTTCGCGTGGCGGAGCTTGTTCGTCACGATGAGGTCCGGCCAGCGGTCGTCGTCGAGGTCCGCGAAGATCACCGCGTTGGTGGAGCTGTACTCCTGGATCGCGGTGATGAAGCCACCGGACTCGGAGATCCAGCCCTGGGCTCGCGCCGCGTCGGTCACGTCGAGGAACGTCCCGTCTCCCTGGTTGAGGTACAGCACGTCGCGCTCCCCGGGCTTGGCGCCGAAGTCGCCGGCCGGGTAGTGCCCGTTGTGGTTGCCGACGTACAGGTCGAGCCAGCCGTCGCGGTTCACGTCGGCCCACGCCGCGGTCATGGAGAGCGTCAGCAGCTTGTGCCCCTCCCACACGCCGACGCCGACCCCTGCCTGGACCGGGTCGTCACCCGGCGGGACCGTGCTGGCCGTCACGTCGACGAAGTCCGCCACCCCCGACTCGACGAGCTGGTTCTGCAGCAACAGGTTGGGCTCGTGGTAGTTCGTCACGTACAGGTCGAGGTCGCCGTCGTTGTCGTAGTCCCCAGCGATGACCCCCGTCGTCGCCGGCAGCGCGTCCGGGACCAGCGGCCACGGCTCGAAGCGCCGACCGATCGGCGTGCCCGGCGCCGCGACGTTCACGTAGTACGCGAGGGCCTCGCCGTCTTCCGTCCCGAGCACCAGGTCCGGGAAGCCGTCGCCCGTCAGGTCGGCGAAGGTCCCGCCGGGGCCGTGGTCCTCGCCGGTCTCGCCGGTCCCGCCGCGGTAGGCGCCGAGCCCGGTCTCGGCCGCCACGTCGCGGAAGCGGTACGGTGCTACCGAGAAGCCGAAGCTCACGTCCTCGCCGAGCGCGTTGCCAACCCGATCGGTGACCGTCTCCGAGACCTGCACCTCGACCGTCACGAGTGGGCCGAAAGGGTAGGTCGGGGTGAAGCGCACGGTCGTCTGCGCAGGATCGACGGTGATCTCGCCCGCGACCGGGACGCCGTCCGCCGTCACGCGGACCGCTCCACTGAGCGACAGCGCGTCCATCGGCTCGTCGAAGCTCACCGCGATGTCCTGGGCCGGCGGGACCTGGTTTGCGTCGTCTTCGGGCTCGGAGCCGGTGACCGAGGGCGGCTCCTGGTCGAGGGTGTAGCTCGTCACGACCTGCGTGGCGACGTTCCCGACCAGGTCGGTGGGGGCGAGGCGGACCTCGATGGGACCCGTTCGCTTGTCCGTGATCCGCAGGTCGAGTCGGCGACCGTCCATCGACGCCGAGTAGCCCGTGAGCGTCTCGCCGAGTCGCGTCAGCTGGAGCGTCGCGGCCGTGGCGCTCATGTCCGGCCCGGCGGAGGCCGGATCGTCCCCGTCGTCCACAAACAGCATCACCGTGGGATCGGGCCCCAGAATCGCGCCGTCCAGCGGCTTCGCGGTGACCGAGGGCGGCGTCGCGTCCACGACCACCGGGTGGGTGATCGTGGCGCTCCGCCCGAGCCCGTCGGTCGCGACGACCTCGAGCGCCAGCGGCCCGTCGCCCGTGAGCTCCAGTGTGATCTCGACGGCGTCGTCGCGTATCGGCGGGTCGAAGGCCGCCTGCCCCACCACGACCTCGACGGGAGCTCGGACGACGACGCTCGCGACGCCCACGCCATCATCGCGCAGCGCCAGGGAGAGCGTGGGGGTCGCCGGGACGAACGCGTCCGCCGCCGGAGCGTTCACCGCGACCGCCGGAGCCTTGTTGTCGATCACCACCGGGATCGCCAGCGAGCCCGTGTGTCCCACCTCGTCGTCAGCGGTGAGGATCAGCGTCGCCGTCCCATCCGCGAGCCCCGAGGTCTCGAGGGTCGTGCGCCAGGGAGCCGCCTCGAGCTCAGCGGCGACGCTCCCGCCATGACGGTCGACCAGGGAGACCCCGACCCGCTCCACCGCGCTGAGATCGGCGACCTCCAGCGCGATGGCGACCGCCCCGTCGAGGGCCTCTCCGGGCGCCGGCGTGCTCGCGGTCAGCTCCGGAGCCGAGGTGTCGAGGACGAAGCTCGCGGCGACCTGCTCGCCGACGTTGCCGACCCGGTCCAGCGGCGAGAGCGTGACCCGCCAGTGCCCGTCCGGGGTGCTCGCGGCCCAGGTCAGGGTGATGGTGCGGGCGTCCTCGTCGAGGTCGGAGGTCCAGCCGCCCACCGGCTCACCGTCGACCGTGACGACGAGGGTGTCGGCGCTCGCGGCGAGGTCGGGGCCGGCGTCGGTGGCGTCGGCCCCGTCGCCGACGGTGTCGCTGATCGTGAACGTCACCGTAGGTAGCTCGGTGACCACGCCGCCGGCTGGCGCGACGCTCGCCGCGGGGACGGCGGCGTCCACCTGGATCGTCACCGTGGCTTCGCCGACCAGGCCTGCCGCGTCGCGCGCGTTCACGACGAGGGTATGCGGCCCCTCCGCGTCGAGGGTGACGGCCAGCGCGCACGGGACGGCGCCGGTGGGGCGCCCGACGACCTCCAGGTCGGCCAGCGGTGGGCCCCCGGCCTCGCGTAGCTCACAGGAGACGACGCCGGACGTCCCCTCGTGGACCGCGGCTCGGAACACGAAGCTCGGAGCGGCATGGCGACCGTCGAGCGGTGACGTCACGATGACGGCGGGCGGCGTGTTGTCGACGAGCACCCACGCGGTGTCCGTCGCGGTGTTCCCGGCGCGGTCGACGGCGGTGACCGTCGCGCGCACGAGCCCGTCCACGAGCGACGCCGAGTCCACGGGCGCGTGCCACGGCGGCCCCAGCCCCGGGAGGGTGACGCGCTGCGCGGTCGCGTCCTCGATGTCCAGCCACGTCGCGGTGACGAGGTCCGTGTCCGCCGTGGTCCAGCTCGGGTCGACCTCACCGCTCCATACTGCGTCCATGGCCACGGAAAGCGTGACGCTTGGAGGGGTGCGGTCGATCTCCCAGGTCGTCGTGAGCGGGCCCGACGTGTTGCCGAGGCTGTCGACGCCTCGGACCTCGAGGCTGTAGCTCCCGCTCGGGACCTCTCCGCCGGTGACGCTGAGGCCGGTGGAGGCGAGCTCCGTCGTCGTCGGATAGACCGCGCCGTCGGCGGCGGTGAGGCGGACCGTGTCGGCGGTCGCGTCGAGGTCGACGCCGACGCCTCGGTCGGTCGTGGTGATCCGCCAGGTCGGGAGCGTCCTGGTCGGTGACGAGCCGGCCGTCGGCTCGACGGTGAGCTCGGGCGGGCTGACGTCCGCGGCGACCAGGACGTTGGCCGTTCGCGTGTGGCCGAGGCCGTCGACGGCGTCGACCCAGACGGTGTGCTCACCATCGGACAGAGACAGCGGCAGGGTGTAGACCCCGCCCGGACCGCTCGTGCTCGTCGCCACGACCTCGGGCTGGCCGCCGACGCGGGCGTCGACCCGGGCGACGCCCGCGCCCTCGTCGCGGGCGGTGAGCGTCAGCGCGAGCTGGCCAAGCACCCAGGTCCCGGGTGCCGGCGAGAGGATCGCGACCTCCGGCGGATCGTTGTCGATGGTCACCGAGCGCGTGACCGTGACGGTGTTGCCGGCCGCGTCGGACGCCGTGACGCCGAGCTGCGCCGAGCCGTCGTCGAGCCCGGTGGTGTCCAGCGCGAGGCTCCCCGAAGCGGCATCCACCGCCCCGCCGGCCGCGTCGGAGAGGCGAGCCGTGATCGTGACCGTGCCCGGCAGCAGCGCGTCGACGGCCCACGCCTCCACGGCGGCGATATCGCTCAAGAGGTCGCCATCCGTGGGGGTGTCGACGGTCAGGGCGGGCGGCGTCGCGTCGGCCGTGTACGTCCACCTCGTCGCCTCGCCGCGGTTGCCGACCCGGTCGACGGGCACGAGGGTCAGGTCGTAGCGACCTTCGAGCTGCGCCGTCATCTCCACCTGTAAGGACGACGGCCCCATCGCCGTGCGGGTGAAGTCCGTCCCCTCGGCGAGGGCGTGGCCGTCGCCGTCGGGCCCGCGCCAGGCGACGGCGACCTCCGTGGTCATGACGTCTGCGCCGGCGCCTTCATCGGCCAGATCGAAGGTCAGCGGGACGACCTCGGTCCCCACGGCGGGTAGCGCCGGGTCGGTGGCCGCGATCTCGGGAGGACCGAGGTCCACGAAGGCGACGACGGGCGTGGTCTGGGTCTCTCCGCCGTCAGCGGCGTAGGCGCGGACGACGAGCGCGAGTCGCTCGCCGTCGGAGAGCCCGGCGGTCGCTGGATTCAGCGAAAGACGCCACGGGGCGACGTCATCGATCCCCACGACGCGGTCTCCACGCTCGTCGCGCACGGTCAGCGTGACCCTGGTGAGTGGTCTCGTGGGCTCGACGTCGACGCGCAGCCCATCGGGCCCGAGCCAGCGACGCCCATTCCCCGTGACGAGCCCCTCCACGGTCGTGGCGATCTCGAGGTCCACGGGCGCGGGCGCCGCTGTGTCGGTGTCGGCTGCCGGTACTGCGTCCCCACAGGCCGCGAACACCACGACGAGCGGCGGCAGCAGGGCTATCGGGGAGAGCCGCACCGATTGGACCTCTGGGCTGAATGACAGGCCCCGAGAGTATCTGGGGCGCGGGCCGGACCACAAGCGATCGGGCGGCTCGGCCACGCGCTGCGCGCCATGGCGAGAGCGCTACCCCGCGTCCGGGAAACGCGGATGAGGAGCCGCGAGCGAGGCTCGGACCGCGTTGACCAGGGCCGCCAGCTCCCGAGCGTGGCTCAGGTCGTCGAGAGCAGGCCCCGCGAGCGGGTCGGCGAGCGGGGCCTCTTCACGGTCGTGCTCTGCCCAGCGGTCCCCGAGACGCCCGAGCTCTGCCGGGCTGGCGAAGAGAGGCGCCAGGGCTGGCAGGACGCGCTCGTGGGTCACGAGGAGGCGTTCCCAGAAGCGCGCCTCCGCGATCGGCCGGGGAGGCGCCTCGTCGAGGGCGGCCACCTTGGCGTTCCAGATGCTCAGGACCGCCCGGTGGACGGAGCGCTCGACGACCGCCCGAAGGTGGAGGAGCCGCGTCGTGGGGAGGTCCGTGCGATCGCGCGTCCAGGCGCCCGGCGGGCAGATCGCCTCGGGCGTGTCGACCTCGACACCGGCTGGGCCGAGCTCGGTCGGGAAGGTCCGGCAGCGCATCGGGCGCGCGTGGTAGAGCCGGCAGCGTCGGACGCCCGGTGAGACATCCTCGAGCTGTAGACACGGGCGACCGCCGGCATCCAGCTCGGCCGTCGCCGCGGTCGACGCGCGGCTCCGGAGACACACGAGCCAGGTCTCCGGGCCTGGGCCGAGACGGACGCCGTCGGCCCCGGCCTGGACCGCGTGGGCCGGACGCAGGCGGGCCACCGCGCCCGGCGGCATGCCGTGCGCGGTGGCGATCCGGAGAAGGTCGAAGCCGGTCAGCTCGGGGTCGAAGTGGACGCAGCAGCGGGCGGTCCGGCAGCTGAGGCACCCCGAGCGATCCTCGGGCTCGGGGACCTCGAGCAAGGCTCGTCCGGCGTCCACGCTCGTCGGGCCGACCACCAGGCTGTTCAGGCCTCGAAGTAGCGGTCGGTGATGTCGAGGCAGTCGTCGATGATGGCGTACGCCTCGCGGAGCTGCTCCTCGGTGATGCACAGCGGCGGGTTGCACATGAAGCTGTGCCAGCGCACGAAGGTGAAGAGCCCGCGCTCGTTGAACGCCTTCTTGAGCTCCTCCATCGCCGGGCTCGTGCCGTTGTACGGCGCCATCGGCTCGCCGGCGGCGTTCTTGCGGATGTCGATCATGCCGAAGAGGCCGATCGCGCGCCCCTCCTTCACGGACGGGTGCTTGGCCTGGAGCCGGTCCATCTCGGCTCGGGCGACGGCCTCGAGGCGAGCGGCGTTCTCGATGAGCCCCTCGTCGAGCAGCACGCCGATGTTGGCCTCCGCGGCGGCCAGCAGCATCGGGTGGGAGTTGTAGGTCAGGCCGCCGAAGTAGACGTTGTCCTGGAAGTGCTTGGCGATCGCGTCGGACACGCCCATGGCGCCGAGCGGGAGGTACGAGCTCGTCAGGCCCTTGGCCATCGTGACGATGTCCGGGACGATCCCGAAGTGCTGGAAGGCGAAGAGTTTGCCGGTCCGACCGAAGCCCGCCATCACCTCGTCGCAGACGAGCAGGATCCCGTACTTGTCGCAGAGCGCACGCAGGCCCTGCATGTAGCCGTCCGGCGGCGCCAGGATCCCGTTGGTCCCGGTGACGGTCTCGACGAAGATCGCCGCGATGTCGTTGGGGTTCTCGTAGTTGATGACCTCTTCGAGGTAGGTCAGGTTCGCGGCGGTCCGGCTCGCGTCGTCGTCACCGAACGAGAAGCGGTACGGGCTCGGATCCATCACCCGGATCACGCCCGGGGTGCCCGGCTCGTTCGCCCAACGCCGGGGATCGCCGGTCAGCTGCATCGTCGCGTTGGTCGCGCCGTGGTAGCTCCGGTAGCGGCTGAGGATCTTGCGTCGCCCGGTGTACATGCGGGCGGCGCGGATCGCGTTCTCGTTCGCCTCGGCGCCGCCGAGGGTGAAGAAGAACGTGTTGATCGGATCCGGCGTGATGTCGGCGAGGAGCTTGCCGACCCGAGCCCGGACCGCGGTCGCCGAGCCCGGCATCGCGAAGATCAGCTCGTCGACCTGCTTCTTGATGGCCTCGCGGACGCGCGGATGGCCGTGGCCGATGTTGACGCTCATCAGCTGACTGTTGAAGTCGATGTAGCGCTTGCCGTCGGGGGTCCAGAAGTAGATGCCCTCCGCGCGCTCGATCGGCAGCGGTGAGACGGCGCTCCCCTTGGACCAGGTGTACATCGTGTGCGCCTTGCACAGCTGAACGATCTCTTCGGTGTTCATGGCCGGCTCCGGACGTGGAACGGGTGGGCTGAGCGAGTGAACCAGGTGCGGGTCGCGGGGCGGCTCTCTCATCGTGCCACGCCCCGCGAGGACGTCCTGATTACTGCCGTTTCCGCGGGTTGTCACGCGCCATGGACGAGCCGCCGTCGTTGACATCGGGCGGGGGCGCGCCCATAGTCTCTAGTCGAGCGTCTCGCGCATGCTCGGGGGGTCGGAGCGCACCGCGGGTGCCATCCCGTTAGTCCGACTGGAGAAGGAGCAGACGACGTGCCACCGCAAAGCCGTGTAAGCGACATCGGTGAGGTTGGAGCAGACGCCCACGGATGCCCGGCCTGCCCGCACTCGTGCAAGGGCCCGTGCATCGTTGGCTCTCCCAACGTCTTCGTGAACAGCCTCCCGGCCGCCCGCAAGGACGACATGGGGATCCACGCGGCGTGCTGCGGGCCCAACATGTGGACCGCGACCGCCGGCTCGGGGACCGTGTTCATCAATGACAAGGCCGCCCACCGCAAGGGGGACGCCCAGGCCCACTGTGGCGGCAGCGGCTCGATGACGACGGGCTCCGGCGACGTGCTCACGGGCGGCTGAAGTCCCGCTCGGGGATCGAGGCGCTACCGAACGGCTCGGCCGCGCGGCACCAGCACGCCGCGCGGCCGATGCACTTCGTGCGTCAGCCGACCGCGCCGGCACGACGCAGCGTGCCGCGCGGGCAGCACAAGGCAGCGTGCCGCGTGGCAGGCCGGCGCGATCAGGACACGCCGGGAAGGGTCACCTCTCGCGGAGCAGAGCGGTCAGAAGGTGAAGGCCGCGCCGACGCCTGGGCTGCCGTCGGGGAGGACCGTCGGTGCGACCGCCTCTAGCTTTGCGCCCGTGCCCTCCTCGTCGTCTCCGGACAGGACGATCGCGACGACGCCACCGGCGATCAGGACGCCACCGGCGATGAGCGCGATCACGCCGTTGCTGCGCGTCGACTCGCCCGCGTCGAGGCGTCGCTCGCGCTCGGGGGTGCCACACCACGGCTCGTCCGAGCAGCTCGCGGCGTCCACCTGACCCTGACCGTCGACGAAGAGCACCCCGCCCGTCGCCGCGAGGCCGACGCCGGCCGCGACGCCGAGCCAGCCGATCGTCTCGAGCACGTCGACCGGCTTCTCCGGCTTCTCGGTGACCTTCGGAGTAGGCGTCGGCGTCGGCGACTTCGCCGTGCCGTCATCGCCAGTGTCCTTCTTGGGGGCCAGCTCGGCCTCGATGTCCACGTCGAGCGCCAGGACCTGCCCCTTCTCGAGGGTGAAGCGCTTCTGGACGGGCTTGCCGACCTCGGGGTGATAGAGCTCGAGGGTGTGCTCACCGGGCTTCAGGTAGGTCGTGAACGGCGTGACCAGCCGCGCCGTCTCCATCGCCTTGCCTTCGAAGCTCGCGGCCGCGTCGCGCGGGGTCGACTTCACGTCCACTCGGCCCAGCGTCGCGCGCAGCTCGGCGTCCAGCCGCTTGCGGGCGGCCTCGGCGTCGGTACCCGCCTTCACCCAGCTGGCGGAGAGCGGTCGTTCACGCGTGGTGACCGCCTCGAGGAAACGCCCGTAGTACTCGACGGCGGCGAGGTTGTCGCCGGAGTGCTCGTGGGCGAGCGCCATGTCCAGCCATAGCTGCCAGCGCTCCTCCTCGGCCGCGTCGACCACCTGCTGACAGTCGTCGCGGGACATCGTCTTTGCGTCGTCGCCGACGAGGCGCTGCGCCTCGGCGCAGGGATCCGCCGCGAGCGCGTCCGCCGTTCCGAAGACACCCAGGACCATGGCCAGGGTCGAGAGGGTCTTCGCGAGTCCGGTTGGATTCGTCATGAGCAGTCTGCGCTCTTCGTTATCTTCCGGTTTCGTGGCTGCGTCGAAAGGCGACGGGGGACGAGCGGTCCAGCACCGCTCGCCCCCCGCACAGCCGTCACTCTCAGGTCTCGACCCGCTCGCGCAGGGTCTTGCCCGGCTTGAAGTAGGCGTACGTCTTCTCCGGGATCTCGATCTTCGAGCCGGTCGCCGGGTTCGTGCCGGTGCGCGCCTGGCGCGTACGGGTCCCGAAAGTTCCGAAGCCCGGGATCACCACCTTCTTTCCGGCGTCGAGCTCGACGGCGATGATGCCGTTGCCCGGGTCGGCCGAGAAGATCGTGTTGATCACGTCGAGCGCCTTCGCCTTCGTCAGACCAGTCTGCTTCGCCAGCTTGGCAGCCATCTCACCCTTGTTCATGAGACCTCCGTAAGTCGTGTAGGGGAAACGAGCATCATGGGTATACGCCGATATGATCGACGTGTCGCGCTTCGGACACGCAATTTGTGAATTTAGTTCTTGCTTTCACCCGAATCACGAGGTCGCGCCGCTAGGCTGCGGGCCTTCGGCGTCTTGTAACCCCGCGTCGCGATTGGAGGACGGCCCTCATCTGGGCGGCCGAGATCCCCCATGACGAGCGGGGTTGGTCCCCATCGACGTCGGCGCTATGATGCGACCCGATGAAGCCGAGACGCACCGCGATCTTCTCCCTCGCCTCCCTCGCGCCGATCGCGTTCGCCGCGCTCGCAGGCTGTGCTGCGACCAGCCACGTCGAGGAGTCGAGGCGTGACTACGCCCACGCCAGCGCGTGCATCGCCACCGGCGAGGTCGAGGCCTGCCGCGCCGCGTGTGACCTGCGCATCCGGAGCGGGTGTCACGCCCTGGGCCAGGCCTACCTGGCCGGTGAGGGCGTGGGGCTCGACCGGGCCCTGGCGCTGCGCTTCTTCGACCGCGCCTGCGACTACGGGGACGCGACGAGCTGCGCTCAGGTCGGCTACATGGTCGAGCGCGGGGTCGGGACCGTCCCGGACGCCGCGCGCGCCGTGCGCTACTACCGCCGCGCATGCGACGCGAACCAGGCCACGGCCTGCGCCGATCTGGGCGTCGCCTACCAGCTCGGCGCCGTCGTGCCCCTCGACAACCTCCGCGCCTCCCAGCTCTACCAGCGCGCCTGCGTCGGCGGCGCCGCGGCCGGCTGCGCCAACCTCGGCTACCTCCTCCAGTACGGCATCGGGGTCTCACGCAACCCCGAGCGGGCGCGCGAGCTCTACGAGCAGGCGTGCAAGCAGGAGCACCTCGGCGCCTGCGGCAACCTCGGGGGGATGTCTCTCGTCGGGCTCGGCGGCCCGAAGGAGCCGAACCGCGCCGCGGTCCTCTTCAAGATGGCCTGCGACGGCGGCATCGTCGACGCGTGCAACAACCTCGGCGTGCTGTACGAGAAGGGCGTCGGCGTCGGCAAGGACGCGAACGAGGCGCGCAAGCTGTACGTCCAGGCGTGCGACGCCGGGACCGCTGACGCCTGCATCTCGCTCGGCGGGCTGTACGAGCGTGGGATCGGGGTCTCGGAGGACCTCGCCGCGGCGCGCCGCTTGTACCGGCGCGCCTGCGCCGCCGACGATCCGGTGGGCTGTCAGCGCCTCAAGCGCCTCGAGGCCGGCTCCCCCTGAATACGCCTGACGGCGCCGACGCGGCCCCCACGTCCAGACGGTCGGGACGACCGCGGACCGAGGGGCTCTCGCCTACCTGCACACGGTCGTCTCGACCGCTCCGATCCGCGCGACCGCCGCGGGCGAGACCAGAGCTCACGCGCTCGGCGCTCGCCCGAACGGTCATCGCGGAGAGCCGATGCGGGTGGTGGACGAGGGACCGCGACCACCTGGCCCGCGCTCGTCTCGACCGCTCTGATCAGTGCGACAGCCGCGGGCGAGACCAGAGCTCACGCGCTCGGCGCTCGCCCGAACGGTCATCGCGGAGAGCCGATGCGGGTGGTGAACGAGGGACCGCGACCGCCTGGCCCGCGCTCGTCTCGACCGCCCAGCTGCGCACGCCGCCAGAACGACGGCCGGCTCACGCGCCGACGCCTGCTACCCGCGTCGGCGCTCCGCCGCGAGCGCGATCCGTCGCTCGCGGCGCCACCACCAGAGCGCGCCGGCGAGCAGCGCCCAGCCGGCAGCGGTTCCGTCGCCACCGCGGCACCCGTCGGCGTCGCTCCGCACGTCGTCCGGCTGGCACAGGGACGAGCAGCCGTCGTGGTCCTCGCTGTTGCCGTCGTCGCAGGTCTCACCGTTGATCGCGTCCACGGTGCCGTCGCCGCAGAAGGTCGCGACGCCCGGGGTCGGCTGGCAGCCGGCGCCGCAGACCGCGCAGCCGGTCGAGCCGTAGCGGCACAGCTCGGTCGCGTCGTTGCCGTCGTCGCAGCCCTCGCCGGCCTCGAGGTCGACGTGGCCGTCCCCGCACCAGCTGCCGGCGTCGCTCCTCGGACCGGAGCAGTCGTCGCGACAGCGCGTGCAGCCGACGTCGCCGTAGATACACGCGCCCGGCGGGTCGGCTCCGGGGTCACAGACCTCGCCCTCGTCGAGGTCACCGTCACCACAGACGCGGTCGTCACAGTCCGACGTGCAGCCGTCGTCCTCGTCGTCGTTGCCGTCGTCGCAGCGCTCGTCGCTGTCCCTGACCCCGTCCCCACAGCGGGCCGCGGTGCAGTCCTCGCGGCAGGCGTCGGCGTCTTCGTTGGAGTTGGCGTCCCCGTCGTCGCAGTCCTCGCCGTCGTCGTCGTCGATCGTCCCGTCGCCGCAGCGGCGGGTCTCGCCAGCGACCTCCTGGCACGCGGTGCCGCAGACCACGCAGCTCTGGGCCCCGTACTCGCAGCTCGCGACGACGTGGTCGCCGTCGTCGCAGCCCTCGCCGGTGTCGACCACGCCGTCGCCGCAGCTCGGCAGCGCGCACCCTTCGCGGCACGCGTCGGGGGTGGTGTCGGAGTTGCCGGCGCCGTCGTCGCAAACCTCGGACCCGCCGAGCACGCCGTCGCCGCAGACGGTGACGGTGACCGTCGCGCTCGCGGTCGCCTCGCTCGCGGGGACATCGGCGTGGCCGCGCGCCGCGACCGACACGGCGAGCGAGCGCAGCGACGTCGTGGGTGAGGCCGTCGCCTGCCACGTGATCGACACGCTGGCGTCGGGCGCGATCTCACCGGGCCCGGCGCCTGCGCTGGAGATCGCTCGCGGCGCCGCGAACGGAGAGCCCCCGTCGACATCGGGGACGCCGACGCCGCCGACCCGGGTCGTGCCGCTCGCGTAGGCGAGCCCCGCCGGCAGAGTCATCGCGAAGCTGGCGTTGCGGGTGACGCCGCCGCCGACGTTCGTGACCGTCGCGGTGAACAGCGCCGTGTCCGCGACGCCGAGCGGCGTCGCGGGGGAGACGTCGAGGGTCGCGTCGAGCCGACCCACCTCGATGGGCGCGATCGCGAGGTCTGCCGCGCCGGTGCTGTCGATGGCGCACGCGACGTAGCCCCAGCTCAGGTGAGCCGACGGGACCAGCGCGTCCCCGGCGGCGCTCGGGGCGACGACGGCGTCGAGGGCGACCGCGACCGACGCGCCCGGCGCCAGGTCGGCGAGCGGGAGGGCGGCGGCGGTCGGATCGGCCCCGCTCGGCACCCCCGCGACGGTCAGCGTGCCCGCCGCGAAGCTCATCTCCGGCGGCAGCGTCACCGCGAGCGCGGGCGTGGTCGCCGTCTCGGCGCCGCTGTTGGTCAGCGTCCAGGTCAGGCGGACGGTCTCGCCCGGGACGGCGACGGGAGGGCTCGCGGTCGCGTGGGTCGTCGGGGCCTCGAAGCGGGGCTGGCCGGTGTCGATCTGGATGCCGATGCCCGAGACCCGGTACTGCTCGCTCGAGGTGATGCCCTGGGCGACCGCGGCGGTCGCGCCCGCCGGGAGGACCCCGCTCGCGTCGACGTTGGTGATGTCCCAGCCCTGGCGCCCGGTGGTCGAGGAGGTCGAGGTGAGGTTCAGCTGCCCGAAGGTCCCGCTGGTGTCGAGGAGGCCTTGGTCGTCGTTGATGTGGGCGGCGAAGAAGTTGCCCTCGTTGTTGTTGGGCCCCGTCAGGTTCACGAGCGTCCCGCCGGGCGGCCCGAAGGCGAGGTTGTCGCCGTAGCCCTTGTGGTCGCCCTCCATCGCGGTGACGAGGACCCGGGCCCGCACGTCGCCCGCCGACGGCGTGCACAGGCCGCCGAGGGTCGCCGGAGCGCCGCCGCCCGGCTCGAGGCCGACCCAGATCCCGAGGTCCCGGAGCGGCAGGTCGGCGCGCGCGTAGGCGACGACCAGGGTCCAGCCGGCGCTCCTGAGGTTGCAGTCCGAGGTGCAGTCGACGGACGCCGGGACGTGCCCGACCGTCCAGGTCCCGGCGCCGTGGGCCGTGACGAGGTCGGTCACGTCCACGGCGCGGGCGTAGAAGTCCTTGCTGTCATCGTCGAATCCCACGCCGTCCGCGGGATCGACGGCGACCGCGGCGCCGAAGGGCGGCGTGACCTGGACCGCGGCCGCGGTGGTCGCGGCCGGGAGGTCGTCGAGGTAGCCGCCCCAGATGAGCTCGGCGTGGAGGACGACAGCGTCGACGGGGAGCCGCAGCTCCGCGGCCGCGGCGTCGAGCGTCCAGTCGGCGGTCGTGCCAGCGGGCCACCCGCCCGGCACCTGCAGCCCGGTGTCCGTCGTCACCAGGGCGCCCACGCTCCCGACGGTGCCCGGGCCGTCGTCGCCGTCGCTCGACAGGCCGAGGCTGTTGCCGGTCATCGTCAGCGCCCCGTGCGCGGTCGCCGCGAAGCGGGGGGTGTACTCCGCGTGCGCGACGCTGCCCCAGAGTACGAAGACGACGGCGGTCAGGGTCCGGAGCGGCGCGAAACGAGCCATGGCGCTATGGTAGCAAAATCCAGCGCGCCGGTACGGTCCGTGTTAGACCCGACCGGCGGACTCCAGGAGGAAACCATGAGAAGGAACGCCACGCTCGTCGTCGTCGCCGCCGTGTTGCTCGCCGGCTGCGTCACCAAGGGGACGTACAACGAGCTGAAGGCCGAGTACGACGACTACAAGACCAAGGCCGAGGCGCGCGACCAGAAGAACCAGGCCGCGATCAAGGACCTCGAGAAGGCGCTGGCCGACGAGCACGCCCGCTACGACAAGCTCGCGGCCGAGCAGGCCCGGCTCGAGAGCCGCATCGAGGCCCTCAACGCCGAGAAGGCCAAGCTGCTCTCGGACAAGAAGGGGCTCCAGGCCGCCGAGGCCGAGATGCGCGTGGCTCTCGACGAGATGATGCAGCGAAAGGCCCAGGCCGAGGCGCGCATCGCCGAGTACACCAACCTCCTGTCGCGCTTCAAGGCGCTCATCGACGCCGGCAAGCTCAAGGTCCGGATCATCGACGGGCAGATGGTCGTGCAGCTCGCGACCGACGTGCTCTTCGGCTCGGGCTCCGCCGACCTGTCGCGGTCCGGCAGGGACGCCATCACCGAGGTGACGGCCATCCTGGCGAGCATCCCCGACCGGTCGTTCCAGGTGGCCGGCCACACCGACAACGTGCCGATCCGCTCGAGCCGCTTCCGCTCGAACTGGGAGCTCGCCTTCGAGCGCGCGTACACCGTCGTCCGCACGATGATCGACGCCGAGATGCCGCCGAACCGCATCGCCGCCACGAGCTACGGCGAGTTCCGCCCGACGGCCAGCAACGACACCGACGAGGGCAAGGCGCTCAACCGGCGAATCGAGATCATCGTGGTGCCGGATCTGTCCAAGCTCCCCGGCGCCGAGGAGCTCCAGAAGCTCGGCGGCGGCGACGAGAGCTGAGCCCACGCCATTCGCGATCGGCGCCCCGCCTTGGGGCGCCGGTCACGGCGTCTGCTCTCCGAGCACCGAGAGCGAGTGGACCACCGGCACGCTCCCGCCGCTGCCGGACAGCGTGAGCTCGACCTCGATGAGCGGCGCGCTCGCGTCGATGAGCAGCGGGAAGTTCGCCGGCGGGTAGGGGCCGGCGTACGCACTCCAGCCGGCCTGGGCCAGGGCCGCCAGGTTCGCGCCCGTGCGGTGGCGGAGCGAGAGCGTCGCGGCCCCCGCGCCAGGCAGGGTGGCGTCGACGAAGATGACGCTCCATGTGGTCCCGCCCTGAGGCCAGCCGGCCACGATCTGGCGATACCAGCCGCTCGCCTGACCGGCGCCGAGGGTCAGGTTTCCGCCGGTGTCCAGGGCGACGTTGGCGGAGTTCGTGCCGCTCGGCGTGAACGGGAGCCCGGTCCCGGGGCCGTTGTCGATGATGCAGATGTTGACGCAGCCTCCGCACGGCGCCTGGACGCCCTCGTCGGTGCTGTCGTCGCAGTCGTCGTCCTTGCCGTTGCAGCGCTCGGCCGCCCCGGGGTGGACCTCGTCGTCGAGGTCGTCGCAGTCCTCGTCGTTTCCGACCACGAACGATGTGATCGGGTCCGGCCCGCACAGGCACCGCGGCGCGACGTCCCGGTCGCCGCGCCCGTCGTGGTCGATGTCCCTGTAATAGGGGGCGCAGTCCGTGGCGCCCTCCTCGTCGGTCAGGCCGTCGCAGTCCTCGTCCACGCCGTCGCCGCACGACTCGATGGCGGTCTTCGAGATGGCGGGGTTCTTCGGCGCGCAGTCCTGCTCGTCCGGCGTCCCGTCGTCGTCGTCGTCGCCGTCCATGCAGTCGGCGATACCGTCATCGTCGCTGTCCGGGAAGCCCTCGTCGGTCAGGCCGTCGCAGTCCTGGTCGCGGCCGTCACAGATCTCGGCCTCGGCCTCGACGCCGACGCACTGGAGCTCGCCCGCGACGCAGAAGCCGGTCCCAGGGCAGGTCCCGTGCGCGTTCACCACGTCGCAGGGGGCGCCCGACGCGACGGCCTCGTCGGTCTGTCCGTCGCAGTCGTCGTCGACCCCGTTACAGCTCTCCTCGGCGGGCACGCGCGCGTCGCACGGCGTGAGCCCATCGGGGCCGCACCACCGGACGCCCTCGCAGCTCCCGACGGCGTTGTCGACGTGGCAGGTGGTCGAGAGCTCGAGGTCCTCCGCGAGGGGATTACACGCGCAGGTGGCGAGGCCGGTGTCCGGCACGCACTGCCCGGAGGCGCCTGCCTCGATGGCCCCTCCGTCGCCCTCGCAGGTGAAGCCCGGCGGGCACTGAGCGTCGCCGATGGTGCAGGCCTTCCCGCAGAAGCGCCCGGCCGGCCCGCTGTCCAGGCAGCGGTGCCCGGCGCCCCCGGCGAACGCGACGCAGTCCTCGTCCTCTTCGCACGGCTGGCACAGGGTGACGTTGGGGTCGACGCAGACGTAGACCTCGTCGGTGGTCTGGTTGGCGATCTGCCCGCACTCCCAGCCGCTCGGGCAGCCGGTCTCGCACCCCGCGGTGCAGACGAGCCCGTCGGCGCTCGGGACGCACCAGCCCGAGGCGCAGTGGCGGTTGTCGCCGCACGGGTCGCCGAGCTCCCCGGGCACGAAGGTGTCGGTCACCGTGTCGACGGCGACCGTGGTGTCGACGGTCACGGCGTCGGCGTCCGCGTCACGGTCGTGGCGCCCCGAGTCGTCACCGCCGCAGCCCGCGAGCGCGAGCCCCAACGCGAAGCCCACGATCCGCACAAGTCGCCTCTCGGCGCGATTCACCATGTCACCCCCCCAATCACGAACGACATCTTGCCGTGCCCGGGCGCGCGACGCCATGACGGAGCGCGCGGATCCGGGCCAGGGTCGTGCGTGGTCAGGCGACGGTCTCTGCGCGCAGGGCGGCCGCGGCGTCCGCTCCATAGAGCGCCTCGACGAGGCGGAGCGCGAAGGCGATCGCGGTCCCCGGGCCGCGGCTCGTGACGACGTTGCCGTCCACCGCGACCGGGTCGGTGGTGTAGTGGACGAACTCGTTCAGATCGTCGCGGCAGCCGGGATGGTTGGTGATCAGGGTGTCCTCCGGCAGCCCGGCCGCGGCCAGGATCCGCGGCGCGGCGCAGATCGCGCCGGTCAGGCGCTTCTCCTCGAGTCGCCGCGACAGGAGGCCGCTCAGGGTCTCGGACTCGGCCAGGCGCGCCACGCCGGGGCCGCCCGGCAGGACCACCAGGTCCCACTCGTCCCCCCACTCCTCGAGGGCCTCGCTGAGGTCGATGTCGGCCATCACCCGGACGCGGTTCCGCCCGGTGATCGGGTTGGGGGCGTCGACGCTCGCCGTGACGACGTGGGCGCCGGCGCGGCGCAGGTAGTCGATGACGGCGATCGCCTCGAGCTCCTCGAAGCCCGGGGCGAGGGGGACCAACACGCGCTTCTTGTTGACCATCGTCTCCTCCGTTACGACGTGCCCGTCGCGGGCGTCCACGCTGTGCCACCGGCCGTGCGCCGTCAACCCGTGGCCGTCGTGTCAGCACCATCGTTCGTCCCCCCCGCGGTTACCCCGGGGGCAGGCCCAGGCGCGATGGACCCGCCCGAGGCGCTCTGCTATCACCGCTGACATGAGCGACGGACCGGAAACCCAGCTCGCCTCCGGCGCGCTGGAGGCGTTGAGATTCCAGCGCTATCGGCTCTCCCTCCCGGGGGGCGGGGCGTCGCGCCTGTTCGACGGGCGCCTCATCTACATCGGCAGCGCGCCGGACAACGACTTCGTGGTCGACCACCCGACCGTGTCGCGGACCCACGCCCGGCTCGAGTTCGACGGGACGGGGTTCCTGCTGCGCGATCTGCAGTCGAAGAACGGCACCTGGATCGACGGCGTCCGCGTCACCGAGGCCTACGTGCCGGCCACCTCCCGGCTCCGCTTCGGGACCGCCGAGGCGGCCTTCGGGCTCGATGAGCAGGCCGTCGAGGTCCAGCTCGCGCGTGGCGACCGCTTCGGCCGCCTGATCGGTCGCTCGGCCCAGATGCGCGAGATCTTCGCGCTGCTCCCGAGGGTCGCGCGCTCGGACGTCAGCGTCCTGATCGAGGGCGAGAGCGGCACGGGCAAGGAGCTCGTCGCCGAGGCGATCCAGGCGCACTCGCGGCGCGCGGACAAGCCCCTGGTCATCTTCGACTGCTCCGCGGTCCCGCCCGAGCTCGTCGAGAGCGAGCTCTTCGGGCACGTGAAGGGCGCCTTCACGGGAGCCATCGCCAACCGCGCCGGGGTGTTCGAGGCGGCCAACGGGGGGACGCTCTTCCTCGACGAGATCGGCGAGCTCCCGCTCGAGCTCCAGCCGAAGCTCCTGCGCGCCCTCGAGAAGGGCGAGTTCAAGCCGGTCGGAGACAACGCGCGGCGGGTCGCCGACGTGCGCGTGATCGCGGCGACCAACCGCCAGCTCGACCGGGAGGTCGAGGCCGGCAACTTCCGCGAGGACCTCTACTATCGGCTCGCGGTCATCAAGGTCCGGCTGCCGCCTCTCCGGCGCCGTCCCGAGGACATCCCGCTGCTCGTGGAGACGTTCCTCGAGGTCTCCGGCGCGACCGACGTCCAGGTCGGCTACGAGACGATGCGGCGGCTCCAGGCGCACCCGTGGCCCGGCAACGTCCGCGAGCTCAAGAACTACGTCGAGCGCGCGGTCGTTCTCGCGGAGAACGGGCGCCTCGAGACGCGGCACCTGTCGTCGCGATCGATCAAGAAGGAGCCGGCGGTCCACGAGGTGGGCGACGGCAACCGCACCCTGCTGTCGGTCGACTTCGAGCTCCCCTTCAAGGACGCCAAGCAGCGCCTCCTCGAGGTCTTCGAGACGCGCTACTGGACGCGGCTGCTCGACGAGACGGGCGGCAACATCTCCGAGGCCGCGCGCCGGGGCGGGATCCACCGCAAGAGCCTCGAGTACGTCGTGAAGAAGCTCGATCTGCGCGGCGAGAGCCGCGGCGACGGCTGAGCCCGGCGCCCTCGGTCTGGTCCTCGGGGCGGGAGCGGTGAAAAAATGGACGCACCTCGGGGCCGCTCCTACTCTGAGCCGAGCCCAGAGCTCTCCGGGGAGGGTTCAGGATCCTGTCGTTGGAGGAAAGCAGAGTGAGCAACACGAGGAGCACGACCACGGCGCGTACGGTCAGCATCACCGAGCGGCGTCAGCTCCAGAAGGCGCTTCAACGCGTCGAGCTGTCGCGTGAGGAGGAGCTCGTCCTGCGGCTGCGGCACGGCATCGGGGCTGCGCGCTCGACGCCGCTCGCGTATCGCGGCCAGGAAGACCCCGAGCTCTCCGCCAAGCTGGCGATGATGGAGGCGGAGCTGCTCGAGCAGGTGCGTCCGTCCCAGCTCGAGGCCGAGCCGGCAGAGGGCGAGGCGCTGAAGCGGTCCATCATCGATGGGCTGAAGAAGCTCTAGCGCCTTCGCGGCGCCACGAACGGGAGGCGGCGCGACCACCGCGCCGCGATTCCCGAGACAGGGACGCCTGCCTCGTGCAGCGCGTCCCTTCTTGCTTCTCGCTCTTACCTCGAGCGCCGCGAGACCGCGGATCACGCGGGTGTGCGGTCGCGAGGAAACGGTGGGGACGTCCCGGTTGGCGCCCGACCATCGTATGGAGTATGTTCCGCGCGATTCCCCCCGGGGATCCGAGATCACGCCCGGTTCCCGTGACCCGGCCCAGACACGGAGCGTCAGCCATGTCCACCGCGTTCGTCAGCGTCCCACTCTTTCAGGGCATGGACGAGTCGGGCCTCAAGGGCCTCGGCGAGGTGTTCGAGCGATACGAGTCTTCCGAGGGCGAGGTCCTCTTCCACAGCGGCGACCTGGCGGAGTTCGTCTACCTGCTCGTCGAGGGCAGCGTCGCGGTCAAGGAGGACGGCAAGACCCACATCGAGCTGCAGCCCGTGAGCGTCATCGGCGAGCTGGGCGCGATGACGGGGCTCACTCGCCGGGTCACCGCCGTCACCCTCGAGGAGTCCGTCCTGCTCCGCGCCACCGGCTCGGACCTGATGGAGTACTTCACCCAGAACAGCGCGGTCGCGGTCGCCTTCTACCAGAACCTGCTCAGCATGACCGCCGACAAGGTGCGCCGGGACGAGCGCCGCATCGACGACATGCGACACAACATCATCGTGACGCAGAAGCAGCTCAAGCGCTTGCGGAACCTCATCCTGGAGAGCCCCGACACGGTCGTGAGCCAGCCCGCCCACGACATGCTACAGGAGCTCATCAGCCAGAACCGCCGCGCCAACTACTGGGTCGAGCCGCCGAGCGCGCTCCCGGCCCACGTCCGCCTGACCGACGGCCGTCGCTTCCAGGTGCTGAGCATCTCCCGCCAGGCGCTGGTCGTGCCGGGCGAGGCCGCCAAGGTGGGTGACGAGGACTGGCGCGGCGTGCTCGTCCTCGCCGGCGTCGAGCTGCCGATCAGCGGCGAGGTGAAGGGCGGCGACCTCGAGGGCACCCGCCGGGTGGCGCTCGACCTCCTCATCGACGAGTACAGCGAGACCCTCGAGGACTACCTGACCCAGGCGCAGCTCCTCGACATCGTCCTGTAGCGACGCTCGTCCCGGCAGCCGAATACGCGAGACGGCCTCGGAGGGTCCCTCCGAGGCCGTCGTGCGTCGGGCGCCGATCGTCGGATCAGCCGGGCTGCCAGACGCCGACCGGAGCGCCGGTCGGGTCGATCAGCGAGGCGCGGCGCCCGTCGTCGAGGGGCGTCGGGTCCTCGTAGACGTAGCCGTCGAGCTCTCTCACCCGGGCGAGCACCGCGTCGATGTCGTCGACCCGGAAGTAGTACATCCAGCGCGCCGGGAACGAGTCGCCCGGGAGGCGGGGGCGGATGAGGCCGAACACCTCGCCGTCGCGCGCGATGGCGTGGGCGACGCCCTCTTCCCCGCGGTCGATCGGGGGGCCGATCTCCCAGCCGAAGAGCCGCTGATACCAGCCGCACGCGGCGTCGACGTCGTCGGTGAGGAGCTCGTACCAGCCGATCCGCCCGACGGCCGCGACGCCGCCCGCGGCCTGCTCCTCGGTGCTCGCGTACGGCGCGAAGACCGCGCCCTGGGGATCGGTCACGACCCCGAAGCGGCCCGTGACGAGCGGCGCGTCCTCCTCATCGCCCTCGATGTCGTAGTCGTCGGGCGTCACGTGGATGTCGCCGCCGTTGTCGCGCACGAACTTCAGCGTCGCGTCGAAGTCGTCGACCGCGAGGTAGCCGAGCCAGTGGCTCTGGACGCCCTCTTCGTGGACGACCGGGATGGCCCCGAAGAGCGCCTCCGGCACGTCCTTGGGCGTGCACATGAAGTACTGCCCGTCCTCGCCGATGCGCGCCTCGGTCACCGAGAGGTCGAGGAGCTTGGTGAGGAAGACGAGGCTGTCCTCGAGCTCGATGGTCATCAGGTCGTACCAGATGAAGCGACCAGGGCCGGCCATGGGTCCTCCGATGCGTGTTTGCGGGGACGGAGCATAGGCAACTTCCGCGTGGCACGCAAAGCCGCCCGGGGGTCGATGCGCCGGCGGCGAGACCGTCGGGATTCTGACGCCTCCTGGCGTCCTGCGTGACGGGTAGCGGGGCGACTATGACACTGAGATCACGCGTATCCTCGTGCGCACCGGGCCTCGCCCACCCCGGTAGGCGCCTACGCAGCGCAGCCCTGGGGGCCCGCCGCTCCGGGACCCCAGGGGGCCGCGCTCCGGGCACGGATCCTGCAGCGTCCGCGAGGGACCTCTGCTCGTCACGGAGACGTCCTCACGCCGATGCGATCGCAGCTCCGCCGCACCCCGACCCTCCTCGCGCTGGCCCTCGCCGCCAGCGCGGCCTTCGTGGGCGCGCGCTGCTACACCGACAGCGACGACGTCCCCGACTGGTCCGAAGAGCTCCCCGGTGACGTCGTCTACGCGGCCCAGGAGGCGGGCGTCTCGTCGATCTATCGGGTCTCGGCCAACGGGACCGGTCGCGTGCAGCTCTTCAAGAACGACGACGACGTGGACCCCGACGCGCTCTACCCGGTCTGGGCCGAAGGCGGCCGCAAGATCCGCTTCACCGCGATGCGCGACGGCGTCTGGGCGGGGTTCGAGATGGACGCCGACGGCGCCGCGCCCCACGCCGATGGCGACGCCGAGTTCAGGCTGCTGTCGGTGCGCGGCGCCGATCCGGACCTGCTCGTCGCCGACGACGGCATCTACCACCGCGACGACGCCGGCGAGCGGCGGCTCATCCACCGGGAGCCCGTCGAGCGCGGCCGGGTCGCCTACGCGAACGCCGCCTGGGGCCCCGAGCGGCGCTACGTGATCTTCCAGGCCTGCGATCAGCGCGAGCGCTGCGAGGTCCGAGTCGCTCGCAGCGACGGCTCCGGAGCGTTCACCGTCGCGCGTGGGCGCCACCCGAGCTGGAACTGGTAGCGCAGCCGCACCGCCGCTCGGGTGCACCCGCGTTACACACCGCGCGAGCGCTACGCACGCGCGGTTATTGTGGCTTGCCGCTTGTCAAGAGGTCCCGGTGATCTATACTCAGGGCTCCTCAAGTTAGTCCGGCCCAATTTCGCGTAGCAGCGCCCCCGCTGCAACGGCTTCTCTCCTGAAAACCTGAATGAATACGATGGCAGCGCCCCCCCTGCTCCATCCCCCACCCTTCAGGCCAGGGTAGGATTCGACGCGAATTGGTGCCGGCATTTTACACCGACGACGCCTGCTTCATCCCTTCGTATGAGGCAGGCGTCGTGCGTTCGGGAACGGGCTCCGAGCGCCACGGGTGACGAGGTTCAGAGGGCGCGGTCCGCGCAGCACCGGAAGCCCGTGGAGTAGTCATGGTGGGACGTGTTGTGCGCGGTCGTCGCGTACAGACATCCCTGTCCATTGATCTCCGTGTCGACGTAGAAACCGCCGCGAAACGTCCCGTCGACGTCGGCGACCCACTCGTGGAGGTTGCCCATCAGGTCGTAGGCGCCCTCGACGCTGACGCAGCCCGGGTGCTCGCCGGTCAGCGCCAGTCCCGCGGGGAGCTGTGGGATGCAGGGGTCGTCGAGCGCGCTCCAGATCCAGCTGGCGCTCGTCCCGAAGCGCTCTATGGCCGGGTGCACGGCTCGCGCGTCGTTGCAACGCCCGTCCTCACGGGTCGCGCCGTAGGGGTAGGTCCACCCGTTCGGGCCACGGCAGGCTCGGAGCCACTCGGCGCTGGTGCACAGGCGCTTGCCAGCCGCGGCGCAGGCGGCAGCGGCCTCGACCCCGGTGATGTTGCCCTGGGGGACCGCCCACCGGAGCGACACCGCGCGCGCCGAGGTCCCAGCCGGAGAGTGGTAGGGCGAGAGGCTCAGCTCCGGAGCGTCCGCGCTGACGAGCGACGCCTCGAAGCGGTCGACGCAGAGCGTCTCCGTCACCGCGATCATCCCAGGCGGGCACCCGGGCGCGCCGGCCTCCTCGACGAGCCCGTCGTTCGGCGTCGGGTGATCCGCGGGATCACAGACCGTCGCGCCGTCGGTCGCCGAGCAGCAGCGTATCGCGCTCGGCCCCGGGCAGAGACCCGCTGTCGCGCTGAACCCGTCGCCGCACTGGGCCACGTCGATGCAGGCGCCGGGCGCCGTCGACGCGCTGCACCCGGCCCACGCCGCGGCCAGGCAGCACCGGACCTGCGGCGCTCCGGCGCAGAAGCCCTCGATGGGGACCTCGTCGTCGGCGCAGGCCGAGATGTGCCGGCAGGTCCCGGTGACGCCTCCGACCTGGCAGCTCATGACGTCGGGGGGCGACGTGTCCGTTGGTGCGACGGTGTCGACGGTCGTCACGGTGTCCTCGGGGGCGACCGAGTCCTCGGGCGTGACCGTATCTGCGGGCGTGGCCGCGTCGACGGTCGTCGCCGTGTCCTCGGGCGTGACCGTGTCGACGGGCATGACCGTGTCCTCGGGTATGACCGTGTCGACGGAGGTGGCGCTGTCCTCGGCGAGCGCGTCCGGCCCGGCCGTGGTGTCGCCGTCCGCGTCCTGCGCGCCGACGTCGATCTCGCCTGCGCTCGCGTCGGCGTCATCGCGCGCGACCGTGACGTCCGCCGCGTGAGAGACGCGCAGCGAGGTGGTCTGGCGCTCGCCTTCGCAGCCCGCGGCGATCGCGGCCCCGATGAGCAGCGCGAGCAGAGCCGGGCGCGGTCGACGCTTCATACGCCTGCGCTCACAGGCTCCAGTAGGTCAGGCTCGGCGGGAGCGCCGCCGGGTCGAGGGCCGACTTCACGTCGACGACGACCCCGCCGGGCTTCAGGCCGCCGAGGAGCTCGGCGAGCGGGCGCTCGAGGTAGGCGGCGTGGCGTACGGCGAGGACCAGGGCGTCCAGCTCGGTCAGCTCGTCGTCCTCGACCAGCGCGAGGCCGTAGCCGAGGAGCGCCGCGTCGGGATCGACGAGCGGGTCGTGGACCAGGGTTTCGCAGCCGAAGGCCTTGAGCTCCTCGACGATGTCGACGACGCGGCTGTTGCGCAGGTCGCCGAAGTTCTCCTTGAATGTGAGCCCCAGGACGGCCACCCGGGCGCCCCGGACCCGCGCGCCGGCCGCGGCGAGGAGCTTGACCGTGCGCTGGGCGACCCAGGCTCCGACCGAGTCGTTGATGCGTCGGCCGGCGAGGATGACCTCCGGGTGATAGCCCAGGGCCTCGGCCTTCGCCGTCAGGTAGTAGGGATCGATGCTGATGCAGTGGCCGCCGACGAGCCCTGGCTCGAAGCGGAGGAAGTTCCACTTGGTGCCGGCCGTGTCGAGGACGTCCTTGGTGCGGATCCCGAGCCGGTCGCAGATGAGGCCCAGCTCGTTCATGAGCGCGATGTTCAGGTCGCGCTGGGTGTTCTCGATGAGCTTGGCGGTCTCGGCGACCTTGATGGACGGCGCCCGAAACACCCCGGGCGCGACGACCGCGCCGTACACCGCCGCGATCCGGTCGAGGGCCGCCTCGTCCTGCGCGGCCACGACCTTGATGACGGCCTCGAAGCCGTGCTCGCGGTCGCCCGGGTTGATGCGCTCGGGCGAGTAGCCGAGCTGGAAGTCCACGCCCAGCTCGAGGCCGGAGACCTCGGCGAGGAGCGGCCCGACGATCTCCTCGGTCACGCCCGGGTACACCGTCGACTCGACGACGACCATGTCGCCTTCGGCCAGGTACTTCGCGACCGTCCGCGCCGCGTCTTCGACCGCGCCCAGGTCGGGGCGGTTCTCGTGGGTCAGCGGCGTCGGGACTGCCAGAACGTAGAAGCTCGCGGCTCCCAGCTCGTTCGGGTCGTCGGTGTAGAGCACCGGCGAGCCCGCCAGCTCCTCCGGCGTGAGGTCCCCGTTGACGTCCAGGTGGGCGCGGAGCTGCTCCACCCGCCGGGCCGACACGTCGAACCCGATGGTCTGCGGGAAGGCGCGCCCGAAGGCGACCACCGCCGGCAGGCCCACGTAGCCGAGCCCGATGACCGCGATCCGCTCGACCTGCGCTTCGCTCATGCGTTCCCTCGCCGCCCGGGCCTCGCGTCGCGAGCCGCCCCTGGTCTCGAGCCAGGTCTTAGCATACCTTCCGGCCTCCGGTCGCCCGCTCGCGCCCAGTGTCGGTGTCGCTCGCGGGCGGCCACCCCAACGAAAGAGCCGCCGCCCTTCGCCGATGCCTTCCTCCTCGTCCGCCCCCGGTATCATCCGCCCGGCTCGTCGCCCGGACGGCTGGTGTGCGCCGGGTGAGCCGCCGCGTGGCGCTGGCGGCGAGGCGAGCCTCGTCCCCGGGGAGGGTGAGGATCTCTGCCACCTGCTCGGTGACTGGCGGATCTTCCAGAAGCTCGGCGGCCACCGCTGGTCCCTCGACGATCTGCTCACGGGCTGGATAGCCTGGCGCGCGGTCCGCGAGCGGCCGCCGGCGCGGGCGCTCGACCTCGGGACCGGGATCGGCTCGGTCCTGATGATGACGGCGTGGCACTTCCCCGGCGCCGAGATCGTCGGCGTCGAGGCGCAGGACGTCAGCGTCGACCTCGCGCGCCGCTCGATCCGCTACAACGGCGTCGACGACCGCGTCACGGTCCATCACGGCGACCTCCGCGACCTCGACGGCGAGGGCGCCTTCGAGCTGGTCACCGGGACCCCGCCCTACTTCGTCCCCGGCAAGGGCAGTCAGTCCGAGGCCGTGCAGAAGGGCCCGTGTCGCTTCGAGCACCGCGGCGGCGTCGACGACTACGTCGCGGCGGCCGCGCGAGCCGTGTCCCCGGGGGGGACCGTCGTCCTGTGTCACGCCGCGCGGCAGCGCGAGCGCCTCCTGGGCGCCGCCGACCACGCCGGCTGGATCCCGCTGATCGTCTGCGACGTCGCGGGCCGCGTCGGCAAGCCCCCGCTCGTGACCGCGGCAGCGTTTCGGGTCCCGCCGCGATCTTCCAGCGACCGCGCCTCGACCGAGGCCTTCGCCGTCCGCGGTCGCGACCTGCAGTGGACCGCGGCGTTCGCCCAGCTCCGTCGCGACATGGGGATGCCCGACACGCCGCGCTGACCGACGTCGACACTCAGGAAGCGAGTGCCACGCGGGGCTGGGAGGCGTATAGTCGCCCTGTATTCGACGCCCCGCTCGGCGTCCGGCCGCGCGGCCCTCGGGCCCGGCACCGCCGCGCGGGCAAGGAGCGAACGATGCCGGGGATCGCGTTCAAGGTGGAGGAGCTGCCGCTGGTAGCGGGGATCCTGCTCGACGCCGCCCTCGCCGACGGTGAGGTGGACGGGAGCGAGGTCGACACCATCCGGTCGGTGCTGTGCGAGGCGGCCGGGGTCTCGCGGCTGCCCCCCGGGGTGGTCAGCGCGCTCCGCGGGTTCGATCCCGAGGGCTTCGACCTCCGCGAGACCTGTATGGAGCTCGGCCTCGACACCCGCCATCGCAAGCGCGAGCTGCTGGCCCTCGTGGGCAGCGTCATCGCCGCCGACGGCGTCATCGAGGACAGCGAGGACGCCTGGCTGACCGAGCTCGCCCACATCATCGGCCGCACCGACGCCCAGATGGACCGCTTCCACGAGGAGCTGCGCGAGGCGGTGGCCGAGCTGCGCGAGGGCGCGCGGTAGCCCCCGCGCAGCGCCTCCGCGCACTGCGCTGTGGCCGAACAGGCTGATCTCGCGCATAATTCGGGGCGATGAACGAGAAGCTCCGATCCGCCCCCGTGTACTCGTGGCTCCTGACCGCGACGCCGTTCTTCGGCGCCATCGCCGGGACCGCGGCCGCCTTCGAGCGCGGTGAGCGGGTGTGGTGGCCCGCGTCGCGGATGTGGGCGCGCGGGCTCCTCAAGACCGCCGGGGTCGCCCGCTTCGTCACCGTCGGCCTCGACACGGTCGAGGACGCGGGGCCTTGCATCCTGATGAGCAACCACGAGAGCCACCTCGACCCGCCCACGCTCATCATGCACTTCGAGCGGCCGCTGTCCTTTCTGGCCAAGGTCGAGCTGTTCAGGTTCCCGGTCTTCGGCTGGGCGATGAAGCGCGTCGGCCACATCCCCATCGACCGCGCCGACCGCGGCAAGTCCTTCGCGTCCATCGACGCCGCGGCCGCGGAGGTCGCCGAGGGCCGCGCGGTCATCATCTTCCCCGAGGGGACGCGCTCGCGGACCGATGAGATGCTGCCGTTCAAGAAGGGCGGCTTCGTCCTCGCCATCAAGAGCGGCGCGCCCATCATCCCCATCGGGATCGCCGGGACGCGGACGGTCCTGCCTCCCGGGTGGTGGGTGGACGAGCAGGGTGGAGCCGTCGCGGTCGTCGTCGGCGAGCCCATCCCGACCGACGGCTACACCCTCGAGACCAAGGACGCGCTGATGGACCTCGTCCGCGAGCGCATCACGGTGCTCCGAGCCGAGGCGCGGGCGATCGCCGGGACGTCCTGAGGGCGCAGCCCAGCGGGTCTCGTGCGGCGCACGCGCACTCCGCGCGAGCGTTTCGTTTGGAGTAGGGGTGCTCCAATCCGTCCCTCATGGGTGCCGAGGATCTGCGCCCCGTCGCGATCCCGTCGGTTGGAACGCGGGTTGCTAACCGGAGCCCGTGATACGTCCCCCGAGGTGCTCCATGAGCCGTCCCCACCGCTCACACCCCCGAACACTCTCGATCCCGATCATCGCGGCCGCCCTCATCGCGGGCTGCTACGTCAACGAGGCTCAGGAGTCCGCCGGCAACGACGCGAGCCAGGACACCGGCCTCCACGTGCGCCTCGACGGGAACTTCGTCCTCAACCGCGACGGGTCGCGGGTCGTGACCACGGCCTACCTCGACGATGACGGCGAGCGCAGGACCCACCTCGTCGGGCTGTCGCTGCCGGATCTGACGCCGCTGGTGGGCCCGTCGGTGCGCACGAGGTCGACCCCCGAGGTGATGCTGACCCCGGACCCGAGCCTCGCCTGGCTCATCACCCCGCAGGACCGCCGCCTGGTGGTCGAGCCGCTCTTCCTCGACACCATGACGACGGCGGCGCCGCTCGAGCTCCCGGACGGCGACGCCAACGCGGCGATCCTGTCCGGCGACGGGCGTCACCTCGTCGTGGGCGAGGTCTGGGACGCCAAGAATCCCCGCCCGGCGGTCCTCATCGACATGCCGTTGCCGCCCGAGCCGCTCGCGACGACCCGCGATGAGATCCCACTCGACATCGAGGGCGCGCTCTTCGACGCGCGCTTCACCCGGGACGGGAGCCGCCTCGTGGTGCTGACCGTTCCCGTGGACGACGAGCGGCACTTCGTCGAAGCCGCGTCCCTCTACGTCTTCGACACGTCGGCGCCGGGGGCCGCGCCGCTCCTCGGGCGCTTCAATCTCCCGGACTTCTCGCTGAACCTGCTCGGGATCCTGACGTGGTCCATCCGGATCTCCCCCGACGGGCGGTTCGCCGCGGTCAGCGGGCGCGAGGACGACGCGGCCACGACCCACGTCATCGACCTCGCCTCGGTCGCGTACTTCGGCGCCTACCCGTGCGACGGCCCGGTCGGCTTCACCCCCGACAGCCAGGGCATGGTGGGCTTCGACGACGTCGCCGAGGGGACGAGCCGCCTCATCATCAGCGACCTCGTCGCCGGCACCAGCGCCACCATCGACCTCGATTACGGAAACCCCATCTACTGGCTCTCGCCGGACGGGAGCCGCGTCGTGACCTACCCCTTCGGCTCGCGGGGGCTGATCATCACCAACCTCGACACGATGGAGTCCGTCCGCTCGACCGGTGAGGACGTCGCCCTCGACGAGTTCGTGGTGAGCCCCGACGCCGACTTCATCTATCTCGTCGACGGCGGCGGGCTGTACCTGCTGGACATCGAGCTGGGCGAGGTCAGCGAGCTCGAGTCGCCGGCGCGCGGCTACGACAACATCAACATGCTCCCCGGCGGGGATCATCTCGTGCTCGCGGCCGAAGAGACGACCCGCTTCGACCTGTGGAGCGTCGTCACGGCGTCGGTCGAGAAGACCGCCCACCTCCCGACACGGCTGTAGTCAAGGCGGGAGGACGCTCCGCGCAGGGACGGTCTCGCCGTCGATCTGCCGCGGGGCGTCGGTCGTGTTGAGCCGGAGCGCACCCCAGCGCGACGGCAGCACGTGGCGCGACTCGCCCGACAGGAAGTCGGCGATGGCGTTCACCAGCTCGGCCGGCGGGTCGGCGGGCACGAGGTCGACGGGGGGAGTGACCTCTCCCGAGAGCGCTGCCGCCAGGACCTCGGGGCTCAGGGCCCAGCCCGGGCGCTCGGCGTCCAGCGCGCGGAGGTCGTCGGACAGGAAGTAGCCGCCGCCGCCGAGGGCCACGATCCAGGCGCCCGCCTCGACCTCGTTCTCCGCCATCGTCCGCATCAGGGCCGGGTCGGCGTCGCACAGGACGGCCCGGCACAGCGGCCAGCGGGCGGCGATGCTGCGCGCCTGGTTGGGGAGCCAGGCCCAGCCGGCGCCGAAGGGCTCGAGGGCGATGTCCCCGCCGACGCGCCAGGCGTCCACGTAGGGCAGCACGGGCACGCCGGGCGAGCCGACCGCGAGCAGGATCGTGTCCTCGCCCGCGGCCTCGCGGATGGCCTCCATGGCGAGGCGAAAGGCCTCCATCCCGGTGACCGGCTCGGCGCGCTCGCCGCCATAGGTCCCGGCGAAGAGGAAGTCGATCTTCAGCAGATCCAGCCCGTCAGCGACGAGCCCGGAGATGACGCTCTGCAGGTGGGCCTTCGCGTCGGGGTGGGTGACGTCGAGCACGCCCATCCGCCCGTGCACGGGGTGGTCGTAGCGCGCCCCACCGACGAGCCAGTCCGGGTGGTCGATCGCGAGGTCGGTCTCCAGATCGACCAGGAGCGGCGCCAGCCAGACGCCGACCGTGAACCCGTCGTCCCGGAGGTCCGAGGCCAGGCCGGCGAGCCCCGACGGGAACTTGGCGTTCGGCCGCCAATCGCCCCACGCCTCCTGCCAGCCGTCGTCGATGACGATGCGCAGCGGCGGCGCGCCGTCGGGGAGGTGCGGCGTCAGCAGCGTGCGCGCCAGGGCGGCGTTGGCGCGGACGGCCTCCTCGTCGACCGCGTCCCAGAGCTCGTACCACGAGTTCCAGCCCGCCTCGGGCTCGACTGCGCCGATATTGTGGCGACGTGATTCATATCGCAGGGCCTTGGCGTAGTCGTCGAGCAGCTCCGCGAGGGCTCCGTCGGCGGCTACGAACCACGGCTCGCCAGCGACCCTCTCACCGGCCCCCACGGCGATCGTGTCGGCCGCGACGCCACCGGTGACCAGCCGGAGACGAACACCGTCGGCGCTGCCCGCAGTCGCCCAGGAGCGGAAGCGGTCCGCCCGAAGCACGCCGGCGACGAGGGCGCGGTCTCCGGCCGCGACCCAGGTGTGCCACCAGGAGTGCGTCTCGCCCGTTCGCAGGACCTCGGTGTCGCCGTAGTCGCCGGCGGCGGCCTCGGCGTCTTCGTCCGGCTCGACGGGGCCCACCGCGAGGACGCCGCTCTGTGACCACGAATGGAACCCGTTCGAGAGCCAAGCGCGTTGCCCGACCAACGGCAGGGTCACCGAGAGCTCGAAGCCGCCGAAGTCACCGTCGCGGCTCGCCGTGAAGCGCGGCGTGAGGATGGACGTGTTCGCCGGGACGCTCAGCGTGCCCGCGCCGGGTATTGCGCAGACGATCTCGTCACGCGCGTCCTCGCATCCGGTCGCCGCGATCCACGCGCCGTCCCACCGGACCCGCGGGCGGATCTTCACGAGGTCGACGCACCGATGGCGCCGGTCGAGCGTGAAGCCGTCGCCGTCGGCGACGAGCGGCGCGCACGTCATCGGCTCGCCGGACTCGCTCTCGCAGGCGCCGAGCAGGGCGAGCGCGGCCGCCCACGCCGTGAAGAGGTGGGTTGTCGGCCGTGCTCTCATGCTCACCCCGCGCGGTCATCGACCAGGGTCGGGCGCCGCCGTCAGCTGTGCGCCCAGATCGCCTTACCACCCTTGTACTTGCTCGCGTTGAACCAGTCATCCGCGCCGCGCGTGGTCGGGGCCGCGCCGGCCTGGGACTGGTTGGGGGCCGTGACCTCGCCGGCCTCGTTCTTGTCGGCCTTGTACTTGTCCGTCTCCGGCACGACGGCGGTGATGTGGCCCGACGAGCGCGAGGCCGTGTCGCCGACGACGATCACGACGCGGCCGTCGTTGGCGAGCTTCTGGCCCGAGGTCAGCGCCGCCGGGTCGACCCCGCCGACGTGGGACCAGCCGAACTTGTGGCCCCAGGTGTGGAACCAGTCGTGGAGCTGGTTGGCCTTCATCTCGAAGACGTTCCCGCCGTACTCGGCGTCGGGGAACTTACCGGTCTTCTCGTAGACGGCGATCGCCTTGGCGTCCCACCAGACCCGCGGCACGAAGGCGCCCATCAGGAAGGCGTAGTCGTGGGCGAAGACGTTGCAGTAGGTCAGGCCGTTCTTGGGCTTGTAGCGCTTCGAGGTCCCGGCGCTCAGGGTGTCGACGATGTCGTTGGTCTTGCCGACCCGGTCGTCCTTGCTCGCCGCGGCGTCGCGGGTCCCGCCGAGGGCCTCGGCGTCGAGGGAGCGGGCGTTGGGCGCGCCGCTGAGCTTGCCGCCCTCGAGCATCGAGCGCTCGCCCCACTCGACCCGCGGGTCGAAGCGGCCGGGCTTGCCCGGCGGGCTGGCGGCGCCGTTGATGACCGCGCCGAGGTGCGCCGTCTCGAGGCCGTCGTTCGGCTTGAAGGTCTCGTCCTCGTAACCACTAACAACCCCAAGGACCGTCGCCTGGTAGATGTGGCCGGCCGCCCAGTGGCTGAACGGGACGTCCTTGTAGGCGCGCTTGATGAGCCCGATGTCGAGCGCCGGGCGCCCGTAGGCGCGCATGGCCATGGTCACGGCCTCGGCGCGGGTGGCCACGTCCTCGAGGCGGAGCCCGCCGGCGCTGGCGAAGATGCCCTTCGAGAGCGCCATGCGCACGACCTTGTCCTTGGTCGCCTGGCCGCCGAGGGCCGGCAGGACGAGCGCCCGCGCCACGCCGTAGCGCGTCACGGTCGAGCCCTGGGCGAGCGGGGGCTCGGGCTCGGTCGGGGCGGCCGGCGTCGGGGTCTCCGCAGCGCGGCGGCCGGTGTTCTGCTCGGTCGAGGCGTTCTGGGCGGGCTGGGTGCCGAGCACGGCGTCCCGGATCTGCTCGAAAAAGCCTGGCATGGTCGCTCCTCTGCGACCGCACATCCCCCAAGGTCAAAATATGCTATTGGAGCGCGCGCATCAACCCGCCGACACCGTGTGCGTCGCGAAACCGGAAAGCGGTTGAGCGTCAGGCGCGTCCGGCGCATTGTCTCCGGTCATGACGCTCACTCGCTTCTCGCTCGCCTTCGCCGCGCTCATCTCGCTCGCCGCCTGCGGTGACGACGCCGTCGTCGCCGACGCTGGCGGCGACACGGTGACCCCGGTCGACGCGGTCGCGCAGGACGCGCAGCTCGACGGCGCGGCGGACAGCGCGGGCAGTCAGGACACCGAGGCGGCCGACACCGAGACGGCCGACACCGGAGGGGACATGGTCGAAGTCGACACCGCCGAGGTCGACACGACGGTCGCTGATACGCTGGCGGTGGACGCCGACGCCGTGGCGAGCGACGTCGACGTCGTCGACACGGTCACGCCCTGTGCCCCGGTCCCCTTCACGCCGACCGGGCCCACCGCCGACTGGGATCACGGGATTCAGACGCCGATCACGACCGCCTTCGGCGCCGCCAACCACCGCGGCCAGGACGTCGTCGTCGCGGCCGGACAGCCGCAGCTCCTCGTCGGGAAGTTCGCGTATGGCTTCACCGACAAGGACCTCAAGGAGGAGCTGGTCGAGGTCTGGATCCAGCCTGACCCGCCGTGCGGCGAGTGGGAGCTCCGCGCGGTCGTGCGCACCTCGACCGACGGCCAGTACGGCAGCCAGTACGGCATCGAGGACGACGGCGGGCGCGTCTTCTACAACATCCCGCCGGACGAGCGGCTCCCGGTCGGGCGCTACCCGGTGCGGATGCTGGTCCGCGGCGACCACTCCCTGGCGTCCTTCGACCTCGTCGTCGTCGAGCCGGGCACGAGCGCCATCGTCTGCGACATCGACGGCACGCTCACCACCGACGACGGCGAGCTCATCACCGAGATCGCCCAGTCCATCTTCAACAACACCTACGATCAGGAGATGCGCGCCGGGGCCGTCGAGCTGCTGACCTCCTGGTACGACAAGGGCTACCTCATCGTGTACCTGACGGGGCGCCCGGATCTGCTGCGCCCGATGACCGAGCGCTGGCTGGTCGACCACGGCTTCCCGCCCGGTCCGCTGCACCTGACCGACACCAACGGACAGGTCCTGCCGACCGAGGGTGGGGTCGGCGACTACAAGACCGATTACCTCGCGTACTTCGCCTCGCAGACCGGCGGCGTGAGCGTCTACGCGGCCTACGGCAACGCCACCACGGACATCTACGCCTTCGGCAACGCGGGCGTCCCCAAGGAGCGGACCTTCATCGCCGGTGACCACGGCGGCGAGGAAGGGACCGTCGACGTCGGCGACGACTTCGTCACGCACCTGCCGACCGCCCAGGGGATGCCGGCGGCCACGGTCCCGGCTCCGCCCGCCCACGGGTGGTGGTGAGGCCGCGATGGACGACGGTCCGCGGGCGCGGGTAGGCGTCGACCTCGGCGGCACCAAGATCGAGGTCGCCGCGCTCGCCGCCGATGGACGCGTCCTGCTCCGCCGCCGAATCGCGACCCCGCGAGAGGGGTATGACGCCATCGTCCGCGCCGTCGGCGACCTCGTGCGGGGCGTCGAGGCCGAGCTCGGCGGCGCCTGCCCGGTCGGCGTCGGGACCCCCGGGGCGCGCTCGCCCGCCACCGGGCGGATGAAGAACTGCAACACGACGTGCCTGAACGGTCAGCCGCTCGATCGCGACCTGGAGCGCGCGATCGGCCACCCGATCCGGCTCGCCAACGACGCCGACTGCCTGACCCTCTCCGAGGCCGCGGACGGGGCGGGGCGCGGGTGCCGCACGGTCTTCGGCGTGATCCTCGGGACCGGGGTCGGCGGCGGCCTGGTCGTGGACGGCCGGCTCGTCCGCGGGCCGAACGCGGTCAGCGGCGAGTGGGGCCACAACCCCATCCCGTGGCCGACCGCCTTCGAGCGCCCCGGCGCGCGGTGCTACTGTGGCCGCCGCGGGTGCATCGAGACGTTCCTGTGCGGCGGCGCCGTGAGCGACGACTTCCTCGCCCGGACCGGCCATCGGCTGGCCGCCGAGCAGGTCGCGGCCCTGGCCGACGCTGGCCACGTCGACGCCGAGGCCTCGCTCGAGCTGTGGCTCGAGCGGCTGGCCAAGGGCCTCGCGAGCGTCATCAACGTGGTCGATCCCGACATCTTCGTCCTCGGCGGCGGGCTCTCGAACATCGAGCGGCTCTACAGCGAGGTCCCGGCCCGCTGGGATCGCTACGCCTTCACCGACGTCGTCCTCACCCGCCTCGCCCCCGCGCGCCACGGCGACTCCAGCGGCGTCCTCGGCGCAGCCCGGCTGTGGGACGGGGTCGCCGACTCCGCCTGAGCTCGCGTGCCGGCCGCGATGCTGGGCGATTCGGTGCAGCTCTTCGATTTCATGAGAGGTTTCACCACAGAGAGGACACAGAGGACACGAAGATCTCACGGAGACAGCGCCGTGTTCGCCTCTCCGTGATCCTCTGTGTCTCCGTGCCTCGGTGGTAGAAAGCCGAGTTGTATCGAGACGTTTCCGCAAAGGGTCAGTCGAGGCCCGTCCCGAGGGACGACTTGCTGGACGGCAGCGGGCTGGACTTCGCGCGCCGCAGGGCCGCCTCGACCGCGCGGGTCTCGGCGCTCGCGCCCTCATCCGCGACGATGATCTTCAGGAGCCGCTCGGCCTCGGCGAGGTCGCCCTCGGCGATCCGTCGCCGGAGCTCGCGCCATCGGGCGGCCTGACCGACGCCCCGGGGCTCGTCATCGAGCGCCTGGTCGTCGCGCAGCCGCTCATCCTTCGGCTCCTTCGCCTCCTTCGCCTCGGCGCTCGCCACCCGCTTGCGCGCCGTGGCCTCCATCATCGACTCGGCGACGCTCACGCCCGCGTGGCTGTCGACCTCGGCGGCGCGGTCTGTCGGTGGTTCCGCCGCGTGACGCCCGCCCGCAGCGAGGTCGACGCTCGGGCTCCGCGGCGCCGCGGAGCGGGGCGAGTCCGCGCTCCCCTTCGACCTGCTCGCGCCCGTCGGTATCGTTCGCGCGTTCTCGGCCCCGCCTATCGCGTGGGTCGATCGAGACGCGTCGACACGACGGTGGCCGTGTCCGTCATCGCGCTGGCCCTGCGAGCCCTCGGCGAGCGCGAGCGCGCGCTCGTCGTCGCTCCGATCGGCCTTCTCGGCCTTCTCGGCCTTCTCGGCCTCGGGGCTCAACGCGAGAGCGACATCCGGGCGCAGCTCAGCGCCGCCCCGGTCGGAGGACCGAGGCGCCTCGGGACCGAGGGACTGCGACGGGGCAGCGTCGAAGCGCGGCTCCCCATCCGGCGCGACCCGGAGCGCGATCAGGACGATGAGCGCGGTGCCCACGGCGCTCGCGAGCGCGGGCCCGGGGACGGCGGCGCGCCACCAACGGGTCAGGCGCTCCCACAGCGTCCCGGCTCGCTCGGCCCGCTCGCGCGCGGCCCCCAGGGCCGGTTCGAGGGCCCCGGTCGGGAGCGCGTGGAGCGGGAGACCGGCCGCCGCGACGCGAACCCGACGAAAGGCGCCCAGCGTCTCCGCCAGCGTCGCGTCGGCGTTCACCCGGGCCAGCGCCGTGGCGCGCTGACGGGCGTCGAGCTCGTCGTACAGCAGGTCGACGAGCCAGGTCCCTCCGGGGAGGGTCTCGACCGGCTCCGGCGCAGGCTGTCTCGTCTCCCTCTTCATGGTCGTCCCCTCGAAGCGTGCCACCGGCGGCGCCGCGTCATTCTCGGGGTAGGACGTCCGAGCTCGGGATTGGGTCTGACGGAGACCGCCGCCCGTGATGATACGGCGACGAGGTCATTCGGTGCGTGCCATAGGCGGCTCGGGCATCTATGCTCCGCGCCGAACGCAGGTCCCGAGGAGGACACATGGCCCATCCGTGGCACGATCTACCGAACCACCCGGACACCGCCCACGAGTCGTTCAACGCGGTCATCGAGATCCCGAAGGGCTCGAAGGTGAAGTACGAGCTGGACAAGCCCTCCGGCATGCTGCGCGTCGACCGCATCCTCTACAGCTCGGTCATCTACCCAGCGAACTACGGGTTCCTGCCGCGCACCTACTGCGACGACGGCGACCCCTTGGACGTGCTCGTCCTCGGCAACGAGCCGGTGGTCCCGCTGACCATCATCCAGGCCCGCGCCATCGGCGTCATGCAGATGGTCGACGAGGGGCAGGCCGACGACAAGCTCATCGCCGTACACGTCAACGACCCGGCGTTCTCGAGCTACACCGACGTGTCGCAGCTGCCGTCCCACATGTTCCGCGAGATCCAGCGCTTCTTCGTCGACTACAAGGTCCTCGAGCATAAGAACGTGGTGGTCGAGGACATCCGCGGCTCCGAGCTCGCTCAGGAGATCCTGATCGAGGCGCTACGCCTCTACCGCCAGGAAGAGTCGAAGCTCCGCGGCTGGGGCTGAGCCGGGCAGCGGCGCGCAGCGCGTCGGATCAGAGGACGATCCACGCGAGGAGCGCCATCATCACCGCGCCGGCCAGGGTCGCTCGGGTGGCGATCTGAGTAGACGACAGGCGGAGCCCGCCGAGCTCGGTCAGGGCGTCCATCGTGGTGTCGCTGCCGCCCGGGACGACGCGCGCGTCCGCCCGGGAGCCGAACGCGTCGCGCGAGGTCTCGGTGAGGCGCGCGTCGGGACGGCGCCGGGCGTGGCGGGCGTCGAGCTCGGACGCGAGGCGCTCGGCCCACGGCGCGCGGGCGCTCGCCGCGCTCGCCTTGACGTGGGAGGCCACGTGCGCCTGGCCGTCGGTGGCGTAGACGGCGCGGTGGAACGGGCGGGTCCCGCGGCGCCCGAGGCCCACGCCGCATTCGGCGCAGTCGGTCGGCGCGGTGGCGAGCTCGTAGATCCAGCCGCAGTCGCTGCAGCTGCCGTAGCGGCGGCGTCGAACCGGGTCCATGGGGAACCTCCGGGGCAGGCGGGGTGTGGTGGGCGGGTCTGGAGGTTCGGTGCGGAGATAATCGATCGTGATCAATCGTAATCGGGCGCTCGGCCAGACAGCACCTCGCTGCTCGGCGCCCTCGTGACGCCGCGCTTGCCACCGTGACCGCCGGCGGCGACCATCCGGCGATGATCGGCCTCGTGAACAGCGACGGGGGCCCGCGCGTGGCCCAGGACCTCCCGACTCCCACCCGTGAAGACGAGGCGCTCATCCGGCTCGGGGTCGGCGGCGTCTGCGCGACGGACCTGGAGATCGCCAAGGGTTACATGGGCTTCCGCGGGGTCATGGGGCACGAGTGGGTGGGCGTCGTCGAGGCCGCGCCGGACCCGAGCTGGGTCGGCCGGCGCGTCGTCGGCGACATCAACTGCCCATGTGGGAGCTGCCCGACCTGCCGCGCCGGGCGCCCGACCCACTGCCCGAACCGGACCGTCCTCGGGATCGCCGGTCGCGACGGCGCCTTCAGCCAGCGCTTCAACCTGCCGCTGGACAACCTCCACCTCGTCCCCGACGGCGTCTCCGACGAGGCCGCCGTCTTCGTCGAGCCCCTCGCCGCGGCGCTCGAGATCCTCGAGCAGCTGCACGTCCGGCCCAGCGACCGCGTGGTCGTCCTCGGGACCGGGCGGCTCGGGCAGCTGTGCGCGCGGGTCCTGGCGCTGACGGGCGCCGAGGTCACCGGCGTGGGTCGTGACCCGGGGCGCCTCGCGCTGCTCCCGAACGGGGTGGCGCGAGCCCGGGCCGAGGACCTCGACGACGCCGCCAGCGACGTCGTCGTCGACTGCACGGGCGCTCCCGAGGGGCTCGCCCTCGCCACGCGCCTCGTGCGCCCCCGCGGGACCGTGGTCCTCAAGACGACCGTCCACGACCCGGCGCCGCAGCTCCCGACCCCCTGGGTCATCGACGAGATCCACCTCGTCGGCTCACGCTGCGGCCCCTTCGACCCCGCGCTGCGCCTCCTGGCGAGCGGTGCTGTCGACCCGACCCCGCTCGTCACCGGGCGCTACCCCCTCGACCGCGCCGACGAGGCGCTGAGCGCCGCGGCGGCCAGAGAGCACGTCAAGGTCCTCATCGACGGCTGACCGAGCGCTCGCGCGCCCGTCCACTCGCGTCGTCCGGGCAGCGTCGACGGCACGTACGCCCGGCGGGGCCAAGCGTCACGTGATCGGGCTCCCCCGGGTTGGTGCTTCTCAACGTACGAGGCACAGAGGGCACGGAGGCCTGAGGGTTCCTCCTCAGTGTCCTCTGTATCTCCATGGTCCAAGCCGCTCCGAACGGGGCCTTCGCCTCGCGCGACGGCCTCGGCCCGCGGTCGTCCCGACCGCCGCGCGGTCAGTCGCAGTCGCTGTCGGCGTCGCAGGTCGAGATGGTGCCGAGCCGGCCGTCGGCCCCCTTGGAGCCGTTGCCGCCGGTCGTCTGACCGGCGCCGCCGGGGCCGCCCGTCCCGCCGGAGCCCTGGGAGAAGCTGTTGCCGCTCTGGGAGAGGCTCCCGGCCCGCCGATAGATCCCGTAGGAGTGGCCGCCGCCGCCGCCGCCGCCGGCGCCGGAGTGGCCGCCGTGGCCGCCGGCGCCGCCGTGTCCGCCGTGGGGAGAGCCGCCGTCACCGTCGCCGCCCTGACCGCCGGGGCCGCCGTTCTGGCCCTTGGCGCCGCGCCCGCCGGTCCCGCCGTTACCGCCCGTTCCGCGGTGGAAGACGGTGTCGCGGACCGTCAGCGCGGCGTGGTAGCCGAAGACGCCGAAGCTCCCGCCGCCGCCGAAGCCGCCGTCGCCGTAGTCGGTCGCTCGACAGCCGCCGGCGCCGCCGCCGCCGCCGCCCGCGCCGCGGGAGTCGGTCCCGTCGTCGCAGCCGCCGCTGCCGCCGCCGCCGCCGCCGCCGCCGCCATGGCTCCCGAGGGTGCCGTGGGAGCCGCGCTGTCCGTGCCAGAAGTGGCTGACCAGGTAGCCGCCCGCGGGGCCGCCCGCGCCGCCGTCGCCGTTGTCGTGGGTCCCGGTCCCGCCGTTGCCGCCGACCGAGCAGCGGCCGCCGCCGTAGCCGCCGTAGACCGAGCCGGCGCCGCCGCTCCCGCCGCTGGTGGCGTTGCAGTTCGAGCAGCAGCCGCAGGACCCGAAGGCGCAGCAGCCGCAGCTCGTGTCCTTCTGGCCGCCGTAGCCGCCGTTGCCGCCCGCGGTGCCGCTGCAGGACGGGTTCGACGCGCCGGAGCCGCCCGACGTGCGGCCGAGGCCGCAGACCTCGAAGCCCCGGTCGGCGTTGCCGCCGTTGCTCCCCCCCGGTGCGGTCCCGGAGTAGTCGGTGGCGCCGGCCCCGTTGGCGCCCTTGGCGCCGTTACCCTGATAGATGTCGACGCGCTCGACCGTGACGTTCGAGTCGTCGACGTAGACCCCGTAGGAGCTCTTGCCGCGCGAGCCGACGGTCCCGGAGGCGTTGGCCGCGCGGATCACGACGTCGGCGATCCGCGCGGACGCCGACAGCGACACCGCGCGCACCGCGATGTAGCGCCCGGAGTAGGTCCCGCCGTTGATGGTCACGGTCCGCCCGGAGTCGCTCCGGGGGCCGCGCTGCCAGCTGGCGTTGTAGCCGCCGTAGATCTGGGCGTAGCTGACCAGGTTGACCGTCTCGTCGTAGTCGCCGGCGCGGACGTAGACCTCGCGGCGTGAGCTCGTGACCTTGCCGAGGGCGTAGCCGATGGTCCGGCACGGGCTCGCCATCGTGCAGCTCCCGGAGTTGCTGCCGGTGGGGGAGGGCGCGACGAAGATCCCGGTCGCCACGTTCCCGTCGATGCCGTCGCAGTTCTCGTCGAAGAAGGCGCCGTCCGGGGTCTCGTGCTGCTGGTAGCCGGAGACCGACGAGTAGTCGTCGACCCAGCCGCCGCCGGCGCTACAGCGCTGCCGGGTCCCCGAGCATGCGCCGTTCTGGTTGGCGTTGAGCGGCCCGGTCAGGCCGTTGTCGGTCTGACCGTCGCAGTCGTTGTCCTTGCCGTCGCAGAGGGTCTCGTCCGCCTCCCAGTCGCCGCCCGCCGCGGTGTATTGAGCCGCCCCGCAGCTGTGCCAGGACCCGCCGAAGCAGAGGGACGCGACCCGCATCGCCCCGTCGCACTCGCCGTCTTGATCGTCGCACGGCACCAGGGTCAGAGAGCCGTCCTGAGCGTCGGTCTCGCCGTCGCAGTCGTTGTCCTGGCCGTCGCACACCTCGTCGCCGATCGCGCTGAGCGAGGGGCAGCTGATGCCGTCCCCGGCCACGTTGCAGACGGTCGTCCCGCCGTCGCACACCCCGGAGCCGCAGCTCTGGCCGACCCCCGTGACCTGCGCCCCGTCGGGCGTAGTCAGCGCGAAGTCCTCGTCGGTGAAGCTGTCACAGTCGTTGTCGGCGCCGTCGCAGCGCGTCTCGGAGCCCACGTCGAAGGTCGCGTCGTGGGCCAGGTAGGTGGCGTTCGTGCAAGGGAGCCAGGCGCCTCCCTGGCACTGGTCGACGGTGTGGCGCGAGCCCTCGCAGACGCCCTGTTGGGAGCCGCAGAGCGCCAGCACGAGGTCGGGATCCTCGCCGTCGGTGAGGCCGTCGCAGTCGTTGTCGACGCCGTCACACACCTCCGGCTGCGCGTTGGCCGCGGTCGTGCAGCGCATCCCATCGGGCCCGTCACACACGGTGACGCCGCCGTGGCAGGCGCCGACGCCGCAGCCGCGACCAGCCCCGATCACGGTGCTGCCGTCGGGCATCACGAGCTCGAAGTCCTCGTCGGTGTCGCCGTTGCAGTCGTTGTCGAGGCCGTCACAGGTCAGCTCCTCCCCGGGCTCGAAGGCGTCGCTCCAGGCCATGTAGACTTCGACCGGACAGACCTCCCACTCGCCGCCCACGCACAGGGGCGCGGGTCGGACGGCGCCCACACAGACGCCGGTCTGCCGCTGGCAGAGCTCGGTCTCCAGGTCCGGGTCGTCGCCGTCGGTGAGGCCGTCGCAGTCGTCGTCGGCGCCGTTGCACACCTCGAAGTCGAGGACCAGCTCGGTCGGACAGGTGATCCCGTCGCCCGCGTCGTTGCACGCCGCGACGCCGCCGCCGCAGCTCCCCAGGCCGCACGGCGAGCCGGCGCCGGTCACGACGCTCCCGTCGGGCTGGGTGAGCTCGAAGTCCTCGTCGGTCTCGCCGTCGCAGTCGTCGTCGAGGCCGTTGCACGCCGTCTCGGGCCCGGCGGTCCAGGTCGCGGCGGCCGCCTCGTAGTCGGCCGACGTGCACGGCGTCCACGCCCCGTCCTGGCAGGCGCCGCTCGCGTGGAGCGCGCCCGCGCAGACCCCCTCGAGGTTCTCGCAGGCGGTCCGGACGAGGTCAGCGTCCTCGCTGTCGGTCAGGCCGTCGCAGTCGTCGTCGAGGCCGTTGCAGGTCTCCTCGACGGAGGCCGGGTCGTCGTCGCAGGTGAGCGACCCGTTGACGCAGACGTTGACGCCGTCGAGGCAGGCGTCGGCGTCGCCGCCGTCGCACGGGGCGCCGTCCTCGGGGAAGTCCTCGTCGGTCTCGCCGTCGCAGTCGTCGTCGATGCCATTACAGCGCTCGACGCGCGCCTCGTCGTCGCCGACGCAGCTCGGGGCGCCGTCGTCGCCGCACACCCAGGTCCCCCCGGCGCACAGGTCGTCATCCGGGCCGTCGCACGCCTGGCCGAGCTCGTCGAAGTCTTCGTCGGTCAGGCCGTCGCAGTCGTTGTCCGCGCCGTCGCACTTCTCGGGGACGGGCTTGTCGGCGTCACACTCGGTCAGGCCGTCGTCGGTGCAGGCGCGGAGGCCCTCGCAGACTCCGGCGTCGGACTGGGAGACGCAGCTCGTCGTCTTGCCGGTGCTGGTCGCCCACAGCGTGCACTCGCAGGCGCCGGCGTCGGGTCGGCAGAAGCGCGGGCCACCTTCGCTTTCCTCATCGACGGCCTCGCAGCTCGCGCCGCCGGGGCAGTCGTGATCGCCCTTGCAGACGGTGGCGCAGAAAGATCCCTCGCCCGGCGCGAGCTCGACGCAGCGGTGGCCGGCGGTCGGGTCCATGGGGTCGACGCAGTCGGAGTTGGCGTCGCACGGGGCGCAGTAGGGGGTGTGTCCGTAGACGCAGATGAAAGCGACGTCGACCCCGCCGCCGATAGGCAGGCAGCTCCACCCCGCGGGGCAAGACTCGCTGCAGGTCTTCGAGCACCAGCGCCCGTCCGGCCCCTGGACGCAGTAGCCGCTCAGGCAGTCCTCGTTGCCCTGGCACGGCCAGCCGATGCAGCCCTCGCAGGGCTCGGCGGTGTCCGGGAAAGCGGTGTCGGCGGCGTCACCCTCGACGTCCGCGGTGTCGGCGGCGTCCGCGCTCGTGTCGGCCGCGTCGACGTCCGGCAGGAGCGCGTCGACGTCGGCCTCGGCGTCCTCGTCCACCGATCCCGAGTGGTCGTCCCCGGGGCAGGCAGACAGGTTGGGCCAAGCCGCGAGGCAGCAAGCCACGAGGAGGGCCGAGCTGGTGCGGGCCCTCCACGACGATACGTGTTGACGGTTCACGGCAGCAGACTAGTGCGCGGGTCCGCGCCGACGCAACCAGGCGCGGTAACCTTGAAAGTCGGTCGCGCTCCCTCGTCTCCATGGGCGGCGGCCCGGGCTTGCACCGCCGCCCGAACGCTCCTTCAATACGGGGGCAACTCAGAGGTCGATGTCATGAACGCTCGAGAGCAAGAGGTCCTCGTCGGGGTGCTGGCGTCTCGCCACGGCATCGCTCAGGGTGAGCGGCTCTCCGCGGCCGGCGACGCCATCGCGCGGGACCCGTCGCGGACCCTGTCGGACACGCTGATCGAGGCCGGCGCCGTCAGGCCCGAGCAGCTCGCGCTGCTGCAGACGATGGGCGAGGAGCTGATGCGCGAGACCGGCGGCGACCTGCGTGCGGCGCTCGCGCGGGTCGGCGGTGACAACGCGGTCTTCGAGGCCTTCGGCGGGGCCGTCACCGTGGCCGACGACGGGCGCGTCGCGGCCAGTGACGCCGAGACCCGGGCGGAGATGGCCGCCGTGACCTGGGAGCACCCCGGCCGCTACACCCTGGGCAAGCGGCGAGAGCTCCCCGCCGGCCACCCGGACGCCGACACGATCGAGCTCGGGCGCGGAGGGATCGGCCGGGTCGTCGTGGCCTTCGACGAGCACATCGGGCGCGAGGTGGCGATCAAGGAGCTCCTGCCGCGTCTCGACCGGCAACCCGACGAGACCGATCAGCGGCTCTCGCTCCAGACGACGCGCTTTCTGCGCGAGGCCCGGGTCACCGGTCAGCTCGAGCACCCCAACATCGTGCCGGTCTACGAGCTCGGGCGCCGCCCCGACGGGACGCTCTACTACGCCATGAAAGTCGTCCGTGGGCGGACGCTGACCGAGGCCCTCGACGCGGCGAGGGGCCTCGACGGGCGCCTGTCGCTCCTCAAGCACTACGCCGACCTCTGCGACGCCATCGCCTACGCCCACAGCCGCGGGGTGGTCCACCGCGACATCAAGCCCGACAACGTCATGGTCGGGGCCTTCGGCGAGACCGTCGTCCTGGACTGGGGGCTCGCGAAGCCCGCCGGGGGCGACGACCCGAGGGCGGCGGAGATGGCGCGCGCCCTCGAGGAGCTGCGGGAGGCGGACCAGGCCCACACGGTCGACGGGACGCTGCTCGGTACCCCGCTCTACATGAGCCCGGAGCAGGCGCAGGGCGACCTGGCGAGCGTGGACGCGCGCTCGGACGTCTACTCCCTCGGCGCCGTGCTCTACGAGCTCCTGACGGGGCACCCGCCGTTCAGCGGGCCCAACACCGTGGAGCTCTTGCTCGCGGTGCTGCGGGCGCCGCTGAAGCCGGTCCGTGAGCGCTGTCCGGAGGCGCCCCCCGAGCTCGCCGCCATCGCGGAGAAGGCCCTGTCGCGCGACCCCGCCCAGCGTTACGCCGACGCCCGCGAGGTGGCCGAGGAGATCCGCGCCTGGCTCACCGGCGGACGGGTCCACGCCTACACCTACCGATTCCGCGAGCTCTTCAAGCGCTGGGCCGGCAAGCACAAGGTCGCCCTGGCGGTCGCCGGGGTGGCGGCGGTGCTCCTCATCGGGCTCGGTGTGGTGTCGTACCTGAACATCGTCAGCGAGCGGAACCGCGCCCTCGACGCCGAGGCTGCGGCGCGGACGGCCCAGGTGGCGGCCGAGGAGGCCGGTGAGGAGGCGCGGCGCTCGGAGCGCGAGGCCCGGGCGGCGGGAGAGCGCGCGGCGGCCGCGCGGGACGGCGCCGAGGGGCTCGTGCGCTACATGGTCAAGGATCTCCGCGAGCGCCTCGAGCCGCTGGGGCAGCTCGCGCTCCTCGACGGGGTCGTCGCCGCGGTGGACGACTACTACGACAAGCAGGTCCCGGACCCGTCGGGGGATCCGCCTGGTCGTTCGCAGAGCCGGGCGGCGGCGCTGGCGCTGCTCGCCGACGTCCAGATGGCGCGAGGCGAGCTGGCCACCGCCGAGCGGACGGCGCGGTCCGCGCTGGAGCTTCGGCGTGAGCTGGCGACGCGGGTGAAGGACGACCCGACGATCATCGCCGACCTGGGCGCGAGCGAGCGGCAGATCGGCGCGCTGCACGAGGCCCGGGGCGAGCTCGACGAGGCGCGGGCGGCGTACGACGAGGCGCGGCGGCATCTCGCCGTGGCCGCCGCTGCGGCGCCCGACGACCGTGAGATCACGCGGGACCTGTCCCAGGCGATCATCGCCGCCGGAGAGGTCCGGGCGCTCCGCGGGGACTTGCCGGCGGCGGAGGCGGCCTATCGGGAGGCGATCGCGCTGCGCGAGGGGTTGGTGAAGACCGAGCCGGGCGAGCCGCGCTGGCGCCACGAGCTGGCGAGCGCCCAGGACCAGCTGGGTCACGCGCTGACCGACGCCGGTCGCGGCCCGGAGGCTCTGGCGATCTACAGCGCGGCGGCCGAGCTGCGGGAGGCGCTGGTCGAGGAGGTCCCGGCGAACCTCGCGTGGCGGCACGAGCTGGCGACGAGCCACGCGCTGCTCGGTGACGCGGCCCTGGCGGCGGACGACCTGGCCCAGGCCGAGCGGCGGTACCGGTCGGCGTGGCGGATCATGCGGCGGCTGGTGCGATCGGACGCGAGCAACCGGCGCTGGCAGCGGGATCTCGTGGTGGCGACGAACCGTATGGGCGACCTCGAGGTCGCGCGGGGCGAGCCGGCGAAGGCCGCCGAGCGCTACGCCGAGGCGCTGGAGCGGATGCAGGCGCTCTCGGCGTTCTCGCCCGAGAGCTCGGCGTGGAGGCGGGACGTCGCCGTCGGTCACAACCGCGTGGGGGACGCCGCGCTGGCGGCCGGCGACGTCGCCGCGGCCCGTGACGCGTACGGCGCGGCGCTGAAGGTCGCCCGCGAGCTGGTCGCGCTGGAGCCCGGCAACGCCACCTGGCGCCACGATCTCGCGCAGACCTTGCGGCGGGTGGCGAAGGCGGCTCAGGAGGTCCGGGACACGAAGGGCGCGCAGGCGGCGTACACCGAGGCGGAGGAGGTCCTGTCGGCGCTGGTCGCCCTGGAGGGTGCGCAGGCGAGCTGGAAGACCGATCTCGACGAGGTGCGCTCCGCCCTGGCCGGGCTGAAGACCGTGGGCCTCCGCCCGCAGCTCCAGCGCGCCAGGAGCGGCGGCGCCCGCAAGCCGCCGAAGCCCCAACCGCAGCGGCCGGAGTCGATGAGGATGGACGAGGCCCCGAAGCCCCAGCGCCAGCGCCCGTCGCGCCTCCGCGGCGCGCCGGCCCCGGCGCCGGAGAAGGAGCGGGAGAAGGACGAGAAGTAGCCGCGACGCTGGGCGGACGGGCCTGCGCCTCCGCTCCCGCCCAGCGGTCGCCTTCGCTCCTGCGCCGCGCCGGTCCCGCGCTCGCCCTCGCTCCCGCGCCGCGTTCGTCCTCACCCCCGCTCCCGCGCTCGCTCCGCGCTCGCGCTCGCCCTTGCTCCGGCCCCGCGCTCGCCCTCGCTCCGACGCCCGCCCCGCGCCCGCTCCGCGCCCGCGCCCGCGCCCGCTTCCGCTCTCCGCGCCCGCTCCGCGCCCGCTTCCGCCTCCGCGCCCGCTCCGCGCCCGCTTGCGCCTCCGCGCCCGCTCCGCGCCCGCTCCGCGCTCGCTCCGCACCCGCTTGCGCCTCCGCGCCCGCTTGCGCCTCCGCGCCCGCTCCGCGCCCGCTTGCGCCTCCGCGCCCGCCCCGCGCCCGCTCCGCGCCCGCTTCCGCCTCCGCGCCCGCTCCGCGCCCGCTCCGCGCTCGCTCCGCACCCGCTTGCGCCTCCGCGCCCGCTTGCGCCTCCGCGCCCGCTCCGCGCCCGCTTGCGCCTCCGCGCCCGCTCCGCCTCCGCTTGCGCCTCCGCCCCACGCCCCCTCCGTGTCCCCGTCCGCTTCCGCGCCTGCTTCCGCCTCCGCTCGATCAGAACCGGATGAGGTAGACGCCGCCGGCCATGCTGAAGAGCCCGGCTTCCTTGAGCATCTTGACGAGCCACGTGATGAGCGCGCCGTGCTCGATGTGTCGGGAGAGCTGGTAGAACGCGTCGACGGCGACCTCGTCGAGGACGGCCTGGACGTGGGCGTCGCCTTCGCTCTGCGGCATCGCCTCGGCGGCGTCGAGGGCCTCCTGGAGGCTCGGGGCGCTGTAGACGACGAACTTCTGGACCGCCTGCAGGGCGAGGTAGCGCAGGGTGTAGGTCAGCACGTCCTTCGACTCGGTGGGGAGCCGATGGACCCAGTTGTGGATCGTGTAGTTCTTGAGGAACTGGTCCATCCGGGCCCCCACCCGGGCGCGGACCCGGTCACGCCGGCGGCGGTACTCGTCCCAGACCTCGCCGATGGTCATCATCACGGCCTCGGACTGGTCCTCGGCGGCCTCGTCGTGAGCGGCCTCGTCCTCGCTCGTCGGCAGGATCGTCCGGAGCCGGACGTAGCTGTCGGTGACCGAGCGCGACAGCCGGTTCCAGTTCGTCCGGGCGTGGCGCGTGTGGTGTGGGCGCACCATGGCCCGAACGACCCACAGCGCGACCGAGGTCGGTGTCTCGATCTTCCCGAAGCGCTTCAGGATCTCGTCTTTGGCCCGAGGGTTGCGGACCAGCGTCATCTCGCGCCGGACCTGAGAGAGATCGGGCTCGAGGGTCTGCTTTTTGAGGATCTCCTTGGTGCGCTTGGCGAACCACAGCATCAGGAAGAGTCGGTCCTCGAGGGGGACGGCCTCGTCGCGGAGCAGCTCCACAACGAGGTCTCGGACCTCGACCGTGGCGCGGAAGAAGGGGCGCACGTCGCGGGTGTCCATCCCGGTCTGGAGCTTGGGGCGGTCGAGCGCCTCGACGTCGAGGGGGATCACGTCGACGGCGTCGGCGTGGAGGAGCAGCTGGCGGCTCAGCTCCGGGCACGACGGCGTGGCGGTCATCTCCAGGTGGTCGCCGACCCGCTTGAGCTTCCGCGGGAAGATGGCGCAGACGTCCGAGAGCATCTCGTGGCCGAAGTGTTTGTGGATCTCGCACAGACCCCGCTCGTCGAGCATCGGGCAGGCGTCGTTCTCGTCGTGGCGGATCTGATACCGGGTCGGCGTCTTCTTCTTCTTGCTGCCCGGTATGATCTTGATGGCCGAGTGCAACATGGGCGCGATCTCGGCGGCCGAGAACTGCGCGGCGACCATCATCTTGCGGTAGGTGTTGGCGTCGATGTCGACGCGCCACCCATAGCAGCAGTGATCCTCGCAGTCCGGCCCGATGCACCCGAAGCGGGTCATGTAGCGGAGCTGCAGGTGCTGTCCTTCGAGCTCTTCGTGCATCCGTGGCCACCCGGTGTGGGGGGCGCCATCCTAACGCACCGACAGCATCGGGCACACCTCGAGCGTCGCCCAGGTCAGCTCTGCGGCGGCCGCGAGATCGCCAGGGGCGCCTGTTGCGCCGCGTTCCGGTTACAGGGTGTGACACCCTGTGGCATCGCGAAATGGCGCATGGGTTTCGGGGAGTAGGCGCGGTCGAAACCAACAGAGCTTTAGAAAAAAAGCGCCAGAACCGTCCTTCCCCTTCACTTCGGCCCATGTTTTCGGGAGTATCCCTTCGCGCGATGACCGGAGGAGGGTTCATGCTGCGTGCAATGACGGTGGCGATTGGCCTGGGTGTGATGTTGTTTGCGGCCTGTGGTGGCGATGGTTCCATCACGACCGGCGAGGCCCCGCGCCTCGAGGTCAGCGACGGCACCAACCCCATCAGCCAGAACGGGACCGTGACCCTCGTGGCGAACGTGCCCTCGCGGTTCAGCGTCGCCAACACCGGGACCGGCACCCTCGAGGTGAAGTCGATCACCGTCACCAGCAGCACCGAGGGCGCGTTCACCCTGTCCTCGCTGCCGATGCCGACGGTGGCCGAGCCGGTCAGCGTCTTCCCGGACGACTTCGCGCACGAGTTCACCCTCGTCTACACGCCGGTCGCGGGCGAGACCCGGCCGACGGCGACCGTGACGATCGTGACGAACAAGACCATCGAGGGCACGGAGGAGTTCAAGTTCTCGGTGAGCCCCGAGGTCGCCACCCCGCGCCTGCTCGTGCAGCCGCAGGTCGTGGACTTCGACACCGTGAGCGAGGGCGCCTCCTCGACCAAGCCGGTCGCACTCCTCAACACCGGCGCCGTCGACCTCACGATCACGGGCTTCTACCTCAGCGGCAGCCCCGGGTACACGGTGGACTTCGCCGGCCAGAGCTACACGGTCACCGCCGAGACGGCCTCCACCGGCGTGACCCTCGACACCCCGATCGTCATCGCGCCCGGTAGCGCCGATCACCTCGACATCACCTACGTCGCCAGCGGCCCCGAGCCGGCCGAGGGCGAGATGCGGCTCCTCTCCAACGACGCCGGCTCGCCGACCACCATCCAGATGTTCGCGAACGTCGCCGGGCCCTGCATCCAGGTCAGCCCCGGGCGCGTGGACTTCGGCGGCAAGCTCGTCGGCCAGGTCTCGACCATCAACCTCCAGATCCAGTCCTGCGGCGACCGCGCCCTGACGATCTCCAACGTCGAGTGGATCGACGACGGCTTCCAGATGTTCGGGATGACCGAGGTCGCCCTCGGCACCCTGCCGGTCGACCTCGAGCCGGGCCAGACCCTCTACCTGCCGATCACGTATCTCCCCGAGGCCGTCTCCCCGGTGGGCTCGGACGGCTCGCCGCAGCTCGACGAGGGCCTGCTCCGGATCACCTCGAACGCCTACATCGCCAACTACGACGTCGAGGTCAGCGGCTTCGGGACCGACGGCAGCTGCCCGACGGCCAACATCACCGTCAGCGAGGGTGAAGAGGTCATCCCGCAGACGAACCTCCACCTGAGCGCCGCCGGCAGCGTCGCGACGAACGGCGCCATCACCGGCTGGGAGTGGTCGGTGGTCCAGCCCTCGGGCTCCGCCTCGGTGTTCCTGCCGAGCCCCTACGTCGAGAGCCCGACCTTCGAGGCCAACGTCGTCGGCGAGTACATCTTCCGCCTGAAGGTCTACGACGCGCTCGGCACGCCCAGCTGCGAAGAGGCGAGCTACAGCGTGTACGTGACCTCTCCGGAGGCCATCCACGTCGAGCTGCTCTGGACGACCCCGGGTGACGTCGACGAGACCGACACCGGCTACACCGCCTTCGGCGAGTCCGTCGGCTCCGACGTCGACCTCCACTTCCTGCACCCGAGCGCCGTCAGCGCCTTCAACCCGAGCGGGTGGTTCGACAGCCGCTACGACTGCTACTGGTCGGCGACCGCGCCGAACTGGGGCGGCGCCGGCTCGACCGACGACCCGAGCCTCGACCGCGACGACACCGACGGCGCCGGGCCGGAGAACCTGAACCTGGCCTTCCCCGAGAACGGCAAGAGCTACCGTGTCGGCGTCCACTACTGGGACGACTGGGGCTACGGCATCAGCTTCGCGACCATCCGCGTCTACATCTACGGGCAGCTGCGGATGCAGTGGGCCAACGTCCAGCTGGTCAACTACGACCTGTGGGACGTCGCGACCATCGCCTGGCCGAGCGGCGCCGTCACCAAGATGGAGAACGGCACGAACGTCCCGGTCATCACGTCCAACTACCCGGTGCCCTTCTTCTAGGAGAGCTCGGTGAAATGGCAGCGAAGCGCCATTTCACCGAGCTCGACTTGGCCGCGCAGCGGCCGGTGGAGGCGGCGAAGCCGCCGGATCAGTCATTCTAGCAGCGAGGGAAAAAGCGCGCGTGCGCGCTTCTTCCCGAACGCTGCTAGGACCGGATCGCGTCACGATTCCGAAGGGCGCCCACGCGATGTGGGCGCCCTTCGTCGTTCCAGGTGGCGAGTGTGGTGAACGGGACCTCCGCTCGCCAGATGAGCTCGGCCACGGCCCGCGGTCGTCTCGACCGCAGAGTCACGGGCCCGCGGTCGTCTCGACCGCTCTTGCGATCACGGTCGAAGCGACGGTCTCAGCTCCTCAGCTCGCGCGGTGGCGCTCGAGGAAGCGGCGGATGAGGAGGCCGACGACCCGGGGGCGCTCGATCGTCGAGAGGTGGCCCGTCATCGGGAGCACCTCGAGCCGAGCGTCGGGGATCGCGGCCGCCAGGGTGCGCGAGTAGACCGGCGGCGCGGCCTCGTCCTCGTCGCCGACGACGACCAGGCTCGGCGCGGCGATGTCGTGGAGCCGGCGCGTGACGTCGTCTCGGCTGACGACGGTCTCGACGGCCCGGGCGACGGCGCGCTTGTCGAGCTGCTGGATGCGGGCCTCCCACTGGGCGACGATCTCCGGGTGGGCTGCGCGGAAGGTCGGGCCGAACATGATGTTCGACGCCTGACGGGCGAGCCAGGCGCGGGGGCCGACGAGACGAGCGGTCGCGGCCAGCGCCGAGTAGCGGGCGCGCTTGAGCGTCTCCTCGCGGCTCGCCGTGGTGTCGAGGAGCACCAGGGCGCGCACCCGGTCCGGGTGGGTCATCGCCAGGCGGAGCGCCGCCTGGCCGCCCATGCTCAGCCCGACGACGCTGGCGCGCTCGACCTTCAGCGCGTCCATCACCCGCAGGTAGTCGTCGGCGACGTCGTAGATCGTGAACCGGCGCGGGGGCGGGTCGCTGCGCCCGTGGCCGCGGAAGTCGACGTTGAGGACCCGGTGGTCCTGGGCGAGGTCGGTCACCTGGTCGGCGAACATCCGCCCATCACACAGGAGGCTGTGGCCGAAGACCACGGTGTCCCCGTTGTCCTGGCCCAGGTCCTCCACGTACAGCGACGCCCCGCGGGCGTATCCAATCCGGTGGGTATCGGCCATCAGCCGTCGGCGATCAGCCTGCCCGGAGCGCCCGGACGAAGGCCGCCGCCAGGTTCTCCGAGACCTTGGCGCGGTAGCGGGCCGTCGACCGGATGTCGTCGATGGCGGCGACGTCGCGGCCGGCCGCCGCCGAGGCCGCGGCCTCGAGCCCCGGATCGTCGAGCCGGGCGCCGTTTAGGATCCCCTCGAGCGCCGTCGCGACGAGGACGGTCGGCGCGACCGAGCCGTAGCCGACCCGGACCTCGGTCGCGACGCCGTCGACGACCTTCGCGCAGCCCGCGAAGCAGACCTTGGAGATCGCCTGGTAGGCGCGCGTCCCGACCTTCTTGTAGCAGTGTACCCAGCCGTCGCTCGGCGGCCGACGCGGCACGGTGATCGACCGGATGAGCTCGCCCGGGCGCAGGTCCATCTGCTTGTAGCCGCTGTGGAACCCGCGGTAGGCGACCTCGCGGGTTCCCGCGGTCGAGACGAGGGTCAGCTTCGCGTCGTACGCGATGAGCGCCGGCGGTGAGTCGGCCGCGGGCGAGGCGTTGGCGATGTTGCCGCCCAGGGTCCCGCGGTTCTGGATGGCGATGGCGCCGGTCTCGCGCGCGGCCTGGACCAGCATGGGCAGCTCGGCCTGGATCACGGCGTGCTCGCGGATCTGGGAGTAGGTCGCAAGCGCGCCGATGGTCACGGCGTCGTCGTCGACCGTGATGCCGCCGAGCTCGTCGAGGCCCCAGATCGAGACGTAGCGCCCCGGCGGGAGCTTTCCGGCCTCGAAGAGCACCATGAGATCCGTCCCGCCGGCGAGCGGCGTCCAGACCCCGGGCTCCTTCGCCATCAGCGCGAGGACCTCGCTGAGGGACGCGGGCGCGACCACGTCGTAGTTGGGGACGTTCGCCCTCACGCGGCACCTCCCTCACCGGCGGTGGCGGCGTCCTGACGGGCGCGGATGGCCCGCGCGGCGACCTCCACCGAATCGAAGATCTTCATGTAGCCCGTGCAGCGGCAGAGGTTGCCCGCGAGGCCTTCGCGGATCTGAGCCTCGCTCGGCTCGGGGTGCTCGCGCAGGAGCGCCACGGTCGCCAGGATCATGCCCGGGGTGCAGATGCCGCACTGGGCGCCACCGGCGTCGATGTAGGCCTGCTGCACGGCGTGCAGCTCCTCGCCCGTCGCCAGCCCCTCGATGGTCTCGATCTTGGCGCCCTGGGCCTGGATGGCCGGCACCAGGCACGTATTGACGAGGCGACCGTCGACGAAGGCCGAGCACGCGCCGCACTCGCCCTCACCGCAGCCCTCCTTGGTCCCGGTGAGCCGCAGATCCTCGCGCAGGACGTCGAGGAGACGGGCCATCGGGAACGTCTCGACCGTCCGCTCGACGCCGTTGACCGTGAAGGTGACGGCGACCTTGCCGAAGGCGACCTCAGCCATGGGTGACCTCACTCTGGGGAGACGCGGCCAGGACCGCCTCCATGATGTCCTCGGGCAGCGCCGGGGCGCGGTCGATGGCCACGCCCAGGGCGTCCTCGATGGCGTTCAGGATGGCCGGGGCGGGGCCGTCCATCGGCAGCTCGCCGACCCCCTTGGCGCCCGACGGCCCGTACTGGAACGGCACCGAGTGGAAGTAGACCCGGATGGGCGGGACGTCCGCAGCGGTCGGGATGATGTAGTTGGTCATCTGGTTATTGGCCATGTGGCCGTCGCGCCAGGTGCACCCCTCGTAGATCGCCCAGCCGATGGCCTGCGCGACCCCGCCCTCGACCTGGCCCGCCGCGAGCAGCGGGTTGATGAGGGTGCCGATGTCCTGCACGGCCACGAAGTCGTTGACCTTCGCGGCGTAGGTCACCGTGTCGACCTCGACCTCGGCGATGTAGGCCGCCCAGCCGTAGGCCGCGTAGGCCGCGCCGCGGTAGGTCTTCTCGTCCCAGACGACGCCCGGCGGCTGCTTGTACTTGCTGTAGACCCGGAGCGTCCCGAAGCGCTCGAGGTACTGGTCGACCGCCTTGGCGAACTGCTCCGGCGTGTAGTCCGCGCCGAGGAGCGCCGCGTCCTGCAGCGTGCTCACGAGGGAGTCCGCGGCGTCCTGGACCAGGCGACCGACGACCATGCACGTCCGCGAGGCCACCGTGGGGCCGCTGTCGGGGACGCGCGCCGTGTCGGGCTGGGCCACCTCGACGAGCTCGTAGGGGAGGCGCAGGGCGTCGGCGGCGATCTGCGAGAAGATGGTGTTGGTGCCCTGGCCGATCTCGGTGCTCGCGGCCAGCACCGTGCAGTGCCCGCCGGGGCCGGCCTCGATGCCGACGACCGAGGCGAGGTGCACCTCGCCGGAGCCGGTGAAGCCCGATCCGTGGAAGAAGGTGGCCAGGCCCATGCCCTTCTTGACCGTGTTCGCCGGGTCGGCGTTGTGAGCCGCGAAGGCGGCCTTCTTCTCGGCCCAGCCGGCCTGGGCCAGGGCGTCGTCGAGCATGGCCCCGAGGTCGATGGCCTCCTCGATGACCTGGCTGGTCGCCGTCGTGTCGCCCTTGTCGAGGAGGTTCTTCCGCCGCAGCTCCTCGGGCGGAATGCCGAGCGTGCGCGCGATCTTGTCCATGTGGCGCTCGAGCCCGAAGATCGACTGCGGCGCGCCGAAGCCGCGGAAGGCGCCGTGGGGCGGGAGGTTCGTCGCGACCGCGCGCGCCACCACCCGGGCGTTCGGGCAGCGGTAGGGACCGCAGGCGTGGATCGTGCCGCGGGACAGGACGACCGCCGAGAGCGTCGCGTAGGCGCCGCCGTCGAGGACGAAGTCGACGTCCATCGCGACGAGCTCGCCGTCCCTGGTGACCGCCGTCCGGTGCTTGGTCCGCGACGGGTGCCGCTTGGTCGTGCAGCAGAGGTCCTCGGCCCGGTCGTAGATGAGCTTGACGGGCTTGCCGCCCGCCTTCCACGACAGGAGCGCGGCGTGGCCGGCGATGAGGGAGGGGTACTCCTCCTTGCCGCCGAAGCCCCCGCCGGTGACCGTCTGGACGACCCGGACCTTGTCGGCCGGGAGGTCGAAGAGCGGCTTGAGCGCCTTGTGCACGTAGTAGGGGCACTGCAGCGAGCCCCAGACGGTCACGCCCTGCGCCGGTGAGGCGACGGCGATCATGCCCATGGGCTCGATGTACATCTGCTCCTGGGCGCCGGTCTCGTAGGTGCCCTCGACGATGACGACGTCCTCGCGCGCCATCGCGGCGTCGACGTCGCCCTTGGTCACGTCGAAGCGCTTGAAGACGTTGTCGTCGCCGAACAGCACCGTCTCGGCGGCCAGAGACGTGTCGATGTCGAAGACCGGCGGCAGCGGCTCGACGTCGACGTAGACGTGCTCGCGGGCGTCGGCCAGGACGTGCTTGTCCGGGTGGGCGAGCAGCAGGATCGGCTCGTCCGGGTGGTGGATGACGTCGTCCGCCAGGAAGGGCTGGTCGGCCTCGATCATCGTCACGAGGTTCTTGCCCGGGATGTCCTTCGCCGTGACGACGACGAACTCGTCCCAGGGGACGCTCGGGTCGAAGCGGATCCCGGTGATCCTGCCGTGCGCAACGGTGCTGCGCACGGTGATCCCGTGGATCATGCCGTCGAGGACGATGTCATCGACGTACAGCGAGCGCCCGGTGACCTTGTCCGTGCCCTCTTTGCGAGGCACGCTCTGGCCGACGTACTTCCCCATGTCACCTCCGCGGAACGCGCCGACGATTGCGGTCAGCGCGACTCCCTGTCGCTAACGTGTAGGGGCGGGGGTGTCAACGCGTCTGAAGAGGCGCGCTCAGGTCGCGACGAGCACGACGACCGCGCGATCGGAGACCATGTAGCTGTTGGCCTCGATGGCCTCGCGCGTCCCGGTCGCGACGACGTCCGCCGGGGCCGGGAGCGAGGTGTCCACGGCGCGGTGCCAGCGGTGCCCCTCGGGCGGCGGCGGGAGCTCGAAGCGGAGCGGCTCGTCGTGGGCGCTGACGAGGATGTGGATAGGATCGTCGCCGGGGCCGTTCAGCCCGTAGGAGAGCGTCCGCGAGCCCTCGCTCCAGTCGGGCTCGCCGACCTTCACGCCGTGCCAGGCGACCGTGACGCGGCCCCAGCGCGACGCGCCGCGGGTCTCGGCCCCGATGGCGTACTTCTGCGGGGCGAGGTTCGGGTGGGCGCGGCGAAGGCGGATCATCTCGCGGGCGAAGCGGTTGATCTCCTCGTGCTCGATGGTCGTGCTCCAGTCGAGCCACGAGATGGGGTTGTCCTGGCAGTAGGCGTTGTTGTTGCCGCGCTGGGTCCGCGCGAGCTCGTCGCCCATGAGCAGCATCGGCGTGCCGTGGGCGAGGAACAGCAACGCCAGCAGGTTCTTCATCTGGCGGACCCGTAGGCGCTGGATGGCCGGGTCGTCGGTCGGCCCCTCGGCGCCGTGGTTGCACGAGATGTTGTCGTTGTGGCCGTCGGTGTTCTCTTCGCCGTTCTCGTAGTTGTGCTTGCGGTCGTAGGAGACGAGATCGGCGAGGGTGAAGCCGTCGTGGGCCGTCACGTAGTTGATGCTCTGGTGCGGCTCGCGGCCGTGGGCCTCGTAGAGGTCGGCGCTGCCCAGCAAGCGCGCGGCCGCGGCGCCGGCGTAGCCGATGTCCCCGCGGACGAAGTGCCGGATGTCGTCCCGGAAGCGGCCGTTCCACTCGGCCCAGCGCTCGCCGGGGAAGCTCCCGACCTGGTACAGGCCGGCGGCGTCCCAGGCCTCGGCGACGAGGCGGGTGTGGACGAGGAGCGGGTCCTGCTCGATCTCCCACAGGAGCGGCGGCTCGCGCATCGGGCGACCGCGAGCGTCGCGGGACAGCGCGCTCGCGAGGTCGAAGCGGAAGCCGTCGACGTGCATCACCTCGACCCAGTAGCGCAGGCTGTCGAGGATGAGGCGCCGCACCATCGGGTGGTTGGCGTTGATCGTGTTGCCGCAGCCCGAGAAGTCCGCGTAGCGCGAGCGATCGTCGGGGTCGAGCAGGTAGTAGACGGCGTTGTCGAGCCCGCGGAAGGACAGGCTCGGCCCGCGCTCGTCCCCCTCGGCGGTGTGGTTGAAGACGACGTCGAGGAAGACCTCGAGCCCGGCGCGGTGGAGCTCCCGAACCATCTCGCGGAACCCCGTGAGGTGCCGCATCTGGCTCCAGTCCTCGGTGTAGTAGCCGCGGTGCGGTGAGAAGAAGCCGATTGGGCTGTAGCCCCAGTAGTTGGTCAGCGTCCGGCCGTCGACCGGGTTGACGTTGTTCACCTCGCGCTCGTCGAACTGGAAGACCGGCATCAGCTGCACGGTCGTGACGCCCAGCGACAGGAGGTACGGGATCTTCTCGATGACCGCGGCGAAGGTCCCCGGGTGGGTGGTCTCCGAGGTCGGGTGCTTCGTGAAGCCGCGGACGTGCATCTCGTAGATGACGCGCTCGCGGTTGCCGTAGCGCGGGGGAATGACGCCCTGCCAGTCGAAGTCGTGGGGGTCGATCACGAGCCCCTTCATCGCCGACCGCGCGTTCTCGATCGGCTCGCAGGCGGCCGAGCGAGACCAGTTGTCGCCGTAGACGATCGCGTGGGCGTAGGGGTCGAGCAGCACCTTGCGTGGGTTGTAGCGGTGCCCGTGGGCGGGGTCCCAGGGGCCGTGGGCCCGGTAGGCGTAGATCTGACCCGGGCCGACGCCGTCGACGAACGCGTGCCAGTAATTGAACGTTCGATGCAAACGCGGGTGCAGCGGGATGACCTGCCGCGGGCGCGGGTCGTCGTAGCGGTCGAAGAGGAGCAGCTCGATCAAGGTCGCGTGCTGCGAGAAGACCGAGAAGTTCACGCCGCCATCGACGATGGTCGCGCCGAGAGGGAGCGGCTCGCCGACGCTCGTCCGATAGGGTCCGCTTTCCACCCGCCGACTGTCGCCCAAGGGCCCCCGGTGCGCAATCACTTACACGGCCGCGCCGGGACGTCGCGCCGGGAAGGCTGGCGCGACGTCGTCGGTTCGGCGAGGGTCGTGTACCGTTCGCCGAGCGCCGCGGAGGAGCCTGCGAGCGCCCCACGCGCCATCGAGGAGTCGTCGCATGAAGCACGGATTGGTGATCGCCGCAGCGTTGCTGACCTTCGGAGCGTGCGCTTCGGCGCCCCCCTCGGACGCCTCGGCGCCCGCCGCGGGCGGCTCGAGCGCGAGCTCGGAGGAGCGCGCCGCGCCCGATGAGGTCGCAGACGAGGACGGCGGTGAGGCCGCGGAGGCGTCCGGGCTCAGCCAGGAGGACGAGGCGCTCCTGGCTGAGATGCTGGCGCTTCAGACGACGCTGGTCGGTCTGCTCGAGACCCACGGCGCGGATCCGGAGCGCGCGGCTGTCGAGCTGAACGCGGCGATCGACGCGTCGGCCCCAGAGGGCGATCTCGCGGCGCGGATGACGGCGCTGGGGCAGCGACTCAAGGAGAACCCGTCGTCGGTGATGTCGTGGTTCAAGGCGCATCAGGCCGAGCTCCAGGCGCTCGGTCAGCGCGCCGCGGCGCTACAGACGAAGTACCCGGGCCTGCTCCAGGACGAGCGGATCCTCGACGCGTTCGCGAGGGTCAACGCGGAGTTCTAGTGTTCCGCGAATCGGTTCCCTCGTGCTGCGCGAGCGAGAGCGTGGGCTCGTCGGTCCTCCCCCTGGCGCCGCCGGGACCGTCCCGCCTCGCGCATCCGCGCTTCCGCCGGGCCCGAATATGTGTAAGATCCGCGGGCGCTGGGCGTGGAGCCCAGCATCATCAGTGAGGATTCCCCCATGAAGCTGCGCTTTATCGTCGCCCTCGCGGCGGCAATCACCATGAGCGCCGGTGCCTGCTCGAAGAAGGCGGAGGAGGCTCCCGAGCCCGCCGCCGCCGAGACCGCCAAGGCCGACGAGGCGAAGGTCGACGAGGCCGCCAAGGGAGACGAGGCGAAGGTCGACGAGGCCGATGAGGCGAAGGCCGACGAGGCCGACGAGGCGAAGGCCGACGAGGCGAAGGCCGACGAGGCGCCCGCGGCTCTCGATGGCGCTGGCGATCCGATGAAGCGCGCGCTCACGTTGCAGCGTAAGGCGCTCGAGCTCCTCAAGGCCAACAAGGGCGACGCGAAGGCCGCGGCCGCCGCCCTCGAGGCCTTCCAGAAGGAGAACGCCGCGGAGATCGAGACCCTCAAGAAGGATCTCGAGGCGATGGGCGAGAAGCTCAAGGACGACCCGTCCGCCGCGATGGCCATGGTTCAGAAGTACAGCGCCGACCTGCAGGAGATGCAGAAGCTGACGATGGACCTCATGAAGGAGGCCCCCGACCTGATGGGTAGCCCCGAGGTCGCGGCGGCGATGGCGAAGCTCTCGCCGGGCGCCGGCACGAAGAAGGAAGACGCCGTCGACGACGACGGCATGGACGGTGGCGAAGAGGCCATCACCGACGAGGGTGCCGACGAGGACGCGGTCCCGGCGGCCAAGCTGACCGACGAGGACAAGGCGCTCCTCGAGGACATGATGGCCACCCAGGAGAAGATGATCGAGATCCTCGAGGCCAACGCCGCCGACCCCGACAAGGCCGGCGACGCGCTGAGCGCGTTCTACGACGAGAACAAGGACAAGCTGCAGAAGCTCGCCGACGTGCAGAAGCGCCTCCAGGGCGACCAGGCCGCCGCGATGGAGTTCGCCCAGAAGCACATGGGGCGGATCACCGCGATCGCGACGAAGCTCTCCGAGATCGTGAAGAACAGCCCGGAGCTCCTCACGAACGAGAAGGTCGCGACCGCGATGCGCAAGCTCAACGGCGCCGAGTAGCCGCTACGCTGCGATCGTAGAGAGAGGCCGCAGGGGGTGTCCCCTGCGGCCTCTTTCGTCATGAGGATCCGCTCAGCAGTAGGTTGGCGTCTGGCCGGCGAATCCGACCCATGGGCGGCCCGGTGGAGCTCGGAAGCTCGCAGCCGGCCTGCCTGCGCTTCCGCCGATCCACCAAGCAGGCCGCCTCCTTGGGCATCCACTCAACCGATCTCCGAGCGGACCTTCGGACAGTCGAGCCTCAGCGCTCGATGCGGCGCTCGACCTCTTTGCCCTTCCGCACGAAGGTCGCGAGGATCGTCCGCCCGTCCTCGGCGAAGCGGATCGGCGCGGCGTCGGGCGCGGGCTCGCCCCGAGCGCCCGACGGCGGCGGGCCGGGCTCGGTGTGGAGCAGCACGCCGTTGCCGAACTCGCCCATCTCGTAGACGGAGTCGTCGGCGCCGACCCCGCGGGCGAAGAGCACGCCGTGCTGGTCGTAGGTCGGCGAGGTGAACTCGTCCCAGTGGCGTACGCGGCCGTCGGGGACGTCGACGACCCAGAGCCCGTGCCCACCGATGGCCACCGAGCGGCCCTTCGGGTGGACCGCGACGTGGGTCGGGGCGGTCTTCGCCTCCTCGGTCGCGCGGACACGCCAGCCGTCCTGGCCGAGGACCCAGATCTCCGACTTGCAGTCGGGGTCGCACGCGCTGACCGCGGTGAAGACCACGAAGTCGGCGCCCTCGACCCGGGTCAGGCGGTGCTCGACCACGACGCTGGGGTTCGGCACGACGCCGATCTGCCCTCGCGCGCTCACCTGGGCCTCGGCGCGGCCGAGCCCCTCACCGGCGAAGAGCTGCTTCATCTCCAGCGGCTCGCCGTCGCGCAGCTGGAATGTCTCGCCGGTCTCGACGACGCGCATCGGCACCGTCCCCGTGCGATCGCTGGTCAGGACGACGCCAGCGCCCTCGTCGAGCTCCCAATACGCCGCGGCCTTGGGCTCTCCGTCGTCGGTCGGCTTCACCTGCTGACTCGCGCCGCCACAGGCCATCGCACCAACCGCGGCCGCCGCCGCGATCACCGTCGCTCGCATCACATCCCTCACTTGTGGCCGGTTCATCTGCGTGTGGTCCCGCTCGCGCGGTGCACGGCCCATTCATACCCGAGGCTGCGCGCCGCGCCAGGAACTTTCTCGTGGTTCGTTTTCGCGCCGGGCGGAGGCGCCGGGGCTCCGGGGCGCCTCAGGGGGCGCCGAGGTCGCCCGGCGAAGGTGCTCAACTCCTGGACGCCCCACCGACCCGACCTTACGCTCCCCGCCGATGCTCGCGATCCTCCTCACCGTCGCCATCGCGACCGCGCACGCCCCGGCGCCCCACCGCGCGGCCATCTCCCATTGGGAGCTGGACGGGGACCTGACGTCCTCGAGCGGTGCCGCGGCGCTGGAGCCGACGAGCCTCTACCGCGGCGGCCGCCCGCGCTCGGCCTTCCGGACCGTCGACGGGCGCCAGGTGCTGAAGACCACCCCCGGGACGGCGTTGCGCCTACGTCACGGGCTCCTCCCCAACGGCGGCGGGACGCTCGTCAACGACTACACCCTGGTCGCCGACCTGCGCGTGCAGCCCAGGTCGCGCCGCGGGTTCATCGCGGTCCTCCAGACCCACGGTCTCAACGTCAATCAGGCCGAGCTGGGCCTCGACCCGACCCGCGGCGTCGCCGTGTACGACGCCTTCGGCGGCGAGGTGGCGTGGGGCCGGTGGTATCGGTTGGTCCTGGTGGTCGACGCGTCGCGTGGGGTCGCGACGGCCTATCTCGACGGCGTCGCGGCGGCGACGCGCCCAGTCTCCGTCGACGGGCGCTACGCCCTCGAGCCCGAGGCGCTGCTGTTCGCCGACGATGACCTCGAGCTGGGGTACGTCGAGCTCGATCGCCTGCAGATCCGCGACGTCGCCCTCGATGCGGCTGCGGTCGCCGCCCTCGGCGCCGCTGACGAGCGCCCGATTCACCCGCCTCCGCCGCCGCTCCTGCGCGTGACGTCGCCCGCGGAGGGCGCGCGGCTCGACGTCGCCGACGTGGCCGACGTGCGCTGGCGGGTGTTCGCAGCGCCGCACGGCCGCGTGAAGCTGAGCCTGCTACGCGCTGGGCGACCGGTGCGGGAGCTGGCGGCGCTCCCGGTCGCGCGCCGTGGCTTCGCGTGGCACGTCGACAACGACCTGCCCGCCGGCGATGACTACGCCCTCCGGCTCGAGTGGTTGGGTCCCGGGCGCAACGTCGCCGACTCTCAGCGCTTCTCGATCGTCGGTGCCGCGCCGGGCGGGGCGCGGGCGCCGCTGGAGCTGGCCGTCAACGGCGCCTTCGAGCGTGGCCTCGAGGGCTGGGTGGCGAAGGTCGGCGAGCCTGCGCTCTCCCGTGGGGACAGCGGCGACGACGGGCGGCGGTTCCTCGTGGGCGGGCCCGGCGACTACACCCTGGTGCAGGAGATTCCCCTCGCCCCCCGGGGCTACGACGCCGCCGACGTTCGGCGCGGGCTCAGCCTCGACGCTTCGGTGCGCCTCCGCGCCGAGGAGCAGGCCGGGCGGTTCGACGATCAGGCGTGGCTCGAGGTCGCGTTCCTGGCCGCGGACGGGGCTCGCCTCGGCGCCGCGCGGTCGCTCCCGGCCGCGGGGACCGCGTGGCGCGAGCTGCGCGCTCCGGCGCTTGTCCCCGCCGGCACCGAGACGCTCCAAGTCGCGCTCCACGGGCGCCTGAGGCGGGGCTCCTACAACGACGCGGCGGCCGACGACGTGCGGATCGCCCTCCAGGACGGCGTGAACGCGGCGCCGGTCACGATCACCAAGCTCCCGGTCCTCTATGGGCCGGCGACCGACAGCGTGGTCGTGCTGTGGGAGACCGACGTCGCCACGGCGACCCACAGCGTGCGCTGGCGCGAGGAGGGCAGGGACTGGCGGACGGCGGGGGTCGAGACCCAGCGCGTCACCGAAGGGCACGTGGTCCAGAGGGCGATCCTCGCGCCCCTTCGGCCCGGGCGACGGTATCGCTACGAGGTCCGTTCGGACGACGCGATGGCCGGGCCCTACGCGTTCGAGTCGGCGCCGGAAGCCGACGCGACGCATAACATCACGTGGCTGTCGGACAACCAGGACGGCTACCCGGTCTTTCGCGGCATCGTTCCGCAGCTGGCGGCGGCCTCCCCGCGGCTGGCCATCTTCGTCGGAGACCTCGTGCAGCACGGGCAGTTCCTGCGCGAGTGGCAACAGCAGTGGTTCGGGCCGCTGTCGGTCGGTGGCTTCGGCCAGTCGACGCCGATGGTCTTCGCCCGGGGCAACCACGACGGCGAGCACGACCTCGCCTACGCGTACAGCGCCCTGCCGGGCAACGAGGCGTGGTACGCCTTCACCTTCGGGCGGGTGCGCTACGTCTTCCTCGACACCGAGGCCCACCCGGTGGTCGCGCCGTCCCAGACGGCGTGGCTGGAGCGCGAGCTCGCCAGCCCGGTGGCCCAGGAGGCGGACTTCCGGGTCGTCGTGCTCCACAAGCCGCCGTTCACGAACTTCTGGGACCGGCCGGTCTACGACGGGCAGGTCTGGGTCCGGAAGCGCTGGGTCCCGCTGTTCGAGCAGCACGGCGTGGACCTCGTCGTCGCCGGCCACGCCCATGGCTACATGCGCCTGCGCCGGGGCGACATCACCTACCTCGTCGTCGGCGGCGGGGGCGGCCTCCTCGACCACGCGACGAGCGGGACCTGGGACGCGACGACCGTCGCCAAGACCCACCACTACGCCGTCATGGAGGCGGCGCCCGGGCGGCTCACCTTCGAGGTCCGGGACGCCGAGGGCGCGCCGCTCGACAGCTTCACCCTCGAGAGCCGGACCGCCGCGGCCGGCAAGACCGAGGCGCGCGCCGACTAGGAAAGAGAGCGTCAGGAGCAGGTGGGGCCTGACGCCTCGAGCTGCTATCGCTCACGCCCCCTGCTCCGCTGACGCACCGCGCTTGCGCTCCGCTCATCACCGCACCGCGCTCCGCTCACGCTCACGCAACGCGCTCCACTCCCGCTCACACTCACGCACCGCGCTCCGCTCCGCTCAGCTCAGGCTCACGCTCATCACCGCGCTCCGCTCACGCTCACGCACCGCGCTCCGCTCACGCTCACGCACCGCGCTCCGCTCACGCTCAGGCTCACACTCACGCACCGCGCTCCGCTCCGCTCAGGCTCAGGCTCACGCACCGCGCTCCGCTCACGCTCACGCACCGCGCTCCGCTCACGCACCGCGCTCCGCGCTCCGCTCACGCACCGCGCTCCGCTCACGCACTGCGCTCGCGCCCCCAGGGCAAAAAGTGTTAGAAGCTGGGGTCTGACCCTGCGATCTCTCACTTTCTCGCGTCGCTCTACTTGGTGTAGCCGAGGCTGCGCAGGACGCTGCGGACGTCCTCGGACATGTTGGCGTCGGGATCGCCGCCGCCGCCGTCGGCCCAGGGAGCGGCGACCCGGATCGCGCCCCGGGCGCTCGGCGGGTCGCGCCAGAAGTAGACCGCCAGCTCGTCACCGACGGTCTGGGGGGGCCGGATCCCCGCGGCCAGGCGCAGGTGCGCCGGTTGGTCCAGGCTCTCGCCCTCGGAGAGGAGGCGCACGCCGTACGGGCCGAGCCGGAGACGGTCGACCGGGAGAGGCTCACCGTCGAGGGTCAGGTCGAGGTGCACCGCCGCCGCCCACGGGGTGGTCGTGAAGTGGAGCTCCGCCGCATCACCCGGCCTCGCGGAGAAGGTCGCCAGCACCTCGTTCGCTGCGTCGGCGGAGCACGCCGTCACGCCCTGGGTGGCGCCGCAGGTGACGGTCTCGCCCGCCGCGACCCCGATCCGCGCCACCAGCCGGTGCGGCGAGTCTCCAGCCTCCAGCCGGAGCACGTTCCCCGCGGCCGGCCCGAGATCGATGGTCTCGGCCTCGGGCGTCGCCGGCCGATGAACGGCGTCGGTGGTCGCCAGCCGCGCGAAGTGCGCACGGACCTCGTCCAGCTCGGCCAGCATCGGCTCGAGCCGGTCGTCGTCCTCCAGCGCCAGGTTCCTCGTCTCGTTCGGGTCCACCGCCAGATCGAAGAGCTCGTAGAGCGGGAGCGGGCCCCCGCCGCGGCCGACCCGCGCGCGCGGTCGGATGTCGTCCTCGCGGCTGTGCACGATGAGCCGCAGGTCGCCCACCCGGACCGCGGCCGCGTACCTCCCCTCGCTGTAGACCGCGGTCGGGGGGACGACGCCCCCGGCCAGGGCGGGCGCGAGGCTTCGCCCGGTGTGTCGACGCTCGGCGGGTAGGCCCAGGAGATCCAGCACCGTCGGGGCCAGGTCGATATGGGACACCGGTGTCGCCACCGCGCGCCCGGGGACCGTCCGGCCAGGCAGGTCGAAGACCAGCGGGACGTGCATCTCCTCGGCGTACTGCGTCACGCCGTGGTTGTACTCGCAGGGCATCTCGAGCTTCGGCGAGAGGCAGGCGTGGGTCGAGTGCATCGTCTCCGCGTGGTCGGCGGTGAGGATCACCAGCGTGCGCTCGCGCAGGTCGAGGGTCTCGAGGGCGTCGAACACCCGCGCGACGGTGTCGTCGACGTAGGCCACCTCGCCGAGGTAGCCCCGGGGGATCCCGTCCCGGGGCTTGTCGCCGAGCCGCTCGATGAGCTCGCTCTTCCAGGGCTCCGGCGGGTCGTAGGGCGTGTGGGGGGCCGTGTAGTTGAGCAACACGAACCACCGCCGGTCGGCGTTGCGCGAGATGAAGCGGACCGCTTCCGCCGTGATCTCGACGGTGTCCTCCGGGACCGCGCGGAAGTCGGCGGCGCGGTCGAAGCCGTGGTCGAAGCCGATCGCCTGGCCCTCCCACAGGAAGTGGTTGTGTCCGATGTGCGCGACCGCCCAGCCAGCCTGCGCCAGGACCCGGGTCAACAGCGGCGGGTCGCTGTCGTAGAAGGCCGCCTTGCGTCGGTCGCTCAGGGTCCACGACCGCGAGTGGAAGCCGCCGATGGACGGCGCCTGGCTGACCAGCAGGCCCAGGGTCGATGGGCGGGTCTGGTTCGCGACGGAGTAGGCCTGGGTGAAGCTCGCGCCCCGCGTGAAGAGCTGGTCGAGGTTGGGCGTGATCGACGGCAGCGTCGGCCGTCGCGCGCTGCCGAGCACGTCGGCGCGGAGGGCGTCCACCACGATGAGGAGCACGTTGACGTCGTCCCCCGGCGGGTCCGCGCGGTAGCCGGTGATGGTCGGCTGCGCCCACCCGACGACGGTCCCGGTGCGCTCGGTCTCGAAGGCGACCTCGAGCCGCGCCGGGCGACCGGCGTCGAGGGGCAGGTCCACGGAGACGTCCTGCCAGCGCGGTCCCACGGCGCGCGGCGGCGGCGGGGGAAGCGGGATCCGGAAGCGCAGCTCGCCGTCGGCGTCCTCGATGGTGACCCGGAGCGTCACACCGGTCCGCGTCCCGCCGCGGCAGGCGAAGAGGTAGTACGAGAACTCGAGCCGCGGCGCCTCCGGCGGGACGAAGACGTAGCTGAAGGCCCGCGGCGCCGGGAAGAGCAGGGCGTCGCGCAGCTCGACGCGCCCCGGGCCGCCTCCCCCGACGGTGACGCGCTGATGGAACGGCCGAAGCCGCTGGGACAGCGTCGAGTAGAAGCTCGGGAACGGTGGGTGGACCTGTCCTCGGACGCAGTCGAGGGGCGGTCGGCCTCGCAGCGGCGGGGTCACGTCGCCCTCGCCGAGGGCCGCGATGAGGTCTATCGCGTTGACCCGCAGCGGGACCGGCGGGTTGGCCAGGGCGCCGCCCGTCGGGACCGCCATCGCCATCGCCAGCGCCACCGTCAGGAGCGCTCTCAAGGGGCCACCCCGGCGTCCAGCGCCGCGCCGAGGGGCGCCAGCGGGGCGACGAAGTCTCCGATGCGGACGACGCCTGGATCCTCGAGGAGCCAGTCGTAGAGCTGCTTCTCGAGCGCCGCGAGGCGTCGCGGCTCGACCGCCGCGAGGTCGTGGGCGTCCCCGGGATCGTTCACCGTGTCGTAGAGCTCGAGCCGCACCCCGTCGCGGGTCGGGACATAGACGAGCTTGCGATCATCGGCGATGAGGACGCGCTGCTTGGCGAGGGTGGAGATCGCCTCGTAGCGCGGGTCGAGGTAGATGGCCCAGCTCTCGGGGTCGAAGCGGAAGGCCGAGAACCCGCTCGCGAAGCGGATCCGGTCGTCGACCCGGTCCGTCTCGGGCGGGAAGAAGGTCAGCCCGGTCTCGGCGAAGACCGGCCGCGGCGAGGGCGGGACCGCGCCGCTGATGACCGGCCCGAGGTCGACGCCGTCGACCCCGTCGGGCAGCGGCAGGCCCAGGCGCGAGAGCAGGGTGGGGGCGAGGTCGATCAGGGGCACGGACGTCGTCACGCGAGCCCCCGGGCGCGCGAGCCCCGGCCAGCGGAGGACCAGCGGGACGTTGAGTGTGCCCCGGCCGTAGAGGTGGTCCCCGTGGCCGACGCCGAGGCCATCCTCGTAGAGCATCTCGCCGTGGTCGGCGGTGATGACGACGACGGTGTCCGCGAGCAGCCCGCGCTCGCCGAGGGCGTCGAGGAGCTCGCCGATGGCGGCGTCCGACGCCGCGACCGCGCCGGCGTAGAGCTGCCGGATGTGGCGCTCTTCCCGCGCGCGCTCCTCGGGGTCGGGCAGCGGGTCCCCGATGGTCGCCTTGTGGAAGCGCGATCGTCCTCGGTAGTCGGGGTCCGTGTACCGGTCGTAATACGGCGCCGGCGCCGCGAACGGGAAGTGCCCCGACGAGTAGAAGACCGTCAGGAAGAAGGGGGCGCCGCCGTCGTCGACCCAGTCGAGGGCGCGCTCGGTCAGCCAGAAGGGGTCGCCGAGGCGCTCGAAGGCCAGCAGATCCGGGTAGCCCGCCCCCTCGGCGACCTCGACGAGGTAGGGCAGGAGGTGGACGTGGAGCTTCAGCCCGCCCACGCGCACGTTCGAGGCGAGGGTGAACTCCGGGGCGTCGACGTGACCGAAGCCGAAGTCCCCGCGGGTGAAGACGTCGCCGGCGAAGTCGCTGACCACCGCGGTGCGGTAGCCGGCGCGGGCGAGCAGCTCGGGCAGGCCGTCGCTGACGATGAGCCCCTCGCGGGGCGCCGGGAACATGTTTCGGACGCCGTGATGATGGGGGTACTTGCCGGTCAGGATCGACGCCCAGGAGGGGAAGGTCCGCGGCATCACGCTGTAGGCGGCGTCGAAGCTGACGGCGTCCCGCGCGAAGGCGTCGACCCGCGGGGTCACCGAGGGCGCGCCGCCGAGCACGTCGGCGCGCAACGAGTCGACGGCGATGATGAGGACGTTCGGCCGACGCTCGTGGAGCGGCGCCGTCGCTGCCGAGGCGCCGAAGACCAGGCGGGCGACGACGCCGAAGAAGACGCCGGCCGCGGCGGGTCCTGCGACCGCGAGCCTGTCGTGGGGGGCGACCGCGAGCGGCGCCCGGTGGAGCCAGTACACGCGGAGGCCCAGCGCGGCGGCGAGGGCCCCGAAGACCCAGGGGAGGGCGGCGACGAGCCCGCGCGGGAGCAGGTCGGTGCCGAGCCAGAACAGCACTCCGAGGTAGGTGGAGTTGTCGACCTGGGGCTCGTACATCGCCGGGTGTCGCCCGATCGACCAAACCAGAAACCAGCTGTGGACGACGAGCACCATCAGCGCGACCCAATACAGGTGCCGGAGCCACCGATAGGGCCGGCGGGCGGCGCGCCGGGACAGCTCCACGAACCCGAAGGCCGCGAGCCCGACCGCCGCGCCGATGATCAGGTAGACCGCGAGGAGCCCGAGCTGCTGCGCCATGATCTCGTCTTCGAAGAGCGCGATCAGGCGGCTCGTCACGGCCTCGTCGGTCACCCCGAAGTACGAGGCGTCCGCGTGGGAGGTGACGGACAGCGCGAACATCCCGCCGTAGAACAGCGCCCCGGGGAGCACGCCGACCAGCGCCAGGCGCACAAGCACGCGCAGGACGCGGAGACGAGGGGACGCTGGGCGGGGAGCTCCCACGCTGGAACACCGTACTGGGAGGGGCCGAAGAGGCGACGTCGCGTCGCCGGAGCGACGCATCAAAGCACGCTCCCGCGACCGCGTCACATTGCGGAACGCCGTCGCGCGCTCCGAGGCGCCCCGCTCGTGTTCAGCCGCCGCGACTCCAGCGAGCGAGGTACTCCTTGATGTGGAGCTTGCGGACCGTGTTCTCCGAGCTCATGTAGCGGATCTTGCCGTAGATATCGCGCTCGGGGCCCCAGGCCCGGTCGAACCGACCGAGACACCAGCCGATGCCGCTGTAGGAGTTCGGGTCCCGGCCGTCGAGGGCCCAGCGGTCGTTCAGGGCGATGAGCGTCGCCAGGGCACGCCGCGGATGATCCGACCACTCGAGCACCTTCTTGCCCCACAGCATACGCAGGTAGTTGTGGATGCGCCCCTCGACCCGGAGCTGGGTCTGTGCGGCGTTCCACACCTCGTCGTGGGTCCTGGCCTGCTCGAGCTCCTCCAGGGTGTAGCGCCAGGGGCGTCGGTCGCCGGCGTGCTCCTCGAGGGTCGCGCGCGCCCAGCCGGGGAGCGCCTCGTACTCCATGTGGTCGGGCCGGTGGTGGGCGAACACGAAGCCGAGCTCGCGCCAGGTGATGATCTGATCGAGAAACGACTCCGCGCCCGGGCCGACGCCCCACCACCCCGTTCGGCTGCCGGTCGTGCTCGTCGAGAGGCGCTCGGGCCCCCAGCCCTCGCGAGCCAGCACGGCGGAGACGACCTCCTGCGACGCGACGTGTCCGAAGTGGAGGTACGGCGACAGCCCGCTCGCGCCGTCGTCGTCGGGGTGGTTGCGATCCTGGCCGTAGGCGTCGATGCGACGCTTCAGGAAGGACGTCAGCAGGGTCTCGCCGGCGTCGCTGCCCCCGCGGAGCGGTGAGGGAGGCACGGCGTGGTCGATGGGGAGCCCCGCGAGGAAGTCCCCGTCCGTCCCGTCGAGCGCCGCCTCCGGGGTGGCGGGCCAGCGGGCGACTACGGCCGGCGGGACGGTGGCTTGCGGGAGGCTCCTGGCGTGCTCGAGCGGATCGGCGACCGGCGGCGCGGCGAGGTGAGGGCGGAGCGAGCGCTGCAGGAAGCGCCGGAAGCTGTGAGCGGTCGGAAACTCCGCGTCGGTCGCGCGCATCGGCAGGACGCCGTTGCCGTCGACGGCCTCGAGACGGACCGCCAGACGCGCTCCGGCTGCCCGGACCATCCGCGGCAGGAAGAAGAACGGGACGTCGTCCGTGACGACCAGCGCGGCGCGGGCGGCGAGCGCCTCGAGGAGGCCCTTGCCGTCTCCCGGGCGCTGCTCGACCCACGGGTGGTACGCGACCGGGGTGCCCGCGAAGCGGCGCAGGTTGTCGGCCATACCGTCGAGGACGAAGCGGTGGAGACGTTCACTCGCCCAGGGGTAGTCGACCCGCAAGGCCTCGAGCACGACGAGGGGGAGGCCGAGCTCCGCGGCGCGCGCGATCGCGTGCTGGAGCGCGTAACTCCAGCGCGTCCGGCGCTGCGCGATCATCCAGTAGAGGACGTGCTCTCCGGATGGGTCTAGCGCGTGACCGTTGACCGTCGTGATCCGGATCTGCGGTATCCGTAGCTGCTGCATGGCCCCTCGAGTGTGTTGGCGACTCACGGCGTGCGCGCTCACCCCGCCCGCGATCGTGACCTGGCGCAGAAGTGTACGCTACCTTCGTAACATGGCAGCTCCGCACCGCCTGAAGGGGCCGCCGACGCGGGTCATCGCACGTCGCGGTCACGTTCGAGAAGCGCAGGAGAACACGCTCGCCGCGCTCGAAGCAGCGTTGCGATCGGGGGCGGACGGCGCCGCGGTAGACGTCGCCACCACGCGCGACGGGACGCTCGTCTGCTTCGCCGACGATCCGCCGACGCGGGCGCGGCTGCTGGGCTGCGCCGCGCGGTCACTCGCGGAGCGTGACGCCGACGAGGTCGCGAGCCTCGAGCTGCCCGCCGAGGTCCGGTACGGGAGCGACGCCTTCTGCTACGGGGCGACCGCTGGCATCGCCCGCCTCGACGACGCGCTGGAGCTCCTCGCAGAGGGCTCCCTCGCCGTGCTCCGGTTGGCGCCCCCGACCTCGAGTCTGCCGAACGCGCCGACCTACCGGGTCGCCGGGCGGGCCGCCGAGCTGGTCCAGCGCATGGGCCTCCTCGACCGCGTGGTCGTCACCTCCTCCGACGCCCTCGCGCTCCACCGCGCTCGTCGCGCGACCCGCGGCCGGATCCACACCGCCTTCGAGTGGAACGACAGCGCCGCCCTCGTCGGAGCCTGGCGCCGACGCGAGGAGGCAGCGCAGGACGCCGCCGAGCGGACCTGGCGGCGACACGTCGTCAGGGCCCTCGACCGCGTGAAGACCAGCGGCCCCGCGCGCCGCCTCCTCGGCAGCGCCACCGCCGCCGCCATCGAGTTCACCGCCCTCGGTGTCGAGCTCATCCACGATCTGTCCAGCCGCGGTTCCCTGACCGGGACGTTCACGCTCTTCCCCCTCGACCTCGACGGTATCGGGCATGGGCTCGACGGGACGTTGCAGGCGCGGATCCTCGCCCGGCTCGTCGCGAACGGGCTCGACTGGGTCGAGACCGACGACCCCCAGCGGGCGCGGGCGGTCGTCGATCGTGGGTGGGCGGCGGCCCTCGTCCCTCACCGATAGGTGAGGCGCTCGAATACATCGACCAGGCGGTCTCGGTTTCTCGCGTGGACAACGTCAAGCGGCAATTCGTTTTGCGTTCGGCGCGGCCATCGCTACGATGCGGGCATGAGTCAGCCTCAAGAGAATACGCTCGAGCGTCCCGATATCCGCCAGTACAGCGACTACCGCGCGTACCTTCGCGATATCATTCCGTTCCTCAAAGCGACGGACGCGGAGTTCTCGTACCGCACGTTCTCGCGTCGCGCGGGCTTCTCCTCGCCGAACTACCTCAAGCTCGTCGCTGAGGCCCAACGCAACCTGGCCCCGGCGTCGATCGACAAGTTCTCGCGCGGGCTCGGCCTCGATCGCCGCGAGCGGCGCGTGTTCCGGCTGCTCGTGCTGCTCGACGGTGCTCGCACCGACCGCGAGCGCAACGATCATTATATGGGGCTGCTCGAGCTCGTCACCGACGACCCGAACGCGCGCCTCCGCTCGCACCAGTTCGACGTCTACAAGGACTGGTACCCGCTGGTCATCCGGGAGATGACGGCGCTGTCCGACTTCCGCCCCGAGCCGCAGTGGGTCGCGCAGCGCCTTCGCCCGCGCATCACCACCGCCCAGGCCCGCCGGGCGCTCAAGCAGCTCTTCGAGCTCGGGCTGATGAAGCGCGGCGAGGACGGCAACGTCGAGGCGGCCGAGCGGCGCATCACCACGGGCCCCGAGGTCCACTCCCTGGCGGTCCGAAACTACCACCGCGCCCACCTCGGCCTCGCCGCCGACGCCCTCGACGGGGTCCCCAAGGAAGACCGCAACGTCACCTCGGTCACGGTCAAGCTCAGCAAGAGCGGGTACGACGAGGCCGTCAAGGCGATAGCGGACCTCCGGCAGAAGCTCCTCGACCTCGCCGACGAGCCCCAGATCGACGACGACGACGCCGAGATCCACCACGTGCTGGTGGCGATGTTCCCGGTGACGCAGCCGGGGCGGCGCTGAGCAGTCGGCGCCAGGAGAGCACATCATGCGCCTCACCTTCGCATCTCTGATCTTCGCTCTCGCCCTCGTCGCCATCGGCTGCGCCGGGACCGAGACGGGCAACGGCATGAAGGACAAGGAGCACACCGCCAAGGTCGAGGTGAAGCTGACCGACGCGGCGCTCTCCTCGGGGCAGTTCGTCGCCCTGGACTCCGACGGCTCCGAGATCACGATCACCGACGCGTGGGCGAGCGTCGACCGCATCGACCTCTTCCTCGCGGACGGCACGTCCTGCGCCGAGGTGCTCGACCCCGAGGACGGCGCGCTCCAGGGGGGGGAGCCGGCCTTCGCGCCGCGGTGCCTCGACGATGACGACGCCACCCTGCGCATCGACGGCCCGTTCTGGATCGACCTCATCACCGGCGAGGCCGATCCCTCGCTCGACATGGTCTATGTGCCCCCTGGCGTGTATGTCGGCGGCAGCGTGAAGCTCCACCCCCGCTCCCCAGCCGATCCGCACAACGAGGACGTGCTCGCGGACGCCACCCTCGGCGCCGAGGGCACCCTCGCGAACGGCGACGCGTTCACGCTGGGTCTCCGCTTCACCGACAACATCCCCTTCGAGGGCGAGATCACCGCCGACGAGGCTCTCGCGGGCATCGGCCTGCTCCTCGACGTGGACAGCTGGTTTGTCGACCTGCCCATCGCGGAGTGCGCGGACGCGGGGAACTTCACCGTCGACGCCGACGGGACCTGGGTGATCAGCGACGGCAAGGGCGGCTGCAACCAAGCCGAGAAGGTCATCACGACGGCGATCAAGGCCTCCGGGCGCCTCACGTCGACCTCGGAGTAGGAGGCCGGCGCGAGCTCTCGACGGTCGACCGGCGCCACCAGCCCCTGCTCCTGGCGCGAACGGTCGTCCGGGACCACCCGGGAGCACCGTCACGAGCGCGCGTTTCCTCGCGGTCTGCTAGGGTTGCGCCATGTCCACGTCCTCGTCACGCTACCTCGGCGCGCGGCTCTCGAACGGCCTCGTCATCGAGCGCTTCCTCGGCGCTGGCAAGTTCGCCTGGGTATACGCCGCGCGTGGCGATGGCGAGCCGACCGCGGTCAAGATCCTGTTTCGGGACGACGAGCAGGGGCAGCTCCGCTTCCAGCGCGAGATCAAGGTCATGCGCGAGTTGCCGCCCAACGCGAACTGCGTGGGCTACCGCGGGCACGGCACGACCGACGACGGGGCGCCGTGGGTCGCGATGGAGCTCGTCGACGGCTTCACGCTGCAGTCGGTCCTGCGCTCGGGCCGCTGCATCCCCGAGCGGGCCGCGTGCCTGCTGATGGCGCAGATCTGCGACGGTTTTCGCGAGCTCCACGAGCTCGGCCTGACCCACCGCGACATCACCCCCGACAACATCATGATCACGCACCGGGGCCGCCAGGTGAAGATCATGGACTTCGGCCTCGTGCAGGACTCTCAGGGGCTCCTGCGCCTCTTCGAGCAGCGTGACGTCCTCGCCGGCCGCGACTTCGCCGACGACATCGACGCGGGGCTCATCGCCGGGACGCCCGAGTACATGGCGCCCGAGCAGATCACCGACCCCCGCCGCGGGGCGCGCCAGACCGACACGACCGCCGACGTCTTCGCCCTCGGCGTCGTCTTCTATCAGCTGCTCACGGGCCGCCAGCTGTTCCCGTTCGCCGCGGGCAACAAGGGCTTCACCGGTCGCGAGGGCCTCGCCCACTACCTCAACTATCGGCAGCGCTTCGGCGACGAAGACCTCGTCCCCCCGGCGAACATCAACGCCGAGCTGTGGAGCATCGTGCGCAAGGCGCTCGCGCGGGACCCGTCGATGCGTCAGCGGACGGCCTCCGAGCTCGGTGACGACCTCCGGTTCTACCTCGAGACTGGCCAGGGGGTGCTCGACGACGACCTCAGCGAGACGGTCAGCCAGGTCGTCGACGTCGCTCGCATGCGCTCGGCGGTCATGTCCGCCGGCGACTTCGAGGACATCCGGGCGCTCATCGACGCACCGCAGAGCGAGCCGACCCGCCCCGACCGGACCGTCTCGGTCCGGGAACGGCGGCCGGCGCCGCCCGCCTCCGAGCAGACCACCGTCGAGCGTCGCGCGCCCCGCCTCGCCCCGGACGCCGCGATCCAGGGCGCCCTGCACAGGTCCCACGAGGCGCCCCCACGGCACGGCACCCCGGCCGGGCTGCTCGTGGCCCTCGTCGTGGTGCTCGTCGGCGCGGTGGTGATGCTCGTCATCTACCTCGGGAACTGACGCCGGCTACCAGACGTCCTTGCGCGAGGTCCGGAAGAGCTTGCCGGCGTTGATACACTCCTTCTCGGCGGCGAACTCGATGTCGTCCCAGGTGATCTTGTCGCCCCGCGCCGCGGCCCGATAGGCGGCGCGCACCATGGCGTTCTTGATGTTGCCGCCGGCGATGTCGAAGGACTCGCCGAGCTCCTGCCAGTCGATGTCGGAGTCGATGGGGCAGTCCTTGGGGACGAGCTTCCTCCAGATGATCTCGCGGTTCTTCGCGTCCGGCTTGGGGAAGTCGATCTTGAAGAGGATCCGGCGGCTGAAGGCGTCGTCGATGTTCTTGTCGAGGTTGGTCGTCAGGATGACGATCCCCTCGAAGCGCTCGATCTCCTGGAGGAGCAGGTTCGTCTCCATGTTGGAGAAGCGGTCGATGGAGTTCTGCACGTCGACGCGCTTGCCGAAGAGGCTGTCCGCCTCGTCGAACAGCAGCATCGAGTGGTTCGCGCGCGCCGACGCGAAGATCTTGGCGATGTTCTTCTCGGTCTCGCCGACGTACTTCGACACGAGCTTCGGGATCGAGACCTGGTAGAGCTTCATCCCCATCTCGGAGGCGAGGATCTCGGCGCAGAGGGTCTTACCGGTGCCGGGCTCGCCCTTGAACAGCATGGCGATCCCGCGCCCGGTGACGAGCCGCTTGCCGAAGCCCCACTTGCTCATCACGAAGATGCGGTTGCGGCACGCGGTCAGGACCTCCTTGACCATCGACATCTCGCGGTCGGGGAGCACGAGGTCGTCGAGGGTCAGCGAGATCCGGCTCCTCACCGACAGGTCGTCCATGTTCGCGCGGATCTGCGCCTGAGAGCATCGCTTCAGCAGGTCCTGATCGATCGAAGGGTGGTCGCCCGACGCGACGCGCTGGCCGGCGAGCTCGCACGCTCGTGAGATCTGGCCGCCCGTCAGCTCATAGCGGGTCCCGAGGTCGACGAGGTCGACGTCCGGGTGGATCGGGACGTCGTTGGGCAGGTGACCGGACCAGATGAAGGTCCGCTCCTCGACGTCGGGCATCGACAGCTTCAGCTCGTATCCGACGTAGCGCTCGACACCGGGGTCGAGCTCGTCGGGGCGCGCGCTCGTGAGGACGCAGAGGCCGCCGAAGCGCTCGATCGCGCTCAAGAGCGGCGGCAAGCGCGGGTTGGTCTTGCCGAAGAGCGGCTCGCAGCGGTCGAAGAGGAGCACCGCGCCCTGGACGCGAGCCTCGGTGAAGAGGTCGGTGACGAGCTTCCCGAAGGACTTCTGTTCGCCGGCCATCGTCCCGGAGTCGACGATGATGATGGGGCGCCCGAGCTCGTGGGCCATCGCGCGCGCCAGCATCGTCTTGCCGGTGCCCGGCGGCCCGATGATCGTCACGGCGAGCCCGTTGTCCCCCGCGAAGGGGCCCTGGGAGTACTCGTTGGCGCCGCGCCCGTGCTGCAGGAAGTGCTTGAGCAGCGAGACGATGTCCCCCTGCTCCTCCTCGGGGAGCGACACGGCGGCGAGCGGCGTGCTCGACTCGGTGAGCTCGGCGAAGCTGCGCAGGGTGGTGTCCAGGCTCCGGCGGCACAGCACGAAGTCGGCGAGGCGCTCGGGCGGCCGCAGCTCCTGGGACAGCGTGCCGTCGCCCTTGGGGTCCTTGGGCCGCTCGAGCGAGAGCAGCGAGTGGTGTAGCAGTGACGCGTCCGACGCGAAGTAGGACCGCGCCTGGAGGCGCTCGATCCGCGACGGGAACATGACCGTCAGCGCCAGGTCGACGTCGACGAAGTCGAGGAGGATGTTGTTGTTGAACCGCGCGATGCGCCGCCGGAAGGTCAGGTCGAGGTGCGGCATCAGCGCGAGCTGGAGGAACTGCGCCTCCACGGCGTCGAGCTGATAGTTCTGCGCCACCTGATCGAGGGGGAAGATCCAGCCCTCACTCTCGGCCTCGTTGCGGAGCTCGGTGAGCTCGCTGTCGCCCTGGGACAGGCCGGCGCGGAAGCTCTCCAGGGCGACCTGCATGTCGTCGGGGCCGAGGTTGCCGTGCCGCAGGTGGATCTGGTGCTCGATGATGAACTCCCAGCGGCGGATCAGCGCGTCGATGAAGCGCGCGTTCAGCTGGATGAACTCGGGGTCACTGTACAACTGACGCTCCTGGCGAGTTGGTTCGGCGATATTCGCGGCCCACGAAGCGCGATGTCAAACCCCGCAGCGTCGCTTGGCGCGCGCGAGCCGCGCGTCCCCCGGCGCCCTCTCCACACCGCGGCGGCGAGCGCTCCCTGTCTCGACGGACGCGCTGTGGTGGGGCAGCCCGCCCGCGGATCCTCGCCCCCTCGGTTACAAAGCGGCCGGGGCCGTTCGCGGCGCCCCCGTGCGGTGGGTCGCGGCGCACGCTCGATCGCTGCATAATGGGTGTTCGGGCGCGCGGGTGCGTCCCCTGTCGTCATGATGTCGACACCCCTCAATAACTCGTACCGGAGCGAGCGTGGGCCAATTGCCCCATGTCGACCCACCGCCCAGCCGCTGTGAGCGGTGCGGGCGTGCACTCTACGGCGGTCCCGGCTGCGGCTGCGGCGAGACGACCGGGGCGCCGACCGCTGACGAAGGTGCCGGGGAGGAGGTCCGAGGGGAGCTCGCGAAGTGGCGCCGGATCCGCGAGGGCGCTTGGGTGCGCAAGCGGGTGCTGACAGGCGACTCGGGACCCCTCTCGCCGGAGGCCGCGCGCGGCGGCAGCACGCGCCGTCCCCGCCACTCGCGGTCGCCGGCCTCGACGAAGGCGACCGCTGGGGACGGACGAGACGCCGCGCCGAGGCCCCGAGCTGCCGCGCTCGAGGAGCGCGCCGTCCCAGCTCCCGAAGTGCCTCGAGGTCACGCCGTCTCGCATCTCGACGATCACCCCGTCGCCGAGCGGCTGAGCCCCTCGCCGCTCGGGATCGAGGACACGTCCGAGGTGGAAGGGGTCCCGCTCGAGCTCATCACGGAGGAGCCGACCCTGGAGCGCGCGTCTCGCCTCGGCGGCGCCCTGCTCGTCGCCTTGCTCTTCGTGGTCGTCGCCGCGGGTATCACCTGGGCGATCTCGGTGCTGTCATGAGCACCACGGCCCTCGCGGAGAGCGCGTCCCAGTCGACCGATTCGGGCGGTTGTGTGATTTGCTACAGCGGGTGTGTGTGGGCTCACCCCTTGGTCAATCTTGATGAGATTCAAATATTTGCGTCGAAGGGCGCGCAGATGGCCCACGCGCGGGCTGGGCGAAGGGGCACGGCAGCGGCCTCTCGTCTCGGTCGTCGGCGCCCTTCGACGCCGCGCGCGGCGGCTCGGCGAGCCCATCGTGCGCAGCAGACCCGCGGAGATGGCTGCTCCGAGGCTCGTCCTCGGGGTCCGTGGACGGGGGTTGGCACGCATCGTGCTAACACTCAGGCCGTCGTCGAGTGATGATTCGCGCCCATCACGGACCGCTCCGATGATGGGCGCACTTTTCCCCAGACCCAGAGGACCCAGCCGAGACCCAGTGCGACGACGCCGGGAGCCTCGGTTCGATCCACATCCTCCGCCAGACAACGACGGAGACCGATAGCGAAGCCGGGGTTGGTCGCGGGCGCTCTCGAGCGCTAGCACCTTCACCTGGACGCCGTGGAGCCGGTCCGACCACCGGGTTCACGTTGGGCACGCGAAGGATTGGCTGGAGTCCTTCGCGGGCCCCTTTCTTCCCAGTTCTGTGCGCCTCTCCGTTCGACTCGGGGTCGGCGCCAGGCCCGCGACGGATGGCTGGAGTCTCTCGCGGGCCCCCCTTACATCGAGTTTCGAGCGCAGCCCTGTACGAATCAGGCCATGCGCCAGGCCCGCGACGGATGGCTGGAGTCTCTCGCGGGCCCCCCTTACATCGAGTTCCAAGCGCAGCCCTGTACGAATCAGGCCATGCGCCAGGCCCGCGACGGATGGCTGGAGTCTCTCGCGGGCCTCCCTTACATCGAGTTTCAAGCGCAGCCCTGTACGAATCGGGTCATGCGCCAGGCCCGCGACGGATGGCTGGAGTCTCTCGCGGGCCCCCCTTACATCGAGTTTCTGCGCAGCTCCTCATGCATCAGGTTCTGCGCCAGGCCCGCGACGGATGGCTGGAGTCCCTCGCGGGCCTTCTTTTTCTCGAAGCTCGTGACGTACGCGCGGCCGAGTACGAGCCACGCCAGGCCCACGACGGACGGCTGGAGTCCCTCGCGGGCCTCACTTGCTCGAGCTCGAGCCGCGACGTCGCCGACGCTTCGGGTGGGGCTCTCGAGCAGCCGTTCACGCCGCTCGGGTCACGGGCTCCCTTCAGCTTGGCGCGAACGCTCGGTTCTTGGGGCGCGTCAACCCACGGCGCGGCCTCGCCCGCCGGGGAGGCCCAATGCTGCGCTGTGTCGATCGACCGGCGCTCGCGGGGACGCCGACGCCGCGCGTGTCGTGGCGCCGTCCGAAGCGGCCCGGTGTGCACCTGCTTCGGGTGTGGGATATCCCCCAGGCGCGTTGCCGTATGGCACAGGCCATTCCCTGATATGGGGCCGGGGCTCGGCCTTCCGCTGGCGTCTCCGTGCGCCCCGACGCCGGAAGACGGCTCCAGCCGCCGTCCATGCGCCGATCCTCATCCACTGCGGGGGAGTTGGCACGCGTCGTGCTACATGGCGTCGCGTCGTCGAGTGATGATTCGCCCAGCTCGATGCATTTCGAAGTTGGGCGCCCCTTATACGAGAGGAGCCAGCCGAGCCGCCGACACGACGAACGACCGCTCGGCTCGATCTTCACCCTCCGCCAGTGCGCGGAGACCGATAGCGACACCGGGGGTCGTGGCTGAGCGCGTCAAGCGCTCGCCAGGCCGCCCGGGCGCCGTGGAGCCGGTCCGACCACCGGGTTCACGCTGGGCACGCGAGGGATTGGCTGGAGTCCCTCGCGGGCCCCTTTTTTTTGCCCGCGAGGCGTCGACGCCGAGCCGTTCATGGCGCTCGCCAGGCCGTCGTCGCTTGGCCTCGATCAGAAAAGTTCGCTCCCGAGGGTTGACAGGGGACAAGGTTCCGTCGATAAGGCGCGCCGCAACCGGACAGCCCCCGAACCCCGGACGCGCGCTTCGTCAGCGCGTGGGAGCACACGAACATGGCACGGCTCACGAAGATCCTGAACGGCATCCTTGGTGTTGGCACCCATCGTCGGAGCTCCGTCTCTTCGCTTCCGAAGAGCGACGCCCGCATCTGGGAGGTCCGCGCGAAGTTCGACAAGCGCCCGCGCCCGTCGAGCCGCAGCTCGCGCGGCTGAGCTACCTGCGGGGCCCAGCGCTCCGCTCTCGTCGGCGTAGCCACCGTCGTCGAACGCCGCTCCCCCACGGGCGGTTGCGTGCTCCTCCGACTCGCCTATTCTGGCCTGGGCCGAGCCGTCATCGGTCCTCCCCAGCGAGGTGAGCAGCGCCGTGGAAGACCGCTCCAAGCGTACCTTCGCCAAGGCCCTCGGTCCCGGCCTCCTCTTCGCGGGCGCCGCGGTCGGCGTGTCCCACCTCGTCCAGTCCACCCGCGCAGGCGCGGAGCTGGGCCTGGCGCTCGTCGTCTTCGTCCTCCTCGCCAACGTCTTCAAGTACCCGGCCTTCCAGTTCGGGCCGCGTTACGCCGCCGCGACCGGGACGAGCCTGCTCGAGGGCTACCGGCGTCAGGGGCGTTGGGCGCTGGCGCTCTACACCGTCCTGACCTTCGGGACGATGCTGACCGTTCAGGCGGCCGTCGTCTTCGTCACGACCGGGCTCGCGAAGAGCGTCTTCGACCTCGACGCGTCGCCGGTCTGGCTCTCCGTGGGGCTCACGGCCGTCTGCGCGACGCTCCTCGCCGTGGGTCGCTATCCGGTGCTCGACAAGGTCATCAAGGTCGTCGTCGTCGTCCTGACCCTGGCGACGCTGACCGCGACGGTCATGGTCATCCCCCGGGTCGACTGGAGCGGGCCGTGGTTTCCCTCCGGGGAGACCTGGGATCTGGCGACCTTCGGCCTCGTCGCGGGCCTCATCGGCTGGATGCCGTCGGCCATCGACATCTCGGTCTGGCACTCCCTCTGGACCCTCGCTCGGCGCCGTGAGACCGGCCACGCGCCGTCGCCGCGGGAGGCCCTGCTCGACTTCGACATCGGCTACCTGGGCACGGTGGTGCTGGCGCTGTGCTTCGTCGTCCTGGGCGCCGGGGTGATGCACCACAGCGGCGTCGAGATCGCCGGCACCGCGCGGGCGTTCGCGAGCCAGGTCGTCGACCTCTACGCGACCACCCTCGGCGAGTGGAGCCGGCCGATCATCGGGATCGCGGCCTTCGGCGTCATGTTCTCGACCACGATGACCGTGGTGGACGGCTTCCCCCGTGCCCTGGCGGCGCTGTGGGCGCGCTACCAGGGCCCCGAGGATCCCGAGGCCGCCGGTGTCGAGAAGGGGAGCGCGCCGCGGGTCTACTGGGGCGCGATGGCCTTCATCGGGCTCGGCGCCGTCCTGATCATCGCGGAGTTCCTGGGCTCCCTCCTCGCCCTCGTCCAGGTCGCGACCATCCTGTCCTTCATGACGGCCCCGGCGCTCGCGCTCCTGAATCATCGGGCGATGTTCGGGAGCGAGGTCCCCGTACGCCACCGGCCGAGCCCGAGGATGCGCGCGTTCAGCGTCGCGGGGATCGTGTTCAACGGGCTCGTGGCCGTCGGCTATCTGGTGGTGATCCTCGTGCGCTGAGCGGCGAAGCGCGGCATGAGGTCGATGGACAGCCAGTTATTAGGACACCTGACCGTTTTGCGCGCGCTACCGCTTGCAAGTCGGGCCGCAGCTGGGCTAGATAACAGGGAGAACCTGCCGACTGGCCGGAACACCAGACCGCGGCGGCAGGGGGCCCATACACTGGTGGCGCACCTCGGGCGTCACCACCGATTTGGCGTGGCCCACGGCATTCCCGCCTCGGCCGTCGCCAATAGCGAGACCGTCCACCACCCCAGCCCGCACGGGGACCTGGTAGGACGGTCTCTTTTTTTTGGTGCGTGTGTGCGGTATCACCCGGGGGCCGAGCGACATGCTCGTGATCAGCCCCGTGAGTCGCGGGGCAGCGGGAGGATGAGTTGGCACGCGTGGTGCACGTGGGGCCAGCGCACCAACACTGTGTGAGCGCCAGCGTACCCCGACGCAGCGCTGTGCTTGGCTCGCACTTCTCGAGGAGAAAGACGATGGAAGCCGGATTCGACCTGAAGCAGCACGGGATCACGGTAGAGCGGGTGATTCGCAACGCGCGCCCCGCCGTGTTGTACGAGCTCGGTCTCCGCAACGAGCGGGGAACGGCCATCACCTCCACGGGCGCGCTCGTCGCCATGTCCGGGGAGAAGACGGGGCGCAGTCCGTCGGACAAGCGGATGGTCGACGAGCCGACGTCGAACGAGGACATCTGGTGGGGGCCGGTCAACATCAAGCTCGACGAGGACACCTACGCGGTGAACCGCGAGCGCGCGGTCGACTACCTCAACACGTACGAGCAGCTCTACTGCGTCGACGGCTTCGCGGGATGGGACGAGCGTTACCGGCTGAAGGTCCGAATCATCACGGCGCGGGCTTACCACGCGCTGTTCATGCACAACATGCTCATCCGGCCGACCCCCGAGCAGCTCGCCGACTTCGGTGAGCCGGACTTCGTCATCCTCAACGCCGGTCAGTTCCCCGCGAACAGCCACACCACCGGCATGTCGTCGAAGACCAGCGTCGACCTCAACTTCAAGGCCCACGAGGCGGTCATCCTCGGCACCGAGTACGCCGGCGAGATGAAGAAGGGCGTCTTCACGGTCATGAACTACCTCATGCCGAAGCGGGGCGTCCTGTCGATGCACTGCTCCGCCACCGAGAGCAAGGAGGACGGCAGCACCTCCGTCCTCTTCGGGCTCTCCGGCACCGGCAAGACGACGCTGTCGGCCGACCCGAAGCGCTGGCTCATCGGTGACGACGAGCACTGCTGGACCGAGGACGGGGTCTTCAACATCGAGGGCGGCTGCTACGCCAAGATGATCGATCTCTCGGCCGAGGCCGAGCCCGACATCTACCAGGCGTTGCGCTTCGGCGCCGTGCTCGAGAACGTGATCTACGACCCGGACACCCGGGAGGTCGACTTCAGCGACACGTCGATCACGAAGAACACGCGCGGGTCGTACCCGATCGAGTACATCCAGAGCGCCAAGGTGCCGTGCATCGGCGGCAACCCGAGCAACGTCATCTTCCTGACCGCGGACGCCTTCGGCGTGCTCCCGCCGGTGTCGAAGCTCGACCCGAAGCAGGCGATGTACCACTTCATCAGCGGCTACACGGCCAAGGTCGCCGGGACCGAGGTCGGCGTCGTCGACCCCGAGGCGACCTTCTCGGCCTGCTTCGGCGGCCCGTTCCTCGCGTGGCACCCGATCAAGTACGCCGAGCTCCTCGCGGAGCGTCTGGAGAAGCACGGCGCGCAGACCTGGCTCGTCAACACCGGCTGGACCGGCGGCCCCTTCGGCGTCGGAAAGCGCATGAAGCTGTCCCTCACCCGGGCGATGGTCGACGCCATCCACGATGGGTCCCTGGCGAAGGTCGAGACCCGCGTCGACCCGATCTTCGGCTTCGAGGTCCCGACGAGCTGCCCGAACGTCCCGGCCGAGGTGCTCGACCCGCGCGCGACCTGGAAGGACGGCGCCGCCTACGACGAGATGGCGCGCAAGCTCGCCCACCTCTTCATGAAGAACTTCGAGAAGTACGCCGACCAGGCGGGTCCCGAGGTCCTCGCGGCGGGCCCGAAGCTTTGAGTGGGCTGACGAACCTCGCGCGCGGCCTCGTCGCCGACGTCGCACCGGAGCCGTCGGGCGGTGAGATCGCGGTCACCGTGATCGTCGCGGTCGCGGTGGCGGCCGCCATCGCGGTGTTCGTGGTGCTGAGGATGAAGAAGAAGAAGTAGCGCGTCTTCGGACGACGCTTCGCGCACCCGGGCCGGAGGACACGCTGACCGTGACCTCCGGCCCGTTTCTTCGTCGGACGTCACGCGCGTGCTCCGCGCTTTCGCTCCCGCTCCGCTCCGCGCTTTCGCTCCTCCTCCGCTCCGCGCTTTCGCCCCGCTCCGCGCCGCGCTTTCGCTCCCGCTCCGCTCCGCGCTTTCGCTCCCGCTCCGAGCTTTCGCTCCCGCTCCGCTCCGCGCTATCGCCCCGCTCCGCTCCCGCTCCGCTCCGCGCTATCGCCCCGCTCCGCTCCGCGCTTTCGCTCCCGCTCCGAGCTTTCGCTCCCGCTCCTCTCCGCGCTAGCGCTATCGCCCCGCTCCGCTCCGCGCTATCGCCCCGCTCCGCGCTTTCGCTCCCGCTCCGCGCCTCGCTTTCGCTCCGCGCCCCCCTCACTCCGGCTCCGCGTCCGCGCTCGCTTCTCGCCGGCGGTGATCCGGATCAGCGCAGGCGGCGCAGGCTGCCGAGGAGCCCCGTGGCCTTGACCAGCCAGTCGCCGAGCGACGCGATGGACTTCGGGACGCGCAGGGCGACCAGGATGCGCAGGAAGCGCTGGGCCATCTCGGTCAGGCTCAGGAGCACGCGCATCCGGTCGAGATCGTACTCCAGCGAGACGCCGGCGCCGTCGAGGATCTCCGCCTCCTCGATGGCCGCCTCGAGGGTGACGCGGGCGCGCTCGATGAGGATCCACTCGCGCTGACGCAGCACGTCCGCGATGACCGGCCAGACGTCCATCACCGCCGTCCACGGCGCCTGCCGTGACGTGCCGACCGGGCGCACCAGCCCACGCTCGTAGAGCTCGTGCATCGCCGTGCTGACCAGGGCCCGCGAGACCCCGAGGACCGCGGCCACGTCCGCCTGGGAACGCGGCTCGGCGCTGAGGGCGAGGAGCGTCCAGATGCGCCCGTGGATCGCCTTGAAGCCCCACCACGCGATGAACTCGCCGACGGCGTCGGCGACGTGCATGACGCGCACGGTCAGCGGGTGGGTCGGGGCGGGTGAGGTCTCGGTCTCGGAGGGTTCCACCGGTCGACTATGCCCCCCACGGCCGCTCAGAGCAACGGTTCCCGCCGCTCTGGCGGGACTGTTTACGAAACCGTGAATCCGATCTTGACCTATATCGACGACGTTCTCATAGTGAGTTCACGATGGCGTGAACTAAGGCAGTCCAGCCCCGAAGTGAAGCATGTACGTCGATTCAAGAGCCCATGAACTGAGTCCTTCCGCCGACGCTCTCGGGCGACCGGCGGGGTGGCGGCTGTGGCTCTCGGTGATCCGACCGGCGACGCTCCCCGCGGGCGCGGTTCCGGTCGTGGTCGGGACGGCCGTGGCGGCCGGCGCCGGTCTCTGGCAGCCGGGCGTCGCGGTGGCCGCGCTGGCCGTCGCCCTGTCTCTGCAGATCGCGTCCAACCTCGTCAACGACGCCGCGGACTTCGTCAATGGCGCTGACGACGAGCGGCGCATCGGCCCTGCGCGCGCCGCGCAGCGTGGCTGGATGACCCCGCGAGCGTTGTGGCTGGGCGCCGGCGTCGCGCTCGCCGTGGCCGTCGGCCTCGGCGCGTGGCTCGCGACGATCGGCGGCTGGCCGGTGGTCGTGGTCGGGCTCCTCGCCGTCGTCTGCGCCATCGCCTACACCGCCGGCCCCGCGCCCCTCGGCTACCTGGGCCTCGGCGACATCCTGGTCTTCGTCTTCTTCGGGCCGGTCGCGGTCGTCGGCACCGCGTGGCTCCAGCTCGGCCGGGTCGAGGCGGCCGCGGTCCTCGCGTCGCTCCCCGTCGGGCTCCTGTCGACCGCGATCCTCGTCGTCAACAACCTCCGGGACCGCCACACCGACGCCGAGGCCGGCAAGCGGACCTTCGCGGTTCGCTTCGGTGAGGGGGCGACGCGACGACTCTACGCCGCCGTCGTCGCTACGGCGTTCCTGGTCCCGGTGGTCGCGGTCGCCGTGACCGTCGCGCCCGTGGGGTGGCTCGTCTCCCTCGGCGCGCTCCCGGTGGCGGTCCCGTGTCTGCGCGCGCTCGCGAAGGTCGACGGCCCGGCGCTCAACCCGTGGCTCGGCCGAACCGCGCGGCTGCTCCTCGCCCACGGCGCGCTGTTGGCGCTGGGGTCGGCGCTGTGATCGTCGCCCACGCCGATCTGGTCGCTTGGCGGCGGCCGATGCCGCGCGCGGTCCGGACCGCCGCCGGGACGATCGCCGAGCGCCGCGGCCTGTGGCTCACGTTGACCGACACCACCGGGTCGACCGCGACCGGCGAGGCGGCGCCGCTGCCGGGCTTCAGCGCGGAGAGCCTGGCCGACGTGCGGGCCGTCCTCGAGTCGCTCCGAGGCCCCGGGAGCCCGCTGGGCGGGCGGAACATCGCGAACCCGGAGGACATCCTTCGCCTCCTGGACGAGCTGGGCTGGCCGTCGGCCGCATCACACGCCCTGGATCAGGCGCTGCTGGGCCTGCTGGCCGCGGTTCGGGGGACGCCGGTCTCGCTGCTCCTCGGCGCCCGGCCGGAACCCGGGGAGAGCGAGCTGCATCGCCTGGTGGCGAGCCCGAGTGAGGCGCGCGCCGCCGTCGTCGACGATGTCCGGACGCTGAAGGTCAAGGTCGGCGCGGCGAGCGTCGAGGCCGACCTCGAGCGGCTCCGCGCGATCAGGGCCGCGGCCCCGGGCGTGGCGTTGCGGCTCGACGCAAACGGCGCGTGGTCCGAAGAGGTCGCGCTGGGCTTCCTCGAGCGCGCCGTGCGCCTCGGCGTCGAGCTGGTCGAGGATCCGGTCGTAGACGGCCGGCTCGACGCGCTGAGAAGGCTCCGGAGCGCGGTCCCGACGGTGAGCGTCGCGGTCGACGCCGGCTGCCGGACGATGGCCGACCTCGACGCCCTCATCGCGGCCGAGGCGGCCGACGCCGTCGTCCTCAAGCCGATGCTGTGCGGGGGCCCGAGCCGCGCCGCGGCGATGGCGCGGCGCGCCGCGGAGGCCGGCCTCCGGGTGATGGTCACCACGACCTTCGACAGCGAGGTCGCGCTGTCGGCGGCCCGCGCGGTCGCCGCCGCCTGTCCGGCGGAGGCGCGGCTCGCCTGCGGCCTCGACCCGGTCGCCGCCGTGTGCCACGCGCCGGTCATCCCGAAGGCGCTGCCGGATCCGGTTCGCGGCGCCGCCATCGCGCGCCCGGACCACCCTGCGGTCGTCCTCGACGACGGGACGTCGCTGACCTGGCGACAGCTCGACGAGCGCGTCGGACGCTTCGCGGCCGTCCTGGCCACGCGCGGGGTCGTCTCCGGCGACGTCGTCGCCCTGACTGGGCTGGCGTCGCTCGACGGGGTCGCCGCGCTGTGGGCGACCGGGCGCCTGGGCGCCGCGGCGCTCCCGCTCGGGGCTCGGACGGTCTCGGAGCAGACGAGGGCGCTGGAGAGCGCGTCGCCGGACCATGTCATCGCCGTCGCCGACCTGGCCTCTGCGGTCACCTCGGAGCGACGCCCGCCCCGGGACCTGCCCCTCGACGAGGCGCGCCTCGTCGTCCTCACCGGCGGGACGAGCGGACAGCCGCGCCCGGTCGCCTTGACCACGTCACAGCTCGCCTTCAGCGCCCTCGGCTCCGCGCTCCGGATCGGTCACGACCCTGAAGATCGCTGGCTCCTCGCCCTGCCCCTCGATCACGTCGGCGGGCTCTCGGTGCTGGTCCGGACCGCGCTCGCCGGGACGACGACGCTCCTCCATCGGCGCTTCGATCCGGCGCGCGTGGCGCGAGCGCTCGATGACGGTGACGCGACGGTCGCGAGCCTGGTGCCGGAGATGCTGGCTCGCGTCCTCGACGTCCGCGGCGCCCGCCCGTTCCCGCCGAGCGTTCGCGCGCTGCTCCTGGGCGGCGCCCCGGCGCCGGCGGCGCTGTTGGCGTGGTGTCGAGAGATCGACGCCCCGGTGGCCCTGACCTGGGGGATGACCGAGGCGGCCTCGCAGATCGCGACGCGGTTCCCCGGCGACCTCGGTCCCGACGTCGGGGCGCCGCCGCTCGCGACAGCGCGGGTCGAGGTCGACGACTCGGGTCGCCTCTGGGTGGCGGGGCCGATCGTGTCGGCCGGGCGCCTGGCGACCGCCGACCGCGGCGAGGTCGACGCGAGCGGTCGCGTGCAGGTCCGCGGGCGCGTCGACGACGTCTTCGTCTCCGGCGGGCAGAACGTCGATCCGGCCGAGGTCGAGGCGACGCTGCTCGGTCACCCGGCGGTGGCGGCGGCGCTCGTCGCCGGGGTGCCGGATCCGCGCTGGGGCGCTCGGCCGGTCGCGGCGCTCGTGGCGCGCGACTCGAGCGACCGGCCCGACGATGACGCGGTGCGCGCCTGGATCGGCGAGCGCCTCTCCGGCTTCAAGCGGCCGGACCGCTTCCTGTGGCTCGAGGACCTGCCGCGCACGCCGCTCGGCAAGCCGTCCCGCGCCGCGCTTCGAGAGTTGACGATGGCCCGGGAGGGATGAGCGATGGTCCTCGACACGACAACCCCGCCGACCGTGCGGCTGGCGACGCGGATTCGAGACGCCGCGCGCGCACGCGGCGTGGACGACGCCCTGAGCGCCCGCCCAGACGATGACGCCCTGCGACACCTGGGGGACGCGGCCGCCCGCGGGGGCGCCGGGCCGCTGGCCGAGCGCCTCCGCGCGATCCGCACCTGGCTGGCCGGCGACCTGGCGGAGGTGGAGTCCGAGCTCGGCGCCCACGCGCCGGCGAACGGCGACCTGGCCGAGCGCGCCGCGCGTCACCTGCTGACCCTGCCGGGCAAGCGTATCCGGCCCCTGTGTGTGGTGCTGGCCGCGCGCTTCGGCGACCCGGACGCCGACGCCGTCCGCGACGTCGCCGTGGCCGCCGAGCTGACACACGCGGCGACGCTGCTCCACGACGACGTGATCGACCTCGCGACCTCGCGCCGTGGGGCGCCCGCGGCCAACGTCGTCTTCGGCAATACGGCGAGCGTGCTGGGCGGCGACCACCTGCTGATCGCGGCGCTCCGGCGGGCGACGACGCCCGAGCACCCGGAGCTCTTGGCCGAGCTCATCGACACCATCGGCGAGATGGTCGCCGCCGAAGCCGTCCAGCTCGCGAACCGCGCGCGCTTCGACCCCAGCGAGGCGAGCTATCACGCGGTCGTGCGCGGCAAGACGGCGGCGCTCTTCCGATGGGCGCTGCGGGCGGGCGGGGCGCTCGCCGGGCTCGACCAGCGCCGGCGCGACGCGCTCGGGCGGGCCGGGACCGCGCTGGGCTTCGCCTTCCAGCTCGTCGACGACGCCCTCGATCTGGCCGAGGACGCGGTGACGGGCAAGGACCTCGCCGCCGACCTGCGGGAGGGCAAGCTGACCTGGCCGCTCCTGGTCGCCTGCGAGCGCGACGCCGGGCTCCGCGGCGCGCTGAGGGCCGCCTTCGACGGCGGGCTCAGCCTCGACGAGGCAGCCGTCAGCGCCGAGCTCGTGGACCGCGTCCGCGCGACCGGGGCCGTCGAGGCGACCCGCGAGCGAGCCCGGGCCTTCGCCCGCGCCGCCCAGGTCGAGCTCGCTGCGCTGCCCGCCGGCCCTTCGCGCGAGGCGCTCGAGGCGGTCATCGGCGCCGCGGTCGCGCGGAACCACTGAGGGAGGACGCGAGCATGGCCACGGTCCTGCAGCTCAACCCGGACGCCGACCCAGGGGCGGTGAAGGCCGCCCTGCGCGGGCTCGGCGTGGACGCCGCGATCGCGCGCGGCGAGGCTGGCGCGGTCGTCGTCCTGGGGCCGATCTCCCGGCGGCTCCCCGCCGGCGTGCTGGCCGATCTACCAGGCGTCTCCTCGGTCCTCGCCGGATCATCGCCGCACCCGCTGCTCGACGCCCAGGCGTGGCGGCCGGTCGCGGTGGGGCGGACCGGGCTCACCATCGGGCCGGGAGCCCCTCAGGTCCTCGTGGCCGGCCCGTGCGCCGCGGAGTCCCGGGCTCAGGTCGACGAGGCCGCTGCCCAGGCCGCCGCGGCGGGGGCGCGCCTCCTCCGCGGCGGGGCGTACAAGCCGCGGACGAGCCCCTACTCCTTCGACGGCGTCGGGGCCGAGGGTCTCGCGTGGCTCCGCGCCGCGGCCGACCGTCACGGCCTGGCGCTCGTGACCGAGGCGCTCTCGGAGCGCGACGTCGCGCGGGTCGCGGAGGTCGCGGACCTCGTCCAGATCGGCTCGCGGCAGATGCAGGCCTTCGCCCTGCTCGGCGCCGTCGGCCGGACCGGAAAGCCCGTCCTGCTCAAGCGCGGGCGCGCGGCGACCCTGTCCGAGTGGCGGTTGGCAGCGGAGCACCTGCTCGTGGCCGGGGCGGCCGGGGTGGTCTTCTGCGAGCGGGGGATCCTCGGCGCGGATCCGGAGCTCCGCAATACGTTCGACCTCGCCGGCGCGGTGCTCATGAGGCACGGCTACGGCCACGCGGTCCTCGCCGACCCCTCCCACGCGGCCGGGCGCCGCGACGTCATCCCTCCCCTCGCCAAGGCGTCCTGGGCCGCGGGTCTCGACGGCGTCGTCGTGGAGAGCCACCCGGACGCCCGACGGGCCGAGAGCGACGGCGTTCAGGCGCTGTCGCCGACCGAGCTCGCCGCCCTCGGCGCCGCCCTCGGGCTGGCACACGCCGTCGGGACGGGAGGTGGGTGATGAAGGAGAGAAAGTGTGAGATCGCGGGGTCTGACCCCACTATCTATCATTTCACCGCCGGGGCGCTCGACGGGCGCGAGCCCTGGGCGCTAGCAGAGCGAAAGTGTGAGATCGCGGGGTCTGACCCCAGGAACTATCATCTTTGGACGCGAGGAGGGTGGCGTGGTTGAGACCCTCGGAGAGGCGGCGATGGAGAACCCACAGGCCTCTGAGCGGCTCGGCGGCGGGGCGATGTTCGACCGCATCGCGGCGCGCTACGACCGACTGAACGGGCTCATGAGCATGGGGTTCCATCGCCTCTGGCGGCGGCGCCTGGTCGAGGCGCTCGGACCGCTGAGCGCCGGCGACCGCGTGCTCGACCTCGCCAGCGGGACCGCCGACGTCGCCATCGCGGTCGCGCGCGCCCACGCCGGGGTCCACGTCATCGGCGTCGACCCGTCGGAGGGGATGCTGGAGGTCGGGCGGCACAAGGTCTCGCGGGCCGGCGTCGCCGAGCGGGTCGAGCTGCAGGTCGGAGACGCCCAGGCGCTGGAGCTGCCGGACGACAGCGTCGCGGCGTCGAGCATCGCGTTCGGCATCCGCAACGTCCCGGACCGCCTCGCGGGCCTGCGCGAGATGGCCCGGGTCACCCGCTCCGGCGGCACCGTCGTCGTCCTCGAGCTGTCGTGGCCTCGAGGCGGCGCGCTGTCGCCGCTGGCCCGCATCCACGTTCGGCACGTCCTGCCGCGACTCGGCGCCTGGCTCTCGGGCGAGCGCGAGTACCGCTACCTGGCCGACAGCATCGCGGCGTTCCCGCCACCCGACGACTTCGCGACCCTGATGCGGAGCGCCGGGCTGGAGCAGGTAGGTTGGCGGCCCATGACCTTGCGCACGGCGCACCTCTACGTCGGGAGGGTGCCGTGATGGCCGTCGCCCCGCTGGCTTCGGCGTTCCGGCCGAGCGCCGGGGCCCCGAATCCGCTGCTGCGGCTGCGGGCGGCGGTCCTGGCCCATCACGACCACGGGCGAGCGCGGATCGCGGTGAATGGCGACGGCCTCGACCCCCTCGCGTGGGTCGGCGCGGTCCCCGAGGACGCGCGGCTGGCTTATTTCGCGGGCCGTGACGGAGACGCCGCCGTGCTCGCCGTCGGCACCGCCGAGGTCAGGAGCGCCCGAGGCGCGGCGACGGCGCCGCCCGGTTGGCGCTACGTCGGCGGGATGGGCTTCGACGAGCGCGCCGATGCTGCGAGCTTCGTCGCGCCCGTCGTCGAGCTCGGCCGCGCGGCGGGGCGGTCCTGGGTAGCGGCCAACCTGTTGGGCGGCTCGGAGCTCGAGCGGCGCCGCGCCCTGTCGGTGATCGACGCCATGATCGCGGCCGGGAACGGCCCACGACTCGGCGTCGCCCCCGGCCAGGTGCTCCGCCGCGAGGAGCGGCCGGACCGCGCCGGCTGGCAGCGCATGATGACTCGGGTGCTCCACGCCATCGACGCCGGCGAGGTCGACAAGGTCGTCCTCGCGCGGCAGGTGGAGCTGACCTTCGACGCCCCGGTCGACCCGGCGCTCACCCTCGCGCGGCTCGCGCGCTACGAGCCGCGGAGCTTCCGGTTTCTGCTCCGCACCGACGAGGCGACCTTCGTCGGGGCCTCTCCGGAGCGCCTCTTCGCCCGGTCCGGGCGCGAGGTCGTCAGCGAGGCCCTCGCCGGGACCCGCCGCCGCGGTCGAGACGACGCCGAGGACGGTCGCCGCGGGGCGGAGCTGCTCGCCGCCGACAAGGATCGCCGGGAGCACCGCTTCGTCGTCGACGCGGTCACCGCCGCCCTGGGCCGGGTGTGCGAGACCGTCGCGACCGAGCGGGCGCCGACCGTGATGGCCACGGGCTCGCTGCTCCACCTCCGGACCAGCGCCGCGGGGGCGCTCAGGGCGGGCGTCGACGACGCGGACCTCCTCGCGGCCCTCCACCCGACGCCGGCCATGTGCGGCTGGCCCACGTCGGCCGCCCGAGCGCTCCTGCGCGAGGTCGAGCCCTTCTCGCGCGGGTCCTACGCGGCGCCCCTGGGCTGGGTCGGTCGCGACGGGGCCGAGATTGCCGTCGGGATCCGCGCCGTCGCCCTGCACGGAGACCGCGCCGTCCTGACCGCCGGGGCGGGCGTCGTCCGGGGCTCCGATCCCGAGGCCGAGTGGCGCGAGACCGAGGCCAAGCTCGCTGGCGTCCTGTCCGCGGTGACCGCGTGAGAGACGCCGGCGGACCGGTCACGGCGCGCCTCAACACCCTGTGGAGCGCGGTCTTCGTCGAGGAGCTCGTCCGTCACGGCGTCGAGACCTTCGTGGTCGCGCCGGGATCGCGCTCGACCCCGCTCGTCGCGGCGATCGCCGCCAACCCGAGGGCGCGCGGCGAGGTCCTGACCGACGAGCGCGTCGCCGCCTTCGTCGCCCTCGGCCACGGGCGCGCCACCGGCCGCCCGGCGGCCCTCGTCACCACCAGCGGGACCGCCGCCGCCCACGCGTACCCGGCGGTCCTCGAGGCCGACGCCGACGGGGTCCCGCTGCTCGTCCTGTCCGCCGATCGCCCGCCGGAGCTGCGAGGGACGGGCGCCAACCAGACCCTCGATCAGGTCCACCTCTTCGGCGGCCACGTCCGCTGGGACGCAGACCTCCCCGCGCCGAGCCCCGACGTCCCGCTCGAGGCCGTCCTCCGGTGGGCCGCCACGGCCGCCCACCGCGCCGTCGCGGGGCGCGGCCCGGTCCACGTCAACCTGATGTACCGGAAGCCCCTCGAGCCGGTCGATGTCACCCCGAACCCGGGGCTCTGGCCTCGCCCGGACCGGCCTGGAAAGCGCCTCTCCGTCCCCCGCCGTGGGCTCGGGGAGCGCGACGCGCGCGACCTCGTGGCGCTCCTCGCCGGCGCCGAGCGCGGGCTCGTCGTCATCGGCGGGCTGGCCGACGGGGACGAGCGGCGCGCCGCCCGCGAGATCGTCGCGCGCCTGGGCTGGCCGACGTTCGCGGACCTCGCCAGCGGCCTCCGCCTCGGGGCCGCCCCGCCGGTCGTCCCGCTCTTCGGCGCGCTCCTGGCGGAGCCGAGCTTCGCGGACGAGGCCACCCCGGACGTGGTGCTCCAGCTCGGCGGGCGGTTGATCTCCGCGCAGCTCGAGGGGTGGCTCGCCGGCGCCCGACCGCGAGAGCACGTTCGGGTCGCTCGCGAGCCGGAGCGGCTGGACCCGACCGGCGCCGTCACCTGGGCCGTCGACGCCGATCTCACCTCGCTCGTCGCCCTCGTCCCGGAGCGGCCGGTCGACCCGCGCGTCGCGCGTTGGCGCGACCGATCCGCGCACCTCGAGGCCGAGCTCGACGCTGCCCATCCAGCGCTGACCGAACCCCGCGTCGCGCGGCTCGTCTCGCGCAGCCTCCCGGTCGGGGGCGCGCTCTTCGCGGGCAACAGCATGCCGATCCGGGAACTGGACCGCTGGGCGGCGTCCGACGGCGCTCCGGTCGTCGTCGGCGCGAACCGGGGCGCGAGCGGGATCGACGGGCTGATGGCGACCGCGACCGGCTTCGCCCGGGGGCTCGGGCGCCCGACGACGCTGCTCCTCGGCGACCAGTCCTTCGCGCACGACGTCGGGGCGCTCGCGGCCGTCGCGGCGCTGGCGCCGTCCCTGACCATCGTCGTGGTGAACAACGGCGGCGGGCGCATCTTCGAGCGGCTGCCGATCGCGCGGCACCGCGAGCTCCTCGACCGCTGGTTCACGGCGCCCCAGGTCTGGTCGATCGGCGCGGCCTGCGCGGCGTACGGGGTGCCGCACGCTGCGGTCTCGGACGAGCCTGCGCTCGTCGTGGCGCTGGCGCGCGAGATCCCCGGCCCGAGGGTCGTCGAGGTCGTCGTCCCCGGAGGAGGGCCGGCGCGGGCGGAGACGGTCCCCGTCGGCGCGCGCTGAGCCGCCCGGCGGGGCGCGTGAGGCCCGGTCCTGGGCTCGGTCCTGCCCTCGATCGCTGAGCGCAGGACCGTGTGGCGGTGCGGTGCCGGGCAGATCCAGTTGGGCCGAGCGTGCAACAATGGTACGAAAGCCGAGGGACCACCGCGTCCCGCCTCCCGTTCCCATCCCGTTGTCGCTGCGCTGCACCGCCCACCCCCCGCGTGGGCGCCCGCGAGCCCCCGGCGCCGACCCTGTTGCCGCCGAACACCCCTGGAGACATCGATGAACCTCGCCGCGCGGATCGTCGTCACGCTGTCGTGTCTCGCCGTCGTCGGCGCCCACGCGCCGCGGGCCGCGGCCGTGTGCGGTGACGGTGTGCTCGACGCAGGGGAGACCTGCGACTGGGGTGACGCCGGCGCCTTCTTCGACCTGCACACGTCGTCGATCGGCACTGGAATTCAGGCCCTGGGAGGTCTGGACCTCTTCGGCGCGACGCTCTACCTCGCCGATCCGATCGCGGGTGGGGTTCATCGGATCAACGCCAACAACGGCGCCTGGCTCGGGATGTTCTCGAGCTCATCGGGCGCTCAGGTCGCCGATGTCACGGTCGGTCCGGAGGACGATCTGTACACCGTCTCCCGCGACTCGGGGCTGGTGGGCATCTACGACCGGACGACCGGCATTCACTTCGCCGATCTGCCGAACCCGAACGTCGGGACGCAGCTCCATCGCCCGGAGGCGATCGACTTCATCCCGGAGACCACGCGGATGCTCGTGGTGAGCACTCGCGATGACAGCGCGGCCCTCCAGCCGGTCTACGAGGTCAGCCTCAACGTCGGTATCGTCGTGGGCACCTTTGGGGATGCGGTTGGCGAACGGGCGCTGGGCTTTGGGCCCGGTGGCGACCTGTACACGGTGATTGGGGCGACGATTCACCGCTGGGACGGCCTCGACGGGACAGACGTCGGTGTCTTCGTCGACGCGTCAGCCGAGCTCGACGCGATCACGGCGTTCACGTTCGCTCCCGATGGTGGCGTTTTCATGATCGGCGACAGCGTAGGCGCCGCCGAGGTGGTGAAGTACGACGCGGCCGGCACCTTCGTCGGCGCGTTCGGAGCGGGCCACGTAGCGCCCGGCGGCGGCCTCGTGATCGGGCCCGGCGCGCTGCTCTTCGGGCCTGGGCTCGAGACGCAGCCCGGTGGCGGCGTCGGCGTGGCGCGCTTCCACATCGGCAACTCCGACACCAGCGATGGCGCCTGCCGCACGGATTGCATCCAGGCCCACTGCGGCGACGGCTGGGTCGACACCGGCGAGCTCTGCGACGACGGCGACGCCCAGGGCGGCGACGGGTGCAGCGCGTGTCAGCCCGACGCCGGCTGGGTCTGCGACACCACGGGGCTGCCGAGCGTATGCTTTCAGACCTGTGGCGACGGCGTCGTCGACGACCTCGAGGGCTGTGACGACGGCGACGTCGCGGGCGGCGACGGCTGCACGGTGAACTGCCAGCTCGAGCCCGGCTGGGCGTGCGAGGCCCCGGTGGGCGGCGGCGCTCAGGTCTGCGCGGCCGCCGCGTGCGGTGACGGCGTCATCGCCGGGGACGAGACCTGCGAGGACGACGACAGCTCGCCCGGCGACGGCTGCGCCAGCTGCCAGATCGAGCCCGGCTGGGCCTGCGACACCGCGGTCTTCCCCAACGTCTGCGCCCAGACCTGCGGCAACGGCGGCTTCAACCCCAACGAGGAGTGCGACGACGGCGACATCGACGCCGGCGACGGCTGCTCGCCGACGTGCGGGGTCGAGGTCGGCTGGAGCTGCACCGGCCCGCCGGGGACGGCCGTCTGCAGCGCGGCGCAGTGCGGCGACGGGATCGCGGTCGGCGACGAGGCGTGCGACGACGGCAACGCGACCCCGAGCGATGGCTGTACGCTCTGTGGCGTCGACCCCGGCTGGGTCTGCGACACGTCGGTCGTCCCGAGCGTCTGCGCCGACACCTGCGGTGACGGGAACGTCGACGCCAACGAGGCGTGCGACGACGGGAACATCGTCGCTGGCGACGGGTGCTCGCCCGTGTGTCGGGTCGAGGACGGCTGGTCCTGTGAAGACGACGGCGGAGCGTCGACCTGCGGGGCCGCCCAATGCGGCGACGGCATCACCGCTGGGGACGAGGAGTGCGACGACGGCAACTTCGGGACCAGCGACGGCTGTGTGGTCTGTCAGATCGATCCGGGCTGGGTCTGCGTGACCACGTCCGTCCCGAGCACCTGCGCCCACACCTGCGGCGACGGCGGCCCCGACCCCAACGAGCACTGCGACGACGGCAACCTCACGGCCGGCGACGGCTGTGGCCCGAGCTGCGCGATCGAGCCCGGCTGGGGCTGCTCGGTGGCGAGCCTCGGGAGCCCGTCGAACTGCGCCGCGGCGGAGTGCGGCGACGGCATCCGCGCCGGTGACGAGCTCTGCGACGACGGCGACCACACGCCGGGCGACGGCTGCACCGACTGCGTCCCGGACCCGGGCGCCATCTGCGACACCAACGTCTCGCCCAACGTGTGCCTGGCGACGTGCGGCAACGGGGTCATCGACGCCGGCGAGTTCTGCGACGACGACAACGTGGACGGCGGCGACGGCTGCTCGCCCAACTGTCGGGTCGAGACCGGCTGGGCCTGCGTGGGGCTCCCGTCCCTGTGCGGCGCCAAGCAGTGTGGCGACCTCATCATCGCCGGCGAGGAGAGCTGCGAGGACGGCAACGGCCAGCCGGGCGACGGCTGCGCGGCGTGCAAGGTCGAGCCGGGCTGGGTCTGCAACACCAGCGTCCTGCCGAACGCCTGCGTCCACAGCTGTGGCGACGGGGTGCGCGGGCCCCTCGAGGAGTGCGACGACGACAACGCCGAGAGCGGTGACGGCTGCTCGTCGAGCTGCAAGATCGAGCCCGGCTGGAACTGCGCCGGCGGGCTGTGCGAGGCGGCCGGCTGCGGTGACGGCATCGCGGTCGACACCGAGGAGTGCGACGACGGGGACCAGGATCCGAGCGACGGCTGCGACCTCTGTGCCCTCACCCCCGGCTTCGTGTGCGACCTCACGACGGTCCCGACGCCGTGCTTCGAGACCTGCGGCGACGGGCAGCCCGATCCGCACGAGGTGTGCGACGACGGCAACCTCAGTGACGAGGACGGCTGCGGCGGGAGCTGCCGCGTCGAGCCGGGCTGGAGCTGCACCGCCGCGACCCTGTCGACCCCGTCTATCTGTGGCGCCCAGCGCTGCGGCGACGGCATCGTCGCGGGCGACGAGGGGTGCGACGACGGCGACGCCGACCCCGACGACGGCTGTGACGCCAGCTGCGCCGAGGAGGAGGGCTGGGCCTGCGTGACGCCGAACGAGCCGTGCATGCCCGTTTGTGGCGACGGGAAGCGCTTCGGCGACGAGGAGTGCGACGACGGCGACGACGACACCGGCGACGGCTGCGCCGACTGCGACATCGAGCCCGAGTGGACCTGCGAGGGCGGCGTCGGAGAGCAGAGCGTCTGCGCGCACACCGAGGTCTGTGGCGACCGCAAGCTCGGCGGCAGCGAGGCGTGCGACGACGGCAACGGCTCGGCCGGGGACGGCTGCGACGAGTGCGCCCTCGAGGACGGCTGGACCTGCAACGTCGACCTGTGCGAGCAGCTCGACAGCGACGACGACGGGCTCGGCGACGCCGACGAGGTCCTCATCTACATGACCTCTCCGGATCTGGCCGACAGCGACGACGACGGGCTCGACGACGGGCTCGAGGTCGAGGTCTGGGAGACCGATCCCAACGACGACGACAGCGATGACGACGGCCTCCTCGATGGTGAAGAGGTGACGCTGGGGCTCGACCCGCTCGTCGACGACGTCGACAACGACGGCGTGCTCGACGGGCAGGACAACTGCCCGGCGACGAAGAACGCCGACCAGGAGGACTACGACGAGGACGGGCTCGGCGACGTCTGCGACCCGGAGTCCGGGCGGCCGAAGCCGGCGGTCCTCTTCGGCGGCAGCGGCTGCGGCGCCGGCCCGGGCGACGCGACCCTCCCGCTCGCACTGCTCCTCCTGCTCAACCTCACGGCCGTCGCGCGCCGCCGCCGCCGGGCCCAAGGGCCTGTCCAAGAATAAGTGAACCATCTGGCCATCGGATCCGCCGCACTGGACGGCCCGCCGACGACTCGAAAGACGCCCGGTCTGCCTGCGTCGTCGGCGAACCGCCCAGCACGACGCCTCCTTGGCCATCTGGCCCACTTATTCTTGGACAGGCCCTAGTCCAACGCCGACGCGAGGCCCGGCGTCGCGCCGGGCGAGATCTCCGGCCGAGTTGTGTCACGACGTGTTACATCTCGTCGCGTAACTCCCTGATCGGTCTCAGATGACCCCCGGGCCTCCCGGAATGACCTTCGGTCCTTCTCGTGACGGCTGGAAGTGTGTGATCCTGGGACTTCTCGAGTAGGCACGGAAGGTTCCGAGGATGGTGCGGTGCATCACGCCATGAGCTGTTGTAACACGGTGTTACATCTGGCGTGTAACATTGTGATACGTTTAGCGCGGGTCAGGCGATCCAGACCGTCTTGGCGTTGCAGAGCTCGCGGATGCCGTGGGCGCCGAGCTCGCGGCCCCAGCCCGAGCGCTTGATGCCGCCGAAGGGCAGGCGCGGGTCGCTCTTGACGAGGCCGTTGACGAAGACGCAGCCGGCGTCGATGCGCGAGATGAGGGCGCGGCGCTCGTTGTCGTCGGCGGTCCAGACCGACGCTCCGAGGCCGTAGTCCGTCGCGTTGGCGAGGGCGATGGCGGCATCGAGGTCGGGCACGCGAAAGAGGCTCGCCACCGGCCCGAAGAGCTCGTCGTCCCAGGCCGGCGTGCCGCGCGGGATGTCCGTCAGCACCGTCGGCGGATAGAAGAAGCCCGCCCCGGACACCCGCCGACCGCCGCAGAGCACGCGCGCGCCGGCGTCGACGCAGGCCGCGACCTGTCGCTCGAGGAGGTCCCGCGCCGACTCGCTCGCGAGCGGACCGATGTGCACCGTCTCGTCCATCGGATCGCCGACGACGAGCGCCTTCATCGCAGCGACGAAGCGCTCCTCGAAGGCGTCGGCGACGTCGTCGTGGACGATGACCCGCTTGGTGGCGATGCACGACTGACCGTTGTTGAGCGTCCGCGACCGGACGATGGTCTCCACGGCCGCGTCGAGGTCCGCCGACGGCATGACGATCGCCGGGTCGCTGCCGCCGAGCTCGAGGACCGTCCTCTTGAGGTGCCGCCCAGCCTCCGCCGCGACCGCCCGCCCGGCGCGCGTGCTACCGGTGACCGTCACCGCGACGATCCGTCGGTCCGCGATGACCCCCGGTATCGCCTCGACGTCCGCCGGGAAGTCCTGATAGACGCCGACCGGGGCCCCGGCGCGCCGCCAGATGGACGCGATCGCCTCGGCGCAGCGGCTCGTGCTCGGAGCGTGCTTGCACAGCACCACGTTGCCCGCCGCCAGCGCCGGCGCCGCCATGCGGAAGACCTGCCAGAACGGGAAGTTCCACGGCATGATCGCCAGCACCGGCCCGAGGGGCTGGTAGCGCACGAAGGCCCGGCTCCCGTCGCTCTCCGCCTCCTCGTCCGCGAGGTAGGCCTCGGCTTGCTCGGCGTAGTGGCGGCACGCCCACGCGCACTTCTTGACCTCGCCGGCGGCCTCCCGGAAGGGCTTGCCCATCTCCGACGACATCAGGGCGGCCAGGCGGGCGGTGTCCGCCTCGAGGAGCCTCGCCGCCTGGGTGAGAACGGCCGCGCGCTCGGGGAGCGTCGCCGCCCGCCAGCGCGGGAACGCTGCCGCCGCCTCGCTCAGGGCGACCTCGATGGCCTCCTCGGACAACGCGGGCTTGCGCCCGAGCTCCTTGCCCGTCGCCGGGTTGACGCTGATGAGCTCCATCTCCTACCTCCGTGCCGGGCGCATCATGGCCCGAGCGGCGCCGCGGCACCACCCCGCCGCGCCCCTCGAGCGCGCGGTGGGTCGTCGCACCCCGAGCGTCACGGTGGGTCGAGGACCTCGATCCGCGCCTGCTCCCGGAGCTCGCGCAGGAGGCGCTGCCGCTCGGCCTTGAAGGTCCGCGCTCGCAGGTACTCCGCGATCCACGGCCGCGCTTCGGCGAACGGGATCCGGCGTCCGGGCTCCCGCTCTCCCACGCGCACGAGGTGGAAGCCGATGTCGCTCAGGAGCGGCCGCGAGAGCTCGCCGTCGGCGAGGCCGAAAGCCACCGTCGCCACCTCCGGCGGGAAGACGTCGGCCGAGACGACGCCGAGGTCGCCCCCCTCCTCGGCGCGCCGCCCGTTCGAGTAGCGTTTGGCCACGTCGGCGAAGCGCGCTCCGCCGATCAGCTCCTCGTGGGCGGCGACGATCCGCTCGAAGGCCGCGAGGCGCTCGTCGGCCGGCGTCCCGCGCGGCGCGTTCACGAAGATCTCCTCGACGCGCCGCTTCTCGGTGCCGGCGAAGCGCTCGGGGTGGGTGTCGTAGTAGGTGCGGAGGGCGTCGTCCGCGACGGCGAGCGCGCCGCGCGCGTCGAGCATCTTCTCGACGCCGAGCTTCTCGACCACCATCGCCCGGATGTCGGTCGCGCCGCGCCCGGCCGCGGTGATCCAGCTCACGAAGCCCGGGGGAGCCGCCTCGATGAAGGCGTCGTACTCCGCAGCGATCTCCGCGTCGCTGAGCGTGATCCCCTCGCGTTCGATCACCTGTCGGAGCAGCTCCCGGTCGATCAGGCGCTCGAGCACGATGGATGTCGGCGGCGTCACGTCGTTGGCCATGAAGCGCGCGCGCCGCAGCTCGACCGCGAGCTCCGCCGCCGGGATCGGCACGCCGTTGACCCGGGCGGCCGCCGGCTCGCGCCTCTCGGGCGGCGCGAAGGCCCGGTCCCCGAGCGCCGCCGCGACCCGTCCCGCGCGCGCCTCGCCCGCCGACGGGGTCAGCGCGCGGGTGACGAGCCCGACCACGACGTCCCGGACCCCCTCGTCCGTCAGGGTCGCGGGGTCGAGGCCGCACGCGATGGGGCGCGGATCGGGAAGACCCGGGCACAGCTCCTCACCGCAGACCGCCACGGCGTCGCGCGGCGCCGCCGTCGCGAGGGCGTGTCCGCACCGCCGGCCCGGCACCGCGGGGGCGCAGGCTTCGAGGAGCGCGTCTCGCGGGACCTGCGCGGCCGCGGCCGCCTCGCAGGCGTCGAGCGCGTCGGCGTCGACCGGCGGGTCCGTCGCGGGGGCTCGCGGCCCGGTCGCGTGTCCACAGCTGGCGAAGGCGAGCAGCGCGGTGACGAGCCAAGGCTCGGAGCGGCGCGGGAGAGAGAGGACGACCATCGGCCCGATGATGGGACAGCGGCGGCCGTCAACGCCAGGAAACGGCCGGTCGAGCCGGACGCGACATCTCTGTCACGGGGGGACAATCCCTTCACGGTAGCCTGGAATCTGGGGCGGTCCGGGTGTACCGGGGCAGGATCGGACACACGAGGTGTGGCAACCGTGCCACGGTCCGCCCGTCTCGACCCGGTGGGGAAACGGCGCGCCCTTTGGTGTTCATATGGTTGTAATCATGGGTGAAGCGACGGTTCTGTGGGCGCGCCGGCGGCGCGAGGACGACGCTGGCACGGCGCTTGCTCAATGCCCGACCCATGAACGCTCGCAAGGACAGCCCCATGAACTCCTCGACCATCAGCGGCGTCCCCGTCTGCTGAGCCTTCCGCGGCGCGCCCCGCGCCGCCGCGGCTCTCACGACCGATCCCGCCCGCTCCCCGAGAGCCGCCCCGAACCCCGAGACCCCTACAGCCCCTGACGAGCTCCGTCGCCCCGCACCTGGCGACGGGCTCGTCAGGGGTTTCGTGCGTTCGGGGACCATCTCCCCAAGCTGTCCGAGGCGCTCGTCGTTGCACCGCCCAGGCGTCTCGCGTGTCGAACGAAAAAACTCGCGGCGGCGGTTTACCCGCTCCCGGCTCGCGGTCCTCTCTGGCGTCACCACGCTGGGAGAGCCCGATGACCACCGCAGCCCTCGAGATGAACGCGATCGAAGACCTCTACCGCTCCTACGGGGCCGCCGTCCGCCGCCGCGCGCAGTCCGTGCTCGGCTGCCCGGACGCCGCCGAGGACGCCCTGCAGGACATCTTCGTCAAGGCCATCGATCACCGCGACGGCTTCCGCGCCGCTGCCTCGCCGCGGACCTGGCTCTACCGCGTCACGATGAACCACTGCCTCAACGTCAAGCGCGATGGCACCCGCCGTCGCCGCCTCATCGACGTGAAGGTCGCCCCGGCCACGCCGAAGTCCGACGTTTCCCTCGACGCGCGGGTCCAGATGAACCGCCTGATTGGCGCGATGCCGGAGCCCGTCCAGGACGCCGCCGCCTGCTTCTACCTCGGCGGGCTGACCCAGGACGAGACCGCCGAGGCCCTCGGCGTCTCGCGCCGCACCGTCGGCAACCGCCTCAAGTCCTTCCGCGACCTCGCCAAGGCCTCGTGAGTCGCGCCCGGTGACAGAACGAGAACGGGCCTCGCGGTGGCGTCCGCGAGGCCCGTCGCGTTGACGGGGCGCTGCCCCGAACAGCCCTTGGTCAGCCCTGCGCGGCGTCCTCGACCTTGGCCTGCGCCAACACGCGCAGCGCCTCCTCGCGACCGAGGCGGTGGTCCTCCTCGACCCGGGCGTCGTCGGCGGGCTCGTAGGCCTGGCTCGCGGGCGCGTCCCCGCCCTTCTGAACGATGAGGGTCTGCGTGGGGAAGGCGAACTCGACCCCGAGGCGGCTCGCCAGGGTCACGATCGCCAGCAGCATGTCGTGCTGCGCCTTGACCGCCTCGTCGTAGGAGCGCGTCACGAAGCGCGCGACGAAGAGGATGTCGAGCGAGGCCGCGCCGAGCCCGTTGAGGTAGACGGTGTACGCGTCCTTCTTGGTGATCGGGTGATTCCGGATGAGCTCGCGGAGGCCCTCGGTGAAGGCGCGGAGCTTCTCGGGCGGGGTGTCGTAGGTGACGCCGATGTTGGTCTTGAAGCGCCGCCAGTTGCGCGCGCCGAGGTTGTCGACCTTGGCGGAGATGAGGTTCGCGTTGGGCAGCGTGATGAGCGAGTTCTCGTAGGTGCGGATGCGGGTCGAGCGGAAGCCGACCTCCTCGACCGTACCCTCGGTGTTGCCGCCGATGATCACGGTGTCACCGACCTCGAAGGGGCGGTCGAGGATGACCGTCAGCGAGCCGAAGAAGTTCTTCACCATGTCCTGCGAGGCCAGGGCGATGGCCAGACCGCCGAGGCCGAGGCCGGCCAGGAGGCTCGCCGGCGATATGCCGACGACGTCCGCGATGAAGACGATGCCGATGGCGGCCACGACGACCTTCATCGACTTGCGGAAGAGCGGCACCAGCAGGTCGTCGAAGCGACCGTCGGTCTTCGCGGCGCGGTTGCCGAACACGTGCGAGATGATGTCGATGATGCGGAAGGCGAAGCGGACCAAGCCGAAGGCCGCGAGGAACTTCACGATCACGATGAAGAAGCTGTGCAGGTCCGGCGAGAGCCCCACCCAGGCGAGGCCGACGATCCAGAAGATGGCCATCACGACCAGCCCGAGGGGCTTGAGAGCGCGGCTGACGAGCTCCTTCGGGACGCCGAGCTCGCGCTTGTCGAGGCGGCGGCTGACCGGTCCCTGGAGCAGGAGCCGGACGACGCGCGCGATGAGCACCCCGAGGATGACGAGGATGACGAGCGCCAGCCACTGCCAGTGCTCCATCAGGAAGCCGACCTTCTTGAGGTCGTCGGGCATCTTCGAGCGGAGCCACAGCGACGGCGACAGGTTCGACGGCGAGCCGGCGACCCCGGCGACGCGCTCCCTGGCCTCGAGCGCCCGGTACAGGTCGTCGATCCCGGCGACGGTCTCGGTGGTGAAGCGCCACGCCCCGTCGTTGCCGCGGGCGATGGTGATGGCGATGCCGGTCTCCGCCTCGCGGTCGAAGACGTAGGGCGGTCCGTCGGGAGCGTCGGGGATGAGGTCGTAGTCGACGAGCCGGATCCGGTCGAGGATCTCCTTGAGCTTGATCGTCAGCTCGCGGCCCGAGTCCACCCGCGCCGGGGCGGGGATGGCCGACAGGTCGAGGCAGGCGGCGGCCGCGTCGAGGTGGGCCGAGCCCGCGCCGTCGGCGGCGGCGACGGCCTCGGTAAGGAACGTCCGCATCGTGTCCCGGGGGCTCTCGAGGCCCTCGGGGACGGCGGGCTTGGCGTCCCCTTGCTCGGCCGGCGGGCCCTGCGCGTGTGCCGCGGAGGCGGCGAACAACAAGAGCGCGAGCAACAGCAGTCTCGGGAGGCGCATAGGTGTCTCCTTCATCGGGTCGGGTGATCAGCGGCGGGACGATAGGCGTGGATCTCGCCCCATACAAGCCGCTACGAGCGTACGATTCAGCCGGATCGATCGCGCGCCCGGATCAACGCCTCCGGGGTGTTCAGGTCCGCGTGGACGCCGGGGTCGGCGATCGGCACCAGGACGCTGCGCACGCGCGCGGCGCGCACGATATCACGTAGCCCGGTCGGGTGGGCCGAGGCGCGGCGGAGCTCGTGAACGAAGCGGCCCGCGAGCAGCAGCGGGTGACCCGGTCGGCCGTCGGCGAGGGGCTGGGCGAGGTCGTGCTCGGCCGGGTCGAAGGCGGCGAGGAGCGCGTCGACGGTGGCGGACCGGAGCGGCTGATCGACGGCGCAAACCAAGACGGCCTGGGCGTCATCGGGGAGCGCACAGGCCGCGGCTTCGAGGCTCGACGACCGCCCCTCGGCCCAGCCCGGGTGGACGACGTAGCGCGCCGGGGGCGGGAGCGGGGCCTCGGCCACGACGCGCTCGGCCTCCGAGCCGACGACGACGACCACGTCCCGGAGCCCGGCGAGCGTGGCCGCCTGGTGGGCGACCAGCGGCCGCCCGCCCCAGTTCACCAGCGCCTTGGGGGAGCCCATCCGGCTGGACGCCCCCGCCGCGGTCACGAGCCCGACGCAGTCGGCACGTAGCAAAGGAGCTGCTCGGGGTCGAGGCGCATCGAGTCGCCCGTGGCGCCGTGGTAGAGGGCCTGGATCTCGGCGAGGATGCTCAGGGCCAGCGCCTCCGGCGAGCGGCCGCCGAGGCGGAGGCCGACCGGCGCGTAGAGCCGCGGCACGAGGGCGTCGAGGTCGACCCGGTCGGCGATGTCCTTGACGATGGTGATGGCCTTGCGCTTCGAGGCGACCACGCCGATGTAGCGCGCCGGCGTCTTCGAGGCGGCGACGATGGCGGGCGTGTCGCGGTCGCGCGTGGCGACGACCACGAAGGTGCTGGCGTCGACGCCCAGGTCGGGCATGGCGTCTTCGGGGAGCGCGAGGACCCGCTCGGCGTGCGGGTAGTTGTCGGCGTTACACCACTCGGGGCGGTCGTCGACGACGGTGACGCGGTAGCCGAGGCCGTCGACCAGCCGCGCGAGGCAGCGGTTGACGTGCCCGGCGCCGAGCAGGAGCAGGCGCGGCTCGGGGCAGTGGACGGCGATGAAGACGTCGCAGGAGCCGCCGCACATCATCCCGATGCCGCCGGCCTCGGCGTCGGTGAGCTTGGCCGTGTAGAGGCGGCTCTTGCCCTCGGCGATGGCCGCGGCGGCCGCCTCGAGGGAGCGGGCCTCGATGGCGCCGCCGCCGACGGTGCCGGTGAGGAGCTCGCCGCCCTTGCCAACGAGCATGGTCGCGCCGAGCTCGTTGGGGATCGAGCCGCTGGCCCGCACGATCTGCGCGGTGGCGCACGGGGTGCCGGCGTCGATCAGGTCGGCCAGCTGGCGGAGGAGGGTCACGTCGCTCATGGGCGGCACCCTACGTCAGCGGCTGGGGGAGACCAAGCACGAGATGGCCGACGGACACGATGTCGCAGTGCGGTCCGAGGTGGCGACGCCCGAAACTTGCGCGCTCGCAAGGAACCGATGGGTCGAATCGCGTCTGATAGGAGAGCACGCTCAGCCCGCGAGCGCGCCTCCTTCGCCGTCCCGAGAAGCACCATGACCGATCCCTCGCTCCGGTGGCTGACCGCGCTCACCGCGCTGGCGCTAGTGCACTGCACGCAGGCGAAGGCCCCGGCCGGCCGCGTCGCGATCGAGGTCTCGCCGCTCAGCCTCGCCGGGGTGAGCGACGCCGACTACACCATCACGGTCTTCAACGGCCCTAACGGCGGCGGCGAGGTCGTCTGGACCCGGCAGGTGACCTCCCAGCGCTATGGCGACGGGGCGGGCTCGCTGAGCTACGTCGGCTCCTGCGACGCGGAGACCGGCGTGAACACGGTGCGCCTCGAGCTGACGGCGCTCTACGAGCAGGGCGGCGAGATCGCGCCCGGGACCTACATGAACCCGACGCCGATCAGCCGCGAGATCAGCTGCGTCGCCAACACCGACGTCGCGGTGACCTTCGACATCACCCTCGCGCGCCGGGCCCAGCAGGGCTTCTTCGACGTCGCCGTCCAGTTCGAGGACATCTTCTGCTCGGCCAAGCTCGACTGCGAGGACGACGAGGGCGGCGACCTCGAGCTCCTCCACGAGCCGGGCGGCGGGCGCGGGATGACCGCGGTGATGGGCTTCGCCTGCACCGGGTCGCTCTCGGGCACGACCTACCTCTACATGGACGACCTCGTCATCGACTGCGCCGGGCAGGCCCTCGACGTGCGCGTCAGCCCGACCGGCCAGGGCAACGTGGCGCCGGTCTCGAACCCCGGCGGCTACCTCTTCGGCGCGGCGGTCTATCGCGGGGTCGAGGGCTTCGCCGGCAAGGCCTACTGGAACGTGTCCCTCGGTCTCGACGCGACAACCTTCGCGACCAACGGGACCTGCGTCCTGACCACCCGCGCGACCGCCTCGAGCGAGCCCTTTCCGCAGGTCGCCGGCGGCTTCCCGCTGCCCGAGGGGAGCGTCTATCCGGTCATCGACTGGGAGGTGCCGCTGTCCAACGCCTCGGGGCGCGTCTGCACGACTCACGAGGTGGACGCCGGCGACGAGGTCGCGACCGCGTACCTGGGCTACCTGCCGCTCCTGAACGGCTTCACGTGGGCGGATGACCCGATCTACCTGCAGCACCGCTTCGAGCCGGCGAGCGGCGAGGTGCTGAGCGCGGGCGCGCCCATCTGCAACCCGTCGTGCGCCCACGGGACCTGCGTCTCGGCGGTCCCCGACAACGTCTGCGACTGCGCGGGGACCGGCTACACCGGCGCCACCTGCGACACCCCCACCTGCACGACCCCGTGCGCCAACGGCGGGGTCTGTGTCGCGCCCGACACCTGCGACTGCGCCGGGACGGGCTATGGCGGCGCGACCTGTGAAGACGACGTGGACGAGTGCGCCGCGGGGACCGACGACTGCGCCGTCGACGCGACCTGCACCAACACGGTCGGCGCCTTCACCTGCGCCTGCAACGCCGGCTTCTTCGGCAGCGGGACGAGCTGCCTGCCGTGCGCCGACGGGTCCGTCAAGCCCGACCTCGGCGCCGGGAGCTGCGTCGCGTGCGTCCCGGGGAGCTACGACGACGGCAGCGAGGTCTGCGCGCCGTGCGAGGCCGGCAGCGTCCAGGACACCGCCGGCCAGACCTCGTGCGACCTGTGCCCGCCTGGGCGTTACCAGGACCAGCCGGGGCAGACGCAGTGTTTGGCGTGCTCCCCGGGGACGGCGCAGCCGCTCGAGGGACAGACGGTCTGCGTGGCGTGCGCCGAGGGGTATGTCCAGCCGGACGGGGCCGAGGCGGCCTGCTTGGCGTGCGACCCGGGGAGCTATGACGACCTGAACGGCGAGTGGTGCCATCCCTGTGAACCCGGGACCTACCAGGACGGCTCCGCGCAGACGTCGTGCCTGCCCTGCGCCCCGGGCACGGCGCAGAGCCAGCAGGGCGAAGCGGCGTGCGACCCGTGCCTGGCGGGGTACGTGCAGCCGGACGCCGGCCAACAGAGCTGTGTCGCGTGCTCTCCGGGGAGCTACGACGGCGGGACGGGCGAGGTGTGTACGCCGTGCGACGTCGGGACGGCCCAGGGCGCGCCCGGGCAGACCGGCTGCGAGGCCTGTGAGGCAGGCTGGGTGCAGACCGACCCCGGACAGGCGGAGTGCGATCCGTGCCTGCCCGGGACCTATGACGTTGGCATCGGCGAGCTCTGTGAGCCCTGCGGGGTCGGTCACTATCAGGGCAGCGCGATCCAGACCACGTGCCTGCCCTGCCTCGCGGGCGAGTACCAGGACCAGCTCGGGCAGACGAGCTGCGAGAAGTGCCCGGTCGGGACCGCGCAGGGTGACGAGGGGCAGCTGAGCTGCTCGACCTGCGCGCCCGGCTACGTGCAGCCCGACGAGGGGCAGGTCAGCTGCCTACCCTGCGAGCCGGGGACCTTCGACGACGAGACCGGCGAGGCGTGTACGCCGTGCTCACCCGGGACCTATCGAGGCGACTTCGCCGAGACGTCGTGCCTGCCCTGCGAGGCGGGGACCGCGCAGCCGGACCCGGGTCAGAGCATGTGTCCCCTGTGCGACATCGGGACGGCGCAGGACGAAGAGGGGCAGGCGACGTGCGAGGCGTGTGACGACGGCTGGGTGCAGCCGTTCTCGGGCCGGGCGACCTGCGTGATCTGCCCCGCCGGGCTCTACGACGACGGTGACGAGACCTGCGCGCTGTGCCCCGCCGGTCAGTATCAGGCGAGCGCCGGGCAGCTGTCGTGTGACGACTGCCCGATCGGGACCGCCCAGGACCAGCAGGGTCAGACGAGCTGCCCCGCCTGCGAGCCCGGGTACGTTCAGCCCGACGCCGGCCAGGTGGCCTGTGACGCATGCGGTCCCGGGAGCTACGACCCGCAGACCGGCGAGACCTGCTCGAGCTGCGCGACCGGGGCCGTCCAGCCCGCCTCGGGCCAGACCGGCTGCGTCGCGTGCGCGGACGGCCAGTGGGATGACGGCAGCGAGGTCTGCGCCACCTGCGATCCCGGCAACTGCGCCGGGACGATGACCTGCGCGGACGGCAGCGGCGCCGCAGTCTCCTGCGACAGCTGCGTCCTCGGCTGGTTCGGGACGACCTGCACGAGCTACGTGGCGCCGAGCTGCCTCGAGCTCCGCGAGTCCGGAGTGACGGTCAGCGGCGAGCAGCTCATCGATCCCGACGGCGCCGGCGGGGCCGCGCCACCTTCGACGGTGTGGTGCGACATGACCACCGACGGCGGCGGATACACCCTCTACAAGGTCTACACTGGCGGAGCGCTGCTGGACGCCGCAGGCGCCGAGGCCGAGTGCGCCAGCCGCGGGATGCAGCTCTTCGTCCCGCGGACCCAGGGCCATCTCGTCGCCGCGGCAGCCGTCGCGGCCAGCGCCTCCATCGGGCCCGACGCGAACAGCGACTACTTGAGGATCCTCGGCATCTACCCGAGCAGCAAGGGGGCGGCCTGCCTCAACACGGCGTTGACCAGCAACAACCCGTCGTGCGGCTGGGTGGCGAGCGACGGCGGCAGCTTCTGGGTCAGCGCTCGCACCGACATCGCCGAGCCCAACGGCGACAACGATCTGGGCTGCTCGATGTACTACAGCATCGACTCGAGCGGGATCGCCGCCGCCTGGAACGACATCTACTCCCCCGGTTACACGTCCTCGCGCTTCACCTGCGACGTCGGCGACAAGGACGGCCTGCCGACGAGCTGCCTCGGCTGGCGGGACCTCGGCTACGCGACGAGCGGGACCTACGCCATCGACCCCGACGGCGGCGGTGGCGCAGATCCCTTCGACATCTACTGCGACATGACGACCGACGGCGGCGGCTGGAGCCTGGTCCAGAGCTCGGACTTCGCGCACTTCGACAACACGCCCTTCATCGGCACGACCACGGTCTGCCCGACGCTCCTCGGGTGCAACACCGGCGGGACCTCCGACATCTTCGACCCGGCGGACGTCGACGAGTACCTCTTCATCTGTGACTACGACGGCGACATCGCCAACCCCGCGGTCAGCGTCTCGGTCTACCAGCCCAACGACTACAACCGCGGCCAGGGGACCGTGATGACGCTGTACGAGGCGTTCACCGACACCCGACGCGGCGCGACCGCCGTCGGAGAGACCGTCGGCTCCACCAACGGCATCTACTACAACGTCGGCGGCGCCCGGAACAACGTGACGGGCCAGAGCCTCCCCGGCTTGGCGTGGTTCGAGGGCAACTACCACGACATCGCGAACAACGAGAGCTTCCAGCTCGTGAGCGCTCCGAACTGGGGTCACCACCACTACACGTTCCAGATCCCTACGGCGACCTGGCCCTCGACGAGCCATCACTACAGCTACAACTGCGGCGCCAAGGGCAACAACTCCGCGTGGAGCGACACCGAGAAGGCCAACGCGCGCTGGGCCGTCTTCGTGCGCTGAGCAGCTCGAGCGGTGGTCAGCCCGCCGCGTGGCGGTGCTGCTCGTACCAGACGATGGTCTCCTTGAGCCCGGTCTCGAGGGTCGTCCGGGCGCGGAAGCCGAAGCGGTCGAGGGCGCGCTCGGTGGAGAGGCACCGGCGGGGCTGGCCGTTGGGCTTGTCGGCGTTCCAGCGCAGCTCGCCCCGGTAGCCCGTGAGCTCGGCGATGAGCTCGGCGAGCGCCTTGATGGTGATCTCGCGGCCGGTGCCGAGGTTGACCGGCTCGGGGTCGTCGTAGCGCTCGGTGGCGAGCACGATGCCCTCGGCGGCGTCCCGGGCGTGCAGGAACTCGCGGGACGGGCTGCCGTCGCCCCAGACCTCGATGTGGTCGAGGTCGGCGTCGCGCGCCTCGACGCACTTCTTGATGAGCGCCGGGATCACGTGGGACGAGGCCGGATCGAAGTTGTCGCGCGGGCCGTAGAGGTTCACCGGCAGCAGATAGATGGCGTTCATCCCGTACTGCTGCCGGTACGCCTGACCCATGACCAGCAGCGCCTTCTTGGCGATGCCGTAGGGGGCGTTCGTCTCCTCGGGGTAGCCGTCCCACAGCGCGTCCTCGCGAAACGGCACCGGGGTGTGCTTCGGGTAGGCGCAGATGGTCCCGATCGTCACGACCTTCGGGACGTTGAGCAGACGCGCCTGGTCGATGAGCTCGGCGCCCATGACGAGGTTGTCGAAGAAGAAGCTCCCGGGGTTGTCGCGGTTGGCGCCGATGCCGCCGACCACCGCCGCGAGGTGGATGAGCACGTCGGGGCGGACCGCCTCGAGCATCCGGCGGACCTGGGCGCGGTCGCGCAGGTCGAAGTCGCGGCGCCGCGGCACCGAGACCTGGGTGCAGCCGCGGCGGTGCAGGCGGTCGACGACGTAGGAGCCCAGAAAGCCCCCACCGCCGGTGACGCAGACCCGCTTGTCCCTCAGATCCAGCTCGCTCATCCGTGTTCCCCTCTCGCCCTGTCCCGTCTGCCCCTACACCCCGGCTTCCCGGCGCGCCTCGGCCAGGTCGGCGTCGACCATCACCTGCACGAGCTTGGCGAAGCTCGTCTTCGGCGTCCAGCCGAGGACCTCACGGGCGAGGCTCGGGTCGCCGAGGAGCTGCTCGACCTCGGTCGGCCGGAAGTAGCGCGGGTCGACCTCGACCAGCACGCGCCCGTCCTCGGCGACGCCCTTCTCGTCTATGCCTTCGCCCTCCCAGCGGAGCGGCAGCCCCACCCGAGCGAAGGCCTCGGTCGCGAACTCGCGGACCGAGCGCGCCTCTCCGGTGGCGACCACGAGGTCCCGCGGCGCGTCCTGCTGGAGCATCAGCCACATCGCCTCGACGTACTCGGGCGCGAAGCCCCAGTCGCGCAGGGCGTCCATGTTGCCCAGGTAGAGCTTGTCCTCGAGGCCGACCGCGATGCGCGCCGCCGCCCGGCTGATCTTGCGGGTCACGAAGGTCTTCCCGCGGCGCGGGCTCTCGTGATTGAAGAGGATGCCGTTACAGGCGTAGAGGCCGTACGCCTCGCGATAGTTCACCACCAGCCAGTAGGCGTAGAGCTTCGCCGCGGCGTAGGGGCTCCGCGGGTAGAAGGGCGTCGTCTCGCGCTGCGGGACCTCCTGGACCTCGCCGAAGAGCTCGCTCGTCGACGCCTGGTAGAAGCGCGTCCGGAGCCCGTGCTCCTTGATGGCGTCGAGGAGCCGCAGGGTCCCGAGCCCGTCGACCTGGGCGGTGTACTCCGGGACCTCGAAGGACACCTGCACGTGGCTCTGGGCGCCGAGGTTGTAGATCTCGTCGGGGCGGATCTTCTCGAGCAGGCGCGACAGGTTCGACGCGTCGGTCAGGTCGCCGTAGTGGAGGTGCAGGTGCACGTCCGCTTCGTGCGGGTCCTGGTAGAGATGCTCGATGCGCTGGGTGTTGAACGAGCTCGATCGGCGGATCAGGCCGTGGACCTCGTATCCCTTGCTGAGCAGGAGCTCGGCGAGGTAGGACCCGTCCTGCCCCGTGATCCCCGTGACGAATGCGACCTTTTGCTGAGCCATCGCTGTCCTCGTTTGCCGAGCCGGTCGAGTGTTTACCGACAATGTCACGGGTTCTGCAACGCGCGCTCGCGTCGGCGACCGCCATCATCGTCCTGGCGGCGTCGGGCGTCGGGTGTGGGCGCGAGGGCTCCGAGCCTGCGGTCCCCGCGCCGCGGGTGGTTTCGTTGGTCCCGGCGGCCACGGCGATCATCGACGCCCTCGGAGCGAAGGCGCACCTCGTGGGTATCACGCGCTACAGCGAGGTCGAAGGGCCTCCGGTCATCGGCGGGATGGACGCCCGCCCCGAGGCGGTCGTCGCGCGGTCGCCGGACCTGGTCGTCCTGGGCGACTACCCCTCCCAGAAGGCCCAGCGCGATCAGCTCGAGGCGCTCGAGCTGAAGGTCATCGCGCCGTCGTTCGTGCGCGTGACGGACATGAAGGCGGCGATAGCGCAGCTCGGCGCGGCGCTCGGGCGGGACGCGCAGGCGCAGGCGCTCGCCGACGCGCTCGAGGCCGACCTCGCCGAGGCGGCGCGCCGGGCCGCAGGGCGACGGTCCCTGAAGGTCCTGCTCGTCTACGACGTGCAGCAGGGCTACGTGTACACGACCGGGGGCGGCGACCACCTGAGCGAGCTGCTCTCCTTGTGCGGGGCGAAGAACATCGCCGCCGGGGGGCCGCTCACGACGCGGCTGGCCCTCGACGCGGTGCTCGCCCGGGCGCCGGACGTGATCCTCCACGTCGCGCCCGGGGCGACCTACGCCGACGACGAGGCGGCGCGCGCCTTCTGGAAGAGCCTGCCCGAGATCCCGGCCGTGAAGACCGGGCACGTCTACGTCTGGCCCGACAACCACCTGGCGCAGAACGGGCCGTGGATCGGCGCAGCCGCGGTCCGGCTCAGCGAGCTGCTCGACCGCGTGGCGTCCAGCGCGCCGTGAGGGGCAGGGCTGCGCTGACCCCGCGTCGGATGGCGGGATGGCTCCTCGTGGGGCTGGCGTTCGCGGTCGGCGCGGCGGCGCTCGCGCTCTTCGTCGGGATGCCCGAGCTCGACCTCGGGACGGCGCTGTCCGAGCCCGAGAGCTGGCAGCACGCGGCGCTGTGGAAACTCCAGCTCCCGCGCATCGGCCAGGGGCTCGTCGTCGGCGCGACCCTCGCGGTCAGCGGCGCGGCGCTCCAGGGGCTGCTCCGGAACCCGCTGGCCGACCCGTTCATCCTCGGGGTCTCCGGGGGCGCGGCGCTCGGCAGCGCCGCCGTCATGTTGATGGGGCTCGGGACGGCGCTCATCGCGCCCCTCGGCGGGTTTCTGGGCGCGCTGGGCGCGCTGCTCGTGGTCACGGCGCTGGCGACCGAGGGCGGCCGGATCGCGCCGCTCCGGATGCTGCTCATCGGCGTGGTCTTCAACGCCCTGGCCGGGGCCGGGCTGATGGTGCTCCAGGCGCTGGCCGACCCCGGGGCCGTCCAGCTGACGCTGATGCGCCTCATGGGCTCGGTGGGCGCCGACCCGTCCGAGCCGCTGCTGCTGCCGCTCCTGGTCGTCGCGGCCGTCATCGGGATCGTCGCGACGCTGGTCAGCGCGCGCGGGCTGAACCTGCTGGCCCTGGGCGACGAGACGGCGCGGAGCCTCGGGGTTGCGCCCGACCGGCTGCGGCTGACGCTGTTCGTGCTCATCTCGCTGGCCGTCGGGGCGACGGTGGCGGTGACCGGCCTCATCGGCTTCGTCGGGCTCATCGTCCCCCACGCCGTGCGCCTGGTCGTCGGGCCGGACCATCGCGTGGTCCTGCCGCTGTCGGCCCTGGTCGGCGCGGGCTTCGTCGTCGTCGCCGACGCGGCGGTCAGCGCCCTGGCCCCCGCGATGGGGACGGAGCTCCCGGTCGGCGTCGTCACGGCGCTGGTCGGCGGGCCGATGTTCCTGGTGCTGCTGCGGCGCCGCCCGGCGCGGGTGTCCGAGTGAGCGCCGGGCTCACCGCGCGGGGCGTCCGCTTCGCCTACCCGGGGGGGCGGGTGATCCTGGACGGGGTCGATCTGACCGTCGCGCCGGGCCAGGTGACGGTCCTGCTCGGGCCCAACGGCGCAGGTAAATCCACGCTCTTCCGGCTGTTGGCCGGCCTCCTGACCGCGTCGTCGGGGGCGATCGAGCTGGGCGGGCGGCGCCTGGCGGGGATCCCGGCCCGCGAGCGGGCGCGACAGCTGGCGCTGGTGCTGGATCCGCCGGCGATGGCGTTCTCTTGGACCGCCTTCGAGCTGGTCCTGATGGGGCGCGCGCCGCACGTCACGGCCGGGCGCTTCGAGTCGCCGACGGACCGCGAGCGGGCGCGCGAGGCGCTGGTGGCGGTGGACGCCTGGCACCTGGCCGACCGGGTCTATCCGACGCTGTCGGCGGGCGAGCGGCAGCGGGTCCTCATCGCCCGAGCGCTGTGTCAGTGCACGCCGGTCGTCCTGATGGACGAGCCGACCAGCCACCTCGACCCGGCCCACGCGCTGCGCCTGTCGGAGCTCCTGCGCGAGCTGGCGACGCAGGGGAGGGCGGTCGCCTGCGTGCTGCACGACCTGCCGCTCGCGGCGCGGACGGCGGATCAGGTCGTGCTGCTCAGCGACGCGAAGGTCTACGCGGCGGGCTCTCCTCGCGAGGTCTTGACCGCCGAGGCCCTCCGAGACGTCTACGGCGTCACCGCGCGCTGGGTCGGCGAGCCCGAGGCGCTGGTGGTCGACGGGCTGAAGTGAGCGAGGTGATCCCGATCGGGATCGTAGCCGGCCTCGGGGACCGTGACCCCGGCGAGCCGCTGGCGCAGGTCTCCGCGCGATTCGGCGGCGTTGGCCCAGCGGATAGCGGCTTCTCATTGGTTTGTCAGGAAGTTGGTTGTTCCCGAACGGGAATGAGATGTCGCGAGAAGTGGTCGTTTCAGTCCCGGGACGCGGTGTGAGACGATACGTGATTCCCGATCGGGAATAGTTCGTGCTACGGTGCGCTCGATGACCCGCCAATCCCCCAACGAACCAAACGACAATCCCGATCGGGATCAGCTCGGTGAGCTCGTCCGCGCCCGGCGGCGCGCGAACGGGATGAGCCAGCGCGAGCTCGCCGAGCTGGCCGGGGTCGGCGTCCGCTTCATCTCCGAGCTCGAGCGCGGCAAGCCCACGGTGCGGGTCGACGTGACCAACGCCGTGCTCGCCGTCTTCGGAAAGCGCCTCGGCGTCGTCGACCTCGAGCGCGACGACGTGGAGCTCTGACGTGGGGCCTCGCCGGGCCGTGATCCGCCTCGACGGCCGCCGGGTCGGCGTCCTGGCAGAGCGGCCCGGCGGCGGGACGCGCTTCACCTATGACGCCGACTGGCTCGGCGTCGAGGACGCAGCTCCCGTCTCGCTGACCCTGCCGCTCCGCGCCGAGCCCTACGACAGCGCCGGGCTCCACCCGTTCTTCGAGAACCTCCTCCCGGAGGGGTGGCTCCTGGAGCTGTCGACCGCGAAGCTGAAGATCCCGAAGGACGACGCCTTCGGGCTGCTCCTCGCGACCTGCGCCGACTGCATCGGCGCGGTCGAGGTCGTGCCCGACGGGGTCGAGACGTGAGCCCGCGGTGTCTCATCTGCCTCGGCGACCTCGACGCCGGCACCGAGTACCACGTCACGTGCCTCGACGAGCTGTTCGGGGCCTACGTGAAGCCGGCGATCGACGTCGAGGTGGCCAGGCTCCACACCGTCGGCCTGGCGATGGTCGGTCGGACGAGCCTGTCGGGAGTCCAGCGGAAGGTCTCGCTGTCCCTCGAGGGAGACCGCATGACGCTGCGCCTCGCGGTCGCCCGTGGTCAGTACATCCTCAAGCCGCAGGCCGGGGTCTTCCCCGAGCTGCCGGAGAACGAGCACGTGTCGCTCCGGATCGCGCGGCGCGTCGGGCTGGACGTCCCGCCGTCGGGGCTCCTGCGCCTGAAGGACGGCACCCTGGCGTTCATCGTCCGGCGCTTCGACCGCCGTGCGGACGGCAGCAAGCGCCTGCAGGAGGACTTCTGCCAGCTCGCGCAGCGCTCGCCGAAGGACAAGTACCGCGGCTCCGCCGAGCTCTGTGCCCGGGTGATCAAGCGCTACGCGGACGAGCCGATCGTCGAGGCGGCCAAGCTCTTCCGGCTGATGGTCTTCGGCTGGTGGATCGGGGACGGGGACGCCCACCTCAAGAACTTCTCGTTGCTCCGCGGCGACGACGGGCGCTACCGGCTGTCACCGGTCTACGATCGGCTCAGCACCCGCCTGGTCATCCCGGACGACCGGCTGGCGCTGCCGGTTGGCGGCCGTGACGAGGGGCTGACGGCGGCCGGCTGGCGTGAGTACGCGACGTACTGCGGCCTGCCGGAGAGGGCGGCGCGGCGAGTCGTGGGCGAGATCGTCAGCGCGGCCCCGGGCGCTCGGGACCTCGTCGCCCGCTCGTTCCTCTCGCCCGAGCTCCGCGAGGCGTACGGCGCGCTCCTCACCGAGCGCGCCGAGGTCCTGGCAGGCTTCTGACGCTCCGAGCGGCGCTCAGGTCTGGCAGCCGTCCCCGACGCCGTCGCCGTCCGCATCGCACTGCGCGTCGGGGGTCGACGGATCGGCGTCGCAGTCCCGGGGCGGGTTGGGCTCGAGGGGGCAGTTGTCGTCCGGATCGGCGACCCCGTCCTCGTCGCTGTCCACGAGGCAGTCGTCGGTCCCGAGCGCGTCCTCCTGCATGAAGTCGAGCCCGTCCCCGTCGGCGTCGTGGTCGACGCGGGCGTTGTTCTCGTCGACGTCGGCGGTGCCGTCCTCGTCCTCGTCGTTGAGCACGAGGATCGTGAAGGTCCGCCCGACGTCGACAAACTCCACCTGACCACAGATATCCCGAGTCGTTCGGGCCGTGACGTGGACGTCGAAGCTCGCGGTCTCGCCGCACGCGCGAACGGCGTCGAACCCGGGCGTCCAGCGGATCTCGCCGGTGTCTTCGTCGATGGTCATCCCGTCGTCGGCCCTCTGCTTCAAGAGATACGTAACGCCGTTGCCCCACGGGTCCGTCGCGGTCTGAACCAAGTAGAACGGGTGTTCCTCGACAAGGACGACCTGACCCGGGCTCGACTCGTCCCAGATGGGCGGGCTGTCCACCGAGAGCGCCGCTCCACAGGTATCGACGATGGCGTCCGCGGACTCGGCGCCGTCGCTCGCGCAGGCGGCCAGCGGTCCAATGACGAGCATTACGACAATCGCAAACGATCTCATGACGCCTCCCGGCGGCGCCCGGAGCACCGCCACCCCACAGGCTAGCCCCATCGCTCGGCGACGCCAAGCGCCGCGATCACAAAGGCGTGAGCGTCTTCCGGTGACTCACCCACGGAGTGTCCGCCATCGCGAAGCGCCAGCGCGCGTCGCGGTCCTCGGGGTGGGCATAGTCGATGCCGACGCGCGGGCCCGCGAGGAGGCCGGCGGGCTCGGGGCCATCGCGCAGCTCGAGGCCGCCCGACTCGTACAGGACGTGGTGGTTGAAGCCGGCGTCGAGGGCGAGGGCCTGGCCGATCTTCCCGGGCCCGGTCAGCAGCACCGGTCCCTTCTGGCCGCGCCGCCGCGACCGGATCTCGTCGAGCCCGGCCACCGGTCGGCACGCCCGGATCAGCACGGCCGCGCCCTGGCCGTCCTCGCCCGTGACGATGTTGAGCATCTGATGGATGCCGTAGCAGAGGTAGACGTAGGCGCGTCCCGGCGGGCCCCAGATGGCGGCGTTCCTGGCCGTCACCCCGTGCCGCGTGTGCGCCGCGGTGTCGCCGTCTCGGTAGGCCTCGACCTCGGTGATCTCGAGCTCTACCGCGCCGCGACACAGGCGCTTGCCGACCAGCGCGCGGGCGACGGTCAGGACCTCGGTCCGATAGAAATCGACGGGAAGGAGCGGCATCATGGGCGCAATCGGATAGCAGGCGCCGAATGTCGGCGTCCACCCCCTCAGCCCGCGGGCCGCCCCGCTCGGGAGAACCACGATGATCCGCTCCCTGGTCCTCGCCCTCGCGCTCCTGGTCGCCGTCCCGGCGGCCCACGCCGACGTCCCACCGCCAGTCGCCGCCCCGGCCACGACCCCCGCCGACCTGGCTCGAGACCGTGACGCCTCCATCGATCGGGGCTTCCTGATGACCCACGCCGAGACGATCGGCGAGGGCTACTTCTCCATCAACAGCTACGAGCTCTTCCTGCTCGGCGTGACCTACGGCGTCTCCGACGACTTCCAGCTGTCCTTCACGACCTCGCTCCCCGTCGTCGAGGACATGCCGCTGCTCCTGTCGCTGGCCGGCAAGTGGGCGTTCTATCGCACGCCGACGACGGTCCTGGCCGCCCGCGTCCTGGTCGCCTGGGAGTCCATCCTCGGCGACAGCGACGAGGGGATCGGCGTCGTCACCGGCTCGTTCTTCTTCGACAACTACCTCGACGCCGACGGGCGCTTCGCCCTCCACGGCGGGATCTCGATCGGCGGCGCCTTCGGCACGGGCTTCGACTCCGGCGGGATTCAGTTCGCCGACGGCGCCCTCATCGGGATCGAGCTCGGCTTCACCCTGGGCCTCGCCGACAGCTTCAAGCTCTACGTCGAGGGCCAGATCCCCGCGGCATCGGTGAACGGCAACTTCGAGTTCGCGCCCTTCGGCCTCGTCAACTACGGCGTCCGCTTCCACGGCCACACGATCAGCGGCGACATCGGCTTCATCCGCCCGGTCGGCGAGGACATCGACGACCCCTTCATCCTCGGCCTCCCCTTCGTCGCGCTCTCCGCCCGCTTCGGCGGCCCCTGAACAGCCTGGACAGCGTCGAGGGTGGTCGTGGCGCAGCGTCGCTCGTACACTCACGGCCATGGATGTCAGGCTCGTCATCAGGGTCCTCCAGGCGTTCGAGCGCGAGAGGGTCGCCTACAAGGTCTTCGGTGGCGTCGCGGTGAACGTCCACGGCATCGCTCGGGCGACGCAGGCCCTCGATGTCTTCGTGGCGGCGACCGAGGACAACATCGCCCGGCTCCGCGCCGCGCTGCGCTCGGTCTGGGATGACCCCAGCATCGATGAGATCACCTTCGAGGATCTCGCCGGGGACTACCCGGCGCTTCAGTACGTCCCGCCATCGGAGGACTTCCACATCGACGTCCTCACCCGCCTGGGAGAGGCCTACGATTTCGACGCGGTCGAAGCCGTCCGCAGGGACCTCGGCGACGTGACGATCACAGTCGCCTCTCCGAGACAGCTCTACGAGATGAAGCGCGGAACGGTCCGACACAAGGACGCCCTCGACGCGATGAGCCTGCGCGCCCGGTACGACCTCGAGGAGGATTGACGTGCCCGTTCGCAAGTACCGGTCTGGCGAGGAGATCCCTGACGCCACGTTCGCCGAACCGGGGAGTCCCGAGCTGTGGCGCGCCATCCAGACCGTCTGGGCCTGGGCGGACCTGTTCTCTCCGCCGCGGTTCCCGGCAGGCGTCCACAAGCACCGCAGCGTCGCCGAGTGGAACGCGATGTCCGACCGCTGGGAGCGAGACGCCGTCGCACGGGCTCGGGCTCGAAGCGTCGATGACCGAGACGCGGGGTGATCCCCTCCACGGCGCGGATGGGGTAGGGTCGCGGGCATGAAGACCGACGTCGTCATCGTAGGGGCCGGGACCGCGGGCGCCGCCGTCGCGCTGCAGTGCGCTCGTCGCGGGCTGCGGGTCGTCGTGCTGGAGCGCCGCCCCCTCGGGCAGGCCGGCGCCCACTGGCACAACGGCGTCCCCGCCTGGTCCTTCGACGCCGCCGGTATCGACCGCCCGGTCGCCCCAGAGCTGGTCGGCGCCGGCCATACGTTCCATCTCGTCGCGGGCTGGGGGCCGACCCGGGTCGTCGTCGAGGATCACGACGTCCTCGAGGTCGACATGGGGCGCCTCGTCGCGCGCCTCCAGCGCGGCGCTCGCGCCGCGGGCGCCGTCCTCGTCGACGACGTCCGTGTGATCGGGTGCGACGGCGGCCACCTCGAGACGACCACCGGGCCCTTCGACGCCCGCTGGATCGTCGACGCCAGCGGCCTCGGCGGGATCGGCCTCCTCGAGACCGCCCCGGTCGACCGCGAGGACATCTGCACCGCGACCCAGCGCGTCTATGGCGTGACCGACGTCGACGCTGCGCGCGCCTGGTTCCGCGAGCGCGGGGTCGAGCCCGGCGACACCCTCTGCCATACGTCGGTCGCCGGCGGCTTCTCCATCGTCAACGTCCGCCTGCACGGCGACGAGCTGGCCATCCTGACCGGGACCATCCCCGGCGGCGACATCCCGTCGGGCCGCGCGCTCCTCGAGGGCTTCATCGCCGAGCTCCCCTGGGTCGGCGAGAAGCGCTCGGGCGGCTCGAGCCCGATCCCGCTCCGAAAGCCCTATGACGTCCTGGCCAACGAGCGCGTCGCCCTCATCGGCGACGCCGCCTGTCAGGTCTTCGCCGCCCACGGCAGCGGCATCAGCGCGCAGCTCGTCGCCAGCCGCGTCCTCGCCGAGGCCTTCGCCGAGGGAGAGGGCCCCCTCGGGTATCAGCGCCGCTGGCAGCGCCAGTGGGGCGGGCTCTTCGCGGCCTACGACCTGTTTCGGCGCTTCTCCCAGTCCCTCGACTCGGGGACCCTCGAGCGCCTGATGAAGGCCGGGATCATGCGCGCCGACACCGTCCGCGACGGGATGGCCCAGCGCTGGCCGAACCTCGGCCCCCGGCGCGTCGCGGCCATCGCCAGGGCCGCCGCCCGTGATCCGCGGGTCGTCGCCCCGATCGTGCCGGTGATCGCCCGCATGGGCCTCGCGCGCCTCCTCTACGCCGCGTACCCCGCCGATCCCGCGCGCCTGCCGCGCTGGCGGCGCGCGGTCTCCCTCGCTCTCGGCGCCTGAACGCGCAAGCGGCAGACCCGACTCGGCGGCGGCGTTGTACACTCGCGGGGTTCACGACCAGGAACCCAGGTCGAGGCTTCTACGACGCGAGACTCGGGGCCCAGCACGGCCGTTCAGGCCGGAGGCCTTCGTCGACGCGCCATTTTCTTGCGAAGGATCACGGAGCGGCGGCTACCAAGCGCGTAGCGAGAGCTCCCCGCCCGCACCAGCCACGCCAGGAGGCGTTCGAGAGATGAGATCGGAACGATCGTCGGGATCCCCTTGGAGGCTCGCCCTGGTCGCGGCCGCCACGCTGTGGGCGGGCTGCGCCAGCGCGCCCCAGGTCGCCGCCGAGCCCACCCACGAGGACCTGGCCGCGGTGCAGCTGACCGACCTCGTCGGAGGCCAGCACGCCCTCGACGAGTACCGAGGCAAGGTCGTCCTGCTCGACTTCTGGGCCACCTGGTGCGACCCGTGCCTCGAGTCCCTGCCCCTCTACGACCGGTGGCAGCGCGAGCTCGGCGATCAGGGCTTCGTCGTCGTCGCCGCCAGCGTGGACGAGGAGGGCGCCCCGGTCGCGGACTTCGCGGTCAAGTACGCCCCGAACGTGACGGTCATGCGCGACGCGGCGGGCGCCGCCGCCGGGCGCCTGGGGTTGCCGAAGATGCCGACGGCGTTCCTGATCGGCCGCGACGGCCGGCTCATCGCGCGCCACGCCGGCTTCGACGACGCCGGCGCCGCCGCGCTCCGGGACCGTATCGTGGGGGCCCTGGCGAGCCCGTGACGAGCCGCTCCCGCCTCGCGCCGGCCGCGCTGGCGCTGACGATCCTCGCGCTGCCTGCGTGGGCCATGGCCGACGTCGCGCCGCCGACGCCCGCCGACGCCCCGTACTTCGCGTATCGGGCGCGCGGGATCATGGGGACTCGCTTTCAGATCATGGCGTGGGTGGACGACGCGAAGGGTGAGGCCGTCCTCGACCGCGCGCTCGATCGCGTGGCCGAGCTCGACCGCCTGCTCAGCCCGTGGATCGCGGGCTCGGACGTGCAGAAGGTCAACGCCGCGGCCGGTGGCGAGCCGGTCCGCGTCGACCCCTTCACCTTCGCGCTGATGAAGCGGACGCTCGCCTTCTGCGAGCTGACGAAGCGGGCCTTCGACCCGACCTTCTTCCCGCTCACGCCGCTCTACGACTTCCGCGACCCCGAGCACTTCAGGCCGCCGAAACCCGCTGACATTGCGCGGGTCCTGCCGCTGGTGGACTGCCGCGACGTCGCCCTCGACGCCGCCGCCGGGACGGTCTCCCTGAAGCGGCACGGGATGGGGGTCCATCTCGGCGGCAACGCCAAGGGGACCGCCCTCGACGAGGCGGCGAAGGTCCTCGAGGCCGCTGGTGTCCGCCGCTACTACGTCGACGGGGGCGGGGACATCGTCGTCCGCGGCGAGGGCCCCAAGGGCCCGTGGCGCATCGGTATCCAGAACCCGCGCGGCGAGCGGGGGCGACCCGCGGGCGTCGTCAAGGCCACCGGGGGCGCGGTCGTCACCAGCGGCGACTACGAGCGCTTCGTCGTGGTCGACGGCGTCCGCTACAGCCACATTGTCGACCCCCGCACGGGCAAGCCCGCGACCGGCTGCATGTCGGCGACGGTGCAGGTGCCGCCGATGCCCCGGGCGGGCGAGGTGGCCGACGGCTGGGCGACGGCGGTCTGCGTCCTGGGCGCCGAGCGCGGCTTCCCGCTGCTGCTCGCCAACGTCCCAGGCGCCGGCGCGGCGGTCATCGACTTGAACGGCGAGGTCCACGAGACCCCGGGGTTCGACGTGCCCGTCGCGCCCATCCCAGCAGGGGGCGAGCCGGATGAAGATGAGCGCTGATCCGCGCGTGCTGGCGGTGATGGCGTCGATGGCCGCGGTCGTGACCGCCTGCGCCGTCGACAACCCCGTCGAGCCGCTGCCCGAGCCGAGCTTCGAGTACTTCGCGTGCGCCGTGCAGCCGGTGCTCGATCAGGGCTGCTCGTTCCCGGCGTGCCACGGTGACGTGAACCGCGGGCTCCAGGTGCTGTCCCCGAGCCGGATGCGGATCGCCTCCGAGTACGCGCTGGCGCGGATGGGGATCAGCGACGAGCAGGTCGAGGAGGGCGTCCACCCGCCGCTGACCGGCGTCGAGCTGTCCTTCAACTACGAGCAGTGCCGCGGCTGGGCGAAGGCGACCTCGACGGGCCGCCCGCCGGCCCTCCTCGACAAGCCCCTGGCCGTTCGCGCCGGCGGCATCTACCACACCGCCGCCGGGGACGTGTTCGCCTCCGAGGACGACCCCGGGTACCGAGCGATCGAGGCCTGGCTCCGCGGCGCCGGGCCAGAGGCGTGCCCGTGAGGCGGCCCCGAGCCCAGGGCGGCGCGGGCAGCCTCGCGGTCGCGTTGCTCGTGCTCGCGCCGGCGCTGGTCGGCTTCTCATCGGCCGCGTCCTTCGACCTGGCCGCGGACGTCGGTGGGGGCGGCGGGCTCACGTTCACCGGCTCGCCGGTCAGCCACGGGATGAGCTGCCTCGAGTGCCACCAGCGCGACGGCGAGTCGACGAGGGCGGCGGTCTACGTGCACGCCGAGCCCGACACCCTCTTCGACGAGGGCTACGACCCAGGGCAGGTGTACGAGATCACGGTCCACCTGACCGGCGAGGAGCGTGGGCTCCAGCGCAACGGCGCCTGCGTCGCGGGCCACGCCGGGTGTAACCGCAACCTCTTCGTGGCCGAGCTGCTCGATGGCGGCGGCGCGGCGGTCGGCGCGCTCTGCCCGGACGGGATCGACTACGCGGCCGACGGGACCTGCAGCGATCAAGCCGGGCGCCGGACCTCGCTCCTGCATCGGGGTCGCGCGGTCGCGGGCCAGTCCCTGGTCGCGCCGCCCGACTGCTCGGCGCCGGGCGCGGTCCCCGGCCAGTGCGTGGACATCGCGGCGATGCAGGCCGCCGGCGCGAGCCAGGAGCAGATCGCGGCGGCGGTCTCTCAGAAGGTCCGCGGGTCGACGGTGTGGAGCTTTCAGTGGCGGGCGCCCGACGCGCCGATCGGGACGGTCGATCTCTGGATCGGCGTCGTGGACGGGGACGGCGGGACGACCGTGGACACGCGCTACGCCGACTACGCCGGCGACGTGGCCGTCATCGAGCGCTACGCCATCGCGCCGCGCGGCGTGGTCAGCGGCGGCGCCGGCGGTGGCGGCTGCGCCGGAGGAGGCCTCGGCGTGGGGCTCTGGATCGTGTTGGTGGCGCTCGTCGCAGGGCGGGGCCGCCGGAGGACGACGACATGAAGAAGACGCTGGTGGAGATCATCCTCGGGGCCCTGGTCGGGGCGGCGCTCCTGGCGTCGCCCGCGGTGGCGGCGCCGACCTCGTGCGACATCACGACCGGGGCGTCGTGCTTCTGGAACGAGGGCTGCGACTGCGACCACGACGGCTACGTCCGCGAGAACGGCAAGTCCTACAAGTACTGCCACTGGACGAAGTGTCCGATCGACAAGAACGACACGGATCCCAACGTCCTCGGCAAGCCGTCCGAGTACAACGCCGACGGCGACGCCTGGACGACCGACTACGACTGCGACGACAGCGACGCCTGCGTCGCCAACGACTGCTCGAACATCTGCGGGCCGGAGCCGACCGACGACGACGATGACGGCTACCCCGTGGGCGAGGACTGCGACGACACCAACCCGTACATCAAGCCCCACGCGACGCTGGCGTGCTGCTCTTGCGACGTCCTGACGGTGCCGTCCCAGGCGGCGGCCTTCGGCTGTTCGGCCAACCCGTGTCCCCTCGGGAACACCTCGACCGGCGACACCTCCACCACCACCGACACGTGGACCGCGACCGACACGTGGACCCCGGCCGACACGTGGACCCCGACCGACACCGCGTCGCCCGCTCAGGACGCGACGCCCGGGGTCTCCGACACCCTCGTGACCGGCAGCGACGCCCTCGCCCTGGACAGTTCGGGCGGCGGGGTGCACTACGCGACGCCGCCGGTCGACCCCGGCGTCGTCGGCAGCGGCAACGTCGTCCACAAGAGCCCGCCCTCTCCGGTCGGCTGCGCCGGCGGCGGCGGTGACCTGCCGGGCGCGCTCGTCGCCGGGTTCGGGATCCTCTTGGCCCTCGTCTCGCGGCGGCGGAGGGCCGCGAAGCTGGCGGCGGCGGCCGCTGTGGTCGCGACCCTCGGCGCCTCCGGGTGCACGACGGTGCGGCCGTGGGAGCGGGGGCGCCTGGCGAAGACGCCGATGATCTTCGGCGCCGACGGCTGGGCCGATGGCCTCGAGCAGCACCTCTTCCAGTACCGTGAGGGGGCGGCCGGCGGCTTCGGCGGCGGCGGCGGAGGGTGTGGATGCAACTGAGCCGAGCCGCCCTCGGGGTCGCGCTCGTCGCGGCGCTCGGATCGGCGGCCCTGGCCGCGACTCCCGAGCCGCGGACCGTCGCCGACAAGCCCACGGCCGAGCCGGACGGGCCGGTCGGCGTCGAGGCGGCCGGGCGCGTCAACGTCTACGTCGACAACGACGGGAACAAGATCGTGACGCCGATGACCGCGGTGAAGGCGACCCTCGGCGAGGGGGCGGTCATCCTCGACGCGCACGCCACGGTCGACATCATGACCTGCGCCTCGATCGACGTGCTGAGCGCCGCGACCCCCCGCGGCTACTTCCAGGAGACGCGCAAGGAGACGGGCGGTGACGCCGCGGTCGACCTGTCCGGCTGGCTCGTGTCGGCGGGCGCCGTCTACTCGCTCGAGAACGACTACAGCTCCATCACCGGCACCGTCGGCGTCTCGAAGGAGCTCTTCGAGAAGAACACCACCGTCGCCGTCGGCTACAGCTTCACCGACTCGAACGTGGGCCGCGCCCACGACCCCGCCTTCGACCAGGATCTCGACAGCCACACCGTGACGGCGACGGTGACCCAGGTGCTGTCGCCGTCCGTGGTCGGCCAGGTGGCCTACTTCATGGGCTACCTCGACGGCTTCCAGTCGAGCCCGTACCGCCACGTGCGGGTCGCCAACGGGGCGACGACGCCCGAGTCCGCGCCCGCCGAGCGCGTGCGAAACGCCGTAGCGCTGCGGGTGCGCGCGTCCCTCGCCCCGGAGCACTTCCTCGCCGGGGACTACCGGGCGTACCTCGACACCTGGGGCGTCACCAGCCACACCGCCGAGCTCGCCTACACCTGGCAGGCGACGCCGTGGCTGTCGTGGCGTCTACGCGACCGGGTCTACCTGCAATCCGCGGCGGACTTCTACGCCTGGAGCTACGACGCGCCGCGGCGCTACATGACCGCCGATCGCGAGCTCGGGTCGTTCTGGGGCAACCTGGTCGGTCTGCGCGCGGCGTTCGCGCCCAGCGTCGGGCGCACCCAGAAGCTCACGATCGACCTGAAGCTCGACTTCATGTTCCAGAAGTTCGCCGACTTCCCGCTGCTCCCCGAGCGCCTGATGTATGTCACGGAGCTCGGGTTGACCTGGGGCTTTTGACACACTCGGGCGGTCGCTCGGTGCTATTTGACACCGGCTGAGTGCCCGGAAGTGTCGATTGACGCAGCGCAACAAAAATCGCTCCTGGGTTGGCGCGTACTGCGTGACCAGTAGGGGATTCTGCGTTATGTCCCGGATCGGGTAGCTCGACCTGGAGCGTCGCTCAGCCCACGGACCTCGACGAGGTCTCCGCATCGGTGTGCGCGGCGTCCGCTCGATCTGCCGCAATATGCTCGCGCGGTATCGGCGGGGGCGGAATGGACGCGACGAAACACCAACGGCTCATGCTCTGGCACTCCGGGTGCGCGACGAGCAGCCGTGCGGTCAAGGCAGAAGCGAGGGGCTCATGACGAGAGTGAAGGACCGACCCAAGCCGGTCCTCCTTCCAGAGCTGTGCAAGGGGTGCGGGCGCTGTATCGAGGCGTGTCCGAAGCACTGCATCGAGCTCGGTGAGGAGATCAACCAGACCTCCGGATTGGTGCCTGTCGTCATCGACTACGACGTGTGCAACGGGTGCGGGCTCTGTATCTCGGCCTGCCCCGAGCCCTATGGTCTGACGACGGACGGCTACGAGCTCGAGGATCCGGCCAAGCTCTTCGGCAACGCGGCGCACCATGGGCGCACGCCGGCGGCGATCCCGGGCAGGAAGCTCCCGCTCCCGAAGACGGAGCCCTTGGTGCTCAAGGGCAACTACGCGGCGGCGGTCGGGGCGCTCCTCGCGGGGTGTCGGCACGTGTTCGGCTACCCGATCACGCCGTCCACCGAGGGCGCCGAGCTGATGGCGTCCTTCCTGCCGCAGCTCGAGGGCATCTTCCTACAGGCCGTGAGCGAGGTCGCGACCGTCAACCACATGTACGGCTGCGGCGGCGCGGGGCTGCCCTGCATGACCTTCACGAGCTCTCCGGGCTTGAGCCTGATGCTCGAGGGTATCTCCTACATGATCGGCGCCGAGGTGCCGGCGGTCTTCGTCAACGTCATGCGCGGCGGGCCGGGGCTCGGCAACATCGGGCCGAGCCAGGCCGACATCAAGCTCCTGTGCCGCGGGCTCGGGCACGGCAACACCCACGGCATCGTGCTGTCGCCGTCGACCCCACAGGAGATGCTCGACCTGACCATCGAGGCGTTCCGGCTGGCCTTCGAGTACCGAAACCCCGTGTTCGTGGCGCCCGACGGCTACCTCGGCCAGATGACCGGCCGGGTGCAGCTGCCCGAGGAGATGGCGGTCCCGGGGATCCCGGGCTGGGCGGTGTACGGGGACGCGGCGCACCGCGGTAACCTCATCAACTCCATCTACCTGTCCGAGTCCGACCTGCACGCGCACAACGAGATGCTGCAGGCGAAGTACCGGCGCATGATCGCCAACGAGCAGCGCTCCACGACGTTCCGGGCCGACGACGCGAAGACCCTGGTGGTGGCGGCGTCGACCCCGGCGCGGATGGCGAAGAGCGCGATCGAGCACCTCCGGCAGGAGGGGCACGCGGTCGGGTTGTTCACGCCGGTGACGCTGTGGCCGTTCCCGATCGACGCGCTGAAGGAGCTCCTGCCCCACGTCGACGACATCGTCGTGGTCGAGGCGAGCGCCGGGCAGCTCGAGGACGAGCTGCGGCTGGCGATGAGCCACGCCGGCGTGTCCGGCCCGCGGATTCACAGCCTGCGCCGGATGGGCGGGCTCCTGCCGCAGGAGCCGGAGATCCGTGAGCGGGTCCACGAGATCCTGGAGGTGGCGCGATGAACAGCCCCCACGACGACTCGGCCTTCTTCGAGCACTTCGATCGCCACGCCCACGGCAAGGGCCTCAAGGGCGCCTCGACCCACTACTGCCCCGGCTGCGGGCACGGGCTCGCGCACAAGTACCTGTCGGACGCCATCGCGAACCTGGGGATCCAGGACCGGACGGTCGCCGTCTCGCCGGTCGGGTGCAGCGTCTTCCTGTACTACTACTTCGACGTCGGCAACACGCAGGCGGCCCACGGGCGCGCGCCGGCCGTGGCGCTGGGGCACAAGCTCGCCAACCCCGACTCGATCGTCGTCAGCTACCAGGGCGACGGGGATCTCGCGTCCATCGGGCTCGCCGAGATCATGCACGCGGCGCAGCTGGGCGTGCCGATCACCGTCATCTTCGTCAACAACGCCATCTACGGGATGACCGGCGGCCAGATGGCCCCGACGACCCTGCCCGGGCAGTGGTCGACGACGTGCCCGAAGGGGCGCGGGGTGATGGAGGGCGCGCCGCTCAAGGTCGCCGAGATGATCGCCGGCCTCGACGGGCCGATCTACGTCGAGCGCGTGGCGCTCTACGACCAGCGGCGCCGCAAGGCCGCGCACAAGGCGATCGAGAAGGCGCTGCAGCTCCAGGTCGAGGGGCGCGGCTTCGCGTTCGTCGAGGTGCTGAGCGAGTGCCCGACCCACCTGAAGATGACCCCCGAGGACGCCGAGCACTGGGTCCGCGACGAGATGACCAAGATGTACCCGCTGGGGGTGCTCAAGGAGGTCGAGCGGGCGCCGTGGTTCGAGGGGCCGCGGCCGAAGTTCGACGCCGCCCAGATGATCGGGATGCTCGACGCGGTCACGACCGAGGACGCGCCGCCGCGCTTCGGCGGGGAGTTCCCGGTGCACCTCGACCGCGAGGATGTGTCGCTGAAGCTCGCCGGAGCCGGTGGTGACGGCGCGCAGACCGCGGCGATGCTCATCGCGCGGGCGGCGATCCGCGAGGGGCACGACGCGACCCACATCCCGAGCTACGGGCCGGAGTCGCGCGGCGGGACGAGCTACGCGGACGTTCACGTCGCGCGGGACGAGGTGCTGTCGCCGAGCGCGCCGGCGCCCCACATCCTGATGGCCTTCAACGCGCCGAGCCTGACGAAGTTCGGGCCGACGGTCCGCGAGGGCGGCGTCATCGTCTACGACTCGAGCGTCATCAAGGAGGTCCCGCCGCTGCGCGAGGGCGTGCGGGCCTTCGGCGTGCCGTGCGCGTCGATCGCGAGGGACCTCGGCGTGCCGCTGGTGAAGAACGTCGTCGCCCTGGGCGCCGTGAACGCCGCGGCGCGGCTCCTGCCGGACGAGGCGCTCCTGACGACGCTCCGTCACGCGCTGAAGAGCAAGTGCGCGCTGATCGCGAGCAACGAGGCGGCCTACGCCGCCGGCCGTGACGCCGTGCTGAGCGAGCTGTAGCGGCGCTCGGCGTCGCATCGAAGACGAGGGCGGGGCCTGTTCGGGCTCCGCCCTCTCGCGTAGAGCGTCAGTGGAGGTCGACGGGTCGTTTGCACGCACCCGCGCTCGGTTCTTGCTCACTTACTAATTGGTAAGTAAGGTTGAGACATGGCGCGTACCGACACCAAACGCGAGATCCTGGACGTCGCGGAGACCCTGTGGCTCCACAAGGGTTACAACGGCTTCAGCTACCAGCACATCGCGAGCGAGCTCGGCATCAAGAGCGCGGCGGTCCACTACCACTACCCGGCCAAGCAGGACCTCGGCGTGGCCCTGGTCGAGCGGATGCGCCGCCGCTTCGCCCGCTGGGCCGACCGGACCGCGACCCTCGACGGTTTCTGGCCCAAGCTCGACGCCTACATCGAGATCCACCAGTACTACCTCGACGACGACCACAAGGTCTGCCCGTCGGGGATCCTCGACGCCGAGTTCCACACCATCTCCGACGAGATGCGGCGTTCGACCCGGGCCCTGACCCGCGAGATGCACGGCTGGCTGACCGAGCTCTTCCGCGCCGGGCGCTCGCACGGCGAGGTGTGCTTCCGGGGCGAGCCCGATGGCGTCGCCGCGGTCGTCGGGGCCACGGTCCAGGGCGCGCTGCAGATCGCGCGGGCCGTGGGACGCGGGAGTTTTCACCTGACCATCGAACACCTCAAGCTCCAGCTCCGGCGTGGCGAAGATCACGTCGAGGGCTGAGTCCTCGTGCTCTCTCTCTTTTTTCGTCTCGTCCTTACTTATTACTAAGTAGGCCCTCGTGAAGCGGTCGCCCGCGCGGCGCCCAGGAGGTGAAATGTTCAACCCCATCCACCAGCTCGTGAGCGCGCTGCCCGCTCGTCCGCGGAGGACCCTCGAGCGCTTCGTCCCCTCCATGAAGGAGGCGAAGGAGGCGAAGCAGGGCCCCGAGACGCCCCCGCGACGCAACTGGCGCCCGACCGACCTCTGGGAGCGTTGGTTCGACGTGCTCGGTCCCGACATCGACCTGAGCGATCTCGAGATCGACGACGCCGACCTCGACCGTGACCTGCGCCGTCGGCGGCGCTGAATCCGACTCGCTCGACGCCCGGTCTCGCTTCAGGCCGGGCGCTCGAGCGCGATGAGCCAGGCGGCGACACCGACCCGCTCCTCGCGCCGGATGGTCACCGCGTCGTGGCGGCTGACCCGTAGCCCGGCGGCGGTGGCCGTGTCGCGCACGTAGGTTTCGGTGTAGGCGACACGCCGCGCGGGCCCGAGGCGCCACGGCGCTTTGGTCGTCGCCTCGACCGTGAACACGAACCGCCCGCCCCGGCGCAGGACCCGCGCCGCCTCGGAGAAGACGCCCGCCAGCTCGCCCACGTAGCCCAGGACGTCCGCCGCGGCGAACGCGTCCACCGAGGCCGACGGCCACGTCGCGAGCGCGTAGAGGAGGTCGGCCTCGACCAGCGCGTCGTAGATCCCGCGGGTCCTCGCTTCGGCCAGCATGCCCGGCGAGAGATCGACCCCGATGAGGCGCCGCGCGTGGGGCCGGAGCCCCGGTCCGCAGAGCCCGGTCCCGCACCCCAGGTCCACGACCACGCCCAGCGGCGAGCCTTCGCCGAGCGCGGCGACCGCCTCGGCGACCGCCTCGTGCCCGCGGTAGCCGAGGAGCTCGATGAGGTGGGTGTCGAAGGTGTCGGCGTAGGCGTCGAAGAGGGCGACGACCTCGCCCTGCAGCGGCGCGTCGAAGCCGCCCCCGCCGAGGGTCGTGACGAGCTGCGCCATCACCGGTCGATCCGGCGCCACGCGGGCGAGCTCGTGGGCCGCCTCGAGGGCGCTCATTCGCTCGCCGCGCCGGGAGTGCGCGGCGCACTTCACGAGCAGCGCGAGCGCGTCCTCGGGGGAGTCCGCGAGGTGGGCGTCGCAGCGCTCGAGGGCCTCGTCGAGCCGGCCGAGCCGCTCGAGGGCGAGGGCCTCGACGGGGGCGTCCCCGGTTCCGAGCGCGAGGGCCTCCTCGAAGTCACCCTCGGCGAGCGCGCTTGCCACCTTCGTGTCCATGAGCCCGATCTACCATGTTCCCGGCGCCGTGCCACGCTGACCCGCGGCCGGCGTGTCACAGCCGCGTCGACGAGCCCGCAGCGTGACGATGGTCATCGCGCCCCGATCGATGTCGCGGACGTGGTCGCAGTCGACCCCGGCGGCGGCCGCGATGGCCGAGACCCCGCCGCGCGCCGTGTAGTCGCGGAACGCGCGGAAGTGCTCGGGGCCGGCGGCGACCTCGAAGGCGCGATTCCGAAGCCCGGCGAGGTTGCGCGGCATCGGGATCCTGAAGTCGAAGCACTCGACTCGGCGGGCCACGCGGCAGAGCTCGCGGAGCACGGGCTCTCGGCTCGCGCTCGGCATCTCGTGGAGCGCGAGGACCAACGTCGCGGCGTCGAAGTGCCCGTCGTCGAGGTCCGCCAGCGCCGAGGCGACGTCTCCCGTCACGAACCGAAGGTTGTGCGCCGCCGCGCGTCGACGGCGCGCCTCGGCGGTGGCGATCATGCGCGGCGCGAGGTCCACACCGACCACCTCTCGCGCCGTTCGCGCCAGGCGCAGCGCCAGCCCGCCCGCGCCACACCCCGCGTCGAGCACCCGCTGGTCCGCCTCGACCCGCCGCGCGACGAGCTCGTGCAGCCGCCGCTGCATCGGCTCCATCACCCTCGCGTAGAACGCCCCTTCGTAGAACCTGCCCACCGACCACCTCCGCGCGGGGGACACCGGCAGCGTCGCACGCCGTGGCCGAAAGAAGTAAGTGATGGCGGGGTCAGACCCCATTATCCAACACTTTGCGTTCCCGCACCTGCGCCGCCCGCTCCTCGCTCCCTCTCCCCCGCCGCCCGCCGCTCCCGCTCCCTCGCCGCCCGCCGCGCCGCCCGCCGCTCCCGCTCCC